>Ga0065709_1006042_pt1 | contig 20561 bp, 12 predicted proteins | sample Hoacrofraction14_2_FD_59096 | JGI IMG/M metagenome (GOLD analysis project Ga0065709, IMG submission 59096) | Hoatzin crop microbial communities from Cojedes, Venezuela, sample from fiber fraction 14 v1 | ecosystem: Host-associated > Birds > Digestive system > Esophagus > Crop | place: Venezuela...
CCACCATCCCCTATTATTTTCAATAAAAATCCCACTCCCACTTAAAAATCCCTACAAAACCACCCCTCCCCACTTAAAACCCAAAACACCGCCCCTCTGCGAGAAAGTCCGCGCTGGTCCGCGCTGGTCCGCGCGCAAAACCCACAGCGCGGCACGCGCTTCATCTTTACTCATCATCAAAAAACACCACTTTCTTAAAGAAAAAAATGATTTTTTCTTGTTTTTTTCGTGATAAACAAGAAATTTTTGTTACCTTTGCCGCCGAAAATAAGAAGAATATGGTAGTTGCTGCAAAAGTAAAAGATGTATTAAACACCACACCCGATGGGGTTGTGCTTACAATACAGGACTTCGACATCGTGCCGAAGAATCAGCCTACGCTCACAAGATACTTGAACCTTCTTGTGGCGCGCGATGTGCTGAAGAAGGTGTCGAAGGGGCGGTACTACAAGCCCAGAAAAACACAATTTGGGCTGTTGTCACCATCGACATCCGAGGTTGTCAAGGACTTCCTGCAGAAAGGCGGCAAAACCAAGGGCTACATCACAGGTGCGACCGCTTTTGCTGAAATGGGCTTGACAACTCAGATTTCGTCGTCAATCATGATTGGTACTAACAAATATCGGTCACCCATCACCCGAAATGGTATAAAAATATCGTTTTTGGCGCAACTTAACCCGATTACTCCCAAGTCTATTCCACTGCTTCGCATTTTAGACGCACTCAAGCTCATTCGCCGCATTCCCGGTTCCACGCCCGGTGAAACCATCATAGTCATCAAAAAACTTGTTGCCTCACTTTCTCCAAAACAACAAAAATCCTTAGTCACCTATGCGATGAAATACCAACCCGCGGTTAGAGCCATGCTCGGTGCCATCCTCGAAGACTTGGGCGCTAACAAACTTGCCGCCCCCTTGAGTAAAACCCTTAGTGGTGTAACCGCCTATAAATTAGGCATATCATCCAAAATACTCCCCACAACTAAAAACTGGAACATCTTATGACCCTCCACGAAAACAAATTACTGTTTAAGAGGGAAAAAAGGTCTGCGCTGGTCTGCGCTGGTCTGCGTGCAAAAAATCACACCAGCGTAGAAAAAAAATGCGTCAGCGTTGGAGTCTGCGTAGTCTGCGTGAGGCCCTCCCACCATCAGCGTTACTCGGTCATTGGGATGGCTTTGATGGGGCCCAGTTTGCGCATTTTGATGTTCGAGGGGGTGCCGCGGTAGTAGACTTTGCCGGTGCCGGCGCCCTTGACGTAGAGTTCACCGCCGTCGACGTAGCAGCCGATGCGGCCAGTGCCCGTGAGCGTGCACTTGGCTTCTCCGGCCTTCACATCGTCGGCCTGGATTTCGCCAGAGCCTACCAGTTTTAGGTTGATTTTTTCACATTCGCCTGAGGCAAAGATGCGGCCGCGACCCGTGATGATGGCAAGCGTCAACTCGCTCGCTTTCACGTTGTTGACAAACACCTTGCCGTTGTCCGACAGGCGTGCTGTGAACTTCTCGTGCTCGGGCACACTCATGATGCGCAGGGCACTGTCGCCCGCGTTCTCGCACTCATTCAAGTCGGCCGAGTAAAGGTAGATGGTGGGCAGGTCGCGTAGCCCGATGGCATCGCTACTGATTTGCACCTTCAGCCGTCCCTTGTCGTTACGGAAAATGAGCATCTGCGCAATGGCATCGTCACAATCGACCACAGCCATGCCTGCCGAGTCGGCGTTACAAGTGTAGACCACATTCAGGTTGTCGATGACCATGAGCGTGGTGAAGTCGCCCACGTTGATGAGGTGGTGCGAAGCAGTGGCACCGAGGGTCGTGAGCAGCACAGCGAGGAAGAGGGGAACGATGCGTTTCATTGTTGTGTGAGTGGGTTAGGAATGTTAGGGTCGAGGGTGGGGAAGATGTCGCGCTCCACGTGGTCGAGCAGCTCATCGAGTTGCTCGCGTGTGGACGCCTGCAGCAGGGCGATGCGCGTGGGACGGAAGTCGCGGATGCCCTTCAGGAGCGGGGTCGTGGCGATGTGCCGACGGATGTGCAAGATGCCTCGATACTCATCGATGCGCTCGATGCTTTCGTCGATTTGGCGGCGTAGCAGTTGCAGTCCCGTGGCGCGGTCTATGTCGAGGTGCTCGCCCGTGGCGAGGTAATGCTTGATTTGTTTGAAAATCCAGGGCGCACCGATGGCAGCACGGCCCACCATTACAGCGTCCACGCCATAGCGGTCGAAGCACTCGCGTGCCCGTTCGCCCGTGGTGATGTCGCCGTTGCCGATGATGGGAATGCGCATGCGCGGGTTGTTCTTCACCTCGCCGATAAGCGTCCAGTCGGCCTGCCCATTATAGAGTTGCGAACGCGTGCGGCCGTGGATGGTGAGCGCCGCGATGCCGCAGTCTTGCAGCTGCTCGGCCAGGTCGACGATGATTTTGCTGTCGTGGTCCCAGCCCAGGCGCGTTTTCACCGTAACGGGGACCTTGACGGCATCGACCACAGCACGCGTGATTTCGAGCATCAGCGGGATGTTGCGCAGCATACCAGCGCCAGCGCCCTTGCCCGCGATTTTCTTCACGGGGCAACCCCAGTTGATGTCGAGCACATCGGGCTGCGCCTGCTCGGCAATGCGCGCCGCCTCGACCATCGACGCCACATCGCGACCATAAATCTGAATCGCTGCCGGACGCTCGCCATCGGCAATGTCCATCTTGCGCAACGTGCGATCGATGCTGCGCACAACGGCATCCGCCGAGACAAACTCGGTGTAAACCATGTCGGCGCCCTGCTCGCGGCATATCAGGCGGAACGAACGGTCGGTCACGTCCTCCATAGGTGCCAGTAGCACAGGACGTTCGCCTAAGTCGATGTTTCCGATTTTCATTTCGTACGCGTCAATTACGAGGTTTTTCACCGCGAAGATACAAATTATTATGCAATCTCGATGCCAAAAAGTGCTAAAAAGGCCATAAAGAGGGAAAAACAGACGTTTTTTCGTGGGGGCAGTGGGCGTTTTTGTGTAATTTTGCAGCGCATGAAGGTCAACAACATGAATCGTGAAATCCTGGGCATCGCGCTTCCCGCGATTGTCGCTAATGTCACCATCCCGCTCCTGGGGCTGGTCGACACTGCCATTGCTGGCCATCTGGGCGACGAGCGCATGATAGGCGCAGTGGCTGTGGGNACGATGATGTTTAACCTGGTTTACTGGAACTTCGGCTTCTTGCGCATGGGCACCTCGGGCCTCACTGCGCAGGCCTATGGGCGCGGCGCTACGCTCGACCAGGTGGCTGTCCTCCGTCAGTCGTGCCGCATTGCGCTACTCGTCTCGGTCGCCATCTTGCTGCTGCAATACCCCCTGCAGGCGCTCACGCTGTGGATTATCGGACCCTCGGCTATGGTGGCCCGCCTCGCACGTACCTATTTTTATATAACGGTGTGGGGCGCNCCGCCCGTGCTACTCATGATGTCAATCAAGGGCTGGCTGCTGGGCATGCAAGACGCCCGCGGCGCCATGATGGTGTCGGTGCTGGTCAATGTGTTCAACATCGTGGCGAGCCTGCTGGCAGCCGTCGTGCTGGGCATGGGCTTTGTGGGCATCGCTGTGGGGACGGTAGTGGGGGAGTACTTGGGACTAGCTTACGCGCTGTGGCTGCTGCATCGCCGCTATGGCGACCAGCTGCGGCGCGCCGTGAGCAGCGAACCGCTCCCGTCGACCGAGAACCGCCGCTTTTTCGCCGTCAGCAGCGACATCTTCGTCCGCAGCTTCCTGTTGATGACGGTGATGCTGGCGTTCATGGCCATCGGCGCCCGCAGTGGCGACCTGGTGCTGGCTGTGAATGCGTTGATGATGCAACTGTTCACGCTCTATAGCTACTTCATGGATGGCATCGCCTTTGCGGGCGAAGCGGTGGTGGGGAAATATGTGGGCCGCAACGATGTGGCTGCCGAGCGCCGTTGCGTGCGCTGGCTCATGGTGTGGGCCGTGGGCATCACCATTGTCTTTACGGTCGCCTACGCCTTCCCGCACTGGCTGTTTGCCCTGCTCACCGATGCCCCCGCAGTCATTGCCGCCGCGATGGACTACCGCTGGTGGTGCGCCGCGATTCCCGTGGCGGGGATGCTGGCGTTTGTGTGGGATGGCGTGTTCATTGGGTTGGCTCGCACGCGGCCGCTGCTGCTCGCCGTGGCTGTGGCAACTGCCGCCTTCTACCTGCTGTGGTGGCTACTGCCCAACGGGTGGGGCAACAACCGCCTGTGGACGGCTTACCTCACCTTCCTCGTCCTGCGTGGCGCAGTACTCTCGGTTATTTACTGGATTCGCTGTCAACGAGTTCGCCCTTGAGTGTGGCGCTGGTGACTTCGTTGACGCGGCAGGTGACGCGGTCGCCGATGTGGGTGTCGCGGGCGGGGAAGACAATCACCTTGTTCTGCATCGTGCGGCCAAACATGTCGGCTCGGCTGCGTTTGCTATATCCCTCAACCAGTACCTCAAACGTCTTTCCCACGTCGCGGCGGTTGCTCTCGAGCGACAGCTCGTTTTGCAGTGCAATCATGCGATTCAATCGGTCGATTTTCACCTCCTCGGGCACATTATCGGGCAGGTGCTTAGCAGCGTAGGTGCCTGGCCGCTCGCTGTATTTAAACATGAACGCCGAGTCGAAGCCCACCTCGCGCATCAAGCTCAAGGTCATCTCGAAATCCTCCTCGGTCTCGTCGTGGAAACCCGTGAACATGTCGGTCGAGATGCCGCAATCGGGCATCGCGGCGCGGATGCGGGCCACGCGGTCGAGGTACCACGCGCGGGTGTACTTGCGGTTCATCAACTTCAGCACCTTGTCACTGCCACTCTGCACGGGCAGGTGGATGTGGTTGCAGATGTTGTCGTGGGCTGCCATGGTGGCGATGATGGCATCGCTCAGGTCCTCGGGGTTGCTGGTGGTGAAGCGCACGCGCATCTCGGGCGCCGCCTCGGCAACCATCGTGAGCAACTGCGCCAGGTCGACCGATGTTTCTCCCGATTTATATAAATATGAATTTACATTTTGACCAAGCAGGGTAACCTCCTTGTAGCCACGCTGTTGCAAGTCGGCGAGCTCGTTGAGGATGCTCTGCGGCTCCCGGCTGCGTTCGCGGCCGCGGGTATAGGGCACGATGCAGTAGGTGCAGAAGTTGTTGCAGCCACGCATGATGCTGATAAATCCGCTCACGCGGCTGCCGCCCACGCGGGTGGGGATGATGTCGCGGTAGGTCTCGGTGGTCGACAATTGGGTGTCGACAGCCGCATGCCCCGCCTCGGCTTGCGCAATGAGTTCGGGCAGCGACAGGTAAGAATCGGGCCCAGCAACCACGTTCACCTCGTAGTCGGCGACCAGCGTTTCGCTGATGCGCTCGGCCATGCAACCTATCACGCCCACGATGAGGCGCTTACGGCGTTGACGGCGCAGTGCGTTGAGTTGGCGCAGGCGTGCAAAGATGCGTTGCTCGGCGTTGTCGCGCACCGAGCAGGTGTTGATAAAGATGGCGTCGGCATCGTCGAGCGTGTCGGTCGTTTCATAGCCCGCCATGCCCATCACCGTTGCCACCACCTCGCTATCGGCCACATTCATCTGGCACCCGTAAGTCTCGATATACAGTTGCTTCGTTCCCTCTCCGCGGTCAAGGGTTATCTTGCTTGGATCTATCATATTTTCAACAATTTAAGTCACCGCCAGGCCCACCACACCCTCAAGCGGCCTGCAAAGTTACAACTTTTTCCCCACACCAAGAAATCTCATCTCCCTCCCCACATTTTCACGTGCGCCGCGTCAAAAGTAGGCCTATGGAGAAGAGAGGGTCGCAGACCCTAAAGGCCAGTAACCCCGAAGAGAGGGTCGCAGACCCTCCAGACCAGTAACCCCGAAGAGAGGGTTGCTGACCCTCCAGGCTAGTAACCCCAGGGCGAGCGGAGCGAGTCCTGGGGTCCTGACAATAACTATCTTAGGTCCTCGAAGAGGGCCCACTTCTGTACCTTTTTGGGTGCCCGGTCCCTAACGCCTAAAACCTAAAGCCTAACGCCTAATTAAAAATATTGCATGGGATATTTGTGATGCCAAGAATTTTGTGTATATTTGTGGCAACAATCAAGCAGACGAAAACTCATCATGACCACGCCCACTTTTACCATCATCACTGTCACTTGGAACGCAGCCAGCGTGCTCAAGCCCACACTCGATAGCATCCGTAGCCAGACGTGTACCGACTACGAGTACCTCGTCATGGACGGGGCGTCGAGCGACGACACGGTGGCGATGATTCAGCAGTCGGGCCTTGCGAATGTTCGCGTTACCAGCGAGCCCGATAGCGGACTCTATGACGCGATGAACAAGGCCATTGCCGCCGCAACTGGGCGTTACCTCATCTTCTTGAACGCGGGCGACTCCTTTGCCGACGACACCTCGCTGGCGCGCATCGCTGTGGCTGCCGAGCAGTCGCCGGGCGTAATCTACGGCCAGACGCAGATTGTCGACAGTAACCGCCGCGTGTTTGCCCAGCGCCACCTGCGTGCGCCCAAGCATCTCACGGTCGACAGCTTTGCCCGCGGCATGGTGGTGTGCCACCAGGCGTTTGTCGCCCGCCGCGACTTGGTACCGCAGTACGACCTCCAATACCGCTACAGTGCCGACTACGACTGGTGCATCCGCGTGCTGCAGCAATCGGCAGGCAACAATGCCTACGTTGGTAACGACCCCATTATTAGCTTCTTGAGCGATGGCATGACCGACCAGCACCGCTGGGCCTCGCTGCGCGAGCGCTACCGCATCATGTGCCACTACTACGGCACCTGGCCCACCATCGCGCGCCACATCTCCTTCATCCCCCGCTTCATCGTGCGACGCATTTACGAGCGTATCAAAAAATAGTTTAAATTGTACCAAAATGCCACAATTTTTTGATTTTTCTGCGATTGTGCCGTACCTTTGCAGTCCAAAAGTCGATTTTCTTTCCTTATGAGTGACGTAGTTTTACCCCACAACATCACCGCAGCCATTGAGCAAAACGGCTATGTGGTGCTCGACGTGACCAAGCACAAGTCCCTCGGCATGATGGCACTGAAATACTCGTCGATTGCGCTGTGCACCCGTGGCGAGGCCGAAATCGAGCTCAATATGGAGCACCTGCACGTCAAGGCGGGCGACCGCATGTTCACACGCAACATGATGATGCTCAACCTGCTAGAGTCTTCTTCCGACCTCGAGGTGACGCTCATGCTGCTCGACCCCAAGGTGGCGTTCAATGCCACCGTGGGCATCTCGGTCAACGAGCTCGAGAGCTTTGCCGAGCGTCCCATCTCGCACATCGACGACGAGCACGTGTGGAACAGCGCACTCGAGATGATGCACGCCCTCGGGCACATGTCGCATTTACCCCACATCACGCGTGTATCTGAAATTGCTAACACGCTGATACGCAGCGTCCTGCTCCTGCTCTGCGGCTACGATTACGCCGAGAGCCGCACTAAGGCACGCTCGCGCACTTTCACCTCGGCCGACGGCTATTTCCGCGACTTCATCGACCTCGTTTATCAAAACGTTGATAGCGAGCACGAGGTCACTTTCTATGCCAGTCAGCTGAAAATCACGCCCAAGTACTTGAGCGAGGTGTGCAAGATGAAAAGCGGACACAAGGCCAAGGAAATCATCTCGCAAATCCTGCTGGCACGCCTCAAGCGCGACATCATCCACACCGAGAAGTCGATTAAGCAGATGACCTACGACTACCACTTTGCCGACCAGTCGAGCTTGGGCAAATTTTTCCGCAAGTTGACGGGCATGTCACCCGCCACTTACCGCCGCACCGCCGCCGGTGACAACATCGCTTACCTCGGTGATTCACAAGACGATGACTCACAAGAACATAACACATGAAAACCATTACTTATAAATCTTAATGAAAGGTTATAACATATTCATCCTCTTCCTGCTGGGGATGCTCTCGGCTTTCGGTCCGTTTGTGACCGATATGTTTGTGCCCGCGATGCCATCGATGGTCACCGATCTCAACACCACCATGCCCATGGTGCAGCTAGGCTTGACCACGAGTATGCTGGGACTTGCGGTGGGGCAACTCATTTTTGGACCCATCAGCGACAAGATTGGGCGCCGCCGTCCTGTCCTGTGGTCCATGGCGCTGTTTGCCCTCGCCTCGGTCGCCATCATCTATGTGCCCACCATCGAGGGCTTCATCGGCCTGCGTTTTGTGCAGGGCCTTGCAGGCGCAGGAGGCATCGTGATTTCGCGTTCGGTAGCCACAGACCTCTTCGACGGTCGCCAACTCATGAAGATGCTCGCCGTGATTGGCGCCATCAATGGCGTGACGCCCATCGCTGCACCCGTGGTGGGCGGCTTGATGGTCGACAGCGTCGGTTGGCGCGGCATCTTCGAGGTGCTACTCTGGGTGGGCGTGGTCCTGCTCATCTGCTCGTTCTTCATGCGCGAGTCGTTGCCGCCCGAGCGCCGGCAGCAGCGTAGTCTGCTGGCCACGTTTGGTCTCTTTGGCAAGGTGGTGCGCAACCGCAAGTTTATGTGCTACACCTTTGAGCAAGCGGCGGCGCAGTTCATCCTCTTTGGCAACATCGCCAGTTCGTCGTTTATCGTGCAAGACCACTATGGTTACTCGGCACTGGCCTACAGTATCGCTTTTGCTGTCAACGGCATCGCCATTGGCGCGGGCGCGGCCTGCTCGGTGCGTTTCCGCACGCCGCAGCGGTGCATCAACGTGAGTTGCGCGGGCATGCTCGCCTTTAGTGCACTCATGGCCATCGTACTGTGGTTTAACGGCAACTTCTGGATTTACGAGACGGTGCTCTGCTTCCTGCTCTTCTTCATGGGCCTCACCTTCACGGCGTCGACAACGCTTGCTCTCGACAGCGAACGCGAGGAGGCGGGCACGGGTTCGGCACTGTTTGGCGCCGTCGGTTTCGTTGCTGGTGGCGTGGTATCGCCGCTGGTGGGCATGGGCAACATGCTGCACAGCACCGCCATCGTGATGCTCACAGGCGCCATCCTCGCTACCGTTTTCGCTCTGCTCTCGCGACGCGTCCCAGCTACACATTAAAATAATGTGCACAGGTGCAGATTTTTGCGTAACTTTGCAGTCGCTTTGACGATGAAACGAGTTTTCGCAATACTGTGCCTATTGAGCGCGCTACCTGCCGTGGCGCTCGCTCAAGTGCGCGGTGACGTCAACGGCGATGGTCTGGTCAATAGTGCCGACATCAGTGCCGTGGTCGACGTCATTACCACGGGTGTCGTCAATAGCGCCGCCGATGTCAATGGTGACGGCCGCATCGATAGTGGCGACATCAGCTACATCGTCAACATCATCACTGGCGGAAACCCCGAGGAAACGCTCACCGGCGCGGCCTACGTCTGGGACGACAACGTCATCCCCGAAATCCACATCGACGTGAGCGAGGACCAGTGGAACCAGCTCCTCAGCCTCTACGACGGCAACTCGGGCACCAAGCAATACATCCACGTGCGCACGCTCACCTACATCAAGGGCAACGACACCACTGTCATTACCGACCCCGGCTTGCGCCTCAAGGGCAACACCTCGCGTCGTCGCCCCGAGGGCAGCTACGGCGAGATGCACAGCAGCGGCAACACCGACTGGCATCACGTCCACCTGGGCCTGAACCTGCGCAAGTACCACAAGGACGAGGACCACACCATCAGCGGCATCCGCAAACTCTACCTCAAGTGGTTCAAGGACGATGCCACCTACGTCCGCGAGGTCTTCTGCTACGACCTCATGGAGCGCTACAACGTGTGGACCGCACCGCAAGACAACTACTGCCGCCTGTGGCTCCACGTGGGCGACGATGCCACCGAGACCTACTACGGCATCTACGGCATGGTCGAGCCCATCGACAAGCAATTCATCAAGCGCCGCAAGGGCGACGAGGGCTTCGATACCTCCAAGGGAAACTTGTGGAAATGCCGCTACCCCGCCTCGCTCGTCGATACGGGTGCCGATATGTGGTATGACGACGACACCGACGACAACCACACCTACAAGCTGCAAACCAACACCGACAGCTTCATCGTGGCCCGCGAACAACTCGTCGATTTTATGCTCAAACTCAAGGGAAAAGGCCGCGAGAGCTTCTACAAGTGGATTAACCAAATCACAGATGTCGACCTGCTCCTGCGCACCTATGCCGTCAACGTCGCCGTGGGCATGTGGGACGACTACTGGAACAACGGTAACAACTTCTACATCTACTTCTCGACCACCGACAAGTATGACTACCGGTTCTACTTCATCCCCTACGACTACGACAACACGCTGGGCACCTCGCTCGAGTGCGGCGTCCAGAGCGATGCTGGTCGCCAGGACCCGCTCAACTGGGGCTCCAGCGACAACCCACTCATCAAGCGCCTGCTTGAGTTTGACGAGTATCGCGACAAGTATGTGGCCTACCTCAAGGAACTCGTTGAGGCGGGCACGGGCTTGATGCACGTCGACGAGGCCACGCAACGCATCGCCGATTGGGAAAAACTCGTCGCACCCTACGTCAACAACGACACGGGCGAGGACACCACCATCGAGGATAAACCCGCCTACTGGGGCAACCACAGCGAGTACCGAGTGCTCGAGCGAGGCAGCAACAACTTCTTTAAAGTCAAGGCCGAAACCATCAACAAAATTGAGTGACGGAACTCTCGCAGATTTTGAAAATTAACAACTTGATATACAATTATTTAATGCTATGTCACTGAAATGCGGAATTGTCGGACTTCCTAACGTCGGAAAGTCCACCCTTTTTAACTGTTTGTCGAACGCCAAAGCGCAGTCGGCTAACTTCCCATTTTGTACCATCGAACCCAACGTGGGTGTCATCACCGTCCCCGATGAGCGCCTCAACAAGTTGGCGGAACTCGTGCACCCCGCCCGCATCGTGCCCACCACCGTCGAAATCGTCGACATCGCTGGCCTGGTCAAGGGTGCCTCGCGCGGTGAAGGCTTGGGCAACAAGTTCCTCGCCAACATCCGCGAGACCGACGCCATCTTGCACGTGCTCCGCTGCTTCGATGACGACAACGTGACCCACGTCGACGGCTCGGTCGACCCCGTCCGCGACAAGGAGGTCATCGATCTCGAACTCCAACTGCGTGACCTCGAGACCATCGAGTCGCGCATCACCCGCGTCTACAAGCAGGCGCAGGCTGGCGACCGCGATGCACGCGTACAATATGACGTACTCGCGCGTTACAAGGAGGCCCTCGAGAAGGGGCAGAACGCCCGCGCGGTCGAACTCGAAAACAAGGACGAGGAGCGCGTCGCCCACGACCTGTTCCTGCTCACCGCCAAGCCCGTGATGTACGTCTGCAACGTCGACGAGGCTTCGGCTGTCAACGGCAACCACTACGTCGATGCCGTCCGCGAGGCTGTCAAGAACGAAAACGCCGAAATCCTCGTCGTTGCCGCTCAAACCGAGGCTGAAATTGCCGAACTCGAGAGCCGCGAGGAGCGCGACATCTTCCTTGCCGAAATTGGCCTCAAGGAAAGTGGCGTGAACCGCCTCATCAAGGCCGCCTACAGCCTGCTCAACCTCGAGACCTTCCTCACCGCAGGTCCCAAGGAAGTACGCGCTTGGACCTTCCGCCGCGGCAGCAAGGCACCCCAGTGCGCCGGCGTCATCCACAGCGACTTTGAACGCGGCTTCATTCGTGCCGAGGTCATCAAGTACGACGACTACATCCACTACGGCAGCGAGGCCGCTGTCAAGGAAGCCGGCAAGATGCACATCGAGGGCAAAGACTACGTCTTCCAAGACGGCGACATCGTCGTTTTCCGCTTCAACGTTTAGAAAATTTGGGCCAATTATTGCCCATCCCAAAAAAAAGTTCTACTTTTGTGCCGCCGTAGCGATTACACGACAGGCACCGCGCCCGGATGGTGGAATCGGTAGACACGAGGGACTTAAAATCCCTTGGCCATTGCGGCTGTGTGGGTTCAAGTCCCACTCCGGGTACCCTCAAGCCCCTGTAAATCACCCATTTACAGGGGCTTTCTGTGTCCCACGGTGTACTTCTTCCACCTATACAAGTTAATTCGCGCAGACTCGCGCAGACTCCGCAGACCTTTTATTTTTTCTCGCGCGGACCAGCGCAGACTCATTTTTCACTCTTCACTCTTCACTCTGATGGAAGGTCTGCGCGAATTTGTGCTTGCTGAGGGATTGTAGCGGTTTGTTGAGTTGGGGTTAAAAAAAATAGTTGAAAAAACTTGTTTTGTGTTGATTTTTTTGGTAAATTTGCCATTTGAATAGTAAACCGTTACAGTGCATTGGTGCGAATGAGGGCGCATCGAGATGGGCTATCGTTTTGGTAGTGTGCACTTTATTACCCTCGTCTACAATCGGCTTATGAAGCATTTTACTAAATTGCTGGCTGTGCTGGTTGCCTGTACAATTGGTGCGGGCGCCTATGCATGGGAGGCTATCGACGCCGTGCAGTCTGTTGACCAGGGTGGCACGCCGTTGACAGCGACGATGGCCAGCGCGATTGACCAGCCCGTCAAGGCTGGAACGTTTGAGATTCCTGCTGCGGCAACCACTGCGAAACCTAACATGCATCGCTCGGGCGCTAAGAAAGCAGTATCTTCAATCAGCGACTTGCTGGGCAAGCGCGTGATGAGTTATAGCACCCTGATTACCTCGCTCGGTAGCGGTGGCGGTACGGTCACCATCACGCAGGGTACGGGCGACACCATCGTCATCAACGATTGGTTTGCTGCCAACGTTGTCGTTAAGGCAGCTGTCGACCTCACCAACAAGACCATCACCATCCCTAATCAGGTGATTGTGAACAATGCAAACTATGGGGACGTCGACATCGTCACGATTACATCGAGCGGCTCAATCGACCGCACCACGCCGCTGACGGGTACCATCGACGACGATGGTAACATCAGCATCGACTCGTGGTGGGGCGCTGCCATCGTCAGTGGTACCTACAAGGACTACTTCATGGCAGGCGGCTATGAAACCACCCTCGAGGTGCCCAACGGCACGATGGTGGTCAACCGCTACGACACCACGATTGTCTACAACTGGTCGGTCATCGTTGAGCAAACGGGTAAGAACCTGGTAACGGTCAAGAACTTCGGTAACCACGGCAAGACCGTCGAGGTTGTCCTCAAGAGCACTGGCGTTGCCACCGTGAACTCGCAGACGACCTGGGAGGCTGGCTCGACGCAAGGCGAGTTCAAGACCTACGCAGCCGACTGGAGCAGCGGTAAGCTCACCAACACCACCATGACGGGTACGGCCACAAGCGAGGCCATCACCTTTGGCAACTGGACCAACTACAGTAGCAACAACTACTACACCGGCAAGTATGCCGACGCAACGATTAAGGGCATCACCTTCACCCTGCCCACGAGCTCGGTAACGAGCCTCAGCGGTAGCGGTACCGAGAGCGACCCCTTCCGCATCCGCACCCTCGACGACCTAGTTTATCTGTCGGAAAGCGTCAATAGCAGCACCGACATGACCTATGGTGGTCCCACCTATTTCTATTCCAAGAGCTACATTGGCAAGTACTTCGTCATCGAGAACGATATCGACATGAGCAACTATCGTTTCGAGCCCATCGGCAAGGGGTATTACTACCGCTTTGCGGGCATCATCGATGGCCAGAACCACACCCTCACCGGCCTTGACGTGAGCACTGGCTCTAACGGCTATGCTGGCCTGTTTGGCTACTGCGACTCGGTGAGCGTGATTAAGAACATCAAGCTTGCCTCGGCCGATGTCGAGACCGAATACTACTATGCTGGCGGCATCGCTGCTATGTCCTACGGCTCGATTGAGAACTGCACGGTCGATGGCACCATCACCAACTCGGGCGTTGGCTGCGGCGGCATCGTGGCAGTTGGTAACAACGTGAGCGGCTGCGCGTTCAGCGGCCAGGTCAATGGCACAGGTGGTATCACCGGCGGTGTCGCTGGCCAAATCTACGGCACCCTCACGGGCTGTAACGCTCAAGGTTACGTCAACGTGAGCGGCGTTGCCGAGACCTACACCGGCGGTGGCGTCGTGGGCACCATGTATGGCCCCAACTCCAAGTGTCTCAACAGCTACTTCACCGGCACCGTCAACGGTTCTAACCATAGTAACCTCTATGTGGGTGGCGTCGTTGGTCAGAACTACAAGGGTGTCATCGACGGCTGCTTCTCGCTGGCTAACATCTATGGCTACGACACCAAGGCCTGCGTTGGCGGCGTTGTGGGCGTCCTCAATGGCGAACTCTACAACAGCTACTCCACGGGCTATATCCAGAGCGTTGGCTCGAAGTATTCAGGCGGTATCACCGGTACGGTTAGCTACTACACTTCCAATGGCGACACCATCCAGTCGACCGTGAAGAACTGCTACTTTGCAGGACGCCTCAGGGCCGAGAACTACCTCTATGACAAGGAGACCGAGGTTCGCGAGACCTTCGGTACCCTCGCCACTGGTGCAAAACCCACCGTCGAGAACGTCTTCTTTGACCTGCAGATGGTCGACTACACCTCGACGCAATATCGCACCCTCACCAGCACGCTCACCAGCGCCTCGGGTCCTGGCTTCCCCAGCGACGTGTGGACTTTCACCGAGGGCTACTATCCCCGCATCACCGCCATCGCCGATAACGACGCAGCTAAGCTCAGCGCCAGCGTGCTCGCCCTCGACGAGGCCTTCCCCGACAACACCAGCTATGTCTCGAGCGATGCCGACATCAAGCTGCTGGGCAACACCAAGGCTTACATCCTCAAGAACAACAAGCTCGTCACAACGGGTTACTGCGGTAGCATCTCTAATAATAAATATGTGTTGAACCAAACCTTCGGCAGCGACACCATCGTGTTCTACAACCCGAGCAACACCAACGTTACTCCGCGCTACATCCTGCTCACCGTTTCGCCCAAGTTCTTCCCAGGCAACGGTAAAGAGGACGACCCGTTCCAAATCAAGACCAAGGCCGACGTGATGCTGCTGGGCGAACTCACCACGACCCTCGACCAGCACTTCAACAACGTCTACTTCAAGCAGATGAACGACATCGACATGGAGAGCGACACCTCGTTCCTGGGCCTCGCCTGCTCGGTAACCAACGCGGCCAGCAACCGCTTTGGCGGCACCTACGATGGTGGTGGTCACACCCTCCACAACGTGTGGTTGTACTACATGGGCTGGAGCAAGAAACCCACCGACACCTCGCTGGGTACGCCTAACAGCAAGGACCCCAAGTGCTCGATTTACAAGGGCTTCGTTGGTAGCCTCGACATCAACGGCGTTGTGAAGAACCTCACCATGGCAAGCGACTGCCAGTTCGACTTCTGGGGCTATGCCGGCGCCATCGTGGGTTACAACTACGGCACCGTCGACAACTGCAAGAACTACGGCACCGTGCGCTGCTATAGCACCACCGGCGCTGGTATCGTGGGTAACAACACGCCCACGGGTGTCATCAAGAACTGCTTGAACGCCGGTAACATCTATGGTGGCTGGACCACCTACGGCGGTATCGTCGGCTCGTCGTCGGGTACGATTGAGAACTGTATGAACGTAGGTACCATCGTAGCTAAGCAGATGTCGACCTTCCAATCGGCTGCATCTAAGTTCAAGATTGTGGGTGGTATCGCAGGCCGCGTGGGCGGTTCGGTAATCCGCAACGTGGTCAACGCAGGTCACACCGAGGCTGCCGGCGGTAGCGTGGCTGGCTTGTTTGGTAGCTACAACAGCACCGCCACCAAGAGCGAATACTACGCTGGTGGCAACGACACCTATTGCGCCCTCAACTATGGTACCGTCTTCACCGGCGACCTGGCCACGACCGGCTGCATCGGCGGTAACGGCTACTCGAGCAACGCTGTCATCGAGAACGTTTATTACGACCAGCAAGCCACGGGCCTGAGCGCTGCTGCTAACGGCGCAATGCCCGGCAGCGAGGCTGTGATGACCGACTCGCTCATCAGCGGCAAGCCCCTCGCCGGCTTCGACACCGACGTGTGGACCTTTGCTGCTGGCAAGTATCCCGTGCTGACGCAATTTGCCGACGTCGACATCGTGAAGTCGGCCATCGCCACCTACGTCAACACCACGGGCATCGAGACCACCTCGACGCTCACGCAAGATGCAACGCTGAGCAACGCCACCTGGAGTCTCGCCAATGGCACCAAGTTCAGCGTCAGCGGTACGACCCTGAAAGTGCCCGAGACCACGAGTGAAACCGTTCGCGACACGCTCAACGTGACCAACGGCGACTTCGTTACGGCTTACGCCCTGGCTGCCGTGATGCCCAACCCGCTGGCTGGTAGCGGCACCGAGGCCGACCCGTTCCAAATCGTTGACCCCTACACCTGGGATGCCTTTGCACACTACATGGCTGCAACGGGTAGCACCTTCGCAGGCCAGTATGTCAAGGTGATGAACGACATCAACTTTGCCGACACCACGTTCGTGCCCTTCGGCTACGACGGCGTGACCGGTTTCGGCGGTATCCTGTTCAGCGACAGCGCTACCGTGAGCGGCATCACCTACAAGACCACAGCTAAGGAGCAAGGCGCAATCTGCGAACTCCTCTACGGCGGCGAGGTACGCGACCTCACGCTCGCTGGCACCATCACCTCGACCTACGCCTCGACCGGCGGCTTCTTCGGCAAGATGTATGGCACCGCTACCAACTGCGTCAACAACATCGAGGTCAACGCTACCGCTGCTACCGTGGGCGGCTTCGCAGCTGTCACCGGCAACAGCTCTTACTTCAAGAATTGCGTCAACAACGCTGCCATCACTGGCTCCAAGGGCACCATCGGTGGCTTCGTGGGCTCGGGTGTAACCGGCTTGAAGTTTGAAGACTGCGTCAACAATGGTACCATCACCAACAGCGGCGCCGCCTCGGCTAAGAACACGGCTGGCTTCGTGGCTTCGGGCTATGGCACCTACTTCAATAACTGCGTCAACAATGGTACTGTGGTAAGCAACACGGGCTCCCTCACCGCCGGTCTCCAAGCCAACGCTTTGGGCTCCGACACCATCTGGTTCCTGAACTGCGAGAACACGGCTGCCATCACCGGCGGCTCGTCGGTAGCTGGTCTGCTCGGTACCACCGCAACCAAGGTGCCCGCAGCACACATCTACGCTGACAACTGTACCAATAGCGGCGCCATCACGTCGAATCTCAAGGCAAGCTATGGTACGGCAGGTCTGTTCGGTATGCTCAGCGCCGGTAGCAAGGTGCTCAACTGCTCTAACACGGCCGATATCAACGCCACCCAGACGGTTTACAACGGCGGTCTGTGGGGCTACCACGTATCGGGAACTGCCGAATCCGATAGCGTCGTCGTTACCAGCTGCTACAACACCGGTAAGGTGACCGCCGGAGGCAACTACGCTGCTGGTCTGGGTACCACACCGCGCTTCTCGCACATCACCGACTGCTACAACCTGGGCGAAATCAGCGCCAACTTGGCCGCTGGTGGCTTGGTGAACATCCCCGGCCACGACGTCTACATCGACAATTGCTACAATGCCGGTAACGTCACGACCGTGAAGAACGGCGCTGGTGGCCTCATCGGTTACGGTAGCGTTCGCTCATACGCTTCTAACAGCTTCAACACGGGTACCGTTACCGCGGGTACGCAGAACGCTGGTGGTTTCGAGGGCCAAGGCCGCACCGTCTTCACCAACTGCTACAACCGTGGCGACGTCTATGGTCCTAAGAACGTGGGCGGCCTCGTGGGTATGTGCTACGCAGGTGGCGCTGCTTACACTGCCACCTCGTTCTACCAGTGCTACAACGCTGGTAACCCGCACCTGACCGATGCCGCGACCGACACCCTCGTGGGTAACCTCGTGGGAGCAACCAAGAGCTGGGATCCCGCTAATGGTTGCGAGGTTGTAGAGACCTACTATGTAACCGATTACTATGGCAAGACCTACGATACCGACTCCATCGGTGGCACCGCCACGACCGTTAAGGAACTGGCAGCCAGCGAGAACCTGCCCGGTAACTGGAGCTACGGCGACGAGTACACCTATCCCATCATCAAGGGCATGGAAGAGAACCTGTGCGCCAAGACCTTTGCCGTGGCTGTTGTCCTCTACGACGGCGACACCTACGAGAACGTGACCGGCCGCTTCTACATGGGCGAGCAGGATAACGTAACGTGGACCTCATCGACCGACAGCATCTACATCAACGACTACGCCTTCATCGGCGGACCCGTCGACAAGATGTTCACGCCGGTAACCATGACCGCAGTCAGCGACGACGGCCTCTTCCAGGCACCCTGGTACCTGCAGATGAACGCCGAGACCGGCCTCGACGAAAAGCAACTCGCCGACCGTCAACTCATCGGCAGCCGCTACTTCAACATCACCGGTGCCGAAGTCAGTGAGCCTCAAAAGGGCAACATCTACATCCGCATCGACGAATACAACGACGGCAGCCAATCCGCCGTTAAGGTTAGGCGTTAGGCTTTAGGCCTTAGGCATTAGACTTTAGCTTAGTTAGGCTTTATATTCAAGAGGCTTGGCACCCAAAACACCGGGTACCAAGCCTCTTTTTTCGTTTGGGTGCCAAGTCTCTAAAAAAATAAAAAGTCCGCGCTGGTCCGCGCGAGGAAAAAATAAAAAGTCTGCGTAGTCTACGTAAGTCTGCGCGAATTTATGGGACTTGAGGGGGAAAATAGGGCAGTGGGTTGAAAAGTGGGTGGATTTATGTTGGTGAAATGTCATTTTTTTAGTAATTTTGCCAATATTAAAATAAATTGTTAGTGGTGCATTGGTGCGAATGAGGGCGCATCGACGGGGCTATCGATTTGATGGCATGCACTTTACACCCCTCTTCCTACATGAGCTTATGAAGCATTTTTCCAAATTGCTGGCATTGATGGCAGCGTGTGCCATCGGTGTGGGTACCTACGCTTGGGCCACCGACGCGGTCGGTGAATCGAGCGCCGACCTACCAGAAATCGGCAGTCAGGCTACTGTTGTCGATGCGTTTGCCAAACCCTTTGACGCGCAGTCTTTTACACCGCGCGTGGCGACCGAGGCACCGCGTGCCCTCAGGCGAAATGCCCCGCACAAGGCCATCTCTACTGTGTCTGACCTAACGGGTACCTACGTGTTGACCTACGAGGACTTCAGCGAGAACGTGGGCGATGGCGGTAACGAAGTGACCATCACCAAGGGTACGGGCGACACCATCGTCATCAATAATTTCTATAGCACCGGAATCCAGGTGAAGGCTGCTGTGAACCTCTCCAGCAAGACTCTCACGATTCCTAATCAAGTAGTTGCCAACGTCTCGACCTATGGCAACGTCGATTTCGCCACCATCGCATCGACGGGCAAGCCCGACCGCTCAACGCCGGTAACAGGCTCGTTCACCGACGAGGGCGTCATCACACTCGACGGCAGCTGGGGTATCTTTGTGATGGAAGGCGACTACGCCGATGCCTTCTTCTATGCCGGCTGCAACACGCTGTTTGAGAAACCCAACGGCACCATCGAGGTCGCCCGCGCCGACACGGCTCTCACCTACACGTGGAGCGTCGTCCTCGAGCAGACGGGTAGCAACCTGGTCACTGTAAAGAACCTGGGTAACCACGGCTTGACCATCGACATCGTGCTGGGCGCCGATAGCAGCGCTACCATTGCCTCGCAGATGGGCTGGGCCTACGCTTCCTACGGCAACTTCTACACCTACGCTGCCGACTGGACAACCACCAAGTTGACCAACGCCACCATCACCGGCACCGCCACCACCGATGCCATCACGTGGGACAACTGGACACTCTACAGCACCACCAAAAAAGTGTATGTAGCCAAGTATGCCTCGGCTAAGATTACGGGTATCACCTTCACGTTCCCCACCTCGGTGACCACCCCGTTCACGGGCAGCGGCACACAAGCCGACCCCTTCCGCATCCGCACGCTCAACGACCTAATTTACCTGAGCGACACGGTCAATAACAACACCAACCAACCCTACGGCACCGCCAAGAAACCGTGGGGCAAGATGTTTGAAGGCCAGTACTTTGTGGTCGAGAACGATATCGACATGACGGGCTACCGCTTCACGCCCATCGGCAACGACTATGGACACCGCTTCGCCGGCATCATCGATGGTCAAAACCACACACTCACCGGCCTGAATGTGAACACCAGCTCCACGGGCTATGCCGGTCTGTTTGGCTTTGCCGACACCACCTCGGTCATCAAGAACTTTGTGTTCGCCAATCCCAAGGTGTCGAGCGCTGCCACCGGCTGCGGTACTGCCGCAGGCTGGTCTAACGGTACCATCGAGAACGTCGTGGTTACCGGCGGCGAAATCAACAACTCTTACCTGGGCACCGGTGGTGTCGTGGGCGTGAGCAACGCTGTGAAAAACAGCTCGTTCCAGGGCACCGTCACGAGTACCAACGGTACCGTGGGCGGCATCGTGGGACAGTCCTATGGTGCCGTTGACGGCTGCCACGTGATTGGCACCGTTAAGTCGGGCGGCGCTTCCGAAGGCGCTACCGCTGGTGG
>Ga0065709_1006065_pt1 | contig 20555 bp, 11 predicted proteins | sample Hoacrofraction14_2_FD_59096 | JGI IMG/M metagenome (GOLD analysis project Ga0065709, IMG submission 59096) | Hoatzin crop microbial communities from Cojedes, Venezuela, sample from fiber fraction 14 v1 | ecosystem: Host-associated > Birds > Digestive system > Esophagus > Crop | place: Venezuela...
ATGTGTACTTTTTACCCATAATTGAACTTTGTTTTTGTAGTCCAACTCTTTGGGTATAGTTCAGAACACAAGTTTTGCCACTTCATCCCTGCAAACACCCCATTCCAGGGATAGAAGTACGGTTTTTGGGCGGTGGTGAATTCAGCGGGCACGGCACTAAAGCTTAGTCCTTCCAGACTTTGAGGTACTCCTGNAGCGCCCACATCTCGTCACGATAGCGCGCAGCGTCGGTAAACTCCAGTTTTTCGGCGCTGTGCTGCATTCTGCGGCGGTCTTCCTCTATCATTTTCTGTATCTGTTCGCGGGACATGCTGCGGATAACTGGGTCCTGAAGCACTGCGGCAAGGTCGGCCTTGACATAACCGTCCACATAGGCGGCTCCGTTTTCGCGGAGGGAATCGTGACCAAAGCCCACACTTACGCTGCCGCGACCAAGGTCGGATGGATTGGGGATGTAGCGAGGGTCGTCATAGGAGTTGGGCGCACTGACACGGCCAGTTGTACCGTTCGCGATGCGGGGATTCATCTGACTGCCACCCGTCAGTTCGCTTGCCAGCACATTGTGCTTGGTCTCTACCTGCTGGGGCGTAATATGGTGTAACTTATTGTATTCTATTTGTTTAGTACGACGGCGATTAGTTTCGCGGATGGTTTCCTCCATGGACTTTGTGATAGAATCCGCGTACATGATTACGAGACCGTTTACATTACGCGCGGCACGGCCTGCGGTCTGGGTCAGGGCGCGGGTGGTACGCAAGAAGCCCTCCTTGTCCGCATCGAGGATTGCGACCAGCGAGACGGAGGGGATATCGAGACCTTCTCGGAGCAGGTTCACGCCAACCAGTACATCGAAAAGTCCGTTCTTAAAGTCCTCGATAATCTCTACGCGCTCGGATGTATCCACATCAGAGTGGATATAGCGGACACGAACCCCGATTCGTCTTAGATATTCGTCCAGTTCCTCGGCCATGCGTTTGGTTAGGGTGGTAACGAGTACTCGCTCGTCGTTCTCTGCGCGTTTACGGATTTCCTCCACCAAGTCGTCCACCTGATTCTTGATTGGACGCACTTCGATTGGCGGGTCGAGCAGTCCCGTAGGACGCACAACCTGCTCTACCACAAGGCCTTCCGACTTTTGCAGTTCGTAATCGGCCGGGGTTGCGCTGACATATACCTTCTGGTTGGTAATCGATTCAAATTCGTCAAAGGTTAGCGGGCGGTTATCTGCCGCAGCTGGCAGGCGGAAGCCGTATTCAATCAGCACAGACTTACGGGAATGGTCGCCGCCATACATAGCGTGTACCTGTGGCAGGGTCACATGGCTCTCATCCACAAAGGTGACGAAGTCCTTGGGGAAGTAGTCGATGAGGCAGAACGGTCTTTGTCCCGGTTTGCGACCGTCAAAGTAACGCGAATAGTTCTCGATTCCAGGGCAGTAGCCCATCTCCTTTATCATCTCGAGGTCATTCTCGACTCTTTGCTGTAAACGCTTGGCTTCCAGACCTTTACCGATTTCCTCGTAATAGTCTATCTGCTTTTTGAGATCGTCCTGGATTAGCGAAACTGCTGCGATGCTTCGCTCTCTTGTGGTCACGAAGTTATTGGCCGGGTAGATGTCCACGCTTTCCAAGTCCTCAATCTTGGCGCCAGTCACTGCGTCAATCAGGCTCAAGCCGTCAATCTCGTCTCCGAAAAACTCTACGCGGACAGCCTCATCGGCACCACCCAGGTAAACATCTACAGTGTCGCCCCTCACGCGGAATGTGCCGCGCTTAAAGTCAACCTCGGTTCGGGAATATAGACCTTCCACCAGTTTGTACATAAAACTGGTCAAACTTCGTGTTTCACCACGGCGGATGGTAATCGTCTGAGCCTTCCAGTCCTCTGGATTACCAATACCGTAAAGGCATGATACAGAAGATATTACGACCACATCACGCCTACCGCTCATCAGAGCACTGGCCGCACTTAGACGCAGTTTTTCAATCTGGTCGTTAATGCTTAAGTCCTTTTCGATATAGGTATCGGTCGAAGGAATGTAAGCCTCTGGCTGATAGTAATCGTAATAACTTACGAAATACTCCACCGCGTTATGGGGAAAGAAGGACTTGAACTCGCCGTAAAGTTGAGCCGCGAGCGTCTTGTTATGGCTAAGAATCAACGCTGGCCGTTGCAGGTTCTGTATAACATTGGCCATGGTGAAGGTCTTGCCCGACCCGGTCACGCCGAGCAGGCACACATCCTTCACGCCCTTTTCGAGCGCATCGGTGAGTTGCGCAATAGCTTCAGGCTGGTCGCCCGAGGGTTGATACGGTGATTCTAGCTGGAATTTCATACTCGTCTGCAAAGATAGTAATAAAAATGCGTAGTAGAACGACTTTTAGTCCTTGCTGGCACGCACTTACCCTCTGGAGCGCCCTCGGTGGCACTTTGCCGTGCCCGCTGATTTCACCGTTACCTCCCGATGCCAACCTTCATCCGAGAAATCGCCCCAAATCTCGGATAGAGGACCCGTTTCACCACTTTCATCCGAGAAATCGCCCCGAATCTCGGATAGAGGACCCGTTTCACCACTTTCATCCGAGAAATCGCCCCGAATCTCGGATAGAGACCATGAGCCAGTAAGTGGAGTTTGTCACTTAAGGCCTTGATACTCAGGCGATAACGAAAAACAAGGGTAGCGAGCTCGCCACCCTTGCTTTTTATAAGTTGCTGACTAGCAGCGCGTTAAGTGACAACGGCCATCTGGACAGCGTGTTAGGTGACAACGAGAACCCTACAGGAGGATGTAGCGGAGGATGAAGAGGACGGCCAGGACGGCGAGCATGGGGCTGATCTTGCGGAACTTGCCTGTGACGGCGTTGATTACCACATAGCTGATCATGCCGAGCATGATGCCGTCGGAGATGCTGTATGCCAGGGGCATGAGCAGCATGGTGATGAAGGCGGGCACGGCCTCGGAGAAGTCATCCCAGTCGATGTCCTTGACGGGGCTCATCATCATTACGCCCACGATTACCAGCACGGGACCTGTTGCGGCCGAGGGGATGGCAAGGAAGAGCGGAGCGAAGAGCAGGGCAATGGCGAAGCAGACCGCGATGGTGAGCGAGGTGAGCCCTGTGCGACCACCCTCGGCAACGCCTGAGGCGCTTTCGATATAGGTAGTGGTGGTGGAAGTACCGAAGCATGCACCTGCCACGGTTGCAACTGCATCTGCCATAAGCATCTTGCTGATACCGTCTACATTGCCTTTTTCATCTACCATTCCTGACTTTACTGATACGCCAACCACCGTTCCGATGGTATCGAACATATCGATGAAGAGGAAGGTGAAGACCACCACGAACATGTCCCAGCTGAGGACCTGGCTCCATTCGAACTTGCAGAAAATGGGGGCGATGCTCGGGGGAGTTGACACTACGCCGTTGAACTGGGTGATGCCCATGGGGATGCCGATGATGGTGGTGGCGAGAATGCCAATCAGCAGGCCGCCGCGAACCTTAAGCACTACCAGAGCTGCTGTCAGGATGAAGCCGATAAGTGCAAGGATGGAGGTCTTGCTGCCAAGGTCGCCGAGGGCTACGGAGGTGGCTTCGCTGCTGACAACGAGTCCTGCGTTCTTCAAGCCGATAAATGCGATATATAGGCCTATACCTACTCCTATGGCCTTTTTGAGACCGACAGGAATGGCCTTTACAATAAGTTCACGAACATTGGTAAGGGTAAGAAGAACGAAGATGATGCCTTCGATAAGGATGGCGGTAAGTGCGAACTGCCAGCTATATCCCATCCCAAGGCAGACTGTGTAGACGAAGAAGGCGTTGAGACCCATGCCAGGGGCAAGTCCAAAGGGCTTCTTGGCATAGAGAGCCATGCAGAGTGTGCCGACGATGGCGGCGAGAGCGGTTGCGGTGAAGACCGAGTCGGTGGGCATTCCCTGACCTGCAAGCGCACCGAAGACGCTGGGGTTGACGGCCAGGATGTAGGCCATTGTGAGGAAGGTGGTTACGCCCGCGATTATCTCGGTACGGAAATTATTCTCCCCAGCCTTGAAACCCAAGGCTTTCTCATAGAACTTTGCCATAGTTGTTTCCTCCTAGTCTAGAAGACCCACTTGAAGCCGAGGCAGGGACGGGCGAAGAAGCCCTTGCCGGTGCCGAAGTGGTAGCTGAGCTCGACCTCGCTGCCGACATTGAGGTTCTCGCAGCCGAAGTGCTGGCCGATATTGTACCAAATCTGAGGCTCGGAGATGAAGACTACATCTACATCTTCGCCGGTGGTCCAGTCGCGGTAGCTGGCGGCCTTGCTGTCTACATAGTCGTAGACGCTATGGTCTTCCCACCAGAAGTCGGCGAAACCGCTGAAGCGAAGGCCTTTAACTCCGAAGATGTCCTGCATGCCCCAGACCATTGTGAGCTGGAGGGGAACGGAGCTCTTGCGTTTGCTGCCGTCGAGACGCAGGGCGTCATTGTAGTCGATGTACTTATACAAAAGTTTGAGGTTGAGGGTATTGCTGAAGTCGGAGTTGTGGAGGAAGTAGTCCACACCGAAGAGGAATGCGTTGTTGATGGTGTAGCCGTTGTAAACGCCGCCGTTGTACTCTACATGAAGGCTAAGGGGAGCCATCTTGGTATCCTGCCAGAAGTTAAGGCAACGGGCTATCTCCCAATAGGTTCCGCTGGGAGCGTATACATGGTCGTCACTGTTCTTGGAGTTGTAGTCGTGGTCGATGAAGAAGAAGGTGTTTCCCCATTTGTCGCCATAGAATCCTTCCACGGTGGTGGTGAAGTGATGACGGTCCTTGCCGAAATCGTAGAAAGTCTGGAGGTTGGTCTGTGCCTTTGCTCCTAGAGCGAGGGCTAGCATTGCGAAAGCAACGGTTGAAAGTTTTTTCATCTGCATAAAATGTAATTTATGAGTTTGTATATAATGGATGTTTATTCGTGTGATTCTACGCGGTTTACCTCGAAGTCGACGCTCTTGTCGCCAACCTCGTTTGTGCCGAATTCGTAGTCCTTTCCAGGGAGGATTGCGTTGAGGAAGATGCCCACCAGGGCTGCGATTGCAAGGCCGCTAAGCGAGGTGAAGCCAAGGTTGACTGCGTCGTTTGCGCCGTACTTGATACCGATTGCAAGCACCAGAATCAGGGCTGCGATAATCACATTGCGGGAGGCCTTGAAGTCCACATTGTTCTCCACGATGTTGCGGACACCCACTGCGGAAATCATACCGTAGAGCACCAGCGAAACGCCGCCGATGGTGGCTGCGGGCATGCAGGAGATGAGGGCGGAGAACTTAGGGCAGAAGCTAAGGATGATGGCAAACAAGGCAGCGATGCGCACTACGCTGGGGTCGTAGACCTTGGTAAGATTGAGCACGCCCGTGTTCTCGCCGTAGGTGGTGTTGGCAGGGGCGCCAAACAAGGATGCGACTGCGGTAGCGAGACCGTCACCGACCAGGGTGCGGTGCAGGCCGGGGTCTTCCAGGAAGTTCTCACCAACGGTGGAAGAGATGGCGCAGATGTCGCCGATGTGCTCCATCATGGTAGCGAGGGAAATCGGCACGATGGCGATAATGGCTGCAATAATGAGGTTCCAGTCAGGGTTGTTGAACACTGCGAAAGCGGTATTCTCCCACTTGACGGGAAGGCCCACCCATGCGGCTTCCTTGACTGCAGTAAAGTCGCAAAGACCAAAACATGCGGCTACGATGTAGGAGCCGAGCACGCCCAGCAGAATGGGGATAATCTTAATCATTCCCTTGCCCCAGATGTTGCAGACGATGATGATGGCGATTGCCAGCAGGGCTATCCACCAGTTCTGGGTGCAGTTGGAAATGGCTGAACCAGAGAGGGTTAGACCGATGGCAATGATGATTGGACCCGTCACAATCGGAGGGAAGTAGCGCATAACCTTCTTGGCTCCGAAGGCTGCGAAGAGCCCAGCAAGAATGAAGTACACGAGACCTGCGCAGAACACGCCGATACAAGCGTAGGGGAGTGCCTGAGCCTGCGTAAGTCCGTTTGCCATGCCGAATTGTACTACGGTGGCATATCCGCCCAAGAATGCGAAGGAAGAACCTAGGAAGGCGGGAACTTTCATCTTTGTGCAAAGATGGAAAATCAGGGTGCCGAGACCTGCGAAGAGCAGGGTGGCAGACATGGAGAGACCGGTGATTACCGGTACGAGAACGGTTGCTCCGAACATTGCAAACATGTGTTGCAGTCCGAGCGTGAGTTTTTTACCTGTGCTTAATTGCATATTGTTTTGTTTATGATGGTTTTTATTCCCATTCAATGGTTGCCGGCGGTTTGCTGGAGATGTCGTAGACCACTCTGTTCACGCCCTTCACCCCGCGGATGATTGCATTTGAGACCTCTGCAAGGAAGTCGTAGGGGAGGTGCGCCCAGTCGGCGGTCATGCCATCTACCGAAGTGACGGCCCGCAACGCTATAGTATTTTGATAAGTTCTTTCGTCGCCCATTACGCCCACACTCTTTACGGGAAGAAGTATGGCGCCAGCCTGCCAGACCTGGTCGTAGAGGCCAGCGGACTTGAGGGCTTTTATGAAGATGTCGTCGGCGTCCTGAAGGGTTGCCACCTTGTCGGGGGTGACTTCGCCGAGGATGCGGATGGAGAGCCCGGGGCCCGGGAAGGGGTGCCTGCCGAGGATGTCGTTGGTGATGCCAAGGGCCTTGCCAACGCGGCGCACCTCGTCCTTGAAGAGCAGACGGAGTGGCTCTACCACCTTGAGTTTCATGTCTTTAGGGAGACCACCCACATTGTGGTGGCTCTTGATTGTTACAGATGCGCCAGGCACGGCCGAGGACTCGATTACATCGGGGTAAATCGTGCCCTGGGCGAGGTATTTTACATCCTCTATCTTGGCGGCTTCGTCATTGAAGACTTCCACGAAGTCGCGGCCGATGGTCTTGCGCTTCTGCTCTGGGTCGGTGATGCCTGCGAGGTCGCCTAGGAACCTGTCCGCAGCGCGTACTCCCTTGACATTCAGGCCCATATCCTTATATGATGCGAGCACCTGGTCGAATTCGTCCTTGCGGAGAAGTCCGCTGTCCACGAAGATGCAGTGGAGCTGCGGCCCGATTGCGCGGTGCAGCAGAACTGCTGCTACAGTGGAGTCTACGCCGCCTGAAAGGCCTAATACGACCTTGTCGCTGCCAATCTGTTCCTTTAGGCTGGCGATTGTGCTTTCGGCAAAGTTGTCGGGAGTCCAGTCGCCCTTGCAGCCGCAAGCGCCTAGTACGAAGTTCTCAAGCATCTTCTGGCCAAAGGTGCAGTGATGCACCTCGGCGTGGAACTGGAGGCCCCAGATGGGCCTTCCTTCGATGCGATAGGCGGCATTCTCTACGCTGCCCGTAGATGCGATGAGCTTAAGTCCCTTAGGGAGAGCGGTAATGGTGTCGCCGTGGCTCATCCATACCTGGCTATGGTCTTCCACCCCTGCGAAGATGGGGTCGTTTTTGTCGACGATGTCTAGATAGGCTCTGCCGTACTCGCGGCCGTTAGTGGGTGCCACGCTGCCGCCTGCACTCCAAGCCATCAGCTGCGCGCCGTAGCAGATGCCGAGAATCGGCACTGTAATGCCATCTAGACTGGGTTTAGGGGCACCTTCCTGGCGTACCGAGCAAGGACTTCCTGAAAGGATAACGCCCTTTACATCTTCGCCCAAATCGGGGATTTTGTTATAGGGTACGATTTCGCAGTACACATTCATTTCTCGCACGCGGCGGGCGATTAGCTGGGTGTACTGGCTACCGAAATCGACTATGAGGATGCGTTCTGTCATTTGTTGTAGTTAGGAGCGGGTTTTGCGATTGTGAGGTCGTGGGGGTGGTTCTCGATTACGCCGTTCTGGGTGATTCGTACGAACTTGGCGGTCTTAAGCGTGTCGAGGTCCTTGGCACCGCAGTAGCCCATGCCGCTGCGAAGTCCGCCCATGAGCTGGTAGATGATGTCGGCCACCTTGCCCTTGTAGGGAACCTTGCCGACTATGCCTTCGGGTACGAGCTTCATTGCGCCTGTCTGGAAGTAGCGGTCGCGGGAACCTGCCTCCATGGCGTCAATCGAACCCATACCGCGGTAAATCTTGAACTTCTTTCCATTCTTAAAGTCCTCGATAACCTCGCCAGGGGTCTCTTCCGATCCTGCGAGGATGGATCCGCACATTACGCAGTCGGCTCCTGCTGCGAGGGCCTTTACGATGTCACCGCTGTAGCGCAGACCACCGTCGGCGATAATCGGTACGTCGCTGCCTTCGGCTGCCTTGTAGGCGTCAAATATCGCGCTTAATTGGGGTACGCCCACGCCTGCTACGACGCGGGTGGTGCAGATGGAACCGGGGCCGATACCCACCTTGACTGCATCTGCCCCTGCGTCAATCAGGGCCTTGGTGCCGTCGTAGGTGGCTACATTGCCTACCACTACATCCAGGGTAGGGAAGGCTGCCTTAATCTTCTTAAGTGCCTTGATTACCCCTTTGCTGTGGCCGTGGGCGGAGTCGAGCACGATGGCATCTACCCCTGCTTCCACGAGGGCTGTGGTGCGTTCGAGGGCATCTGCCGTGATGCCGACACCCGCTGCCACCCTGCAGCCGGCGTTGTGAGCCTTGGCTACTTCTGCTGCCTGGAGTTCCGTGGACATATTCTTATGAATAACCCCTATTCCACCTTCTTTTGCTAGAGCGATGGCCATAGGGGCTTCTGTTACTGTATCCATAGCTGCCGAGGCGACAGGGATGTCCAGGGATATGTGTCTTGTGAATCTGGTTTTGAGGGAAACCTCCCTTGGAAGGACTTCGGAGTATGCTGGAACCAGCAATACATCATCAAACGTGAGACCTTCCTGCAATATTCGATCTGTAGTAAATGACATATTGCGTGCAAAGTTATAAAAAATTCGGTGCCCTTTCTAGAAAGACACCGAAAATTTTTAAAAAGTTTTCAACAGGGGGTGTTAATCAGTCTTCTTTCCCCACCAGGTTGCGTTGAGGGTTTTGGATGTTCCTGCGTACACAAGGGTAGGGGTGCGGGGACTGGCTTCCCAATCAAGTTCGCGCTCTACGCAGACGATAACGGTGCCTGCGCTGCTGTCCTTGAGGTAGAGCCACTGCTTGTCCTGGTCGAAGGACCAAGTGCCGCTAAGCGCTCCGCTCATGCTGCCATCCTTGGCGAGTTTCAGCTCGCTGGATGTATCCTGGTTGCCATAACTATATTTAAGGTTAATGTGCTGCCAGGTGCCGACGAGGGAGTCCTTGGTGACTGTGCCGTAGTCGGGGCATGCTGCATAGCGCTCGGGAAGGGCAATAGGCCAGAGATTGTTGGTGTCGTCGGAAGATGCGGGGCACCAGACAATCTTGCGGACATGGCCCATCATGATGGCGTTGGCGTAGGCGTTGCCACCTGCATTGGCGGGCAGACGGCCCTGCGAGCAGTAGAACCAGTCGTTGCTGCCGTTGGCCTGGAAGACGCAGCAGTGCGAGATTCCAACCCAACCTGAGTGGCCTGTGAACTTGTAGGGATGGGTTACAATGGGGTAGCAGTCGCCACGGCCATTGGTGAAGTTACGGCCTGTAATATCGGTGTAAGGGCCTTCGATGCTGGTGCTGCGTACAACACGGGTGTTGTAGGGAACATCCAGGGCATCGTAAGCCATAAACAGATAGTAGTAGCCGTCCTTGTAGACGATTTCAGGAGCCTCGCTTGCCTGCCAACGGGAAGATGCGGTACGGGTACCTACACGCGATCCGTAGCGGGATGTAAGGTCGCTGACGCTATCTGCCCAAGGGTCGCCAAGGTCTTTGACGGGCTTGCCGCTGCTGGGGTCAAGTTCCAGAAGGGCGAATCCACTGTGCCATGAACCGTAAATGAGGTAGTGCTTGCCTGCATCTGTAACGATGTAGGTGGGGTCGATGGCGTTGTAGTAGAAGTAGGCGTCCCAATCATTGCTGCTGGAACGGGCCCAGCCGTCGCGTCCCTTGTCGGAGGAGGAGCAGACTACATAACCCTTGTCTTCCCAGCCGCTCTTGGGGTCGGTGGTCTCGCACATGCCGATGAATGCACGCTCGCCCCAACTGCCGTCGTAGGAAGTGCTTCCTGTCTTGATGCAGTTGTTGATAACGATGCAGTAGTACATGCGGAGCTTCTGTACTCCATCTACGGTAACTGTGCGGATAACAGGTGCCCAGTAGCCGTAGCTGGGGTTGGAAAGGGGTTCAAGACCCATGCGGCCACGGATTGCGGTCAACGAGTCGGCTACCCATGAGGGTGCGTCGTTGAAGGGGCCCTTGATATAGGTCCAGTTCACCAAATCGGTGGAGAACTTGCCAGGGAAGTGCCTACCCGTTGTAGCATTGAGGTGCTCGTTGCCGTACGAAGCATCGGTGCAATACATATAATATGTACCGTTGAAGTAGGCAATCGAAGGGTCGTGCACATTGGCGAGATTCCACTTCATGTGGTAGGACCAGCCGGCTATGGACGAATAATCATCTGCATAGTCGGGCGCGGTGAATTCCGTGGTGGTAGGTTTTGTTTTCCCAGGGTCGGTCTTTATGCCCTCGGGTGTGTCGGGGTCCTTCCCGCAGCCGATGAGCATAAAGACTATACCTGAAATAAAGAGTAAGTGCTTAATCTTCATTTGCTTAGATTAATAAAGATAACCGGTTTTACTGAGCTTTGCTACAGGGTGAACCTTCCAGCCGTTGCCGCTGAACCATTCGGAGTTGTCGGTGTTGTTGTTGGCCGAGTTGCCGCTAAGGTTCGGGTTGTCATCGAGAGTGCTCTGTGCGATAGGGAAGTACTCGTGACCTGCGCTGTAGTAGTTGTACGAAGCATCGTCGAACTCGCCAACTGTGCTGAAGTAGTTGGTGTTCGGGGTGCCGTCACGCAGATAGCCGCTGTGGAGGGTAATCTGTGCAAGGCGGTCGCTGCTGTAGAAGAAGCCCCAACGGATGAGGTCGATACCACGGCCGTTCTCGCAACCGAACTCCTTCGGACGCTCTACATTGGCAATCCACTCGAAGAGCTCGTCGGCGGACTTGAAGTCGCTTACGCTGAGTTCTGCAAGACCAGCACGGGTACGAACCTGGTTGATGTAGCCGATGGCCTCGCTGGTAGGACCGCTGATCTCGTTGATGCACTCGGCAGCACGCAGAAGCACGTCGCTGTAACGCATCAGGCGGAGGTTCTGGCCGCAGTGCAGACCGGTGGTGATGGTGCTATAGAGGTTGTTGCGCACATTGGTGCACTTTGCAATCGGAATACCACCAATCGAGGTGTTGGAGTTAGGGGTAGCGCTAACCTCTACGCAGTACATGACATTGCTACGAGGGTCGCCGTTAGGATATGCAGCGGTCTTGAGGCCTGTGTATGCGCTGTATTCGGGCTCGTAGGAAGCCACGGTCCAGTACAGACGGGGGTCAAGAGTGCCGTCGGTGCAGGTCTCTGCCTTGAACAGGTTGTAGAGCCAAGGAGATACTGCAAGGTCACCCCAGCTGCCAAGGTCCTGGGAAGCATAGTTGCTCTCAACTGCGTGACCCTGGGTAGCGTTGGATGAGATATTGACAGGAGTCCACTCCTCATCGGTGCCGCCTGTGCCATAGTCCATGTACTGAACCTCGAACAGGCTCTCGGCGTTGTTCTCGTAGGCTGAACCCTCACGGCAGTTGTCGCCGTAGTCGGCCATCAGCTTGTAGGTGCCGTAGTCGCCTGCGATAATGCCCTTAAGCACGGTGAGAGCCTCGCTGTACTTGTGGCGGAACATAAGTGCGCGTGCGTAGTAGCCTGCAGCTGCACCGCAGGTAGCACGGCCCTGTGCCCACTCACCACCCTGGTTGCGGGAAGGAAGCATCTCCATAGCCTCCTTGAGGTCGGCCTCAATCTGGTCGAATACCTCGTCCATGCTGGCGCTGGATGCGTACATGGTCTCAAGGCTGGAGTACTGTGAGTAGTCGGTGAACAGAGGAATGGTCTGCTGATAGGTAACGAGGGTGTAGTAGGCGAGTGCCCTGAGGAAGAGTGCCTGACCCTTGATCTTGTTGTAAGCGTCTTCGGAAAGACCTGCTCCGTCCACCTTGGAAAGAACATAGTTGCAACGGTTTACAACATGGTAGCAGTCACGCCAGATCCACTGGTTACCGATTTCGTCGGTACTTACGATGTTGAGGCAGTCGTAGCCATAGTACCACTGCTGCGAAGAGTTCCAGACTTCGTCGCCGCGGACAGCGTCCATGGTGTAGCCGACACGGGCGAAGGTGCCCTCAAGCCTGATACGGTTGTAGCAGGCTATAATGGCCTCCTGAAGGTCGGACTCGTTGTTACCGAAGTCGTATGTAGTCTGGTTGTTGGGGTTTTCGACATCAAGGTATTTGGCGCACGATGCCATCCCCAGACAAACTGCAAGAATCGACAGAATTGTATATATCTTTTTCATATTCATCTTGTTTTAAGGATTAGAAGGACAGTTTGGCACCAAGCATAAATGTCATAGGTGTAGGGAATGAACAGTAGTTGTAGCCAGGAGTGAAGGTTCCGGGTGCGAAGTCGATGTTGTAGCCGCGGTACTTGCTGATGGTAGCAAGGTTCTGTGCTGATACATAGACTCTTACGCCACTGATAACGCCCTTGAACAGGTCGTCGTTGAAGTTATAGCCAAGCTCGATGTTAGCAATCTTCCAGTAGTTTCCGTTCTGGAGGTAGCGGGAGCTGAACATGTCGTTGGTGATGGAACCTGAAGCCTTGTAGTAAACTGCGGGAACTGTTGTGCTGGGATTCTCGGGAGTCCAGGCCTTGAGCAGTTCGGTGCTCTTGTTGGTAGCGCCGTAAGAGCTGCGGAGAGCCATGTCTACAAAGTCGAGAACCTTGAAGCCGCCTGCGCCGTAGGTAGATACGCTCAAATCGAAGTTCTTGTACTCGAAGCGGAAGTTCAGACCGAAGTTTACGCTAGGCATACCGCTGCCGATGAAGGTGCGGTCCTCGTCGGTAATCTGTCCGTCGTTGTTGATATCCTTGTAGGCAACATCGCCGGGCTGGGCACCGTTCTGGATTACATAGTCGCCATTGTCGTTGACACGGTAGTCAATCTCGTCCTGGCTCTGGAAGATGCCTTCGTATACATAGCCGTAGAACTCACCAACCTCGCGGCCTACCTCGGTGCGGCAGTAACCATCGGTACGGCCTTCGTCGGTCATACCAAGGGATGTAACCTTGTTCTTGGGCAGGGTAACATTGCCGGATACCTCGTAGTAGAAGTCGCCGCTGTGGTCGTGGTAGGATGCTGCGAGCTCAAGACCGGTGTTCTCCATTGTGGCAGCGTTCATTGTAACGCTCTCGTTGGTAGCACCAGCCTCTGCAGGAACTGCTACGCTGTAAAGAAGGTCCTCGGAGATGGCCTTGTACCAGTCGAAGGTAACCTCAAGCTTGTTGTTGAACATACCGAGGTCGAGACCGATGTCGGCGGTCTTCTTCTTCTCCCAACGGATGGCTGTATTTACATAGTTGGAGATTGCGGAACCTGTAACCTTGGTGCCACCGAAGCTGTAGGTGTAGTTGCCACGGGACATGGTGTCCATGTACTGGTACTCGCCGATGTTCTCGTTACCGAGGATACCGTAGCTTGCACGGAGTTTCAGGAGGTTAACCACGGTGGGGTCAACTGCGTTGCGGAAGAAGGGCTCCTTGTCGATACGCCAACCGGCACTGAAGGAAGGGAACCAGTCCCAACGGTCCTCGCTGGAAAGACGGCTGGAACCATCACGACGAACGGTGAACTGGAGGAGATACTTGGCATCGTAGTCGTAGTTGATACGGCCGATGTAGGATGCCAGAACATGCTCGCTCTCGTAAGAACCTGCGTCGCGGGTCTCGGCGTTGCCAATCTGGAGGTAGTAAGGCTCAGGCATGCTGGTACCTGTTGCGTAGAGAGTGTGGTAGTACTCGTTCTCGTAGGTCTGACCAACTACAACATTGAGGTGGTGCAGGCCGTAGGTGCCGTCGTAGGTGAGGTAGTTCTCAACCAGACCGTCCTTATAGGTGCGGTAGCCCTCGTTGAGTTTCTCGTTGCTCTTTGCCAGATAGTTGGTGGTACTCTGGATGAAGGAAGGCACGAAGCTGAAGTCCTTGCAGAGAGTACGGCTGTAGGAGAGGTTCAGGGTGTAGCTGAGTTTATGCTTATCGCTCTGGAAACCAAGCATCTGGATAAGGTCTACATTTGCAGAACCTGTTGCCATGATGCGGTCAACCTTGGAGTTTCTTTCCAGGGTTGAGTTGGTAAGCAGAGGGTTGGTCATACGGAGGTCACCGTGAACATCGTCGTAGTAGGTGCCGAAGCCCCAAGAGTCGTATGAGTAGCTGGATGCAGCGCTGAGCTTTTCGTCCAGGAACCATGTGTTCTCATCGTAAGCGAGGATGCTAGGAGGCATGAGCAGGGCAGATGCCATAACGGGGTACTGGGTACCATAGAGACCCTGTACATACTCGCTGGCGTTACTTAAGGACATGCTGTCCTGGTCGCTGTGGCTGTATACCATACCTGTACGGAGCTTGAGGAACTTCACGTCCATGGTATTGTTTACGCGGGCGGTGAAACGCTCGTAGTTAGGACCTGCGCCTTCCATACAACCCTTCTGGTTGAAGTAGTCGAGTGCAATATTATAGGTATTGTTTGCGCCACCACCACTGAGGTTGACATTGTGGTTCTGGCGGATACCTGTCTTGAACATTTCATCGAACCAGTCGGTGTTGTAGACGCTGGGGTCGAGGTAGTTCTCGCCACCGATTACATAGCCGCTAGGAGCGTCCATGCCGCTGTTGGCAAATGCCATGCGGATGTACTCGCCATATTCCTCGGCGTTCATTACATCGTAAACACCCTTCTTAATCTTATCTACACCCATGTAGCCGGAGTAGTCAACCTTCATGGGCTGCTCCTTCTTACCGCTCTTGGTGGTGATGATTACCACACCGTTGGCTGCACGCGAACCGTAGATTGCGGCTGCGGATGCATCCTTGAGCACCTGGATGGTCTCGATATCGTTAGGGGAGAAGTCGCGGATGGAGGTTCCCATAGGCACACCGTCGATTACATACAGAGGAGCGGTGCTGCCGAAGCTGCCCAGACCACGGATGCGGACTGAAGGGTCGGCACCAGGCTGACCGTCTGAGGTGATCTGTACACCAGCCACCTTACCTTCGAGCATGGTGGAGATGTTGGAGTTGGAAACCTTCTTCATCTCATCGGCATCTACGATTGCTACGGAACCGGTGAGGTCAACCTTGCGCTGGGTACCGTAACCGATAACCACAACCTGGTCGAGCTCTGTGTTCTCGGGTGCCATTGCAATTGTGCCGAGTGTTGCGCGTCCTGCAACGGGGACATCAAGGGTTTCGTAACCCACTGTGATGAACTGCAGGGTTGCATCTGAAGGAACTGAAAGAGAGAAATTACCGTCAAGGTCGGTGGTTGTACCGATGGTGGTGCCTGCTACAACCACACCTACGCCGGGAAGGCCTTCGCCGTTTTCGTCGACTACCTTGCCGCTAACGGTAACCTTATCCTGTTGCTCTGCTGCACTTTCGATGGCGTTGGAAGCCACTGCGAGCGGAGCTGCTGCCATAAGGCCGCATATAATCAATGTTACAAATCTAGTTTTCATAGGGCAAGGAATTTTATTCGTAAAGTACAAGATAGGACTCTTCGGTTACGAGTGCGCACTGGAGGTCGGAAGAATCAACGGTGATGCCTGTGTACTTCTGATAGTGCTCTTCGCCTGTGAGATAGGTAACATTGTAGACGATGTCGGCGGTGCCGTCGCCATTGTTGGTAATGGTGATGTCAACCATCGAACCGTTGATGCTGGTCATGAAGGTATCCCAGTTCCAGTTGCTCTCAAGAACGGCGGTGCCATAGCCATCGCCCCAGCCGAAGTTGTCCATGCGGACTACTGCGTATTCGCTGAGGTCAGCCTTGCGGAGAATGGTGCAGGGGCTGTGCCAGTTGCCAAGATTGTCGGAGTAAACCATCATCTTGTAGGTGTGGGATGCGCCGGCTGCAATCTGGGTATCTGAAGATGTGAATGTGGACCACCAGCCGTTGCTGAAGTCGGTTGCGCCGATTGCCTCGGTACCCTGCTTAACGGTAACAGCGTACTCGGTAGTGATGGTAGAGCTTGAACCCTCGTAGGAGATGGTAACATTCTGACTACCAGCACTTCCGGGAACCATGCCGAAGGTGAGTGCGTCATTGGAGACAACGCCTGTTGTGCCATCTGCGTATGTAGCGGTAACTACGATGCCGTCCTTGATGAAAGGAACATCTGCGCCACAAGCGTAGTAGGTAGTGAGGGTAGGAGCGGTTGTTACCTCAAGAGCAACGATAGGGTTGGTAACATCGATGGTGTAGTAGCCATTGACTGAGGTGCCATAGTTGCCGAGTTTGGTCTTGCTGTAAGAGTAAACCACTGTGTAGGTACCAGGAGTGGTGAGATAAGCCTCATCAATGCTGATGGTAACATCTGCAGAATCTGCAACAACAGAGGATGCGTCCTCGAAGGTAACGGTTGCAACTGCGCTGCCCCAGACATTGGTGTTGCCCACCTCGATGGATGTAGGCTGGCCGGTAACGCTGATTGAAGTGGCGTTGTAGTCAGTGAGCTCTGTAACCTCTGAAGGAACGAGGTATGCGCTAAGCATCTTGAACCAGCTGGAGTCGGTGGTGATGAATGCGTAGATGTCGTTAACTGCAGATACTTCCTGCTCGTAGGTCTCTACGAGGGTAAGTCCGCTCTTGGTAACTGCGGTTGCGGTTACATAAGCATAGCCTGCGGTGGAGTGGTCAATCTCGATTGTAACGAGTGCGCCGTACATCTCACTGCGGAAGTCTCCCCAGTAGTCGCCGTCGCCGTCAAGGTCGAGGATGACCTTGCCATCTTCATCGGTGTCGCCGTAGTTGGACTTGAGCATGGCAGAATCATAGGTAGAAAGGCTGCCGCCCCATCCGTAGGCGTCGGAACGGATAACGAAGTACTCGCCGTAGTTGGAGTCCTCGCTTGTTCCATTTGCTGCACAGTTGACAACTGCAAGGTTCCAGTTGTTCCAGTTGTTTTCCATTGTGCCGTAGTTGTAGAACTGGAAGACCAGCTTCTTGCCTGCGGGAATGTCAAAATAGTCGGAATGCTCAGCCCACCAGCCTGAACCGCCGCCTTCCTCACCAACGAATACAGTACCCAAGGTGAGGTAGGTGGTGTCTCCAGAGGAGGCCTGGCTATTAGCATTCGCAAGAGAGTCGATTTTGCTCTGAAGGTCATCGGGAGCGTCTACCGAGTACATTTCTACCTCGGAACAGCTTACCGACAACATTGCTGCAAAAGCAACTGCGCTGATTGCGCTCAGTAAGGTTTTTGTGAATCGCATAATAGTTATTATTGGTTAAATTAAGTGTTCTTATGCTTAAGAGACCGCAATTTACGAAATAATTGTTAACTTTGGAACGGAAATCCGACTTTTTGACACTAAAATTATCTAACAATATGAGAAAGTATTTCCTTCTTTTAGCGGCTTTGGCTCTTGCCGCTTGCTCGCAATCCACTGGTAGTCACACAGTTGACATCGCCGCCGACCAGATTGGGGCTCCAATCCAGAGCACAATGTACGGTCTCTTCTTCGAAGACATCAATTTTGCCGCAGATGGCGGTATTTATGCCGAGTTGGTTAAAAACCGCTCTTTCGAGTTCCCCCAGAATCTGATGGGTTGGGATGTCGCCGGCAAGGTTAGCGTGCGCAATGACGGCCCCTTTGACCGCAACCCCCACTATGTGCGTCTGGAGTCTCCTGGACACCCCCACAAGCACACCGCTATTGAGAACGAGGGCTTCTTCGGCATGGGCCTGAAGGAGAATGCTGAATATACCTTCAGCGTTTGGGCTCGTGGCGCAGGGCAGAAACTTCGCGTGGAACTCATTGACAATAACTGGGACGAGAACAAGCAAGCCCTTGTCTCCCAGGAACTTGATATTGCATCCGCCGGCTGGGAGAAGTACGAGATTACCCTGACTTCGCCTGTGACTATCCCTGACGCTCATCTGCGCGTATTCCTTATGTCAGATGGCCCCGTTGACCTTGAGCATGTTTCCCTCTTCCCTGTAGATACTTGGGAGGGCAGAAAAGGCGGTCTCCGCAAGGACTTGGTTCAGGCCCTTTATGACATTCACCCCGGCGTATTCCGTTTCCCCGGCGGCTGTATCGTAGAGGGAACCGACCTAGCTACCCGCTACAATTGGAAAAATAGCGTTGGGCCCGTTGAGAACCGTCCTCTGAACGAGAATCGCTGGCATTATACCTTCGATTATCGCTTCTTCCCCGATTATTTCCAAAGCTATGGCCTTGGTTTCTTTGAGTACTTCCAGCTTTGTGAAGATATTGGCGCAGAGCCTCTGCCGGTTATCAGCTGCGGTCTTGCCTGCCAGTTCCAGAACGAGAATGCCAATGCTCATGTGCCTGTAGCCCAGCTTCAGCCCTATATCCAGGACGCGCTTGACCTTATCGAGTTCGCCAATGGCGATGCTTCCAGCACCTGGGGTAAGGTTCGTGCAGAGATGGGTCATCCCGAGCCGTTCAACCTTAAATTCCTTGCAGTCGGCAACGAGCAGTGGGGCCCCGAGTACCCCGAGCATCTGGCTCCTTTCGTAACTGCCATCCGTGAGAAATACCCTGATATTAAGTTAGTTGGAACCTCCGGTCCTGATTCAGAAGGGGAGCAGTTCGATTACCTCTGGCCTGAAATGAAGAAGCTTGGAGCCGACCTCGTAGACGAGCATTTCTACCGCCCCGAGGAGTGGTTCCTTGCTCAAGGTCTGCGCTATGATTCTTACGATAGGGAAGGACCCAAGGTGTTTGCAGGGGAGTATGCTTGCCACATGCACAAGCGCAAGTTCAACCAGTTCGAGGCTTCGCTCTATGAGGCTGCCTTCATGACAGGTCTGGAGCGCAATGCAGATGTGGTTCACATGGCTACCTACGCACCTCTGTTTGCCCATGTTGATGGTTGGCAGTGGAGGCCCGACCTCATCTGGTTCGACAACCTGAACAGCGTTCGCACCTGCAGCTATTATGTTCAGCAGCTCTACTCTCTCTATAAGGGTACCAATGTGCTGCCTTGCACCATGAACGGCGCACCTCTGGCTGGCCAGGAGGGCCAAGATGGGCTGTTTGCTTCTGCCGTATACGATGAGAAGGCAAACGCCTACTATGTGAAGATTGCGAACACATCTGACGCAAAGCAGAGCGTAGACTTCAAGTTCACAGGCACCAACCTCGGCGCAGCCAAGTGCATCTCCCTGCATAGCGACGACATGTATGCCGACAACACCATCGACAACCCCGAAAATGTAGTCCCCGTCGAGTCCCCCGCATCGGTAAAGGGCAACACCCTAAAGGCCACCATCCCCGCCAAAACCTTCGCCCTCTACATCATCGAGAAGCGCTAGCAAAACAAATTAATCCGCAACTTCTGCGGATTATTCTTGGATTTAATCCGCATTTGGGCTATCTTTGCAAAAAAGATGGCCCTTATGTGGATATATGAGACAGATAATTGGATGAACTTCGACTGGGATAAGCCGAGGCTTAACCGCTTGGTAGAGAGTACAGTACGAAGTGTTGGTTTCCTTTATGGGAGACTAAGTTCGCTTGGACTGGACGACCAGCTATCCGCATCTGCCGAGAACCTGACCGACGACATCGTATCTTCCTTCAGAATTGAGGGAGTTAGCCTCAATACTGATCAGGTTCGCTCATCCATCGAGAACAAACTTGGCATCCGCAACCGCAAGGACTGCGAAGTTTCGCCCACCCATTACATCGAGGGAGTTGTTGATGTGATGTTCGACGCAACCCGCAACTGCAACGAGCCATTGACCGCCGAGAGGCTTTTCGGTTGGCATTGCGCCTTGTTCCCCAGCGGGAGGAGTGGCTACTACAACATCAACACAGGCACTTACCGTAAAAATGATATCGCTGTCGTTTCAGGAGCATTCGGCCATGAGCGGGTGCATTACCAGGCTCCTGCCCCAAGCGAAGTGCCGGCCATGATGGAAGAGTTCATCAAATGGTACAATAACGACACTTCCACTCCGCTCATCATAAAATCCGCCCTATCCCACCTGATTTTCGAGTGCATTCACCCCTTTGATGATGGCAACGGCCGTATCGGCAGGGCCATTGCAGATATGACTCTTGCCCAGATGGATGGAGGTAAGCAGCGCTTCTATAGCCTTTCCCGACAAATAGAGAAGGAGAAGTCGGAGTACTACGATGTTCTGGAGCGAGTTTCCCGCCAAGGAGCTGATATCAGCATCTGGCTTGAGTGGTACATCAACTGCCTCAAAAACGCCGTGGAGGATTCCCAGAATGTCCTTAGCCGCATCCTGAACAAGTCAATCTTCTGGCGTGAGCATGCTCTTGCCCAGATGTCCGACCGCCAGCGCAAGGTGCTGAACATCTACCTCGACGGCAAGGAAGCCAAACTCACCGCCAAGAACTGGGC
>Ga0065709_1006265_pt1 | contig 20510 bp, 15 predicted proteins | sample Hoacrofraction14_2_FD_59096 | JGI IMG/M metagenome (GOLD analysis project Ga0065709, IMG submission 59096) | Hoatzin crop microbial communities from Cojedes, Venezuela, sample from fiber fraction 14 v1 | ecosystem: Host-associated > Birds > Digestive system > Esophagus > Crop | place: Venezuela...
GCTCCGCCGCAAGGGCTATGCTCAGGTGCGTATAGATGGGGAGATTCTTTCTCTGAATGAGGTAGATGCTCTGGACCGTTACAAGGGCCACTTTATCGAGGTGATTGTCGACAAACTCAAGCCAGGCGACGGCGACGCCAAGCGCATCCGCGATTCGGTGGTGATTGCCCTTGGTCTCGGCAAAGGCTCTGTTGCGATGCTGGACATGGAGAGCGGGGAACTCCGCCACTTCTCCAAGAATCTGATTGACCCCGAGTCGGGACTATCTCTGCAAGAGCCCCAGCCGCATACCTTCTCCTTTAACTCTCCCGAGGGCTATTGTCCTCATTGTAAGGGACTTGGCACAGTTGCAGATGTTAATCCAGCGCTGATTATCCCCGATACTTCGAAGTCTCTGGCAGATGGGGCAATCGTTCCTCTGGGCAAGGTTCGCGACAATAAGAAGTTCGAAATCGTGCGTTCCATCGCGCGCAAATATAATTTTTCGCTCTACGACCCCATTGCAGCGCTTCCCGATGAGGTGGTGTCGCTGCTGATTTATGGCTCAGACGAGTTCTTCCGCATTGGCGAAGGGAATCTTTCGCAGATGGTGAACTGGCCGGGAATCGTGGATGATATTGAGGATAAGGTGGTATGCCCAGTCTGCCATGGTACCCGTCTGAAGGCCGAGACAAATTGCTTCAAGATTGATGGGAAAACCATCTCTGAAGTATCTGCAATGGAGATTTTGGAACTACAGAGCTGGCTTTCTACCCTTGATGGCAAGCTCTCCAACAGGGCTGGAACCATTGCCCGTGATATCCTGAAGGAACTTCGCGACAGGGTATCGTTCCTGGTGAATGTAGGCTTGGAGTATCTGACTTTGGATAGGGCTACGGGGAGTCTTTCCGGTGGTGAGAGTCAGCGTATCCGTCTGGCAACCCAGATTGGATCGCGTCTGGTGAATGTGATTTACATCCTCGATGAGCCTTCGATTGGCCTGCATCCGAGGGATAACCATAAGCTGCTGAACTCGTTACGGAGTCTTCGAGATGAGGGGAATACCGTGATTGTGGTGGAGCATGACGAGGATACAATGCGGTCTGCGGACTGGCTGACCGATGTTGGCCCCGGTGCCGGTGAACTCGGTGGCGAGATTGTCTACAATGGCCCTGTCAAGTCGTTAAAGAAACAGAATTCCGAAACGCTTAAATATCTGGCAGGAGAGGAAAAGATTGAGGTTCCTGCGATGCGCCGCAAGGGAAATGGGCTGACTTTGGGCCTGCGTGGAGCCAGCGGCAACAACCTGAAGGATGTCGATGTCGACTTCCCGCTCGGCTGCTTCATCGGCATTGCAGGTGTCAGTGGTAGCGGTAAGTCCACCCTGATTAACGAGACCCTGATGCCGATTCTGAAGCAGACCTTCTACAACTTCAAGCAAAGGCCTCTGCCCTACAAGGACATCCTAGGCCTGAAGAACATCGACAAGGTGATAGAAGTCGACCAGAGCCCTATCGGACGCAGTCCCCGAAGCAACCCTGCTACCTTTACTGGCGTCTTCGATGACATCAGGGCCCTGTTTGAAGATACCCCCGACGCCAAGGTTCGCGGCTTCAAGGCCGGCCGCTTCTCCTTCAATGTCGCAGGTGGCCGCTGCGAGGAGTGCAAAGGCGCTGGCATCAAGGTGATTGAGATGAACTTCCTGCCATCGGTGAATGTCCCTTGCGAGCAATGCCGCGGCAAGCGCTACAAGGAAGATACCCTTGCCGTGCACTACAAGGGCAAGAACATCAGCGATGTGCTGGAGATGCCCATCTCCGAGGCCTACGAGTTCTTCAAGACCAACCCCAAGATTGCCCCCAAACTCAAGGCTCTGGTAGATGTGGGACTGGGCTATGTGCAGCTGGGGCAGTCTTCCGTGACACTTTCTGGTGGAGAGAGCCAGCGAATGAAGCTCGCCTCCGAACTCTTCCGAAAGGCGACAGGAAACACCGTTTATATCTTGGACGAGCCCACTACGGGCCTGCATTTTGCAGACATAAAAGTCCTGTTGCAGGTGCTGCAGCAGCTTGTGGACCAAGGGAATACGGTGATTGTAATTGAGCATAATCTCGACATTCTCAAGAGCGTCGACTACATAATTGAACTGGGCCCCGAAGGTGGTCGCAAGGGAGGCCGCGTCATTGCGGAAGGAACTCCCGAAGACCTCGCAGTCAATGCGGATTCCATCACAGGACCCTACTTAAAAGGAGTATTATAATTTAAGAAATATGGACACTATAACCAAGATTGAGGCGGCTCGCCGCGAATACGCCGACTGGTGCTCGGCAGTAGGAATTGACACCATACAGAAACTCGACGCAGTGCTTGCAGATGGGCAGGCAATACCTCTGATTAACCTCTGTGAGGCCCGTCAGGAGCGTAAGTATGCCGAGATTGCGAACCAGATTTTCTGGCGCAAGAAGAAGAGCAAGATCGTGATGATGTCCGGCCCTTCAAGCAGTGGCAAGACCAGTTCCTCGCTGCGTATCGCACAGCAGTGCCGCGTGCTTGGCATCAACCCCAAGGTGATCGAACTTGACAACTACTTCGTAGACAGAGAGCATACCCCCAAGGACGAGAACGGAGAGTATGACTTCGAGTGCCTCGGCGCCATGAATGTGAAGTTGCTCAATGAGAACCTCAACGATTTGCTTGCAGGCAAGGAGGTCGTCATCCCTAAGTACGACTTCAAGACAGGCACATCCACCTTCAGCGAAGACCGCAAGATGAAGCTGGAGCCCAACGATATCCTCTTCATGGAAGGTATCCATGCCCTTAACCCCGACCTCACTCCTGATGTAGACCACAGCAAGATATTCAATGTCTACATCTCGGCCCTGTCAGCCCTCAAGGGTGGTACCAAGGTGCATGGCTCAACCACCGACAAGCGCTTGCTCCGTCGAATCGTGCGCGACAACCGTGTCCGTGGCATTAATCCCGAGGAGAACATCCTCCGCTGGCCCAGTGTCCGCAGGGGAGAGACGAACAACATCTTCCCGTACGAGGAGAATGCCGATGTCGTATTCAACTCCTCCACCCTCTACGACCTCCCGCTGCTGAAATACTACGCAGAGCCCCTTCTCTGCGGTATCGCGGAATCATCCCCCGCCTACGAGAAGGCCCAGGACCTGCTCAAATTCATCGAGCCAGTCACCGCCCTCAAGCCCGCCGAAATCGCCGCCATCCCTCCCACCTCCATCATGCGCGAGTTCATCGGCGGCCAGACGCTGTAGGACGAATTTCCGCAGACCATTGACATCGAAAACGGCCACAGAGGCCACTCCAGCAGAACAAAACGACGAAATTGAACCGATTGTTCTGCCAGACCCCCTTCTATGGCCGATTCCCTTGGCAATCCCTTGCGGAGAAATTGTTATCTTTGTGGCGTGAAAGGTTATAGAAAGATAATTAGCCTTGGTGCGATGCTGCTTTGCGTATCGCTTAACGCTCAACACATCGAAACGGACACGCTACGCTTAAGGGAGTCGGTGGTTACGGGAATCGCCGGGCCGGTGAGTCTTCGCGAATCACCCGTGCCCTTCACCTATATATCAGCGGATGCTCTGGCGGCCCAAGCCTCCACGAATATCGTAGATGCATTATCGCATTTCCCAGGCGTGTCGCAGATTAGTACGGGTGCTGGTATCTCCAAGCCCGTAATCCGTGGACTTGGCTACAACAGGGTCGTAGTGGTAAATGACGGTGTCCGCCAAGAAGGCCAGCAATGGGGTGACGAGCACGGAGTCGAGGTGGACGCATTTGATGTCTATTCCGCAGAAGTCCTCAAGGGAGCAGCCAGCCTTATTTATGGCTCTGACGCCATTGGAGGCGTGGTAATCATGCATTCACGGCCAGAGCCCATCGATGGCGAAACGAATATAATCTTCGACTCTGAGTATCACGGAAATAACGGGCTGCTAGGTTCTTCGGTTAATGCAGAAGGTAGGGATGGCAGCATAAGTTGGGCCGTTCGTGCTAGTGGTAAGACCGCACATGCATACCATAATGCTATCGATGGCTTTGTGCCTAACTCCCAGTATAACGAAAAGGCATTTTCGGGTCGCCTTGGATTCCATAAAGGCCGTACACACTCGCATCTAAAATTCTCATACTGGAACGAAAAGCCTTCAATCCCCGAAATGGGTATGGATGCCGACGAAAATACTTACAAGGCGGGGTTGCCATATCAGGATATTGGACATCTTAAACTGGTGTGGGACAATATGTTATACCTTGGTAATGGTACGCTTTCGGCCGTGATTGCCTACCAGAATAACCACCGCCAGGAGTTCGAGGAAGCAACCGATGAGGCCGAGTTGGACATGAGGCTCGGAACCCTTAACTACAACTTCCGCTATACACTCCCCGATATACATGGATGGAAACTGACTTCAGGCCTAGGTGGAATGTACCAAAGTTCTGCGAACCATGGCGAAGAAAGCTTGATTCCAGACCATCACCTGTTCGATGCAGGAATATTTGAAACCGCATCTAAGTCATTTAGTAACTGGGACTTAAGTGGTGGTGTAAGATTGGATTTGCGTTCACTTAACAGCAATGCCGAGGAAGGTCATTTTGAAGCATTTAAGCGCAACTTTACCGCAATTTCGGCAAGCATCGGCGCTGTTTGGCATCCCGTCAAAGGTCTGGATTTAAGAGCAAATGCGTCTAGGGGATTCCGCGCACCAAACATTAGCGAACTCGCATCCAACGGCGAGCACGAAGGAGTGTACAGATACGAGATAGGTAGCAGCGAACTTAGTCCCGAAAAGAGCAACCAGTTCGATTTCGGCTTCACCTATTCAAGGAACTGGCTATCCGTGGACGCATCGCTGTTTGCCAACCGAATTAACGACTACATCTACCTCTATGGCACATCTGAGGCTATGGAGGATATGCCCGTCTACGCATACGGACAGGCAGATGCACGGCTTTTAGGTGGTGAGTTTGTTGTAGAGATTCACCCGATTGAGGATCTGCATTTCGGCAATTCCGTAAGTGTGGTGGATGCTAGGTTCTGCGATAAGGACAAAGGCTATTTGCCTTTCACTCCCGCACCAAGATGGATTTCCGAATTGAGTTATGTCCTTGGAGACTTTACTCTGGGTGCACGCCTTGAACACAATTTCGCGCAAGAGCATTTCTATAGCGAAGGTGACACGGAGACCTCAACGCCGGCGTACACCCTGCTTGATGCATCCGTCAGCACAGATATCTCACTGAAAGATAAGAAGTTATGTACCGTTACGCTATTCTGCGACAATATCGCAAACACGGCCTATCAGTCGCACCTTAGCCGTCTCAAGTACATCGGCCTCTATAACCCCGGCCGCAACCTCGGAGTGAAACTTAAGTTCTATATACTCTAGCGGTGAATCGTCACGGGAGTGACGGAATCGGGGTCGAGGGGCTCTTCGGGCTCGTTGAAGGGTTCGAGGAAGGGGTTGGTTTCGCGCTCGAGGGCGATGGTGGTGGGGTGACCGTGGCCGGGGAAGACATCCGTGGAGCCGGGGAGGAGGATGAGCTTGTTCATTATCGACAGGATTTCCGTGTCGTAGTCGCCCTCGGGGACATCTGTGCGGCCGATTGCGCCTGCGAAGAGGGTGTCGCCGCTGAATAGCAGCGCGTTATCTTCCGAGTAGTAGCATACGCTGCCGGCACTGTGGCCTGGGGTTTCGATGACCATGAAGTGGAAGGGGCCGAGGTCAAGGCTCTGGCCATCCTTGACGGGGGTGAAGTCGAAGTCCATGTCGGGAGCGGGCATTCCGAACGAAAGGGGGAAAGCGCTGTTGTAATGCGCCCAGCCGCCATCTGCCGCGCTCATGTATACGGGGATGGAATAGCGGCGCTGCAGTTCGGCCACTCCGTACACATGGTCGAAGTGGGCATGGGTGAGAAGGATGGCGAGAGGCTTTACGGCATGGTCGTCGATAAAGGAGCAGATCGCATCGGTCTCCTCGCCGGGGAGGCAACCAGGGTCAACGATAACTCCCGAAAACTCTTCATCCATAAGGAGATAGCAGTTCTCCCTAAAATCGTTACAAGTAAAATGCTTGATGCTTGACATTCTTTTTCGTCGTTTGGATTGGCAAATTTACAAAAGAAATGTTAAATTTGTAGACTGACTAAAATCTAAAAGAATGCATATAGGCGTTGCTGGAAATATTGGAAGCGGAAAAACCACCCTTACACGAATGCTGGCCGAGCACTACGGCTGGAAACCCCAGTTCGAGAGTGTGACCTACAATCCCTATCTGGAGGACTACTACAAGGACATTCCCCGCTGGTCGTACAACCTCGAGACCTACTTTCTGGCCCAGAGGTTCAAGGACCTGCTGGAAATCTCCAAGAGCAAGGAGACCATCATTCAGGATAGAACCCTGATGGAGGGCGTGCACATCTTCGTGGCCAACAACTACGAGATGGGCAACCTGAGCCAGAGGGACTATGATACCTATATGCAGCTCTTTAACCTGATGATGAGCATGGTACGCCCGCCTGAGTTGCTGATTTACCTCAAGTCAGGAATCGAGCACCTGGTATCAAATATCCAAAAGAGGGGACGCGAATACGAGCAGGCAATGAGCATCGAGTACCTCGACGGCCTCAACCGCCACTACGAGGAATGGATTGCATCATATCAGGGTAAAGTGCTCACAATCGAGACAGATAACATTGATTTTAAGAATAATCCAGAGGATTTTTCGATGATTACGGACAGGATTGACGCAGAACTCTTCGGATTATTCAAATAATTTTTAACTTTGTAAGTTTTAATACAAAATATTATGCACATCGCAATAGCAGGAAATATCGGAAGCGGCAAAACCACACTCACTAAGATGCTCGCCGCCCACTATGGATGGATTCCCAAGTTCGAACCCGTCGATTTCAATCCCTATCTGGCTGATTTCTACGAAGATATGGAGCGCTGGTCCTTCAATCTTCAGATTTACTTCCTAAACAAGCGCTTTAGGGATGTAGTGGAAATCTCCCGCACCGACGACGTTGTAATCCAGGACCGCACCATCTACGAGGATGCCCGCATCTTCGCGCCCAATCTGCACGACATGGGCCTGATGAGCAGCCGCGACTTCGAGAACTACTCCGATTTGTTCGAGCTGATGATGTCGCTGGTTGGCTATCCCGACCTGCTGATTTACCTGAAGTCCACCCTTCCCAACCTGATTGCACAGATTCAGAAGAGGGGCCGTGACTACGAACAGAGCATAAGCATTGACTACCTCAGCGGACTCAACGAGAAGTACGAGAACTGGATCAAGGACTACAAGGGCAACCTGCTCATTGTAGATGCCGACAACATCAAGTTCGGCAACCGTCCCGAGGACTTCGAAAAGGTGACCGATATGATTGACGCCCAGCTCTATGGTCTGTTTGCTCCCAAACAGGAAGAATCCTTAATCTAGAACATGGCAGAAAGACCAACAATAATTGATTTTGTCGAGAAGTATACCAAGATGTACTCCGACGATACATTCCTGCGCGAGAAGGTAAACGGCAAGTGGACCGAGACCTCGTTCAAGAAGACCCGCGACGAGGGCCGCATCCTTGCCGCAGGCTTCATGTCCCTTGGCTTGAAGAAGGGTGAAAAGGTGTCGCTGCTCTCTGAAGGCCGCAACCTCTGGATAATGACCGAACTGGGCATCCTCTATGCCGGTGGCGTAGATGTCCCCCTGTCCTTTAAACTCGAATCAGATACCGACCTGACATTCCGAATCAACCACTCCGACTCGGTATATGTGGTCGCATCCGAGGGCGAACTCCACAAGGTGCGCCGTGTAATAGACCAGTGCCCCAATGTCAAGAAGGTGATTGTCCTGGACGATGTAGAACTCCAGAAGGGCGAGATGTACATCGGCGAACTCCGCGAAAAGGGTGTCAAGTACATCGCCGAGCACAAGGATTTGCTGGACGAGCGTATTGCTTCGATTGGTCCTGATGATTATGCCAACATCTCCTACACATCAGGCACCACAGCCGACCCTAAGGGCATCCTGCTGACCCACCGCAACTACACCGCGAATGTAGAGCAAGGCGCATCGGTGATTGGTATCGGGAGGGGAGCGGTAATGCTGATTATCCTGCCTCTGGACCACTGTTTTGCGCATGTCGCAGGTTTCTACACGATGATGATGTACGGTGGCAGCATTGCGACAGTTCCTGTGGGCAAGACCCAGCTCGCAACCCTTCGCAACATCCCTGGCGCAATCCAGGATGTGAAGCCGCACATCATGCTCAGCGTACCTGCCATCTCCAAGAATTTCAAGAAGAATATCGAGGCTGCCGTACGCGCCAAAGGCGAGAAGGTCGAGAAACTCTTCAACCGCGCGGTAAAACTCGCAATCTCCTATAACAGAGAATATTACAACGCAGGAAAGCCTGCAATTACCCAGTTCTGGAAGAAGCCCCTGCTCAAGTTCTTCGACAAGAAGCTCTTCGCTCCAATCCGCGAGGCTGCCTTCGGTGGAAGAATGAAGTTCTTCGTGGGCGGTGGCGCCCTTCTGGACATCGAACTCCAGCGCTGGTTCTGCGCCATCGGCATCCCCGTTTTCCAGGGCTACGGTCTGTCAGAGGCCACCCCGATTATCTGCGCGAACTCCGAGGGCCATGCCATTTTCGGCAGCTCTGGACGCACCGTGGAGCCTATGGACATCAAGATTTGCGACGAGGAGCACAACGAGGTGCCAGACGGAGTTACAGGCGAGATTGTAATCCGTGGCGAGAATGTGATGGCCGGCTACTGGAAGAACCCCGAAGCTACAGCCAACACCATCATCGACGGCTGGCTCTACACAGGTGACCGCGGCTATCTTTACCCAAAAGACCGCCGCTACCTCTATGTAACTGGCCGCTTTAAGAGCCTGCTAATCAGCGCAGATGGCGAAAAGTACTCGCCAGAAGGCTACGAGGACAACATCATGGCAGTCAGCAAATACATCGACCAGGTAATCCTCCACAATAACCAGAACCCCTATACGATTCTGCTGGTGGTTCCTGCCAAGGACGCCCTCAGGCGCGACCTTAAGAAGGCCAAACCTGACCTTGACCCCGAAAGCGAAGAGGGCAAAAAGGCCATGCTTCAGATGATTCAGGCAGAGTGCGACGCCTACCGCAAGGGTGGCAAGTTCGAGGGCGCCTTCCCCGAAAAATGGCTCCCCGCAGTCATTGCAGTGCTGCCAGAGGCCTTTACCGAGCAGAACGGTCTGGTGAACTCCACCTCCAAGATTGTCCGCGGCAAGGTTGAAAAGTACTTCGCAGACAGAATCGAATACGCCTATACCGCTGAAGGCAAGAAACTCCTTAATCCCAAGAATATTGAATCAGTATAAATATTAACATTATGACTAAAAAACAATCCAACACCGTCGCCATCGTGACAATGTGCTTCATCTTCGCGATGATTTCCTTTGTCACCAACATGGCCGCTCCTTTCGGAAACATCTGGAAAGGACAGTACAGCTGGGCTGGTATGATGGGTAACATGATGAACTTTGCCGCATACCTCTTCATGGGTATCCCCGCAGGCAAGATGCTCGTCAAGGTAGGTTACAAGAAGACCACCCTCATCGCCCTTGCAACAGGTTTTATCGGTATCGTTATCCAGTGGCTTTCCAGCAAGGCATTCCTGGGCAACTCCGCAATCTATGTTTACCTTCTCGGTGCATTCGTCTGCGGTTTCTGCGTCTGCATGCTCAACACTGTGGTTAACCCTATGCTCAACATCCTCGGTGGTGGTGGCAACAGGGGCAACCAGCTCATCCAGACCGGTGGAACCCTGAATTCCCTCACCGGAACCCTCACTCCTTTCCTGGTAGGTGCCCTGATTGGAACCGTTACCAAGAAGACCACCATGGCAGATGTTGCACCCCTGCTCTTNATCGCAATGGCAGTGTTTGCAATCGCCTTCGTAATTATCTGGTGCGTGCAGATTCCNGAGCCCGCAGCAGAGCGCAAGGACACCGTATACGAGCATAGCGCCCTTTCTTTCCGTCACCTCGTACTTGGCATCATCGCCATCTTCTTCTATGTAGGTGTGGAGATTGGTATTCCCGCACAGCTCAACTTCTTCCTGTCAGATAGCAGCGCCAAGGGTGCAGGCATCCTGGTTAACGGCGCGCTGATTGGTGGTGCATTTGCAGCAGCATATTGGCTGCTCATGATGATTGGCCGTTTCCTGAGTACCCTCATCAGCGGCAAGATCAGCACCCGCGTTCAGCTTGCTACCGTTTCAGGTGTAGCTATCATCCTCCTTCTCCTTGCCATCTTTACCCCCAAGACCAAGGGTATGGATGCTCCCAAGTTCATCTACAACCCTGCCAAGCAGACAGTTAAGTTGCTGGTTAACAATGGAATGGACGAGGCTGCCGCTAAGGACTATGTTGCAAATCCCAATGCAGAGGCTCTGGCTCCCTATCTTGCAGACCTCGCTGAGAACTTTGGCGTAGAGTCCGATGCAGCAGTGATTGCAGACAAGCTCGTTGAGTCCCAGAAGACCCCTGTCATCCCCCTGAGTGTCATCTTCCTCATCCTTTGTGGTCTTTGCACCTCAATTATGTGGGGTGGTATCTTTAACCTCTCCGTTGAGGGCCTCGGAAAGTACACCGAGCAGGCATCAGGTCTGTTCATGACAATGGTTGTGGGCGGTGGTGTCATGCCTCTGATCCAGGACGTTATCGCAAAGAATGCAGGCTATATGACCTCCTACTGGCTCGTAGTAGCCATGGTGGCATACATCCTCTTCTATGCCCTTGTTGGTAGTAAGAATGTTAACGAAGATATTCCAGTATAATTATGGGAAAAGACTATGTAGTTGGTATTGACATCGGTGGACAGAGTTCCAAGCTCGGTGTCGTTGACGCGCGTGGCGAAGTGCTCGCCCAGAGCGTAGTAAAGGCTAACCCCAGTTCCGATGCAGATGTTATCATCCGCGAACTCGCTGAGGCAGTGATTAAGCTTGTAGCAGAGGCTGGCAAGCATGGTGAAATCCGCGGTATCGGCGTAGGTGCCCCTAACGGCAACTACTACACCGGCACCATCGCATTTGCACCGAACCTCCCTTGGGCTGCCAAGGAGAGCGTACAGTTCGCAAAGAAGCTTTCAGATGCAGTGGGTGGCATTCCCGTTGCTCTTACAAATGACGCAAACGCCGCCGCTGTGGGCGAAATGACCTACGGAGTTGCCAAGGGTATGAAGGACTTCATCATGATTACCCTGGGAACAGGTGTTGGTAGCGGTATCGTTATCGACGGCAAGGTCGTTTACGGCTCTGACGGTTTCGCAGGCGAGCTTGGCCACAACTGCGCAGTACGCCATAACGGTCGTCTCTGCGGCTGCGGCAAGACTGGCTGCCTCGAGGCATACTGCTCCGCTATCGGTGTAGCACGCACCGCCCGCGAGTGGCTGGAAGCCAGCGACGAGCCTTCGCTTCTGCGTGATGTTCAGGAGATTACCTCAAAGGATGTATACGAGGCAGCAAAGGAAGGTGACAAAATGGCAATCCGCATCTTCGATTTCACCGGACGCATCCTTGGCGAGAAACTTGCAGACTATGTTCAGTTCTCGGCTCCCGAGGCAGTAGTGCTCTTCGGTGGCCTTGCAAGGGCTAAGGAGTTCCTATACGAGCCCACCCTCAAGGCAATGAACGACAATCTGCTCCCTCTGTGGAAGGGCAAGGTAAAACTGCTCTTCTCCCAGCTTAAGGAGAGCGATGCCGCCATCCTGGGTGCATCTGCCCTTGCTTGGGAACTTTAAAGGACAAACTATTATTAATTTTATAAAACAATGAAGACAAACAAATTTTTCGCAGCCCTTCTTATAGGACTGGCAGTGGTTGCCTGCAAGCCTAAGGCAGAGCAGGCTCCGGTTGAGGGTGAGGAGGCTGCTTCCGAGGCAGTCAAGACACCTTCTGTTGACATGACAGCCAAGGACTTCCAGAACAGTAAGGCTCTGACCGACTCTGTATCCTACCTCGTAGGTATCAACTTTGGCTCCTTTGTTAAAGGATATGATTTCGGCGACCTTAACTACGCCCAGATCAAGAAGGGTATGAACGACTTCATCAAGGCTCAGGGCAACCCTCGCGATGCCGAGTTCGGTGAGCAGTTCAGGATTGACCCCAACGAGATGAACGAGGTATTCAACAAGTTCCTTGAGAACCGCCGTCATCAGAAGATGCTGGCAAACAAGGAGAAGGAAGACAAGTTCCTTGCAAAGAACAAGACCCAGAAGGATGTTCAGGTTACAGAGAGCGGCCTTCAGTACATCATCGTTGAGCCCGGTAACGCTAACAAGCCTACCAGCCTCAAGGATACCGTTTGGGTACGCTACAAGGGCGAAACCCTCGACGGTGAGGTATTCGACGAGGTCCCTGCAGATGCTGACTCTGTACGCATGATTCTTGGCCGCGTTGTCAAGGGATGGCAGGAAGGCCTGCAGCTCGTTGGCGAAGGTGGTAAGATTAAACTCTTCGTTCCTGCTGAACTCGGATACGGCGAGCGTGGAAACCAGGGCATCGAGCCTAACTCAACCCTTATCTTCGATGTTGACCTCGACAAGGTTGCTCCTTTCGTAGAGAAGGTAAAAGAGGAAGAAGCCAAGTAGGTTCTCCCTCCATATAATTAAGAATCCCGACCGCCATGGCCGGGATTTTTTTTATTCGTTTGCGTCGTAGATGATTTCTTCTTCCTCCTTGTCTTCGTCGTCGATATCCTCATCGTCTTCATCTTCGTCGTCCTCGTCTTCATCGTCACCGATGCCTAACATCTTCGCAAGGGGATTGTGCTTGTGCTTCTCGCCAGGGAGGTGCTTCTGGTCCTCTGGAAGGTCCTCGTAGGCCACATAGCCGTTCTCGAACTCGATGGGAAGCGGGCCCTTGGACTCCAGCACTGTAGGATGCTGGTACTCCACATCGGACTTGCCGTCGAAGGTGATGATTACATATTTCTTGGAGACGGTATCGTAGAAGTACACGAACTTGACAATTCCTGCCTTTACCACATCGTCGATGCAGACTTCGTCAACTGTCTTGAAGCCCAGATCGATGAGGGCATAGCGCGCTACCACATTTCCTGCGGCATCGAATGCCTTGAACAGAATCTGCTGGTCCTGGGGGAATTCCAAATCGGCACGCAGCTGTTTGTGGAATGTGTAGAGGGTGTTGGCGCCATTGACTGCATAGACGCGTAGAAAGCCTTTCAACCCCTCAAGTGTAACACTGAATTTGTAGGTCATTTCCCAATAATTTTAAAACTCTTTGCGAATATACAAGATTTTTGCTAAATTTGGTTACGTTTATGACCGATAAATATAACACTATTTCATCTCCATCCCAGGGACTATTCAAGGATAACGGCAGCCGTTTCATTGCCTACGCCTATCCAATAGTCTCTGAATCAGAGGTAAAGCCCATTGTAGAGGCGCTGCGAAAGGAGCATCACGCGGCCCGTCACCACTGTTATGCCTACAGGCTGGCAAAGGTGGAGGAGGGGCCCGATGGCCCATATCTCTCCGCCGAGGGCATCTGGCGCGCCAATGACGATGGGGAACCGTCGGGAACGGCCGGCAAGCAGATTCTGGGGCAGATAGATTCCGCAGGTCTGCGCGATGTGCTGGTGGTGGTAGTGCGGTATTTCGGCGGGATTCTGCTCGGAGTCCCCGGCCTCATCAGGGCCTACAAGACATCTACCGCCGATGCCCTTGCCAATGCTACGGTGGTAGAAAGAACGGCCTCCCGCCGCTATAGAATCGAGTTTACTTACGATCAGATGCCTTCTCTTGAAAAAGCGCTTAAAAATTATAAGTTAAAGGCCGAAAATAGAGAGTTTTTTGAAGAATGTAGCCTTGAAACGCAAATTTCTTTAAGTATTGAGAAGGATTTTTTGGATTATATCGAAAAAATAGGTATCTTTAAGAATAAAATTAAAATGCTATGAGTAAAGTGCACGTTTTTAATGCAGGCCCCTGCCTGCTGCCCGCGGTTGCGATAGAGCACGCACGCGAGGCGCTGTTGGACTTTAAGGGCACTGGAGTTTCCCTGATATCTATATCCCACCGTACCAAGGAGTGGGAGGAGACCATGGAAGAGACCCGCGCCCTGTGGAAGGAAATCCTCAACATCCCCGATGAATACGAGACAGTCTTCCTCGGTGGTGGCGCAAGTCTCCAGTTCCTTTATGTGGCAATGAACTTCCTGGAGAAGAAGGCTGCATATCTGGATACAGGTGTATGGGCCCACAAGGCACTCAAGGAGGCCCAGGGTCTGGGTGATGCGTATGCAATCGCATGCTCCAAGGACAAGAACTACACCTACATCCCCAAGGACTTCGAAATCCCCGCAGACCTTGACTATCTGCACATTACCACAAACAACACCATCTACGGTACCGAAATCAAAAAGGACATCGACTGCCCCTGCCCCCTGATTGCAGATATGTCCTCGGACATCCTCAGCCGCAGGGTAGATGTTAGCAAGTACACCATGATTTACGGTGGCGCCCAGAAGAACGCAGGCCCTGCAGGCGTAGCATTCGCCATCATCCGCAGGGACGCGCTCGGCAAGGTCAGCCGCTACATCCCCACCATGCTGGACTACCGCACCCATATCGACAAGGGTTCGATGTTCAACACCCCTCCCGTATTTGCCATCTACATCATGAATGAGACCCTTAAATGGCTCAAGAGTATCGGCGGCATCGATGCAATTCACGCAATCGACGAGAAGAAGGCCGCAACCCTCTACGATGAGATTGATCGCAACCCTCTCTTCACCGGCACCGCTGTCAAGGAGGACCGCTCCATCATGAATGTGCCCTTCGTAATGGCCCCCGGCTATGAAGAACTGGCAGATGAGTTCCTTGCATTCGCAAAGGACCACGGCATGGTCGGCATCAAGGGACACCGCAGCGTAGGCGGTTTCCGCGCAAGTCTCTACAACGCCTGCACCCAGGAAGATGTAGATGCACTTGTTGCTTGTATGAAGGAATTTGAAAGTCTTAAGAAATGAAAGTTCTGATTGCAACCCAAAAACCCTTTGCTGCGGCAGCCGTGGCAGGGATTAAGCAGATTCTTAGCGATGCAGGACACGAGGTAGCCCTGCTGGAAAAATACCCCGAGCAGGCCGATTTGGTAAAGGCAGTTGCGGATGTTAACGCGCTGATTATCAGGTCAGATAAGGTTACAGCCGAGGTGCTGGACGCAGCTCCCGCACTTAAGATTGTGGTACGCGCAGGTGCAGGTTTCGACAATGTCGACCTCGCAGCCGCCACCGCTCACGGCGTAGTCGTAATGAATACCCCAGGCCAGAACTCCAACGCAGTTGCCGAGCTCGCAATCGCCATGATGATTTACATGAGCCGTGGCCAGTTTACCCCTGCAACAGGTTCTGAAATCCAGGGCAAAACCCTTGGTATTCAGGCATTTGGCAATGTCGGTCGTCTGGTTGGCAAAAAGGCCGAGGCCCTTGGCATGAAGGTCAAGGCCATTGACCCCTTCCTTCCCGCAGAAAAGATTATAGAAGGTGGAGCAGAGCCCGCCAAGGACTTGGACGAACTCTATGGCACCAGCGACTTCGTCTCCATCCACATCCCTGCAACCCCTGAGACCATCGGATCAATCGGCTACGATTTAATCACCAAGATGCCCAAGGGTGCAACTCTCGTAAATACCGCCCGCAAGGAGGTCATCGACGAGGCTGGTCTGGAAAAGGCCCTGGAGGACCGTGCAGACCTTAAATATATCACCGATGTGGCTCCCGACAACTATCCCGCACTCAAGGAAAAGTTCGGAGTCCGCATCTTCGCAACCCCCAAGAAGATGGGCGCACAGACAGCCGAGGCCAACATCAACGCAGGCCTGGCCGCAGCCCGTCAGATTGTGGACTATTTCGCAACAGGCAATACAAGATTTCAGGTAAACAAATAGAATATGGTACGCGTAAAACCCTTTGCTGCCCTTAGGCCGCCCAAAGACATTGTCACCGAAGTTGCTGCACCTCCCTACGATGTGCTGAACTCTGCCGAAGCCAAGGCAATGGCAGGGGAGAAGTCCCTGCTTCACATCACCAAGCCCGAAATCGACTTCGACCCCATCCTGCCCGACCACGACCCCAAGGTCTACGACAAGGCCGTGGAGAACTTTGCCGCATGGCAGAAGAAGGGCTGGCTCAAGCGTGATGCTGCCGAGAACTACTATGTCTACGCCCAGACGATGGACGGACGCACCCAGTACGGTCTCGTGCTCTGCGCCCACACAGACGACTACGCCTCAGGCAAAATCAAAAAGCACGAACTCACCCGCCGCGACAAGGAAGACGACCGCATGATTCATGTGCGCATCCAAAATGCCAACATCGAGCCTGTATTCTTTGCATATAAGGACAACGCCGAACTCAATGAAATCGTGGCAAAGGTCGCTGCAGGTGCTCCTGAATACGATTTCGTTGACGAAAACGGTTTCGGACATCGTTTCTGGCCCATTACCGACGAGGCCGTAAACGCCGAGATTACCCGCATCTTCACCCAGGAAGTTGACGCTTTCTATGTAGCCGACGGACACCACCGTACGGCAGCTGCCGCAAGGGTCGGAGCCGAAAAACGCGCCCAGAACCCCAATCATACGGGCGACGAAGAGTACAACTTCTTCATGGCAGTCTGCTTCCCCGAAAGCCAGCTCAAGATCATCGACTACAACCGCGTAGTCAAAGACCTTAACGGTCTGAGTGAAAGCGAACTAATCAATGCTCTGAAGGAGGACTTCGAGGTCGAGGAAGTTGGTAGCGAAATCTACCACCCCAAGGCCCTGCACAATTTTGCAATGTATCTTGGTGGCAAGTGGTACAGCCTCACCGCAAAGCCCGGCCGCTACGACGATGCCGACCCCATCGGAGTGCTGGATGTAACCATACTGTCAAATCTTGTGCTGGATAAACTGCTGGGTATCAAGGACTTGCGTACCGACAAGCGAATCGACTTCGTAGGCGGTATCCGTGGCCTTGGCGAACTCGTCCGCAGGGTAGATTCAGGCGAGATGGCAGTAGCCTTCGCCCTCTATCCCGTTTCGATGGATCAACTCATAGCAATTGCCGACACGGGCAATATCATGCCTCCCAAGACCACCTGGTTTGAGCCCAAACTTAGGTCGGGACTAGCTATACATACACTTTCGAAATAGCAAAAACACCAATATGACCGATTATTCAGAGAAAATACGCAAGACCCTAAAGGAATTCTTCGGCTACGACAATTTCAAGGGCGACCAGGAAAAGGTAATCAACCATCTGCTCAATGGGGGAGATGCCTTTGTGCTGATGCCCACAGGCGGTGGCAAGTCGCTTTGCTACCAGCTCCCGGCCTTGGTGGCCGAGGGCACCGCCATTGTCATCTCACCGCTGATTGCCCTGATGAAAAACCAGGTGGATGTACTACGCGGGTTCGAGAACGGGAGCGAGAGCATTGCGCATTTCCTGAATTCATCGCTCAACCGCCAGCAGATAGACGAAGTTCGCGCCGACCTTCTGGCAGGCAAAACGAAAATCCTCTATGTGGCTCCAGAGTCTCTGACCAAGGAGGAGAATGTCGCCCTGCTGCGGGAAATCAAGATTTCCTTCTACGCCGTGGACGAAGCCCACTGTATCTCGGAGTGGGGTCATGACTTTAGACCCGAGTACCGCCGCATCCGCTCACTGATTGAGGAGATTGGCCGTGCACCAATCATAGCTCTTACCGCTACTGCCACCCTGAAGGTGCAGAGCGATATCCTCAAGAACCTGGGCATCCCCGATGCGGCAGTCTTCAAGTCTTCCTTCAACCGCCCCAACCTCTATTATGAGATTCGTCCNAAGGTNGATGCAGACAAGGACATAGTCAAGTTCATCCGCCAGAACTCCGGCAAGTCGGGCATCATCTACTGCCTTAGCCGCAAGAAGGTGGAAGAGATGGCAGAGTTCCTGAGTATCAATGGGATACGCGCCCTGCCATACCATGCAGGACTGGACGCCAAGGTGCGTGCAGACAATCAGGACGCCTTCCTCATGGAAGAGGCCGATGTGATTGTGGCCACCATCGCCTTCGGTATGGGCATCGACAAGCCCGATGTGCGCTTTGTGATTCACTACGACATCCCCAAGAGTATCGAGAGCTACTACCAGGAGACAGGCCGCGCCGGCCGTGATGGCCAGGAAGGCATCTGCATTACCTATTATAGTTATAAGGATATCCAGAAACTGGAGAAGTTCATGCAGGGCAAACCCATTGCTGAGCAGGAGATTAACAAGCAGCTGCTGACCGAGGTGGTGGCATACGCCGAGTCAGGTCAGTGCCGCCGCAAGCTTCTGCTCAACTACTTTGGCGAAGAGTACAAGCCCGATAACTGTGGCAACTGCGACAACTGTCTCCATCCCAAGCCCGTATTTGACGGTCGCGAGGACATGCGCCTGGTGATTGAGCTCATCAAGAGCCTGCCCGAGCACTTCAAGATAGAGCATCTGGCATGCATCCTTGCTGGTGTCGAGAATGCCATGATAAAGTCCTACAAGCATGACCAGCTCCCTTATTTCGGACTAGGCGAAGACCATAGCGAGAAGTTCTGGTGCACCGTCATCCACCAGGGTCTGGTAGCCCGTCTGCTCGAGAAAGAGATTGAGAGTTACGGACTTATCAATGTCACCCCTAAGGGCGAAGAGTTCTTCAAGAACCCTTGGGAACTCCCTCTGGTCGAAGACCGCGAGTTTGCCGAGGCCGACGATGAGGATGATGACGAAGATGAAGAGACCGCCGTTGCAGCCGCTGCCATGAAGGGCGGTGGAGGTGATGCTACCCTGCTCTCCATGCTCAAGGATTTGCGCAAGAACCTCTCCAAGAGGCTAGGTCTCCAACCTTGGATTATCTTCGGCGACCCCGCCCTGGAGGACATGTCCATCCTATATCCTATCACCTACGACGAGCTCAAGAACTGCCAGGGAGTAGGTGAGGGCAAGGCCCACAAGTTTGGTGAAGAGTTTATAAAGCTCATCAAGAAGTATGTCGAGGAGAATGACATCATCCGTCCAGACGACTTCGTGGTAAAGTCCACCCCCAACAAGAGCGCAAACAAGATTTTCATCATCCAGAGCGTCGACCGCCGCATGGCCCTGGAGGACATTGCGTCGCTTCGCAACCTTGAGATTGACGAGCTGATGGACGAGATTGAGGCCATTGTGTCCACAGGTACCAAGCTCAACCTTGACTACTACATCAAGGAGAACCTTGACGAGGAGATAGTCGAAGAGATTTACGATTACTTTAAGAACGAGGCCAAGTCGGACTCCATCGAGGATGCCATCCATGCTCTGGGCGGCGATTGCGAGGAACTTGAGATTCGCCTCGTCCGCATAAAATTCCTTTGTGAGATAGCATCGTGATACCGCAGGAGACAGTACAACTCATTCTTGACACCGCCCGCATCGAGGAGGTCGTGGCAGACTTCGTGACGCTCAAGCGCCGCGGAGCCAGCTATGTTGCATGCTGTCCCTTCCACAACGAGAAGACCCCATCCTTCTATGTAACCCCCGCCAAGGGCATCTACAAGTGCTTTGGCTGCGGTAAGGCCGGTTCTGCCGTGGGCTTTGTGATGGAGTACGAGCATTGCTCCTATTCCGAGGCCCTTAGGTATCTTGCAAAGAAGTACCATATCGAGATTGTTGAGGAAGAACTCAGCGCCGAGGAGATTGCCCGCCGTCAGCACAGTGAGAGCCTGCTGCTGGTATCTGACTTTGCCCAGAAGTTCTTCGCCCAGCAGCTTCGCACCCCAGGCGAAGGGGTGGATGCCGGCTACCAGTACTTTGTCAATAGGGGACTGGAAGATGCTACAATGCAGCATTTCGGCTTAGGTTGGGCACCTTCTGGAAGGCAAGGCACCCTCGTCTCCGCCGCCCTTGCCGCAGGCTACAAGGAGGAGTATCTGGTAGATGCTGGCCTTGCCATCCGCCGCGAGGACGGGTCTCTCTATGATAAGTTCCGCGAGAGGGTAATGTTCCCCATCCATTCGGTTAGCGGTCGCGTTATTGCCTTCAGTGGCAGAACCTTAAGCGCCGACAACCCTGCCAAGTATGTCAACTCTCCTGACACCGAGATATACCACAAGAGCAACATCCTCATGGGCATCTGGTTCGCCAAAAACGAGATTGCCAAGCAGGACAAGTGCATCATCGTGGAGGGCAACCTGGACCTGGTAATGCTCCACCAACTTGGCATCACCAATGTGGTAGCCCCATGCGGAACATCCCTCACAGTGCAGCAGGTTCGCCTTATCAAGAAGTTCACCAACAACATCACCCTGATGAACGACGGTGACTCCGCAGGCATCAAGGCCGCCATCAAGGATGTGGACATGATTCTAGGCGAAGGCATGAATGTCAAACTCGTGCTTCTCCCCGATGGCGAAGACCCCGACTCCTACGCCCGCAAGCACACTCTGCAAGAGATGCAGGACTTCAT
>Ga0065709_1029464_pt1 | contig 20495 bp, 14 predicted proteins | sample Hoacrofraction14_2_FD_59096 | JGI IMG/M metagenome (GOLD analysis project Ga0065709, IMG submission 59096) | Hoatzin crop microbial communities from Cojedes, Venezuela, sample from fiber fraction 14 v1 | ecosystem: Host-associated > Birds > Digestive system > Esophagus > Crop | place: Venezuela...
CCGACGAAATCGAAGATATCGCTGCAGGCACTATCGGACAGGCCGGTGAGGCCGCAGCGGATGCCTTTGAGCAGGCCGGCGAGACAGCCGGTGCAGCCGGTGACGCGGCAGGCGATGTGATCGGCGAGTCTGCCGACAAAATCGAAGATATCGCTGCAGGCACTATCGGTCAGACCGGTGCGGCTGATGAGTTTGCGGATGCCGCGGCATCAGATGAGGACTTTGAGAACGGAGACAGCATGGCAGAGGAGACAGCAGAGAGCATGACAGCGGCCGGCACGGAGAGCGCCGGCAATGTGAGCGCGACGGAGATCGGGCGGGAGGCGCTGGAATACTTCGCCGGCAAGTCGGCGGGCAGCGGCGAGGCCGTGGAGTACACGGAGGAGATTGCCGCGGCGAAGACGCGGCGGCTGCCGGTCGACGAGATCGCGAAGCTGCACGCGGCGTACCTGGCGCGCGAGCGCGACGCGGCCGCCGAAGAAGCCGCAAATAATGAAGTGCCGGCACCGGAATTCGAAGAGCGCCTGCAGCCCACCGGCACTGAGAACGGCGGCGCAGCGGCGGCATCGGCCGGTGCAGCGTATGGCGCAGCGCAGGCCGGTGCGGACACAGCAGCGTATGGCGCAGCACAGGACGGTGCAGCACAGGCCGGCACGGAGCAGACACCGAACGGCACAGCACAGACCGGTGCGGCACAACCTGACGGGACGCCGCAGGCGGCGGGCACGCCGACGGCATCCGGGACGCAGCCGGATGAGCGGGAGGTGCAGACGGAAGAGCGGGTCGAAGAGCCACGCATTTACGGGCGGACACCGGCGCTGAAGGAGTATCAGAAGTCCTACTTCCAGGGCTTCCTCGGCATCGGCACGCTGGAATCGCAGATCGCGCAGGCGATCGGGCAGGCCCAGTCGCGGTCGGGCGACCGCACTTCGCGGGACGGCAACATCCTGATCCTGGGCGCGCACGGCAGCGGCAAGACGACCATCGCCACGGGCATCGCCCGCGCGCTCGCGGAGGACCGCGGGAGCAGCAGTGTCCGGATGGCGAAGATCTACGCGGCCGACCTCAACCGCAAGGACATCGCGGCGACGATCGCGAAGATCGCGGGCGGCGTGCTGATCATCGAAGAAGCCGGCGACCTGGACGACGCGATCGTGGACCAGCTGGCCACGGCGATGGAGTTCCGCACGGACGGCCTGCTGGTGATCCTCGAGGACGAGCAGCGCTACATCCACGACCTGCTGATGCGCCACCCGCGCTTCACGATGAAGTTCACGGCGCAGATCTACGTGCCGGAGTACACGAGCGAGAACCTGGTCGAGTTCGGCCGGCTCTACGCCCAGAAGCAGGATTACGTCTTCAGCGACGGCGCGGCCGCCGCGCTCTACGACCGCATCGGCACGGTGTCGGCTGCCGGCGAGACCGTCTCGGTCAAGAACGTCACCGAACTGGTCGACCGCGCGATCCATAACTCCAACGGCCTCCTCCGCCGCCTCACCCCGGCGAAGAAGCGCTTCGACGAGTACGACCGCATCATATTACAGGAGAAAGATTTCCGCTGAGAAAAAATGAGCTGCGGCATCCCAAAAACAAAGGATGCCGCAGCTCATTTCGTATGCACTTCAATATTCCCAACCTGCTGTACTTCCCGCAAAACCCGTGATGAAGCAGCTGTGGGATAAGCCCGAAGGGCGCCATCTCACAGCGCCACAGTGCCACAGTGCCACAGTGCGTCATCGTGCCCGGTTGCAATACACAGGCCGGGGAGCGGGTGTGCGGCGGGCAGCGCTGCATTCGGAGCGAGGCGATGTTTTACTTACGAAAACGGGTGCCCGGAGAACCGGCAAAATTCAGCCTTCAAGGCTGAATTTTGAGGCGTGCTAAGGTGTCCGGCCATCAGGGCCGGACACCGCATCACGCCGGTCCGGTTCGGAGGATGCCCGTTTTTGTTAGTAAAACACAACGAGCGCAGTAGCAGCGCAGCCCGCCGCGCGCCCGCTCCCCGGCCGTCCGCACTGCAACACCTGCAACCCCGCCCGGCCAGCCCGCAGCCTGGTTCACCGCTCCTCCCGGAAGTACGGCAGCCCCAGCGCCGCCGGCGGCTGGTTCTCCTTGCGCCGCCTGAGCGACGAGATGACCAGCACGAGGATCGTGACCGCGTAGGGCAGCATCTTGAAGATCTCCTGCATCGCCTGCCCGAGCGGAATATACGAGAACATGATGTAGAGCGCACCGAAGAGGATCGAACCCCAGATCGCGCGCGCCGGCCGCCAGAGCGCGAAGATGACCAGCGCCACCGCGAGCCACCCGCGGTCGCCGAAGCCATTGTTCTGCCAGGTCCCGCCGAGGTACTCCATGACAAAGTACATGCCGCCGAGCCCCGAGATCATGCCGCCGATGCAGATCGCGAGATACTTATAGCGCGTGACATCGATCGACGCCGCGTCCGCCGCCGCCGGATTCTCCCCGACCGCCCGCAGGTTCAGCCCGACACGCGTGCGCATCAGCACCCAGCCCGCCAGCAGCGCGAGAAAGATCGCGAGATACGTGAGGAACCCGTACGAGAAGAACAGCTTCCCGACGATGCCCAGATGATCCGACAGAAACGGGAGCTTCGCCTGGAACGCATTGCCCGTCGTCTTCACCGTGATCTGCCCGCCCGTCCCGATCGAGCCGCCGAGAAAGTTCCCGAGACCCGTGCCGAACGTCGTGAGAGCGAGGCCCGTGACATTCTGATTGGCGCGGAGCGTGATCGTGAGAAACGCGTAGATCAGCGCGCCGCACAGCGAGAAGAGCAGCGACATCGCCGCCGCGCAGAGCATGCCGACAAGCCCCGACGGATTCTCCCGCCCGCCCTCATAGAGATAGGCGCCGAAGAGCGAGCCGATGGCCCCCATGTACATGATGCCCGGCGTGCCGAGGTTCAGGTGCCCGCTCTTCTCCGTGATGATCTCACCGCAGGCGCCGAAGAGCATCGGGATGCCCTGCGTGATGGACTTCTGGAAGAACGTCACCGAGAAAATGCCCGAAAACAGAGCCCAGAGAAACCTCATGCCGACACCTCCTCTCTGCGGCGGCTGTGCGCGAAGACCAGCCGGTAGTTGACAAAGAATTCCGAGCCGAGGATGAAGAACAGCAGGATCCCCGTTATGACCTCGGAAGCCGATTCGTTGAGACCGTAGTCGCTGGCGATCTGGGTAGAGCCATTTCCCATGAACACGAGGAAGAAGGAGATCAGCACCATCACAAACGGGTTAAAATGCGCCAGCCACGACACGATGATCGCCGTAAACCCGCGGCCGCCCGCCGTGCTCGTCGAGATCGTGTGGGACGAGCCCGACACGAGCAGGAAGCCCGTGAAGCCGCAGATCGCGCCCGAGAGTGCCATCGTGCGCAGGATCACGCGCCGCACGCGGATGCCGGCGTAGCGCGCCGTGTTCTCACTTTCGCCGACCACGGTGATCTCGTAGCCGTGCTTCGTGTACTTCAGGTAGATGAACATCAGGACGGTCATCGCCGTGACGATGATCAGGTTGATGCTGTAGTTGAAATTCCCGAAGACCTCCGGCAGGAACTTCGTGGTGATCCAGCCGCTCTGCGTCTTCTGGTTGATGATGCCGATCGTGCCGCTGCCCTTCTTGGCCTCCCAGACGATCGAGAAGAACGCGCACAGCTGGATCGCGATGTAGTTCATCATCAGCGTGAAGAGCGTCTCGTTCGTGTCCCAGTGCGCCTTGAAGAACGCCGGGATGAGGCCCCAGATCATGCCGCAGATGAGGCTCGAGGCGATGATCACGGCAAAGAGGAGCGGGGCGGGGAGCGAGGCGCCGAGATAGCGCATGCAGGCCGCGGTCGCGATGCCGCCGACCAGGATCTGCCCCTCCGCGCCGATGTTCCAGAAGCGCATCTTGAAGGCCGGTGTGATGCCGAGCGCGATCGCGAGCAGGATCATCGTGTCGCGCACCGTGTTCCAGGTGCGCCGGCCCGTGCCGAGGGCGCCCGCCGCGAGCGACTCATAGACCGCGAGCGGATTGCTGTGCGTGATCGAGAAGATGAAGACGCCGCAGACGATGAGCGCGAGGAGGATCGCCGCCAGACGCACGGGCACCGACTGCCACAGCGGCATGGCCTCGCGCCGCGCGAGCCGCACCAGGGGTTCTTTCTGTTTGCCCATGTTATGCCTCCTCCCTGTTGCCGGCCATCAGCAGACCGACCTGTTCCTTCGTCGCCGTGCGCGCGTCCACGATGCCCGACACGCGCCCCGCGCACAGGACCATGATCCGGTCCGACAGCGCCAGCAGCACGTCGAGGTCCTCCCCGACATAGACCACCGCGACCCCCTTCTTCTTCTGCTCATTCAGCAGGTCGTAAATGGCATAGGACGTGTTGATATCCAGTCCCCGCACCGCATATGCGGCCATCATCAGCCGCGGTGCGCTGGCGATCTCGCGCCCGACGAGGATCTTCTGCACATTTCCGCCCGACAGACGCCGGACCGGGTAGTTGATGCCCGGCGTGACGACCTCGAGCGAATCGCGGATCCGCACCGAGAGCTCGCGCGGGTGGCGCCGGTCGAGGAAGCCCGTGTGCCCGTCCCGGTAGGAGCGGACCATCATGTTGCCGGGCATGCCCATGTCGCCGACCAGGCCCATGCCGAGCCGGTCCTCCGGCACGAAGGCCAGCGACACGCCGAGCTTCTTGATGCGGAGCGGGTCCATGCCGACCAGGTCCTGTGTCTGTTCCGTGGTCGGATCCGTGTAGAGGATCTGCCCGCTCTCGACCGCCTGCAGGCCGGCCACCGCCTCGAGCAGTTCCTTCTGCCCGCTGCCCGCCACGCCCGCGATCCCGAGGATCTCGCCGCCGCTCGCCGTGAACGACACATCGTCGAGCGCGAGCACGCCGTAGGCATTCCGGCAGGTCAGGCCCTTCACGTCGAGGCAGGTGCGCGGGGCGACCGGGTCCGGCCGTTCGATGTTGAGCGTGATCTTCTCGCCGACCATCATCTCCGTGAGGAGGCTCTCGGTCGCGTCCTTCGTGTCGATCGTCCCGATGCAGTGCCCCTTCCGGAGGATCGTCACCCGGTCGGAAATGGCAAGCACTTCGTTCAGCTTATGCGTAATAATGATCAGAGATTTACCGTCCTCCCGCATCCTTCGCATGACGGAGAAGAGATGCTCGGTCTCCTGCGGCGTCAGCACGGCGGTCGGCTCGTCGAGGATCAGGAGGCTCGCGCCGCGGTAGAGCATCTTGACGATCTCGGTCGTCTGCTTCTCCGAGACGGACATGTCGTAGACCTTCTTCTTCAGGTCCAGGCGGAAGCCGTAGCGGTCGATCAGCTGCTGAATGTCGGCCTCGATGGCGCGGCCGTTCAGGACGGCGCTCTGCCCTTCCATACCGAGGATGATGTTCTCGGCGGCCGTGAAGATGTCGATCAGCTTGAAATGCTGGTGGACCATGCCGATGCCCAGGTCGTAGGCGTCCTTCGGGGAGCGGATCGTGACCGGCCGTCCGCCGACGGTGATCTGCCCGCTGTCCGGGTAGTAGATCCCCGAGAGCATGTTCATCAGCGTGGTCTTGCCGCTGCCATTTTCCCCGAGGAGGGAGAGGATCTCTCCCTTGCGGACATTCATGGTGATGTCCTCGTTGGCGGCCACCTTGCCGAAGTACTTGCTCAGGCCGCTCAGTTCAATCGCGTATTCGCTCATGTGTCTCCCACTCTGCGCTGCATCGCAGCTGATACGAAAGCAGGGCTGCGGTTTGGCAGCCCTGCATATACTGGCTTCTGATCGGGCGGGTCAGGCCGCGGATCAGTAGACCTGATTGAGTTCGGTGATGCCGTCGATGATCGTCGCGAAGGCCGGCGCGGATCCGAGGGTGGATTCCTGGAAATAGCCGTCCGCGATGTACTCGACGCCGTGGTAGGTATCGGCGAGCTCGTCGGTCGCCGTGGTGGTCATCTCTTCGCCGTTCACCGTGAAGGTGGAGGTGTCAAAGACATGCAGCTCGCCGCTGTCGATCGCTTCCCAGGCCGCCTCGATGGCTTCCTCGGTGCCTTCCGCGCAGTTGGAGCCGATCTCGGTGACCCAGACCGCGCCGTCGACATGGCCCTTGCACCAGTCGACCGGGATCTCGGTGCCGTCGATGATGGCCTGCACGGCCTCGGTGTAGTACGGGCCCCACTTGATGGAGGCGGAGATCAGCGCGTAGTTCGGGGACGCGCCGAGCATCGAGACATTGTAGCCCACATCCGGGATGCCGGCCGCCTCGCAGGCGGAAGCGGCGCCGGTCGTGTCGGCGTGCTGGGAGATCAGGACGCAGCCGTCCGCGATCAGGGCGTCGGCGGTCTCCTTCTCGAGCGCCTGGTCAGCCCAGGAACCGGTGTACTTGACTTCCAGATCGACGTTCGGATAGACGCTGCGCACGCCGAGGAAGAAGGAGGTCATGCCGGAGATCACTTCCGCGTAGGAGTAGGCGCCGACATAGCCGATCTTGACGTTGCCGTCTTCGTTGTAGTTCTCTTCGGTGAAGGTGCCGGCCTCGTCGAGCTCCTGCAGCTTCATGCCGGCCACGATGCCGGAGACGTAGCGGGACTCATAGACGGCGGTGAAATAGTTGTGCATGTTCTCGTAGCCGCTGGACTCGGCCTGATAGCCGGTGGCGTGGCAGAACTGCACGTCCGGATATTCGCTGGCGGCCTGGATCATGTAATCCTCGTGGCCGAAGCTGTTGGCGAAGATCACCTGGCAGCCCTGCTCGGCCAGGTCGACGGCCGCGTCGTAGCAGCTCTCATCCTCGGGAATGTTGTACTTTGCGATGATCTGGGAATCATCCAGGCCCAGAGCTTCCTTCATGTCGGCGATACCGATCATGTGAGCTTCCGTATATCCTTCGTTCTCATCACCGACGTAGATCACGCCGACCTTAACATCTTCGACGGCAACCGGATCAGCGGATACCGTGAGGGCCGCGCCGAGCATCATGGCGGCGGTCATGGACAGGATACACGTGAGTTTGCGCATTTTCATGTCATTCCCTCTCTCTCTTGAATAAGGATGCAGCGGCCGGTGCGGGCCTCTGCAAGGTTGAAACAGCACAGGCCCTGCCGGTTTTCCGGCAAAGCCGGATTGATTATAGCAAGGGCTCCCTGTCAAAGTCAATCAGTTGACTTACCCTAACCGTGACGGTATAATTAGTTAATTCAAAACATAGGCGTACTGCGGCCTTTCGGCGGGTGCGCCGGCCTGCGGAGGAAGAACCCGGGACGGAACCGGAACGAAGAGTTCGGAACGCGGGATCCGTAACGCAGGATTCGGAACAGGAGATCAGAAAGAGGGAACAGTAAATTTGGGAAAATGGTATGAGAGCGCGGTGTTCTATCACATTTACCCCCTAGGGCTCCTCGGCGCCCCGGCGCGCAATGACTTCGGCGAAGTCGTGCACCGGCTGCCGGCCCTCGGGGACTGGATCGGACACCTGAGTGCGCTGGGAGTGACGGCCCTGTATATCGGGCCGCTTTTTGAGTCATCGGCCCACGGCTACGACACCGTGAACTGGCGCCTCGTGGACCGGCGGCTCGGGGACAATGACGACTTTAAAGACCTGGTGGGAAAGCTCCACGCGGCGGGCATCCGCGTCGTGGTCGACGGCGTGTTCAACCACACGGGGCGCGAGCACGCGGCCTTCCGGGACATTCAGGCCAATCGGGAGAACTCACCGTACCGCGACTGGTACAAGGGGATCAACTTCGGCTGGAACAGCGCGTACAACGACGGCTTCTCGTACGAGTCCTGGCGCGGCTGCGGCGACCTGGTGAATCTGAATCTGCAGAACGGCGCCGTGCAGGACGAGCTGCTGAGCGTGGTCTCCTTCTGGATCGACGAGTTTGACATCGACGGTATTCGATTAGACTGCGCGGACTGCCTGGACTTCGGCTTCATGTCGCATCTCCGGCAGCACTGCGACGCGAGGAAGCAGGACTTCTGGCTGATGGGCGAGGTGATCCACGGGGACTACGCCCGCTGGTGCAACGACGCGATGCTCCACAGTGTGACCAACTACGAGCTCTGGAAGGGCCTCTGGTCGGGCCACAATGACCACAACTACTTCGAGATCGCCCACACGATCCGGCGCCAGTTTGACGCGGGCGGCGGCATCTGCAAAGGACGCGTGCTCTACTCCTTCGCGGACAATCACGATGTGACGAGGCTCCGCGACCAGCTCCGCGATCCGGGGCACCTTAAAAATGTTTATACCTTATTGTATACGCTCCCCGGCGTCCCCTCGATCTACTACGGCAGTGAGTGGGGGATCGGCGGGCGTAAGGAGCAGGGCGATGCGGCGCTGCGGCCGGCGGTGGACCTGGCCGCGATCTCGGCAAATCCGCCGGTGCCGGGGATGGAGGAGTATCTCGAATTCCTCGGCCGCGTGCGGGCGGACCATCCGGAGATCGCGGAGGGCGCGTACCGGGAACTGGCGCTGACGACGACACAGTATGCATTTCTCCGGGAGAGCGGGCAGAAGGCGGTAGCCGTGCTGCTGTGCAATGACCCGGAGAAGGGTGCGGAGTTCTGGCTCCGCCTGCCGGAGTGGGCCGCACAGATCACGGACCTGTCGACCGGCGAGACGGTGGAGAAGGAATATGACCAGCTTCATATCACGATGAACGGCAACGGCTGTGCGCTGTACGCGCTCAGCGCGGAGCCTCGGCAATGAACGGAGGGCGGATGATGAAGAAGTCTGAGGAGACGAAGGCAGCGGCGAAGAAAGAAACCGTAAAGAAGGAAGCCGCGGCTGAGAAAGCAGTCGAAAAGAAAGAAGTCGTGAAGAAGGAAGCCGCGGCTGAGAAAGCAGTCGAAAGGAAAGAAGTCGTGAAGAAGGAAGCTGCGGCTGAGAAAGCAGTCGAAAAGAAAGAAGTCGAAAAGAAAGAAGTCGCGAAGAAGGAAGCTGCGGATAAGAAGCCGGCGGCGAAGAAGACAGCGGCTGCGGCGAAGAAGATGACCGCGGCGGCGAAGAAGCCGGCTGCGAAGAAGGACGAGGCGCCGGCGGTGCAGGAGCCGGAGACGGGGAAGGGCTACGAGTTCCTGGGAGAACTCGACGAGTACCTCTTCGGGCACAGCGTACACTATGACATTTTCCGTAAGCTCGGAGCGCATCCGTCGGTGAAGGACGGCGTGCACGGCATCCATTTCGCCGTGTGGGCGCCGCACGCGGCGGCGGTCTACGTGATCGGCGAGTTCAACGGCTGGCGCGAGGACGACATCGCGATGGAGCGCCACGGCGAGATCGGCCTGTGGGAGGCGTTCGTGCCCGAGGCGCAGGTCGGCCAGATGTACAAGTATCTGATCCATGCGCAGGACGGCCGCTATCTCTACAAGGCCGACCCCTACGCGAACCAGGCGGAGATGCGCCCGGGGACGGCGTCCGTGATCGCGGACATCTCGAAGCTTTCGTGGAGCGACGACGCGTGGATGAAGCAGCAGGAGACGTTCGTGCAGGACGAGAGCCCGATCTCCATCTACGAGTGCCACATGGGCAGCTGGATGCGCCATCCGCACGGCGAGGACGAGGACGGCTTCTACAACTACCGCTACTTCGCCCACTCCGTCACGGATTACCTGAAGAAAATGGGTTACACGCACATCGAGCTGATGGGCATCCTCGAGCACCCCTTCGACGGCTCCTGGGGCTACCAGGTGACCGGCTACTACGCACCGACCTCCCGCTACGGGACGCCGGACGACTTTGCGTACCTGGTGAACTACCTGCACCGCCACGGGATCGGCGTGATCCTCGACTGGGTGCCGGCGCATTTCCCGAAGGACGCGCACGGCCTGGCCGACTTCGACGGGCAGCCGCTCTATGAGTACGCGGACCCGCGCAAGGGCGAGCATCCGGACTGGGGCACGAAGGTCTTCGACTTCGGCAAGAGCGAGGTCAAGAACTTCCTGATCGGCAACGCGCTCTTCTGGGTGGAGCAGTATCATATCGACGGCCTTCGCTTTGACGCGGTGGCGTCGATGCTCTATCTCGACTACGGCCGCCGCGACGGGCAGTGGGTGCCGAACATCTACGGCGGAAACAAGAACCTCGAGGCCATCGAGTTCTTCAAGCATCTGAATTCGGTGGTGCGCGGCCGCCATCCGGGCGTGATGACGATCGCCGAGGAGTCCACGGCGTGGCCGAAGGTCACGGATACGCCGGAGAACGACGGCCTGGGCTTCTCGATGAAGTGGAACATGGGCTGGATGCACGACTTCCTCGAGTACATGAAGCTCGACCCGTTCTTCCGCAAGTTCAACCACAACAAGATGACCTTCGCGATGACCTACGCGTACTCGGAGCGCTACTGCCTGGTGCTGTCGCACGACGAGGTGGTGCACCTCAAGTGCTCGATGATCAACAAGATGCCGGGCCTGTACGACGACAAGTTCGCGAATCTCCGCGCGGGGTACGCGTTCATGTTCGGCCATCCGGGCAAGAAGCTCCTCTTCATGGGCCAGGATTTCGCCCAGGAGCGCGAGTGGAGCGAGGCGCGCGAGCTCGACTGGTACCTGCTGGACCAGCCGAAGCACCGCCAGATGCAGGAATACGTGGCCCAGCTCCTGCACCTCTATAAGACGAACCCGGCCTTCTACGAGGCCGACACGATTCAGGAAGGCTTCGAGTGGATCAACGCCGACGACGCGGACCGCAGCATCTACAGCTTCGTCCGCCATTCGCGCGACGGGAAGAACAACCTGCTCTTCATCATCAACTTCACGCCGATGGCGCGCCCGGACTACCGGGTCGGCTGCCTGAAGAAGGGCACCTACCGCCTGCTGCTGAGCAGCGACGAGGAGCGTTTCGGCGGAAATGGCACGGACCGTCCCAGGACCTACAAGGCCATCGAGTCGGAGTGCGACGGCAAGCCGTTCTCGTTCGCGTATGATCTGCCGCCGTACGGGGTGGCGATCCTGAAGTACTGATTCCGGGCGGGCCGGCCGCGGGGGAAATGGGTATGAGCACGAAAACGAAGGTCAAATACAGCGGCGCCCTGCGGAAGCAGTGGCTGTCGAGCCTCCTCATGGCGCTGTCGCTTCTCGTCCTGAGTGCGGTCCTCCTGGCGGTGGACCGGCGCGCGGGGTGGATCGCGCTCGCCTTCACGGCGGTGTATCTCCTCGTGGCCGTGTGCCTGTATCTGCATTTCCGGGGAAAGCTCTTCCAGGAGCTGGTCCGCTTCGCGAGCCGCTATGAGAGCATCGAGGAACAGCTGCTCTCGCAGATCGAGGTGCCGGTGCTGCTGTGCGATCCCGACGGGCGCTGCCTGTGGATGAACAGCGCGGCGACGGCGCTGACGGAGAAGCCCGGGCACTACCGCAAGTCGATCACCGCGATCTTCCCGGAGCTTCGGCCCGAGGAATTCCCGCTGGCGAGCCGTGACCGCGATGTGTCGGTAAAGTACGGCGAGCGTGACTTCCGGGCACACATCCAGCGCGTGTCGCTGGAGGGGCTGCTGGACGGGAGCGAGGTGGCGCTCGCGCAGGGCGAGGAACAGTCCTTCTGCGCGGTGTACCTCTTCGACGAGACGGAGCTTCGCTCGCTCGCGCAGGAGAACCAGGAGCAGAAGAGCGTGCTCGGGCTCGTCTACATCGATAACTACGAAGAATCCATGGAACAGGTGGACGAGGTCCACCAGTCCCTGCTCAATGTCCTGGTGGACCGGGAGATCAACCGCTACTTCACGGTGCGCGAGTGTCTGACCCGGAAGCTGGAGAAGGACAAGTATCTGATCATCTGCAACCGCAAGAGCCTGAACCTCCTGATCCAGGACCGCTTCTCGGTGCTGGAGGAGGTCAAGACCATCAACATCGGCAATGACTCGGGCATGACGGTCAGTATCGGCATCGGAAGCGGCGCGCGCACCTGGCTGCAGAACTACGAGGCCGCACGGAGCGCGATCGAGATGGCGCTCGGCCGCGGCGGCGATCAGGCCGTGGTCAAGGACGATCAGCAGATGACATTTTACGGGGGAAAGTCGCAGCGGACGGAGAAGATCACGCGGGTCAAGGCGCGCGTGAAGGCGCAGGCGATGCACGAGATCATCAGCACGAAGGACCGTGTGATCGCGATGGGCCATCACCTGCCGGATATGGACTCCCTCGGGGCGGCGGTCGGCGTGTACCGCGCGGCCGTGACGCTGGGCAAGCAGGCACATATCGTGATCGGGGACGACTCCCCGACGCTGCGCACGTGGCTGGCCTCGTTCCGCGAGAGCCGCGGCTATGAGCCGGATCTCTTCATCAGCCATGAGAAGGCGATGGAGCTGGCGGATGAGAACACGGCGCTGGTCGTGGTGGACACAAATCGCGCCGGCATGGTGGAGTGCCCGGAGCTGCTCGAGATGATCGGCACGGTGGTGGTGCTCGACCATCACCGGCAGACGACGGATTCGATCCAGGGCGCGGCGCTGTCGTATATCGAGCCGGCGGCGTCCTCGGCCAGTGAGATGATCTCGGAGATCCTGCAGTACTTTGAGGAGGATGTCCGGCTGAAGAACCTCGAGGCGGACTGCCTCTACGCGGGCATCATCATCGACACCAACAACTTTGTCGCGAAGACGGGGGCGCGGACCTTCGAGGCGGCGGCGTATCTGCGCCGGGCCGGGGCGGATGTCACCCGCGTGCGCAAGGCGCTGCGCGACGATATGACGAGCTACCGGGCCAAGGGCGAGGCGGTGAGCCGCGCGCAGTTCTACATGGACTCCTACGCGATCAGCACGCTGCCGCCGGAGGGGCTGGAGAGCCCGAACGTGATCGCGGCCCAGGCGGCCAACGAGCTGCTCAACATCATCGGCGTCAAGGCATCCTTTGTCCTGACGTCCTTTGAGGGCAAGATCTTCATCAGCGCCCGCGCCATCGATGAGCTGAATGTGCAGCTGGTCATGGAGCGGCTGGGCGGCGGCGGCCACCTGAACATCGCCGGCGCGCAGCTGACCGGGGTGACGCTCGATGAAGCCGTGGAGAAGGTGAAGCAGACGCTGCGGGAGATGACGGAGGAAGGCGCGATCTGAGGCGTGAGGTGAAGGCGTGATCTGGGGCGCAGATCCGGCGGGGCATGAGTGAATAAAGCAGAGCGAAGGAAGGAGTAACCTGACGCGATGAAGGTAATTTTGCTGGAAGATGTGAAGAACGTGGGCAAGAAGGGGGACATCGTCGAGGCGGCGGACGCCTACGCGCGCAATGTCCTGCTGCGCCAGAAGAAAGCGGTGGAGGCGACCGGCAAGGCCCGGAACGACCTGAAGCTGCAGAAGGCCAACGACGAGAAGGTCGCCGCGGAGAACCTGGCGGCGGCGCAGGAGCTGAAGAAGAAGATCGAGGCGCAGGCGGTGACCGTGAAGGCGAAGACCGGGGAAGGCGACCGGCTCTTTGGCTCCATTTCCTCGAAGGAGATCGCGGACGCGGCGCTGGAGCAGATCGGCGTGGAGCTCGACCGCAAGAAGATCGTGCTCGAGAATCCGATCCGCAGCATCGGGACCATGGAGGTCACGGTGCGCCTGCATCCGCAGGTGCGTGCGGGGCTGACCGTGCACGTGGAGAAACTGTGAGGTACGGCGGGCGGACATGGATGAACAGGTCGTAAAACGCATTATGCCGAACAGCCCGGAGGCGGAACAGTCGGTCATCGGCGCGATGATGATCGACCCGGAGGCGATCGCGACGGCGGCCGGGATGCTCACGGCGGAGGACTTCCACCTGAGTGTCTGCCGGACGCTGTTCGAGGCGATCACGGCGCTCTACGCGGCGGGCAAGCCGGTGGACGCGGTCACGCTGCAGGAGCGCCTGCGCGAGATGAATGTGCCGCCGGAGGTGTCCAATCTCGGGTACATCGAGGATCTGATCGACGCGGTGCCGACGTCGGCCAATGTCCGACACTACGCGGAGATCGTCGCGCGCAAGTCGCGGCTGCGCCGGCTGATCCGGACCATGGAGGAACTGACGGGGATCTGTTACGCCGACGAGGAGAGCCTCGAAGATATACTGGGGGAGACGGAGAAACGCATTTTCCAGGTGCTGCAGCGCTCGGAGAGTGCGGATTTTATTCCGATCCGGCAGACGGTGCAGGAGGCGCTGCGGCGCATCGAGGCGGCGAGCCTCAATGACGGCAATGTGACCGGGCTGCCGACGGGCTTTGTCGATCTGGACTATAAGACGAGCGGGTTCCAGAACTCGGATCTCATCCTGATCGCGGCCCGGCCTTCGATGGGCAAGACGGCGTTCGTGCTGAATATCGCGGATTATATGGCGTTCCAGCGCGGCGTGACGGTGGCGGTCTTCTCGCTCGAGATGTCGCGCATCCAGCTGGTGAACCGTCTGCTCGCACAGGAGGCGCGCGTGGACGCGACGAAGCTCCGCAGCGGCGATCTGGCGGACAGTGACTGGAACAGTCTCATCGACAGCGCGAGCGTGATCGGGAATTCGAACCTGATCATCGACGACACGCCGGGCATCTCGGTCGCGGAGCTGCGCAGCAAATGCCGCAAGTACAAGCTCGAGCACAATCTCGGGATCATCCTGATCGACTATCTGCAGCTGATGAGCTCGGGCGTGCGCAAGACGGATTCGCGGCAGCAGGAGATTTCGGACATTTCCCGGTCGCTCAAGGAGATCGCGCGGGAGCTGCAGGTGCCGGTCGTGGCCCTGTCGCAGCTGAGCCGCGCGGTGGAGCAGCGCCCGGATCACCGGCCGATTTTGTCGGATCTGCGTGAGTCCGGCGCCATCGAGCAGGACGCGGACGTCGTGATGTTCCTCTACCGCGAGGACTATTATAATAAAGATACCGAGCGCAAGAATGTCGCCGAGGTGATCATCGCCAAGCAGCGTAACGGCCCGATCGGAACGGTGAGCCTCGCCTGGCTGCCGCAGTATACGAAGTTCGCGAACCTCAAGCGCGAGGGCGCGCGGGAGTGAAGGAAGGGACGGATGTGACGGCGCGCGAGACATCCTGCGGCGCCGGCAAACATACGATGCAAACAGAAAACAGCCACGGGAAGCGGTTCATCACAGGCTTTCCGTGGCTGTTTGTCGTCGCCACAAGAAAGAACAAAAGCTATCTTTACTGCGAAACGAATTTGCTTATGCCCGCCGCCGTATGTATAATAAAACCAGATGTAAAGCGTAATGACAGGAGGTGGCTTATGTCTGAAAAGAGACTGAACAATACCATATTCCTGATGTATCTGGTGACGGAAAATTACTGCCGGGCACACGGTATCACACCGCGGGAATTTTTGAAGTTGGATGACAAATATGCCATTTTGAATTATGTTTCCGAATGTCCCGATATTTTCGACAGCATGACCGATGACGAGATAGTAGAGGAGATCGATGCGTATGTATCCTGAACTGCGAACGGTGCTTTATCATGGGACGGTTTCAGAGATTGAGACGGTGGATGTGAATGTGGGCCGCGGCAGGAAGGATTTCGGCAGGGGATTTTACATGTCCGTAACCAAAAAGCAGGCTGTCGGCATGATGCATAAGAAATTTAAAGAGGCTGTGAGACGAAGCCGCAATCGGAACCCGGAGGAGTTTCAGGAAAATCTCTACGAAGTTGTGCTGGACGAGGCTGTTCTTGAGACTTTAAAAATCAAGGTGTTTGAAGAAGCGGATATTGAGTGGCTGGACTTCGTGCTTCTTTGCAGACGACATGGCGGCATGCCGCATGATTACGATCTGGTGGTCGGCCCGACCGCAGATGACGATACCGCACTGTGCCTTCGCGCGTATGAAGAGGGACTCTACGGAGAGACAGACAGTGATGCAGCCAAGAAGACGCTGCTGAATAATCTCGAAGTGGAAAATCTCGGTGTTCAGTATTATATCGGAAAGCAGGACGTAGCCGATAAACTGATCCGAAAGATTTCAAAGATCGACTGGAGGTGATGGATCTTTGGGAAATACCGGTATTACGATGATGACCGGATTTTGTGTCATCAACCTGACGAAATATCTGATGGATAAATATTCTCTGGATCTCGAGTCTGCCTACAGGAAATTTGTTAATACGGATTTCTATGAGCTTCTGAATGATCCGGAAAGCAGGCTGTATCTGGAAACGGATGAATATCTGCGCACCGGATGCATGTTGGAACTGGAGCAGGGGAAAGAGGCCATGTATCAGTTCATTAATCAGGAATGGTCAGGACGTGCAGGGTGAACACAGAAGGGGCTGCCTCGGCAGCCCCTTCTGCATGTGTGCGGCAGCAATGAGCCGGGTGAGCATGCATGCGTGTTCATCCGGCGGATGCTGCGACAACCGAGAAGGATTCGTCCTGCTCGATTGTCGGTGCCTGAAATGTCAGGCACCGAATCGCCGCATTATCTTTATACCTTATATCTTTAAATTTACTCGCCGAAATATCTCTTCAGCAGGCCGGCGAATGCCTTGCCGTGACGTGCCTCGTCGCGGGCCATCTCGTGGACGGTGTCGTGGATCGCATCCAGGTTGGCGGCTTTCGCGCGCTTGGCCAGGTCGACCTTGCCGGCGGTGGCGCCGTTCTCGGCCTCGACACGGAGCTGCAGGTTCTTCTTGGTGCTGTCCGTGACGACTTCGCCGAGCAGTTCGGCGAACTTCGCGGCATGCTCTGCCTCTTCATACGCGGCCTTCTCATAATACAGACCGATCTCCGGATAGCCTTCGCGATGCGCGACGCGGGCCATCGCCAGATACATACCGACTTCCGAGCACTCGCCGCTGAAGTTGGCGCGCAGATCTTCCAGAATATCTTCGGACACGCCCTGTGCGACGCCGACCACATGCTCGGCAGCCCAGGTCATGCCGCCCTCTTCCTGCTTCGTGAAGTGAGAGGAATCACGGCCGCAGACAGGACACTTCTCAGGCGGATTCTCGCCCTCATACACATAGCCACATACATTACATACCCATTTTGCCATAGCAGTCACTCCTTTGCGAAAAATTTGAACGGTACCGCATCTGATGAATAAAACAGTGCGAATGGCACTGTTTTTAACAAGTTAACTCTAGCAAATGGGTGCCGTGCTGTCAATTTAAAATACGGGGCGAATTATTACAGAAATGTAACATATTTTAAAATTTCCGGTAACAGTTGCCCTGAAAGCGTCCGGCACGCACAGGTTTTAAACGGTATATGCGCGGTATTGACGCGGCCATCGCGGGCACCGGCGCGGGATTTTGCGCCGTTCAGGCCCCGGAAATGCGGCGCCGGGGCCGGCCTGCGCGGATTCGTTACGATTAAATTTCTAATAAATTAAGAAATCGAGATAAAGACTTGACATAATTGTTTCGATTTGTTATCATCATCGCAGTTGATATGTAATAATTCTGTAATAAATCAGCAACACGGCCGTCACAAACCGGCGGCGGTGCGGGAATAAAAAGTTTGGAGGAGACAGCAATGAAGAGAGGATTGGCCAGATGCACTGCGTTCTGCCTGGCGGCAGGCATGACGTTCGGCGGAAGCGGGATCGTGACGTACGCGACGGGAACCGAGATGACGCTGGTCGGAATCGGCACCATGTCGGGACAGACGTCCGGATCGTCCTCTTCGGCAGCACAGACGAAGACGGCCGCCGAGACAGCGGCACAGACCGAAGCGCAGACGCAGGCCGAGACGGCGGCGCAGACCGAGACGGCGGCACAGACCGAAGCACAGACGCAGGCAGCGGCACAGACCGAAGCACAGACGCAGGCAGCGGCGCAGACCGAAGCGGCAGAGTACGCGGCTGATACGACGGCTGCGACCACATATGATAACAGCGAAGACACCGCAGCGGCAGCTTCGTACGATAACAGCGAAGACACGGCAGCGACGGCTTCGTACGATAGCAGCGAAGACACCGCGGCGGCAGAGACCGCTTCGTACGATTACACCGATGACACGGCGGCTGCGGAAACCGTTTCCTATGATACGGCAGCAGCGGGGGATGCGGCAGAAAGCATTTCCAATGAGGAGACAGCTTACGAGGAGCCGGCTTACGAGGAACCGGCTTATGAGGAGACAGCTTACGAGGAGCCGGCGCAGCCGCAGACGGAGCTCGACACGAGCATGGTCAACACCACGGGCTTCGCGCAGTGCTCAGCGTATGTGAACGTCCGCGCGTCGGCGGATACCGAGGGCGCCGTGGTCGGCAAGCTGAGCAACAACGACTCCGTGTACATCGAGAGCGTCGACGCGAACGGCTGGTACAAGATCCGCTCCGGCAATGTCGAGGGCTACGTCGCCGGCATGTACATCGCGACCGGTGACAGCGCGGCGTCGATCTCGGCTTCGACCGGTTATACGAGCGCGCAGGTCGGCGCGGAGGTCCTGAATGTCCGCTCGGCGCCGAGCACGGATTCGGACATCGTCACGACGGTGTCGGAGTCGACCAGCATGGACGTGGTCGAGGATCTCGGCGACTGGGTGAAGGTCTGTGTGGACGCGAACACCTACGGCTATGTGAAGGCCGATTACGTGAACACGACCACCACCTACGCGACCGGCGAGACGATCGAGGAAGAACAGGCCCGCCTGGATGCCGAGTGGCTGGCGTATCTGGCGGAGCAGGAAGCGCTGGCGGCGCAGCAGAGCGCATCGAGCGCGGAGCAGAGCTACACCTACACGGAAACCTATTCGTACACGGACAGCAGCGCGTCTTCGGGCACATCGAGTGCTTCGAGCGCGAGCAGCGCGCAGGCCGAGGCCGACGCAGCGTACCAGGTCTATCTGGACGCGCAGGCGGCGGCGGACGCGGCGACGCAGACGGCCGATGAGGCGAATGTCTACGCGACGGCAGCGGCGGCGCAGGAAGCCTACGCGGCGTACCTGAGCAAGCAGTATGCGGCGGATGCCGCGGCGGTGGGCGCGTCTTACAGCGACTCGTCCTCGGGCAGCTCGTCGGCGCAGACCTATGAGTACACCACCTACACCACCACGACGACGCAGGCCTCCACCGGCAGCGCGCAGGCGGCGGCCGACGCAGCCTACCAGGCATATCTGGAAGCGCAGGCGGCAGCGGATGCGGCGACGCAGACGGCGGATGAAGCGAATGTCTACGCGACGGCAGCGGCGGCGCAGGAAGCCTACGCGGTGTTCCTGGCAGCGCAGGACGCGGCGGACGAGGAAGCGATCAACGGCTCGTACACGACGGAAGTGGTGTACGCGACGGCCGAGACGCAGGTCACCGCGGCCGCGGAGCCGACCTACACGACGGAAGATACGACAAGCTATACCGACACCACAACCTATGAGGAGCCGGCGGCGACGACCACGTCGAACTCGTCGCTGGGCCAGCAGATCGCGGACTACGCGGTGCAGTTCGTCGGCAACCCGTATGTCTGGGGCGGTTCCAGCCTGACAAATGGCGCGGACTGCTCGGGCTTCACGATGGCGGTCTTCGCCCACTTCGGCATCAGCCTTCCGCACAGCGCGGCGGGTCAGTCGGGCTACGGCACGGCGGTGTCGCTGGATTCCCTGCAGCCGGGCGATCTGCTCTTCTACAGCAGCGGCGGCGGCATCGGCCATGTGACGATCTACATCGGCAACGGTCAGGTCTGCCACGCGAGCAGCTCCCGCACCGGCATCATCATCTCCTCGATCGGCTACCGCACACCGGTCAGCGCACGGCGCCTGGTGTAAGGACGGGGACATGGCAGACGGGAGAACCGGCCATATATCTGAATGATCTGAATAAAGTGAAACGGCGGACGCGCGGAGCGTTCGCCGTTTTTGCGGTCAGGAAGTATAAGACGCGGCGGACGCAGGGATGTGTTCGCTGTTCTTTGCGTCTCCGGATCAGCGTCTCCGGATTCGCGCCGATCACGCCGGCAGCGGTACGCCGGCAGGCCGCTGCGAGGTCGGAGGGGACAGATGGCAGGCCGGATTTTACAAAAGCGGCAAAAGCCGGACAGAAGGCACCGGGCAGAGGCCGAAAGCACCTCGGGAGAGTGAATTGTCAGAAAAAATAATGAATTGTCTGAGGCCAAAACGCCATTTGACCTGCGAACGAGTGGTCGAAAAGGGGAAAGTGCACAAATTCATATGTGACATGAGGGCCCCGGCGGGGAACCGGCGTCGGGACGGCCGGGGGTGTCAAGAGGAACTTATCCACATCCTTTTGAAGCCCGAAGGCCGAAAAACGGGAGTTATACACGGATTTATCCACATTATCCACAATTTTCGGCGCATTTTTCGGTGCATGGGAGGGGTGCGAAAAGTCACTTATTCTTTTTGGTGAAATTGTAAAATCGTTCGGAAAGCCAAAAAATCCGCGAAAGGGTGTTGACATTTAAAAATTGCCTCAATTCCTTCAAATTGTCGAATTGTCTGAAAATACAGCCGATTCCGCTCTTGTACATACGCGCCGCACGGTGTAGAGTGGTGTATACAGAGTTAGACGCGGCGAATTCAGGGAGAGAAGAACGCGGCGGCCGGGGCGAGAAGCAGCGGCGGCGGCCGGGGCGCGGGCGGGGAGAGAAGCAGCGGCGGCGGCCGGGGC
>Ga0065709_1006047_pt1 | contig 20438 bp, 13 predicted proteins | sample Hoacrofraction14_2_FD_59096 | JGI IMG/M metagenome (GOLD analysis project Ga0065709, IMG submission 59096) | Hoatzin crop microbial communities from Cojedes, Venezuela, sample from fiber fraction 14 v1 | ecosystem: Host-associated > Birds > Digestive system > Esophagus > Crop | place: Venezuela...
CGATACAGTCACGATGGTCGATGAATACAGCGAATACAGCGTCAAGATCAAGAAGACGGACGTTGGCGGAAAAGACCTCGCGGGTGCGAAGATCGAAATCCGTGATGAAAACGGTAAGGTTGTTGACTCCTACACGACGGATGGTAAGACGCATACGACGAAGCTCGAAGCCGGCACGTACACGATGGTGGAAACGACGGCACCTCAGGGCTACGAAGTCGCAGAAACGATCACGTTCAAAGTCGGCAGTGACGGTAAGGTCACGGTTGACGGTAAGGAAGTCGATACAGTCACGATGGTCGATGAATACAGCGAATACAGCGTCAAGATCAAGAAGACGGACGTTGGCGGAAAAGACCTCGCGGGTGCGAAACTCCGCGTTGTGGACGCTGACGGCAATCTCGTTGATTCCTGGACGACGAACGGTAAAGAGCACAGCGTAGCGCTCACAGCCGGCACGTACACGCTCATCGAAACACAGGCTCCGGCCCTCTATAAAAAGGCTGAAAGCATCACGTTCAAGGTTGCTATGGACGGCACAGTCACAGTCAATGGTCAGAAAGTCACGAAGATCACGATGGTCGACAAGGGCGGCGATGTCGCCGGCGAAGACGACGAGAATGATGAAGACGAAGACCAGGGCACTGAAGGCGAAGACTCCAATGGCGAAACAGCCGGTGAAGATGAAGAAATCGACACTGGTGATACCACGAATATCACGATGTGGGCAGTCATTATGGCAGTCGCAATGATGGTTCTCGCAGCCCTCAAAAGAAAGGCACATCAGAACTAATCACATCTGACTGATGAACCACTGAAGTCCCCGGAAATCCGGGGGCTTCTTCTATTGTGCGTGAGTACAGGGGCGTTATCGTGTATAATAAGGGGTAGAAAAAGAACGGGAGGAAAGTTATATGATGTGGATACCGGCCGTGTTTGCGGTGGGTGTGGGAGGATGGTATGTGTCCGCCCATAACCGCCTGATCAAACTCCGAAATAAATGTGAAGCCTCGTGGGCGCAGATTGATGTTGTGACGCAAAGACGTTATGACCTCATCCCGAACCTCGTGGCCTGTGTGAAGGCGAGTGAAGCCCATGACACCAATGTCGTTGACAAGCTCCTCGAAGCCCGCAACGCCTATGCGGTCGCCACCACCACCGAGGCGAAGATGATGGCCTCCGGGGAAATCACAAGCGCCTTCAAGGACGTGGAAGTCCTGTCTCAGTCCGTGCCTGACCTGGTGCACAATGAAACGTATGTGGAGCTCCAGAAACAGCTCAAGGAAACCGAAGACAAGCTTCAGTACGCCCGCCAGTTTTACAACGACGATGTCAAAGCGTATGCCAATGCGATCGACACATTCCCGTCGAGCATCGCCGCCAAAATGGGCAACTTCGCCAAAATGCCTTACCTGGGCATCGCACCCGAAGAGCGCGACACCCCGGAGGTTAAGTTCTGAGGGGAGGAATCAGCTTGAAAAAGATACTTTTAAGTTTGATCCTGATGTGGACCATGATCATGCCTGTGGCGGTCATGGCCGTGGACGATGCGACCATTTCCAGGATCGACATTAAGTGCGTCGTGGATAAAAGCGGCAGTGCCCGGATCACCGAAACATGGACCCTGAGCGCCGAAGACGGCACGGAAGTTTATAAAGACTTTTCAGACATGAACGAAAAGACAATCACCCTCGTCTCGGTCAAAGAAGACAACACAACGTTTGATATGATTGACGGGGAGGACTGGGACGTTGATGCGGATATCGAAGACAAAGCCCAAAAATGTGCCTTAAGACAAGACGTGGACGGGTTTGACTATGAAATCTGTCTGGGTCTGGGAAGCTACGGCACGCATACGTTTGTGATGACGTATGACATCACGAAGTTCGTGAACCAGTACGAAGATGCGCAGGGCATCAACTACGCCTTTCTCTCGGACATGGCCGTGAATGTGGAAGATGTCAGTGTCAAAGTCACATCCAAGGCCGAGGACTTCAACGCCGATACGAATAAAATCTGGGGCTTCGGGTATGTTGGTTCGGTCGTGTTTGATGACGGAGCCATCGTGATGCAGAGTGAGGAAGACGTGGATGATAATAAAGTCCAGCTCCTCTCCCGCTCCGAAGACAAAACCTACAAGGCAACCGATCAGACGTATGCGGATATGAGTTATGACGCGGTGCTCGAAGACGCGCAGGCCGAGGCCGAATGGATTGACGAGGCCGATGAAGACATCGAAGAAGATGATATCGAAGAAGATGACGACGGCACGCTCTGGGGGATGTTCTTTGCGATCGGGATGTGTGTGATTGCCGGGCTCACCGGGCTCATCGCCCGCTATGCCTACCGGAAAGAAACCCACCGCGATGTGTGCAGTGATGGCACGTCACTCAGACAGGGCTACAAGGACGTGCACCCGTTCCGTGATCTTCCGACCAAAGATATCACCTATTTCTATTACCTCGCCCGTAAAGCCGGCCTGATCGGTGATGATGAGCGTTCCGGCCTGATGAGCGGCTGCGTGTTAAAGTGGATCCGTGAAGGTCAGGTGACATGCACGAAGAGTGAAGACAAGAGTTTGTTCGGACGCGGGAAAGAGCGTGTGGACATTGACATGACCCAACCATTAGTCACCGATGATGAGTCGGAGAGAGAGTTATATGATATGTTTGTGGAAGCCGCCGGGAGTGACCGGGTGCTCCGGCACAACGGGTTCAAGCGCTGGTGTGCGAAGAACGACCGTGATGTGTTTGAGTGGTTTGACATGGTCGAAGAACGCGTGGAAGACAGCCTGAAGGCGCAAGGCTTATTAACGGAAAAAGAAGGGGCCGAAGTGGGCTTTATCTTCCGCAAACATGAAGTGAATATGGTCTACGACACGAAAGTGCGCGATGACCTGTTAAAAGTTGCGGGGTTCAAAAAGTTCCTCGCCGACGAAGACAATATGGATGAAAAGAAAGCCATCGAAGTCCGGCTGTGGGATGAGTATCTGATCTTTGCGGCCGTGCTCGGCCTGGCCAAGACCGTGTCTGGGCAGCTCGGCGGGTTCTGCCCGCAGACACAGATGACGAATGATGACATGATGATGTATTACTTGATGACCGACCACATGATGCGCTCGGGGTACACCCAGGCGTACGGCAGTTATGCCGCCAACAACGGCACGGCCTTTGCGGGGGGCGGGGGCGCCAGCTCCTTCAACGGCGGAGGCGGCGGCTTCTCCGGTGGCGGTGGCGGAGGTGTACGCTGATATGAGATTAAAGAAATTAGTACTGGCATTCGTCGCGGGTGTGATGATCCTCTTCGGGGCATCCCCGGCCCATGCGGCGAATCAAACCTACATCGCCTCGATTGACATCGACTGCGTGATTGACAAAACAGGCAGGGCCACGTTCACTGAGACATGGGACATGGACGCCTACGAAGGCACGGAAGTGTACAAGGTGTTCAAAAACATGGGGGATAAAACCCTGACGTTGGTTTCTGTTGAAGAGAACGGCACTGGCTTTGAACTTCTCAAGAAGTGGAAGACGGACAAGAGCCGTAAATACAAAAAGAATAAATGCGGTCTTCTGAGTACGGACGAAGGCTATGAACTGTGCTTCGGCATCGGGGAGTACGGCCATCACACGTATACGATGACGTATACGATCGATAAATTCGTCAACCAATACAAAGACAACCAGGGCATCAACTACGCCTTTCTGTCGAACATGGACATCGACGTCGAACAGGTCGACGTCGACGTCTCGTCCAAACTCGGGAAGTTTCTCGAAGTGAACTCCGACATGTGGGCCTTCGGTTATTCCGGGCGCTACACATACACGGAAAGCGGGCATGTCCACCTGTACACCGAACAGGGCAATGCCTACAAGGTCCAGCTTTTGATGGGCCTGCCGACCACGACAAGCTACGCCAACCCATCGACCACGCATGAAGATGAAACCTTCAACGAAGTCGTTGATGACGCCCTGTATTCCAGCTCCTACGGGAAGGTGGAAGACGGGACGAGTGACCTCACGGCTGTTCTGGACGCACAGGGCACCCTGAACATCACCCAGACGCTCACCCTCACGGCGCAAAACGAAACGGTGTACCGGCTCCGCCAGAAAACCTACAACGACGAGGCCGTGACCTTAACGTCCATTACGAAGGATGGTTATAAAATCAACGTCCTCGACGAGTGGCTGGACTCTTCCAGCTACTACACGAAGCGGGTGAATGCAGGGGTGGCGGTGATTGGCTCTTTCGGTCAGTCCGTCAACTTCCCGGTTGATGAAGGCACACATACCTACGTGCTGAACTACAGCGTTGCCCACGTATTACGCAAAACAGCCGACGGAAAGACGGTCCTGGAATGGCCGTTCCTGTATGCCGGCAATGATGACATCTCCTCATTCACCCTCGACCTCTCGGGGGAAAGCGAGACGTTTACAAGTGAGATGACCTGCTCGTCCTACGGGGCTTACACCGACCCTGTATGGATCAACGGGCATCTGACATACTCCTGCCCGGAGGAAGACGACCATGACCAGGAAGTCGCGGTGCTCATCCCGTTAAGCGGCACCTACACCGATGTGTCCGACACCTACAAGACGTATGCGGAAATGGAAGAAGACTTTATCTCTCACGGACGCTGGTATGACACCCGTCTGTACAAAGAGTGGAAGGCCAAACAAAACAAGGCGTTCCTGAAAGCCTTTGGGATGATTATTGGAGCGATCGTGTCTTTGGTGGTGGCCATCTTTGCGCTCGTTGCCGGCTATATCGCCAAATCCCGCAAACCGGTGTTTGCGGACGGGATTGGTTTCAAGCCGAAAAACGTGCACCCGTTCCGGGACATCCCGGTCGATGACCTGATTTACGCGAACTATCTGGCCAAGAAATCCGGCATCAAGAGTGCGAAGGATGAAAACATCATGACGGCCTTCGTCATGAAGTGGCTCAGGGACGGACAGGTGAAGATGGAACAGGGTCCGGACAAGGGCAAGATTTTCAAGCGCCACACCTGGAACATCGGGTTCACCAGGCCTCTTGAGACAAACAACGCTTTGGAAGGGTCTTTGTATCAGCTGTTTGTCAAAGCCGCAGGCGGGAACCGGATCCTTGAAGACAAAGAGTTCGAAGAGTACGCCCGCAAGCATGACATCAAGATCATCAACTGGCTCAAACGCACCGACTCCTCGGTGGAGAAGGAGCTCAAGGCCAGGAAGTGGATGAAGGCCAAAAAAGAAAAACGCCGTTTCCTCATCTTCCCGTACAAAACCCATGTGTATGACGCCGGGGTCAGGGAAGACATGGAACACGTTTACGGTTTGTATCTCTTCCTGAAGGATGAAGACAATATGGCTGAGAAAGAGGCCGTTGAAGTCAAGGTGTGGGATGAGTATCTTATCTACGCCACAATCTTCGGCATTGCGGACAAGGTGTCCAAACAGATGAACATCATCAAACCGGATCTCACCGATGGTGACGGGTATCACTCCGGCTTCTCGTACACGGATTACTATATCGCCCACTCCATTGCCCATGACATCACTCACAACGGGGTGTCGAATGCGCGGGTGTCCTACAACTCCTCCTCGTCCGGTGGCGGCGGAGGCGGGGGCTTCAGCTCCGGCGGAGGCGGAGGCGGCGGCTTCTCCGGCGGCGGGGGCGGCGGTGTCCGTTAACCCACACAAAAAGCGGCTGTTGACGCAGCCGTTTTTCTTTGGCCTCTTACGTTCACCAAATTTCCACTTAAGAAGAAATCAATAGAATTTTCAAAGTACGAAAACCGGACTATTTTATGGGTGTAGAAAGAAATACGAAAGGGGACATAACCAATATGAACATGGAAAAACTACGCAGCGTCCCCGAGCCTGTCGGACATAAGCTCGGTTCGCAAAGACATTTATCTGCAATCTCAAGCGGGATCATGATGATCGCGCCGATCACGCTTCTCTCAGCCTTCATCAATATCATCGCCAACCCGCCGGTGACGGAAGACCTCATCGCATCCGGTGGTTTCTGGACACTCCTGAAGCCCTGGTACCTGTTTGCGACCAAGTACTATGATCTCATCATGACACCGTACTACATCACGATCGGGCTTTTCGCCCTGCTGGCGGTGTTCGGGATTTCCTTCCGTCTCGCCCAGCACTACAAGATGGAATCTCCGGAATCCGCATCGATTATCGCTATTATTTGTTTCCTGATTACGGCAGCGCCAATGAGCGTTGACGGGGCAGTCTACACGATGGACGGGTCCCTCCTCGGGGCGTCCGGTCTGTTCGGGGCGATGATCATTGGTCTCGTCTCTGTCGAAATCACGAAATACGTCATCGACCATCACTGGACGATCAAGATGCCGGACTCCGTTCCGCCGCTTGTGTCTGATTCCTTCACGGCCATCATCCCGGCCCTGATCAACGTTGTTCTCTGGTATGCGGTCTCTCTGGTATGTCAGCACTTCGCCGGCTGCCTCTTCCCGCAGCTTATGACCAACGTCTTAACACCACTCTTTAACGTCGCTCTGAACCCTGTCACGGTTGTATTGATTGTCACATTCGGTAACCTGCTCTGGCTGTTCGGCATCCACGGCACGTCCGTTGTTTACTCCATCCTGATGCCTGTTCTGATGCAGAACATGGCAGCCAACGCTCAGGCGTATGTCGAAGGCGGCCGCGCCGCCCTGACGCTCTATCCGTCGTCCTTCCTGCTTTGGATGGGTGTCGGTGCCACGGGTTGTACGCTCGGTCTGACGGTCCTGATGTGCCGCTCCAGGGCGCCACAGCTCAAGGCTCTCGGTAAACTCGCTCTCATTCCAAACTGGTGCGGTGTCAATGAACCGGTGCTCTTCGGTGTTCCGGTCGTTCTGAACCCAATCCTCGCCATCCCGTTCCTTCTCGCACCAATCGTTGTAGGGATCCTTGGTTATGCGGGCACAGCCCTTGGCATCCTGGAAATCGGTCACAACGTCATGTGGACAATGCTGCCTTTGGGGATGCAGAACTTCCTCATGACAGGCAATGCGGCCAACTTCATCGCCGAATATGTCTTCATGGCCATCGCAGCCCTCATCTACTACCCGTTCTTCAAAGTGTATGAAAAACAGCTCCTCGGCGAAGCCAACGTCGTCGAAGAAGAAACTGACGTTGTCGCTGAAGAAGGCGTCAATACGATTGAACCTACGACGAGTGACGAACCTGTCCTCGCTCATGCGGAGGCACACTAATGATCACAACGTTTCCGCAGGGCTTCCTGTGGGGCGGCGCGTCCTCGGCCTGCCAGTGTGAAGGCGGCTGGGACGAAGGCGGCAAAGGCATGTCCGTCGGTGATGTCATCACCGGCGGCAGCCGGCAAATCACCTGGCACGACAAAGGGGATCATGAAAAGAAGTATTCCCCGGTCGGCGCCTTCTGGGGGGACATCACCATCGATGCTTGCGGGGTGCCCGACACCTTCGAGGATGAATACTACCCTTCCCACAAAGCCAATGACTTCTACCACCGCTACAAAGAAGACCTGAAGCTGTTTTCGGAAATGGGCCTGAAGTGTTACCGGATGTCGATGGCGTGGAGCCGCATCTTCCCGCACGGGGACGATGAGACACCGAGTGAAGACGGTCTGGCCTTTTACGAAAACGTGTTCAAGCTCTGTCATGAGTATGACATCGAACCCGTAGTCACACTTTCCCATTACGATTTGCCGCTGAACCTGTGCGTCAAGTACGGAGGCTGGAAAAACCGCGCCCTCATCGATCTGTATGTGAAATACGCTGAAACGGTCATGACACGCTGCAAGGGGCTGGTGACATACTGGATCACTTTTAATGAAATCAACTCGGTCATCGTGGAAAACTTCAAAAACGCCGGCATGTTCGAAAACGATGATAAATCGCTGGCGCAGGCCGCCCACAACCAGTTTGTGGCGAGTGCGAAAACGGTCATGAAGGCCCGTGAGATCGATTCCAACAACCGCGTCGGCTGTATGGTCGCCTACACCCTCTCCTATCCGAGAACGTGCAATCCGGCCGATCAGATTGCCTCCCTGTTTTCGAAACGGGAATACAACTTCTTCCTCGACGTGCAGGCGAAGGGCGAATACCCTTACTACAAAAAGCGCGAATACGAATCCAAGGGCATCACGCTGGAAATCGAAGATGATGACTTTGACATCATCCGCAAAGGCACGGTCGACTATATCTCGTTCTCCTATTACACGACCGGTCTGATCTCGGTGGACAAGGAAGGCGAGGAAGGCGATAAGCTCGGTCCGGCCAACCCTTACCTGAAGACGAATGCCTGGGGCTGGGGTGTGGACCCGACGGGTCTGCGCTATGCGCTCAACGAAGTGTATGACCGCTATCACAAGCCGGTGTTCATCGTGGAAAACGGCTACGGCAATAAGGACGAACTCGTCGACGGAAAGGTCAACGACGATGTCCGCATCGACTACATGCGTGAACACCTGTCCGAAATCAAAAAAGCCATCTATGAAGACGGCGTGGATGTGATGGGCTGCACGACATGGGGCGTTGTCGACTGCATCTCCCTCGGGACCGGGGAAATGGCCAAGCGTTACGGTCTGATTTACGTGGACTGTGATGACTACGGCCACGGGTCCTACAAACGCTACAAGAAAAAAAGCTTTGACTGGTACAAACACATCATCGAAACCAATGGAGGAACATTATAATGAAAAAAGTCGTACTGTTATGTGCAGGCGGTGCGTCCACCGGCATGTTTGTCAAAAAACTCAATCAGGAATCGGAAAAGAAAAATCTCGGATACAAGTTCGCAGCGCACGGTGTGGCTGAAGCCCACACAGTGGCAGCCGATGCCAATGCGGTGCTTCTGGGCCCGCAGGTATCCTACCAGCTCGACAAGGTCAGGGGCGATGTCCCGGGTGTGCCTGTCGAAGCCATCAATATGATGGACTATGGCATGATGAACGTGGCCAACGTTATGAAACAGGTCACGAGACTGGCAGGCTAAGACCATGACCGAAGAACTTGCGACAATCTCCATGCAGATTATCAGTGGGGTTGGGATGGCGAAAAGCTGTTACGTGCAGGCGATGGAACTCGCCCGCGGCGGGCAGTATGACGAAGCCAGAGCCAGGATCAAAGAAGGCGAAGAATGCTTTGTTATGGGACACACGGCCCACACCCGGCTTTTACAGAAAGAAGCCGCCGAAGGTGACCTCCCGTTTGTGCTCCTGGTGATGCATGCGGAAGACCAGCTGATGAGCGCCGAGACCATCAAGGTCATGGCCGAAGAGTTCATCAACGTCTACGAATCCAAATAAAAATCCAAACTCCTGAAGCCATATTTTTCGACCAACGCACTGCCCTCAGGGCGGTGCTTTTCTTGCGCCCGGGGGCGCATCGTTCTACAATAAAAGCAACGGAGGTGACACGCGTGCTCGATAAAAACCAATACACAATCCCCGACATGATCATGAATGCCCGCCGGTACGTGCCGATGGGCGAACTCGAAGCCGCCGTGAACCTCTCCTCAAGGCGCATCCGCACCCTGATCAGTGATTTGAACTATTCCGGGGATATCATCCAGAACAAGCGCGGCTCGGGTTACTACATCCCCAAAGACAAAGAAGCCACCGTCCGTGAGCTTTTGATGAAAGAAGAATATTACATCAAAACCGATCAGGACGCCTCCTACCGTCAGAGCTATATCGCCACCCGGATGATTCTTTCCGAAACGCCCGTCAGCCTTCAGACACTCGCCGATGAGCTGTTTGTGTCCAAGACGACCCTCGCAGGGGATATGAAAGATGTGCTGAAGTGGATGAAGGCCCATAGCGCCAAAGTGACGATTGACCGGCGCGGCCACAGTGTTTCATGTGAACGGATGGACTGCCTGTTGGCATGTCTGCTCTATGACTATCTTCCTTCGCCGATGGCCGTCGACCATCTGCTTTTCGAAATCACCGGGGACATTTCCCCGTACAACGATATTATGCAGGCGTTCCGGCATTACCTGTTGAACAACTACCTGCACCTGAGTGACCGGGCGATGGTGTATTTCTCGAACATCCTCACCGTGAACCATCTCTTCTTCGACGAAGACGACACAATCGATGACGACATCGCGGACTTCAGGACCTTTATGAACGACCAGTGCTTTGACCTCCGCATCCACTGGCCGCGCATCGCGGACTATTTCCGCGTGCTCGTGCTGCGGGACTACCCGCAAACGACGATGACCACCGCCGCCTTTATGGCCCGGGAGTTCCGGTCCGTCGTGAACACGAACTACCGGATTGACCTGAGTGATATGGACATTGATGCACTGACCCATATCTTATGTGCGGTCATGTGCGAAGACGACATGATGATGCCGTTTTCCAAACGCCTCACCCGTCAGGTCAAAACGACCTGCCCGTTCGCCTATGAAGTATCGATGAACTTCTTCTATCTCTTCAAGGCGGTCAACCGGAAAGCCACCCCGGATCAGATTGCGGCCATTGCGCTCTATGTGCGCACGATTATCATCCACCAGGATGAAAAGCCTGTGGATGTGCTTGTGGTCACCACGGCCAGCGCCATCGTCAGTGACTATCTCTCCGAAACCCTGCGTCATATCCTCGCCCGCACGGACATCGAACTCACCACCATCCCGCTCTACGAGTTCTATGCGATGATGAAAACCCTCAGACCGGAAACGACCATCGTCGTGGACATCGGCACCCATGTCAAAAAAGCGTGTGAAGACTTTGGCTTGACGTATGTGTATGCCGGGGAAATGTTAAAGCCGGGGGAAGTCGAAGCCATCCAGCACGCCATCGGTCACCAGCGGGTCATGGCCCGTAAAAACGCAGTCGTGCAAAGCTTTGAGTCTCTGAAAGATTGCGTGTGTGTGTCCTGCGAAGACAAAGCCACCTTTGGCACCCTCAGCACCACCGGTATTTACACCTACCGCCTCGTCCTTGAAGACGGAATTGAAGTCCGTCAAAGCCGCGGCTCGGACAACCGCATGGACATTCATGTGTGTGTTGAGTCACGGGACGTCCTGATCTGGTATGAGATTGTGCCCGAAGATGTGGACTTGTTTACGGCCTTACTCAATGTGGAAGAAGCGCTCGTCCGCCTCATCCGCCATGACGGCCTGATGAATCACCGGGACGATCCCCATTCGTATTTAAGACACTTGCTGGAGGAAGATTAAACATGAACATCACTCTTTACAGCGTCCGGGACGATGAACGGCCCTGTCTTGACGCATACAAAGACAATAAAGACATCACCCTGATCATCACCGGGGACGAACCATCCCTGGCCAATCTGGACCTCGTGGATCAGAGTGACGGGGTGTGCGTGCTTGGCCAGACGATGATCGGGAAAGAACTCCTCGATGCCTGGCATGCCAAAGGCGTGAAATATGTCTCCACCCGCACCATCGGCTACAACCACATCGATGTTGGTTACGCCCACAGTCTTGGCTTGCGTGTGTGTCACGCGTCCTACGCCCCTGACGGGGTGGCGGATTTCACCATCATGATGATTCTCATGTGCCTGAGAAATTATAAGCAGGCTTTATGGCGGGGACAGGTGAATGACTATGCCCTCTTCGGTCTTGAGGGCCGGGAGATGCGCTCCCTCACCATCGGGGTGATGGGCACGGGTCATATCGGGCAGAGGGTCCTGAAGTCCCTCACGGGCTTTGGGTGTCAGCTGGTGGCCTATGACATTCACGAAGACGAAGAGACGAAGAAAATCGCGGAGTATCTCCCATTGGATGAGTTTTACAGACAGTGTGATGTGATTTCCCTGCATATGCCTCTGTTGGAAAGCACAAGACATATGATCAACGCGGAGAGCCTTGGGAAGATGAAGGACGGGGTTGTGATTATCAACTGCGCCCGCGGCGGTCTGGCCGATCTGGACGCGCTCATCGACGGGATTGAATCCGGCAAAATCGGAGCGTTGGGCCTCGACGTGGTCGAGGGTGAGGAAGGGATCACACATGTGGACCATCGCATCGATATCATCTCCAACAAAAACATGGCCTACATCCGCCAGTTCCCGAATGTGATCATGACCCAGCACATGGCCTTCTACACAAAGGAAGCCGTAAGAAGTATGGTTCAAAGCGGCATCATGGGCATCATGGATATGGCGGAAAATGACCGTGGACAGACGGAAATCGGCGCGCTTGCGTTTTGAGGATAAGGGACTATAATAAGAACGCGAGGTGACACGATATGCATACAAACGGACAGGCCGTGGAAGATATGATTGCGGCCATCAAACCGGCCACACTGGTGGCGGCGACGAAATATATAGAAGCCGGGGACATCGATGAACTCGAGGCGCACGGGTGCATGATTTACGGGGAAAACCGGGTTCAGGACTTCCTGCGCAAGTATGACGCATACAAAGGCAAGGGGCACTGGCATTTTATCGGCACGCTCCAGACCAACAAAATCCGTCAGATCATCGACAAGGTCGAACTGATCCACTCGGTGGCGAACACCCGCATCATCGACGAGATTGAAAAACAGGCGGCCAAACGGGACATCGTGATGGATGTGCTGCTTCAGGTGAACATCGCCCGGGAGGAGTCAAAGCATGGCTTTGATGAGACGGAAATGGACGATGTTATGGCGCACCTGGAAGACAAACCCCATGTCCATCCGGTCGGGCTGATGATGATGGCCCCGAACATCGAACCGGTGGAAGACACACGGGTGTATTTCCTCAAGACCAGGGAGCTTCTCGAACGCCTTCAGAAAGACCATCCGGATATGAAGGAACTCTCCATGGGCATGAGCCACGACTGGCAGATTGCGCTGGAAGAAGGTGCGACGCTGATCCGTGTCGGCCGGGCCCTTTATACTGACGAAACGACCGCATGACGGTCGTTTTTTTGTCTTGTATTCACGCAAAATTGTGCTAATGTATGGGTGATTCGTTATTTCAAGCAAATTATTTGCGCGCATCGTCATTTTCAGTTAATATAAGGCGAGTATTTTATCTGTGCATGGTATGTTTGCATGAATGAAAAGGGAGATGAAGACATGAACCACTATTTGGGCATTGACGTCGGATCGACCACCGTCAAACTGTATCTCACGGACGAAGAAGACAACTGTCTCTATTCCAACTACCAGAGACACTTCTCGGATGTCCGCAAGACCATATATGATTTATTAAAGGAAGTCAGAGAAAAAGAAGGGAACCTGAACGTACATGTCACGATGACCGGATCCGGGGGCCTGTCGCTCGCCCGCAAACTCGGCGTGACGTTTGTGCAGGAGGTTATCGCCTGCACGAAGACCGTCGAAACGTACATCCCGCGCACCGATGTCGCCATTGAGCTTGGCGGCGAAGACGCGAAGATCACGTATTTCGAAGGCTCTCTCGAACAGCGCATGAACGGGACCTGTGCCGGCGGCACGGGGGCCTTTATCGACCAGATGGCCTCCCTGCTTCAGACCGATGCCTCGGGGCTGAATGAACTCGCCCGTCACCACACGACGATCTACCCGATCGCTTCGCGTTGCGGCGTGTTCGCCAAGACCGATGTGCAGCCGCTCATTAATGACGGCGTCTCGAAGGAAGACATCGCCGTGTCCGTCCTTCAGGCCGTGGTCAACCAGACCATTTCCGGTCTGGCCTGCGGGAAACCAATCCGCGGGAACGTCGCGTTCCTCGGCGGCCCGCTTTACTTCCTCGACCAGCTCCGGGAGCGTTTTATCGAAACCCTGGGCCTGACGGAAGATGAAATCATCTTCCCGGACAACTCCCAGCTGTTTGTGGCGATGGGCGCGTGCCTGCTGGCGAAAGAGACGGCAGAAAGCTTTGCGGTTGATGACCTGATCGACAACCTGCACTCACTCGCCGGGACGACGAGTGAGCTGACGAACGTGCTCGAACCGCTTTTCAAAGATGAAGACGAACTCAAGGCGTTCCGTGAGCGTCATATGTCCCACATCACGAAGAAACACAACCTCAGGAAATACAAGGGCAAGGTGTATCTCGGCATCGATGTCGGGTCCACCACGTCCAAGGTCATCCTGACCGATGCGGACGGGGCCATCCTGTACTCCTTCTACAACTCCAACGAAGGTAACCCGCTCTCCCTGATCATCAAGATTGTGAAGAACGTCTATGGGATGTTGCCGGAAGGATGTTACATTGCCAAAGCCGGAGTCACGGGCTACGGGGAAGCGCTGATCAAAGCGGCCCTCAAGGTCGACTACGGCGAAGTTGAAACGATTGCCCATTACACCGCCGCCAAGGCGTATGAACCGGATGTCGACTTTATCCTCGATATCGGCGGTCAGGATATGAAGGCCATCACGATCCGTGACAATGTCATCCAGAACATTTCCCTCAACGAAGCCTGCAGTGCGGGCTGCGGGTCGTTCCTGGAAACATTTGCGAAGTCCCTCGGCTATAAGATCGAAGAGTTCGCGGAACTCGCATTGAAATCCCAGAACCCGATCGATCTCGGGTCGAGATGTACGGTGTTCATGAACTCCAAGGTCAAACAGGCGCAGAAGGAAGGGGCGAGCGTCGAGGATATCTCGGCCGGTCTGTCCTACTCCGTCATCAAGAACGCCTTGTACAAGGTCATCAAACTGCGCTCCAAGGAAGATATCGGCACCCACGTGGTTGTTCAGGGCGGTACGTTCTACAACGAAGCGGTCCTGCGCGCGTTTGAAAAAGAAACGGGCATCGAAGTCATCCGTCCGGACATTGCCGGGCTGATGGGCGCTTACGGCATGGCCCGCATCGCAGCCGAAAACGATGACAACGGCGGCTCCACCCTGCTGACCCTCGAGGAGCTGGAAAAGCTGACATATGAGTCGTCGATGCGCAACTGCGGCAAGTGTACGAACAACTGTATGCTGACGATCACGAGCTTCAATGACGGCCGTGAATATATCTCGGGCAACCGGTGTGAACGCGGGGCGAACCTGCCGCTCACGTCGAAGTCCCTGCCGAACCTGTTCGACTATAAATACAAGCGTGTGTTCAACTACCGCTCCCTCTCCCCGCGTGATGCGAAGAGAGGCACGGTCGGCATCCCGCGCGTGCTGAATATGTACGAAGACTATCCGTTCTGGCATACGTTCTTCACGAAGCTTGGCTTCCGCGTGGCGCTCTCCGCCCGCAGTTCGAAGAAGATTTACGAAAAGGGCATTGAATCCATCCCGAGTGAAAGTGCGTGCTACCCGGCCAAGATTGCCCACGGGCATATCGAAAACCTGATCGAACGCAAGATCAAGTTCATCTTCTACCCGAGCGTGGTGTATGAAACGAACGAGTTTGAAGATGCAGGCAATCACTACAACTGCCCGATTGTCGGCTCGTATCCGGAAGTCATCCGCAATAACGTGGACAACCTCGGGAAATACGACATCAACTTCAAAAACCCATTCATCTCCCTGAACAACCCGAAGACCCTCTTCAAGGTGCTCAAGGAAGACCTGAAGGAATTTGACATTCCGGACAAGGACATGAAAGCGGCGATTGACAAGGCGTACGAAGAACTCGCCCGCTGCCGCCGTGATATCCGGGAACAGGGTGAAACAGCGCTCGCGTACATGCGGGAAAACGGGAAACAGGGGATTGTCCTCGCCGGCCGTCCGTACCACGTCGATCCGGAGATCAATCACGGGATTGCGGATCTGATCACGGCCGAAGGCTTCTGTGTGCTCACCGAAGATTCGGTGGCCCACCTGAATGATGAAAAGACGGACCTGCGCGTGGTCGACCAGTGGAAATACCACTCCCGTCTGTACCGGGCGGCCCAGTATGTGTCCACCCAGCCGGACCTCAACCTCATCCAGCTCACAAGCTTCGGGTGCGGTCTTGACGCCGTCACGAGTGACCAGGTCGCCGAGATTCTCCAGGCCCGTGATAAGATTTACACCCTGATCAAAATCGACGAAGTGTCCAACCTCGGCCCGATCCGTATCCGGATCCGCTCCCTCAAGGCCACAGTCAATAAGAGAGAGCCGGAAGTGCACCTCGAGAAGCACTACGAACCGGTGAAGAAGTCGTTCACCAGGGAAATGAAGGAAGACGGCTGGACGATTCTGTGTCCGCAGATGTCCCCGATCCACTTCCAGTTCGTCGAAACGGCGATGCGCTCCGAAGGCTATAACTTCGTCATCCTCCCGTCCGTCGATAAAGACGCGGTCGAACAGGGGCTGAAATACGTGAATAACGATGCTTGCTATCCAAGTATTCTGGTCGCAGGGCAGATGATGAATGCGCTCAAGTCGGGCAAGTACGACCTGAACAAAACAGCCCTCATCATTTCCCAGACCGGCGGCGGATGCCGGGCGACGAACTACATCGCCTTTATCCGCAAGGCCCTGCAGGATGCCCATATGGAACAGATTCCGGTCATCTCGGCCAACCTCGCAGGTCTCGAGTCCAACCCGGGCTTCAAGATCACCCCGCATCTGGCCAAGAAGGTCGTCATCGCGGCGATGTACGGGGACGTGTTCATGCGCGTGCTCTACCGCGTGCGTCCGTACGAAAAGGTCAAAGGTTCGGCCAACGCGCTCTATGAGTCGTGGATTGACAAATGCCAGGCCAACGTGAAGAGCGGCTCGCTCTCCGAGTTCAAGAAAAACGTGTACCAGATTGTCGAAGACTTCGATACTCTGCCACTGCTTGATATCAAGAAGCCGCGTGTTGGTCTTGTCGGGGAAATCCTCGTCAAGTTCCACCCGACCGCCAACAACGAGATTGTGAAGATCATCGAAAACGAAGGGGCCGAAGCGGTCATGCCGGACCTCATCGACTTCTTCCAGTACAGCTTCCTCAACTCCGACTACAAGTACGAGCACTATGACGGCACGCTCAAGTCCAAGACGATTGCGGACGCGGGCATCAAGCTCGTCGACTTCCTGCGCAAGGATATGATCAAGGCCCTCAAAGCCTCCAGGCGATTTGACGCTCCGACGCCAATCCGCGAAATGGCGGCCAAGGCCTCCGAAGTCGTCTCCCTTGGGAACCAGACCGGTGAAGGGTGGTTCCTGACGGCGGAAATGATCGAGCTGATTGAAGAAGGCGCCTCGAACATCGTATGCATGCAACCGTTTGCCTGCCTGCCGAACCATGTCACCGGGAAAGGTGTCATCAAGGCGCTGCGTAAAAAGTATCCGGAATCCAACATCGTGGCCATCGACTACGATCCGGGGGCTTCGGAAACGAACCAGCTGAACCGGATTAAGCTGATGTTGTCGACGGCGTTCAAAAACCTCAAAGAAGAAGAGGCCAAGGCCAACGCATAACACCAAGGGGACCCCAATGGGTCCCCTTTAACGTTTTTAAACGGTTTAAACAATTTCAATTCCTTTTTTCAAATAATTGGGCTATAGTGATGACAGGAGGCGATGTGTATGAAAATCAAAGCCGTGGAAATCGCCAAAGCCCTTGGCGTCTCCAAAGCCACCGTATCCCTGGCCCTCAACGATAAACCCGGGGTCAGTGCAGAAACGAAAAAACGGATCCTCGACTACATCCACCAGGTGGAAAGCGGGATTGACCCGCTCGGCGCCGGCAGCACCATCCGGATCATTTTGTTTTCCCATAACTACGCTTTGCATCCGAAGGGGACGGAAGATATCTTCACTCCGGTCATCCGCATGTTTGCGGAAGAAGCGAAAAAAGACGGCCTCACTCTCACCCTCGACGACACCGGCAACACCACCGCGGATATTCAGCGTTCCATCAAAGCCTGTGAGAGTGATGATGTCAAAGGGGTCATCCTGTTTGCAACGTTTATGACCAAAGACGACTTTGAACCGTTCAAGGCCATTAAGAAACCAATGGTTATTTATGACAATGACTTCGAAGATCCTGACTACACCTACGTCAAGATTGACAACGGGGCAGCCGTGCGCCTGCTGGTGGATCACTTCCACGAACAGGGGTATGACGACATTCAGTACTGGGCCAACGACTATCCGCTCTTTAACTTCACAGAGCGGCGGGCGATGTTCCGGATGATGAGCGCCTGGAATGGGAAAGACCCGGAGATTATCATGGGTGGCGCTGACGAAGAAGGCCACTACACAAAGTTTATGGAGGCTTATAAGCAGGGGACGATCCGGCAGGCTCTTTTGGTGGAAAACTACCAGGCCTCGGCAGCCATCCTCAGGGCGTTCCACGATATGGGCATTGGGAAGCTCCCGTTTGCGATTGCGGCGATTGACGAACTCACCCCGTATTATATGTACGGGCGCAAGCTGACCTACGTGCGCATTTCTCATGATGAACGGGCCTGCCTTGCCATGGACCTTTTGAGAAGACAAATGAGAACCACAAACCCGGACCGGTTCAAGCTTTTGTCGAACTGCCATTTGGTGGTGGGGGACACATCACTTTCTGTTAAGTAGAAGTTTAAAAATAGTTTAAAAAGTTTATGTAAGGGCTTGACAAGCCCTTTTTGTGTGCTATTCTATGTGTGTAAAGTTTAAAAGAGTTTAAATTGGTTTGGAGATTATTTAGGGAGGAAAACTGAATGCTCAAGAAAAGCTTAGGCACAATGCTGGTGGCGGGAAGCTTACTGCTCGCCGGCTGCGGGGCCAACACGTCCAAAGTCACACAGACTGTGCAGGATAAAGCGCGGACCGTCATCACCACCGATGGGGAAGTCGATGATATGAACTCGGTCATCCGTGCGCTCCTGTATTCCAACGATATGGATATCGCCGGAATCGTCCTCACGAGCTCCACGTATCACTATGCCGGGGATGAAGATAAAGGCATCGACCCGTACCGCTGGACGGGCACGGACTGGATCTACGACTTCCTCGATGACTACGAAGAAGTGTATGACAACCTTAAGGCCCATGATGATGAATATCCGACGGCTGACTCGCTGAGAGAAGTGACGAAGATCGGGAATATCACGAACGTTGGTGAAATGGAAGAAGAAACCGACGGGTCCAGGTTCCTCGAAGATCTGTTCCTTGACGATGACGAACGCACGCTGTACGTGCAGACATGGGGCGGCACGAACACGACGGCCAGAGCCCTCAAGTCGATCGAAGAAGAATACAAAGACACGGATGAATGGGAAGACATCCAGAAGAAAATCTACGACAAGCTCGTGCTCTACATCATCCTTGACCAGGATGATTCCTACGAGAACTATATCGCCAAGAGCTGGCCGGATCTCAAGACGATCAACGACGTGTCCAACTTCTGGCACTTCGCATACGCATGGCAGTATCACGCCGACGAACTGAACACAACGCTCAAGGCTGACTGGACATACGAAAACCTCGTCAAAGACAAAGGCGCCCTGATGGAAAATTATGCCCTCATGGGTGACGGGAAAACAATCGACGGCGAGCTGTATGAAGAAATGCGCGGCACGGAAGATTACCTGAAAAACAACCCGAACTACGAGAAGTATGACTTCATCTCCGAAGGGGACTCTCCGTCCTTCCTGTACTTGCTCGACACTGGTCTGAGAAGCCTGGAAGACCCGACATACGGTGGCTGGGGCAGCCGTTTCGGCGCCGAAAGCGACACGCTGTACAAGAACACAGTGCTCGACTACGATCCATATACTGAGCAGTATGAAGCCCAGTACACACTGAGCCGTTGGTTCGACGCCATCCAGAACGACTTCGCAGAACGCACATCGTGGTGTGTGGAAAGCGATGATTCCAAAGTCAACCACGCGCCGGGCGTGAGCGTCAAGCAGGGCATCGACATCACGGCCAAGGCCGGTGACAAAGTCACGCTGACAGCCGAAGGTGAAGACCAGGACGGCGACAACCTCACATACAACTGGTGGCATTATTTCGAAGCCGACACGTATGATCCGAACGAATCCTACACGACGGAAGCCGAACCTTTACTGGCGGGCGGCATGCAGCTCGATGTGCAGAGAAAAGTCGGTGACGACGAAAAGCTCGACACGATTGACATCACGAACGCCGATCAGGCCGAAATGAGCTTCACGGTGCCTGAAGACGCCAAGTCCGGGGACACGATCCACATGATTGCCGAAGTGACGGATGACGGCAGTCACACCCTCAAGCATTATCAGCGCGTTATTATCACAGTCAAATAAGCACACACAGGAGGTCTCCGGACCTCCTTTTCCAATGGGAAGGCATGGGAACATTCCAGGATATTTTGGTAGACTTTGGGCTATACTTCAGGTAGGAGGTGGGAGAGATGAACTTAGGCAAAGAAAACGAATATCAGGAATTCAAGACAGGCCTGTCCCAGCTGGACAAGGGCCTGAAATTCCTGACCGCAATGTTAAACAAACACGGGGAAGGAACGCTTTACTTCGGGGTGAAGGACAACGGGGATGTCAAAGGCCTGCGCCCCGGGGATGAGTCACTGATGGACATCCGCGGCCGGATCAGGGACAAGATCGAACCCCGGGTGTATCCTAAAATCGAAGTGTGCACGGATGAAGACAAACAGTACATCAAAGTGT
>Ga0065709_1006051_pt1 | contig 20418 bp, 14 predicted proteins | sample Hoacrofraction14_2_FD_59096 | JGI IMG/M metagenome (GOLD analysis project Ga0065709, IMG submission 59096) | Hoatzin crop microbial communities from Cojedes, Venezuela, sample from fiber fraction 14 v1 | ecosystem: Host-associated > Birds > Digestive system > Esophagus > Crop | place: Venezuela...
TGATCGAAGACGAGGAAACCGGTCTCGCCTACATCGAGAAGGACGGCGTCCAGTATGAGCTGGGCCTGGACTTCCTGACCATGGCGATGGTGTACAATGTTGAGCCCGCCGGCGATTACGCCACTGCGGACGATGTGTACGCCGCCTGGTGGCGTCTGTACATCACCCGCTGGAATTACCTGCTGCCCGAAGTGCCGCTGTATTCCAACGAGTACTACGATCTGTACAACGCGAAGATCCAGGGCGTGGAAGAGCATCCTACCAACCCCTTCTGGAGCCCCGCGAACGCGCTGATCGACTGGACTTCCGCCAAGGATGACAACGACATCATCATCGGCAACACCACCGAGCTGAGCGGCCAGTTCCGCTATGCCACCTTCGGCAAGAGCAGCCCGGGCGCGTCCGACAACGATGTGGAAGGCCTGACCGTGGGTCTGGAGACCATCTCCACCACCAAGGAAGGCGGCTATGTCTGGAATGACACCGTTGTCAAGTCCTATGAGGAAATTGAGAACGAAGACGGCACCAAGACCTTCAAGATCGAGATTTATGACGATCTGAAGTTCTCCGATGGCAGCGCTGTGACCGCCAAGGATTACCTGGCCTTCGCGATGGCGTTTGCTTCCCCCGTGGCCACTCAGGCTTCCGGTAAGGAAAACAGCTATCGTACCGTGGTTGGCTGGGAAGGCGCCTATCAGCTCTACACCGGTCCCGACAGCACCGAAGGCACCAAGGTGTTCTCCGGCCTGCGGATGTACGATGATTACAATTTCTCTGTGACCATCGCTGCCGACTATCTGCCCTACTTCTATGACATCACCTACGCCGGCTTCTCCGCGAACTACGCGGCGATGTGGCTGGGCGACGCCGAGATCAAGGACGACGGCGAAGGCTGCTATCTGACCGATGATTTCTATGCCAAGGACGGCGACACCTATGTGAACGCCACCCTGATCAAGAATACCGCGACCCTGACCACGGAAGAATCCTATGCGGCCTATCCGTATTCCGGCCCCTACTGTGTGAAGTCCTTCGATACCACCGACAGCACCGCGGTTCTGGTGAAGAACGAATACTTCAAGGGCAACTATGAAGGCGCTGTGCCTTCCATCGCGAAGATCACCTATAAGAAGATCGTTTCCGCGACCCAGCTGGAAGACTTCAAGGCGGGCGGCCTGGACGTCATCGCCGGCATCACCGGCGGCGCCGCGACCGACGAAGCCCTGAAGGCGGCCGATGAGTCCAACGGCGCGTATGTGTACACCCACTACAGCCGTGCCGGCTATGGCAAGCTCGGTTTCCGCGCGGACTACGGTCCCGCTCAGTTCGCGGCTGTGCGCCGTGCCATCGCGTATTGCATGGACCGTGCGCAGTTCGCCAAGGACTTTACCGGCGGCTACGGCGGCGTGGTGGATGGTCCGTATTACACCGGTTCCTGGATGTATCAGAAGGCCGTTGAGCAGGGCATGATCCTGAACAGCTACGCGACCTCCGCGGACAGCGCGATCGAAGAGCTGGTCAATGACGGCTGGATCTACAACGCCGAGGGCGGCGAGTACACCGAAGGTGTCCGCTACAAGAAGATCCCCGGTGATCAGATCAACGAGAACGACAAGAACTATCAGTCTCAGGACGGCGCCTACAAGACCGTTGAGATCGACGGCGACTATTACATGCCGCTGGTTCTGAACTGGTACGGCACCGCCGACAACGAGTTCACCGATCTGCTGCAGACCGGCTTCAAAGAAAACGCGAACATTACCGCGGCGGGCATGGTGGTTTACAACCAGATTGGCGACTTTATGCCGATGCTGGACGAACTGTATCAGGCGGCCGTATACGGCTACTATAACGGCAGCCCGATGTACTGCGTGTTCAACTTCGCGACCGGCTTCAACAGCGCGGCGTATGACTACTCCTTCAACATGACGATCGACCCCGCCATGTATGATGACTATTCTGTGTACTACATCAAGGACGCGGCGGACATCTTCTGGCTGAAGTAATCGGCATACCGGGGGCGGGCCGCGGTTTTGACGGCGGTTCCGCTTTCGATCGGGAAACGTGAAAACGTTTCTCTGAGCCTCGGCGGAAGCGGCGCTCTCCCTTTACGGGAGGGCGCCGCGGACGGCGAGGCATTCGTGCGCTTTATTGAAAGTGATTTTGCTCAAGGCGCGCGCCAGAATACGCGGGTCTTTTCGCCCGCGCGGGAAGGGGACTCACCCATGGGGAGATACATTGCGAAACGTCTCATTTACATGTTCGGCATTTTCATCCTGCTGACATTTATTTTGTTCGCGCTTTATCAGATGATGCCGGCGAACCGCGCCTATACGGACGCGCGGACGGAGTTTCAGGGCCTCAAACGTTCTTCGAACGTGACCTTTGAGGAACTGTATCTCAAGTATCAGCGTCAGTACGGGACCGACACGGATAACACGGTCATCCTTTATCTGCGGTGGCTGGGGCTGTATCCGTACTACAGCGGCGAATACAAGGGCATTTTCCAGGGCAATTTCGGTTTCTCCTATGAGCATAATGTCGATGTCATTGACCTCGTCGGTCCGTATATGCGGAATTCCATGCTCATCGGTATTGTTTCGGAAATATTCATCCTGCTCATCACCATCCCGCTCGGGATTCGGTGCGCGGTCAAGAAGAACAGCCGCTTTGACCGGGGTGTTCAGATATTTACGCTGATCGGCTTTTCAACGCCCAGCTTTATTATCTATATCATTTTCATTGTGTTCTTCTGCTCGGTGCTGGGGTGGTTCCCGGTCAGCGGCATGAAAACGCCCGGTACGGACTATACCGGGACGAAGTATACGCTGGATGTGCTGCATCACATCGCCTTGCCGACGATCTGTCTGACCTTCTCGTCTCTGGCGTCCATCACGCGCATCACCCGCGCGTCGATGATTGACGCGCTGAGTCTGGACTGCATCCGGACGGCGCGCGCCAAGGGCCTGAGCGAGCACAGCGTCATTTACTCCCACGCCTGGCGGAACGCGCTGGTGCCGCTGGTGAGCATTTTTGTCGGCGGCTTCTTCGGCATCATTTCCGGCGCGATGATTATGGAAACGATGTTCGGCTTCAAGGGCATGGGTCTGCTCTTCCTGAGCGCGGTTCGCACGGCGGACTATGATTTGATCATGTTCCTGGAAGTGATTTATACATTTATCGGACTGTTCAGCAATCTCGTGACCGACCTGTGCTACGGCCTGGTCGACCCGCGGGTGCGGATCAGCAAGTGAGGTGCGCGACATGAGTGAAAACAAGAAGAAAGAAAATATTTTCCGCAAGCTCGCGCGCTGGCTGACGCGCGGCCTCTTCGGCCTGCAGTATGAGGAAAAATGGTTCCACACGAAGCAGGACAATGAAGAAAAACCGACCGAAGTCAAGTTCAAGGACGGCGTGGTGGATGACTCCGAGCTGATCGAGAGCCCCGGGAAGCAGGTCTTCCGCCGGTTCATGGAGCGGAAATTCGCCGTGGTGTCCGTTGTGGTCGTGATTGTGATGTTCCTGATCGTGCTGATCGGGCCGTACTTCATGCCCAAGTATTATGACGCCTACACCGAGGTGACGCAGAAGGATCTGCCGCCGACGATGTCTTTCATGTCCGTGCCCGCGGAGCTGAAAGGCAATATCAAGATGATTGACAGCTTCTCCAGTTTCTCCGTCGGTCTGAGCAATGACGGCGATGTGTACGTCTGGGGCGCGACGAAGATCGGCGCGACCGGGCTGAACGTGCAGGACATTCCGCAGGAAGTCAAGGACGCAAACATCGTCTGGGTCGCGGCCGGGCAGGATCACATCATCGCGATCGCGGATGACGGTTCCTTCTACGGCTGGGGCAGCAACCGTTTCGGCCAGTACGCCGTGACGGAGGAAACGCTGGCGAACAACAACCTGCAGCCTGTGCCGGATGAGGTGCTGAACGGGGAACTGGATCCCGAGCACATCAAGCGCATGACCTGCGGTTATCAGGCGTCCGCGATCCTGATGGATGACGGCACCCTGTATATCTGGGGCAACAAGCAGGCGTATTCCAACCTGACCAATTTTGTCGGGAAGACCGGCATGCAGGATATCGACTTCACGCTGAGCTATGTGGTCGGCCTCGACAGCAACGCGACGAGCGTGTACACCGGCACCCGCGGCCTGTTCACGACGGTCCGCACCACCATTGGCGGCGAAGGCTCGAAGATGTCCGCGTTCCTCGACGGGCGGAAGATTACGAGCGTGATTGCGACCTCGACCAGCGTATGCGTCCTGCTGGATGACAATACCATCGGTCTGGTCGGCGATTTCCCGACCGACGTGATCGACGTGCCGGAACTGCAGGACGGCGAGTACTTCACGGATCTCGAGGGTGGCACCTACCATTATACCGGGGTCACGAACCTCGGCAATGTGTACTCCTTCGGCGGAGACCATTACTATCAGGCGGAAGCCCCGGCGAATCTGACCGGCGTGAGTCGTGTGTACGCGGGCGCGTTCCAGTCCTACGCCACGGATGAGGACGGCAAGCTTCTGAACAGCTGGGGCCTGAAGGGCTATCTCTTCGGCACGGATGACCGCGGCGCGGACATCTTCCAGCGCGTGATCGCCGGCGGCCGCATTACCATGACGGTCGGTGCCGTAGCGGTTATCATCGAAATCCTGATCGGCGTGAGTATCGGCCTCATCTCCGGTTACTTCGGCGGTTGGGTGGACATCTTCCTTATGCGTGTGGCGGAAGTGTTCGGTTCCATCCCGGTGTATCCGTTCATGTTGATTCTGAGCTCCCTGCTCGCGCAGGTGTCCATGACCACGGATATGAGACTGTTCATGATCATGGTGATTCTGGGTATTCTCGGCTGGCCCGGGTTTGCCTACATCACCCGCGCGCAGATTCTGGCTGCCCGCGAAAGCGAGTATGTGACCGCCGCGCAGGCGATGGGCGTGAAGGAAATGAAGATTGCCTTCAAGCATATTCTGCCCAACATCATCTCCGTGATTCTGGTCAACATGACCCTGAGCTTCGCGGCCTCCATGCAGACGGAGACATCGCTCTCCTTCCTGGGCTTCGGCGTCAATTATCCGCAGCCGTCCTGGGGCAATATGCTCAGCCGCGCCAGCAACTCCACCGCCGCGATCAACTTCCCGTGGCAATGGATCTTCACGTCCGTGATTCTGGTGTTCACCACCGTGTGCATCAACACGATCGGCGACACCCTGCGCGACGTCATGGATCCGAAATCGACCAACGATAAGTAAGGGGGAGGAGAAAGAATGGCGCTGCTTGAAGTGAAAAACCTTCACACCTATTTCAGGACCCGCAAGGGCATTGTGAAGGCCGTCAACGATGTATCCTACTCTCTGGACGCCGGAAAGACGATCGGGATCGTGGGAGAGAGCGGATCCGGCAAGTCGGTGTCCGCGATGAGTATTCTGCAGCTGCTGGACGGGAACGGCTATATCGCCGGCGGGGAAATCCTGCTGGAGGGCCGGGACCTGACCAGGCTGAGCGAAAAAGAAATGTACAGCATTCGCGGAAACGATATTTCCGTGATTTTCCAGGAGCCGATGACCAGCCTGAACCCCGTGTTCTCCGTGGACCGGCAGCTGAGTGAGCCTTTCATGATTCATCAGGGGATGAACAAGAAGCAGGCGCACGAAGAGGCGCTGAAAATGCTTTACGCCGTGCAGATTCCGAACCCGGAGGCGGTCATCCGCCAGTATCCGCACCAGCTGTCCGGCGGTATGCGCCAGCGCGTGATGATCGCGATGGCGCTGGCTTGCAAGCCGAAGATTCTGATCGCGGATGAGCCGACCACCGCGCTGGATGTGACCATTCAGGCGCAGATCATGAAGCTGATGAACGATCTGAAGCGGTCCACCGGCACGGCGATCATCTTCATTACCCATGACCTGGGTGTGATCAATGAGATGGCGGATGATGTGGCGGTCATGTACTGCGGGCAGGTCGTCGAGCAGGCACCGAAGGAAGTCATCTTCCAGGCCTGCGAGGAAAGCCATCCGTACACGGAAGGCCTGATGCTGTCCATCCCGCGGCTGGAGCACAACACGGACCGGCTGGAGCCGATTCCCGGCGTGGTGCCGCATCCGCTGGCGCTGCCCAAGGGATGCAAGTTTGCCCCGCGGTGCAAGTATTGCACGGAAAAATGCCTGAACGAAGAACCGGAGTTGGTTTCCATCCATGAGAACCAGAAGGTCCGGTGCTTCTATCCCAACAAGGAGGAACGGAACAGTGCCGAACACCAAAGTATTGCTGTCAATCACAAATCTTAAGAAATACTTTCCGGTTGCCAAGTCCTCCATTTTCCAGAAGACAAGGCAGTACGTGCGGGCGAACGAAGATATTACGATCGACATCTATGAGGGCGAAACGGTCGGCGTCGTGGGCGAATCCGGCTGCGGAAAATCCACGCTCGGGCGTGTGCTTCTCCAGCTGTATCCTCAGACGGCCGGATGCACCCTGTATTACGGGACGACCCTTGATGAGCTGACCCCCGCGTACGTGGAAGATACGATCGTTCACCGCGGAAAGTATGTGAAGGCGCTGGAAAAGGCGCATGCGAAGGCGGAAGACCTCAAAAAGAAGGTCGAGGAAGCCGGCGGCGAGGACAAGGCGGACTTCTATCTCCTGCAGGACGCGAATATCGCGGCGTGCGAGGAGCAGACTGCGGAAAGCAATCTTGTGAAGGTCCTTGGCGGCTTTGCCGTGAAGGACGACAAGGAAGGCCTTTCTCTGATGCACGAGGAATACAAGGCCAGGAAGAAGTATAACGACCTTGCGACCAAAGTGAAGGTGCAGGGTCTGACGGTGGAGCATCTGGCGGACGAAGCCGCGAACCCGGATAACGCGAACAAGAGCGAAAGCCTGCAGAAGAAGGCGGACGCTGCGACCGCGAAGCTGAAGGAAATGGAAGCCAAGCGGGACGCGCAGGGCGAAGTGGTCCACAATGTGGTCGAAAAGCTCAATGCCGTGCGCGAGAAGTACGCGGACGATGAAGAGTTCCGGAAGTATGAGGCCATGCGGGACAACGGCGTGGACCTGGCCCGGCTGAAGTATACCGAGATGCGTCATCTGCGCAAGGATCTGCAGATCATTTTCCAGGACCCGTATTCCAGTTTGAACCCGCGGTTCACCGTCGGCCAGATCATTGAAGAAGGCCTTGTGACTCACAATTTTTACAAGCACGGGTCGGCGAAGATGCGCGAGTACATCGTGAAGACGATGGAGCGCTGCGGACTGCAGGAATACATGCTGCACCGGTATCCGCACCAGTTCTCCGGCGGCCAGCGGCAGCGTATCTGTATCGCGCGCGCCCTCGCGGTTCAGCCGAAGTTTGTGGTGTGCGACGAGTGCGTGTCCGCGCTGGACGTGTCCATTCAGTCCCAGATCATTAACCTTTTGCAGGACCTGAAGGAGAAGCAGAACCTGACTTACATGTTCATCTCCCATGACCTGAGCGTCGTGAAGTTCATTTCCGATCGGATCGCGGTCATGTATCTGGGCAATATCGTGGAGCTGGCGGACAAGAATACGATCTTTGAGGATCCCCGGCATCCTTACACGGTGGCCCTGCTGTCCTCGATTCCGACGACGGATCCGGACTCCGCGGACAAGGAACGTATCATTCTCGAAGGTAATATCCCGAGCCCGATCAAGCCGCCGGAAGGCTGTAAGTTCTGCACCCGGTGCTATATGGCGACGGAAAAGTGCCGCCGCGTGACCCCGCCGCTGCGGGAAATCGAGCCGAATCACTTCTGCGCCTGTCATTATCCGGAGCGGAAGATCGGCGAGAACGGCGAATATCTCTTCGAAGCCAAGACTTCCTCTTTTGCGGAGCAACAGGCGGAAGCGTAAGAGTAAATCGGGAAGCCCTGCGTCGCAGGGCTTCTTTTTTGCGCTTGCGAAGGAGAAAAATGTATTTTAAAATAGAAGGGATTTGATGAACAGGAGCCGGGAGAATGAAGCTGATTTGGAGATACGTGAAGCCGTACAGGGGGTATATCCTGCTGGTGATGCTGATCAAGCTGGCGGGGACGGGGATGGACTTGCTGATCCCCTATGTACTGGAGCATTTGCTGGACGACGTGGTGCCCGCGGCGGAAGGACCGGGGCCCGTGGTCATGTGGGGACTGGTGATGATTCTGTGCACCGTGATGACGCGGGTGCTGAATGTGGGCGCGAACCGGATGAGCGTAAAGGTCGCGAAGGAAAGCGCGTTCAAAATCCGGCGGGATTTGTTCCACCGGGCGCTGAACCTGTCCGGGCGGCAGATGGACCGCTTCGGCCTGCCGTCGCTGACGTCCCGGATGACGAGCGACACCTATAATGTGCAGAACTTTATCCGCAGCATTCAGACCATGGGCGTGCGCGCGCCGATCATGCTCTTCGGCGGGATCATCGTGACGCTGACGATGGACCGCGGGCTGGCAATGATTCTCTGTATCATGGCGCCGATCATGATCGCGCTGGTGACGATTGTCAGCTGGAAGGGCATTCCCCTTTTTGACGCGGTGCAGCGGAAGATGGACGATCTGACCCGCGTGATGCGGGAGAACATTACCGGTATCCGCGTGGTCAAGGCGCTGAGCAAGGAGGATTACGAGCGGAGGCGCTACGGCGAAGTGAACACCGGCATGGCGCGGCAGGAGGTTAAGGCCAGCGTGATCATGAGCCTGCCGGGGCCGCTGGTGACGCTGTTTTTGAACGTCGGGCTGACGCTGGTGGTGCTGCTCGGGGCGCGGCGCGTGAATGACGGCGTGACGCAGCCCGGTGTGATTCTGGCATTTCTGACATATTTCAATATGATCCTGATGGGCGTGATGGGTCTGAACCGTGTGTTCATGATGCTGTCCAAGGCGAACGCGTCCGCCAACCGCATCGCGGAGGTCGTGGATACGCAGGAGGATCTGCTGCCGCTGAACGAGGCGGAGTGCGAAGCGCCGCCGTCGGATGATGAGCTGATCTTTGACCGTGTGAGCTTCAATTATGACGCGGACGCGGACGGCACGGGCCAGTTCCTCGGGGAAAGCCGGCAGCAGTGTCTGAAGGATATTTCCTTCCGCGTGAAAAAGGGCGGAAGCCTCGGCATTATCGGCGCGACGGGCAGCGGAAAGACCAGCGTGATCAATCTGCTGATGCGCTTTTATGACCCGCAGGAGGGGCATGTTTTCGTGGCGGGGAAGGATGTGCGCGCGTATGACCGGGACGAACTGCACCGGAAGTTCGGCGTCGTGTTCCAGAATGACGCGATTTTTGCCGACACCATCCGGGAGAACGTGACCTTTGGGCGCGACGTGGGCGAGGAAATGATGCGCCGCGCCGCGACGGACGCGATGGCCCGCGGGTTTATCGAGGAATATGACGACGATTACGAGCACGAGGCGGCGATTCACGGCGCGAATTTCTCCGGCGGGCAGAAGCAGAGATTGCTGATTGCCCGCGCGCTGGCGGCGGACCCGGAGATTCTGATTCTGGACGACGCGTCCTCGGCGCTGGACTACCGGACGGACGCGGAACTGCGCCGCGCGATTCGCGAGCATCACGGGGAATCCACCACCGTGGTGATTGCGCAGCGGGTGTCTTCCATTTTGAATATGGATGAAATCCTTGTGCTGCACGAGGGCGAGATGATCGGCCGGGGCACGCATGAGGAACTGATGGCCTCCTGCCCGGTGTATCAGGATATTTACCGGACACAGATGGCAGAGGGGGTGGCGTAATGGCACGGCGGGATACGGTGATGAAAAAGCCGAAGGACACCCGGGGCGCCCTGCGCCGGATGCTTCGCTACCTCGGCCCGTGGAAATGGGCGATTCTCGGCGTGGCTGCGCTGAGCGTGATCAGCAATCTTTTGAACCTGTGGGGGCCGAACCTCGCGGGAAGCGCGATCCGCGAGGCCGCGGCGGGCGCGGGGAACGTGAATTTCGAGCGCGTGAGCTATTACGCCGTGCGGATGTTGTTCTGCTATGTGGCCTCGGCGGTGCTGGGGTTCGGCATCAGCATCATCATGACCGTGATCAGCAAGCGCATGGCGCGGCATATGCGGCAGGATGTGTTTGAGAAGCTGATGAAACTGCCGGTCGGGTACTTTGACACTCATCCGGCGGGGGACCTGATCAGCCGCGTGTCCTACGACGTGGACGTGATTTCGACGGCCATGGCGACGGACATCGTGCAGATTCTCAACAGCATTGTCACAGTGGTCGGGTCGCTGATCATGATGGTGACGATTTCCCTGCCGCTGTCGGCGGTGATGCTGGTGACGGTGCCGGTGTCGGTGATTTATACGGCGAAGATGCGCGGCATCACGCAGCCGCGATACGCAAGGCGGTCGAAGAGCTACGGCGTGATGAACGGGTTTGTGGAGGAAATGCTCTCCGGGCAGAAGACGATTCTTGCTTACGCGTATGAAAACCGCGTGGAAGAGAAGTTCACGGGCATCAATCAGGAGGCGGCGGACGCCTTTGGCGACGCGGAGCATTACGGCGTGACGCTGGGACCGAGTATGAGCGCGATCAACAATCTGGGGCTGAGCCTGATTGCCCTGCTGGGCGGGCTGTTGTATATGAACGGGCGGATTGACCTCGGGCGGATTTCCTCCTTTGTGCTTTACAGCCGGAAGTTCGCCGGGCCGATCAACGCGATCGCGGAGATCATGAACGAGCTGTTTTCCGCGCTGGCGGCGGCGGAGCGCGTGTTTAACCTGCTGGACGAAGAGGAGGAAAGCGGGGACGCGCCGGACGCGCGGGTGCTGGAGAATGTGCGCGGGGACGTGGAGATGGAGCATGTGTCCTTCGGATACACGAAGGAAAAGACGATTCTGCACGATCTGAGCCTGAAGGCGGACGCAGGCAAGCTGATCGCGATTGTCGGGCCGACGGGCGCCGGGAAGACGACGATCATTAATCTTTTGATGCGTTTTTATGATCCGGACAGCGGAAGCATCCGGATTGACGGTCAGGAAATCCGGGGCGCGACGAGAAAGAGCGTCCGCGGCGCGTACGCGATGGTCCTGCAGGACACGTGGGTGTTCCAGGGCACGATTTTCGACAATATCGCCTACGGAAAGGAAGGCGCAACGATGGACGAGGTTGTCCGGGCGGCGAAGGCGGCGCGGATTCATCCCTTCATCATGCGTCTGCCGCAGGGGTATGACACGGTGATCAGCGAGGATGGCGGGAACATTTCCAAGGGGCAGAAGCAGCTGCTGACGATTGCCCGGGCGATGCTGTATGACGCGCCGATGCTGATTCTCGACGAGGCGACATCGAACGTGGACACCGCGACGGAGCGGGAGATTCAGAAGGCGATGCGCGAACTGATGCGGGACCGGACCTGCTTTGTGATCGCGCACCGGCTGTCGACGATTGAGAACGCGGACCGGATTCTTGTGCTTCGCGACGGGGACGTGGTCGAGCAGGGAACGCACCGGGAGCTGATGGACCGGAAGGGATTCTATCATCAGCTGTATGCGGCGCAGTTTGAGTAAGGAGGACATTATGCGGGCGGTGGTGCAAAGGGTGACGGAGGCGTCCGTGCGCGTCGGGGACGAGGTGACCGGAGAGATCGGGAAGGGCCTGATGGTTCTGATCGGCGTCGCGGATACCGACACGGAAAAAGATCTGAAATACATCGCGGACAAGGTGCCGGGGCTTCGGATTTTCGACGACGAAAATGGCGTTATGAATAAATCCGTTCTGGACGCGGGCGGGGTGATTCTGGCGGTGAGCCAGTTCACGCTCTACGGCGACGCGCGGGGCGGGCGGCGGCCGAGCTATATCCGCGCCGCGAAGCCGGAGCCGGCAAACGATATGTATGAGCGCCTGATCGCGATCTGGCGGGAGAAGGGCATCACCGTGGAAACCGGGCGTTTTCGCGCGGACATGAAGGTGAGCCTTGTGAATGACGGGCCGGTCACCATCCTGCTGGACTCTGAAAAAGCCTTTTGAAAACAGGATTTTTTGACTTTCCCATGGATAGAGGATATAATAAAATGCCGTGCTTCCGGGCACGGCAAAAAAACGGAAAGGACCGGCAAGAATGACGATTATTCATCCGCAGCAGCCTGTGAACAATATGAACCCGGAAGATGTGTTCTATGCCATCGACGATCTGGGGACGCAGGCGGGGTACGGCTATATCCTGTATCAGATGCAGCCGGGACTGTATCCGGACTGTCCGGTGAACATGTATTTCGCGATCGAGGGCGACGCGAGCGCGCGGTATCTGCTCTTCGGCGCGCTGGTGGCCCGGGCGCGGATTCTGCAGAATGTGAATCCGCAACTGCGCGCGCGGCTGTACACGAGCCTCGACCCGAACGATGAGCAGGGACGCGAGTTCTATCTGCATAACGGGTTTGACCTGAACGAGAGCGACGCGGTGGTGGCGCTTCAGATTCCCTTCGGGGACGGGCGGATCCCGATGAGCTGCACTGTGGCGGCGACGCCGCTGAACACCTGGGAGGAGCAGAACGCGCTGCTGACCCGGCTGCAGATGAACGACCTGACCTATCTGGATCGGAACGGTTTGCTGGATATGATGCACTGGCCGCATTTCATCGCGCTGGGGTTGTACCGGAACGCCGGGCTGATCGGCGAGGCGGTGATGGCCGGCATCGGTGAGCAGGCGGAGCTGACCGCGATCTATATTGATCCGGCGAACCGCCGGCAGGGCATGGCCAGGGCGCTTTTGCACCGGACCATGGCGATCATGGCGGCGGAGGGCGTGACACAGGTGACAGCCCGGATCATGACCCGGAGCCTGCCGCAGCAGCATCTGGCGGCAGATTTCGGCGCGTCGGTGATCGGCGTGAACATGCTGTTTCCCGGAATGTATTTGAATTGAGCGAGGAAGGAAGCAAAGAGAACCCATGAAAGCACCATTTTCCCCTTATCTGACTGAAATCGCGCCGGGGCTGAAGCGGCTGGTGACGCTGCTTCGGGTGCGGTATGACTATGTATCCGTGCTGAGCACGGACAGCAAGGGCTTTGCCGTGAGTATCGGGCAGAAGGCGAAGTCCGTGCGCAATGAGACGATGACCACCGAGCGCGGCACCGTCGTGCGTGTGTATAAGGACGGCCTGTACAGTGAAGCGGCGTTCAATACCTTTGATCCGGCGCATCCCGAGGAAGCCTGCCGGATCCTGATCAACCGTCTGGAGCGGCAGATGCAGGTGCTGAAGGCCGCCGGAGTGGAGCCGTACGAGACGCCGATTCTGGCGGATGAAAAGCGGGAGCTTTTCGTGGAAATGGAGACGGAACGCCTGCCCGAGGAAGAAGACATGGCGGCGCTGATTGCGAAGCTGACGAAACTTTCCGACGCGGGCATGGTCAAGAGCGAACACCTGCTTGAGTGCACGGCGCGCGCGCAGAGCACGCACATCTGCAAGCTGTTCCTGACCGAGAATCAGGATCTGCGGCAGAGTTATGTGTATTCCGAAGGCATGGTGAGCGCGATCGGCGCTTTGGACGGACGGACCGAGATGGGGCATAAGGGCGCCGCCGGACGGATGGGCCCGGAGCTGTTTGACGACATGACCGCGGTGATGGAAGAGGCGGTCGCCGATCTGGAGGAGCTGCTCACGGCGGAAAAGGTTGAGCCCGGGGAGTATGATGTGATCACCTGCCCGGACGTGACCGGGCTGATCGCGCATGAAGCGTTCGGGCACGGCGTGGAAATGGATATGTTCGTCAAGCATCGCGCGCTGGGCGCGGAGTATATCGGGAAGCGCGTCGGGAGCGATCATGTGACGATGCATGAGGGCGCGTTGTGCGCCGAGAACGTGACCTCCTATGCCTTTGACGATGAGGGCACCCCGGCCGGGGATGTGACCGAGATTGATCAGGGTATTCTGAAGACCGGCATTTGCGACGCGCTGAGCGCGCTGCGGTTGGGGACGGAACCCACCGGCAACGGCAAGCGAGAGAATTACGCGCATAAGGTGTATACCCGGATGACGAACACGCTGTTCGACTCCGGGAGCGACACGGTGGAGGACATGATCGCGTCCATCCGGCACGGATACCTGCTCAAGGGCATGCATTCCGGCATGGAGGACCCGAAACACTGGGGCATTCAGTGCATTGTCGAAAAGGGCTATGAGATCGTGGACGGCAAGCTGACGGGGAAGGTCGTCGCGCCGGTGGTGCTGACCGGATATGTGCCGGATCTGCTCGGAAGTGTAAGCATGGTGAGCTCTGACCGCGAAGTGTTCGGTAACGGCGGATGCGGCAAGGGACATAAGGAATGGGTCAAGGTGGCTGACGGCGGCCCCTATCTGAAGGCGAAAGCGAGGCTGGGATAAGCGTATGCTGGCACAGTTGATTGATATTCTGAAAACCTCCGGGGCGGACGCGTGGGAAGTGACGGAGACGAGCGAGGAACGCTGGGAGTTTTATCTGATTCGCCACGCGCTGGACCAGAACCGCGCCTGCCATATCGAGAGCCGGCGGGTGAAGGTGTACCGGAAAAGCGAGGACGGGCAGTATCTCGGCAGCGCGGAAGGCGAGATTCCGGCCACCGCGGACGAGGAGGAGACCCGCCGCCTGGTGGACGGGCTGATTCTGGCGGCGGGGCTGGTAAAGAATCCCGCGTACCGGCTGAATACGCCGGAGGAAGGCGCGAAGAGCGAGGGAATTGCCGGGGCGATTCACATGCGGGTGATCTCGGGGGCGTTCCTCAGCGCGCTGCAGAGCCTGAATGAAACGGAAAATGAGTATCTGAATTCCGCGGAAGTGTTCGTGTCGTCCATGCGCAAGCGTTTTGTGAACAGCGAGGGCGTTGACCTTGTGACGGAATACCCGTCGAGCATGGTGGAAGCGGTCGTGAACGCCCGGAAGGACAATCACGAGATTGAGCTGTACCGGATGTACCGGAGCGGTGACTGTGACGCGGAACGCCTGACGGGTGATCTGAATGAGGTCATGGGATACGCCCGCGCGCGTCTGGAAGCGGTGCCGACCCCGGCGCTGACCGCGGCGGATGTCGTGTTCTCCACGGAAGCGGCGCGGCAGATTTACATGTATTACGCGGACCGGATGAATGCGGCGTATAAGTATATGAAATATTCCGACTGGGAGACCGGGAAGCCGGTGGTCGAAGGCGCGGAAGGCGGCACTCTGACGATGACGGCGGTGAAGGAACTGCCGAATTCCTCGCGGAACTTCGCGTTTGACGCGGAGGGCGCGCCCATCCGGGAGACCGTGATGATCCGGGACAATGTGGTGGAGCATTTTCTGGGCAGCCGGCAGTACAGTGAGTATCTGGGGCTTGAAAACTCCTTCCAGGTCAGTAATCTGAAGGTGGACGGCGGAACGGAAACGGCGGAAGCGCTCCGGACGGGAGATTTCCTTGAACCGGTCGAGTTCTCCGATTTCCAGGTGAACGCGCTGACCGGGGATATCGCCGGGGAAATCCGGCTGGCGTTCTGGCACCATGACGGACAGGTGACGCCGGTGACCGGCGGATCCGTGACCGGGAATATGAAGGAATTCACGAAGACGATTCGCTTCTCGAAAGAGACGAAGCAGTATGATTGGCTGGAGATCCCGGCGGTGACGCGGCTGAAGAATGTGACGATTACGGGTGCGGATAACGCGTAAACTTGCCAGACAGGGCAAATGCTGATACAATGTGATTCGCGAATGAAATGTCGCACGAGCAATGGTCACACAAACAAGGAGGCATTCAAAGTGGCACGGAATCCTGAGTTTACCATTACCATGGAAGACGGGCGCGAGATGCGGGGAATTTTGTTCCCGGAGACGGCGCCGCACTCCGTGGGGAATTTTGTGGCGCTGGCGAACAGCGGCTTCTATGACGGGCTGATTTTTCACCGGGTGATTCCGGGATTCATGATTCAGGGCGGAGATCCGAAGGGCGTGGGTACCGGCGGACCGGGATACAACATCAAGGGTGAGTTCGCCGCCAACGGTGTGGACAATCCCGTGAAGCATACCTATGGCGTGCTGAGCATGGCGCGGAGCATGGCGCCGGATTCCGCGGGCAGCCAGTTCTTCATCATGACCAGCGACAGCCCCCATCTGGACGGGCAGTACGCGGCCTTCGGCAAGGTGCTCGAGGGCATGGATGTGGCGGAAGACATCGTGAACACGCCGCGGGACTATTCGGACCGGCCGCTGACACCGCAACGGATGGCGAGCGTCCGGGTGGACACGTTCGGCGAGGTATATCCGTTCGAGCAATTATAAAATGAACAGCGCGGGAAGAATTTCTTTCCGCGCTGATTTAATTCATTGGGAGGCAAAAATGGAAAAGCAGTCAATGACCGTCCGCGTGGCAGGGAAGAATTACAATCTGGTGTCGTCCGATCCGCCGGAGCATGTGAAGCGGGTGGCGGAGCTGGTGGACCGGAGAATCCGGGAAATGGAGCTGGCGTCGGGCCTTCCGACCGCGCAGGTGATGACCCTGTGCTGTTTGAACATGGCGGATGAGCTGATCAAGGCGCAGGACGAGGTGACGGAGCTCAAGCGTCGCATGCAGGAAATGATGAAGAAGGCGGAAAAATGATGGAAATTCTGTCTCCGGCGGGGAATCCGGAAGCTTTGGAGCGGGCCATTGCGGCCGGCGCGGACGCGGTCTATCTGGGCGCGTCCGTTTTCAGCGCGCGGGCGGGCGCGGGGAACTTCAATCCGGAAGAACTGGAAAAAGCCGTTGCGCTTGCGCATCTGCACCATGTGCGCGTGTATGTGACCGTGAACACCCTCGTGAAGGATGAGGAGCTTTCCGGCGTGAGGGAACTGCTCAGGGTGCTTCGGGATCTCCGCGTGGACGGCGTGCTGGTGCAGGATTTGGGCGTGCTGGATCTGATTCGGAAAGAGTTTCCGGATCTGCGCGTGCACGCCAGTACGCAGATGGCAATTCACAACGCGACCGGGGCGAAGTGGTGCAGGGAACTGGGCATGAAGAGAGTTGTGCTGGCCCGGGAATGCTCCATGGATGAAATCCGGAAATGCGCGGAGACGGGAATTGAGATTGAGGTATTCGGGCACGGGGCACAGTGCGTCAGCGTGAGCGGGGAATGCCTGTTTTCCAGCATGGCCGGGGAGCGGAGCGGGAACCGCGGCCGGTGCGCCCAGCCGTGCCGGAAAAAGTATGAATATGACGGAAAATGGGGCGCGTGGCTGAGCCCGCGGGATGTGTGCGTGAGAGATCATTTGCCGGAGCTGGAAGCGGCGGGAGCAGCGAGCCTTAAGATCGAGGGACGCCTGAAGCGCCCGGAGTATGTGTATGTGGTGACGGACGCGTACAAGCGCGCGGAGAAGAATTTCATGCCCGCGAACGGGGCGGAGACGGATGCCTTAAAGCAGATCTTCAATCGCGGCGGATTCATGACCGGGTACGCCTTCGGGACGGAGGACGCGGGCGTGATTCAGCCGGAGAGCGTGAACCATCAGGGACTTTCCTTGGGCCGGGTGGAAAGCGTGAAAGGACGCATGGCGTATGTCCGGCTGGAGCGGAACCTTTTGAATGGGGACGGAATTCGCTTTGAGCCGGCCGGTGAAATGACTTACGCCGGGAAGGATGTCAGTGCCGGGGAAACGGCGGTGGTCCGGCTGCGCGACGGCCTGAACGTGAAGACAGGGGACCGGGTGCGCCGGATGTGGGATACAAAGCAGCTGCAGGATGCGATGGCGGCAGGGATGCCGGAGATTTCCGTTGATCTGGACTTGCGGGCCGTGCCGGGAGACGCGCTCCGGCTGATTCTGACGGACGGCGAAGCGAGCGCGGAAGTTACCGGAGAGATTGTGGAGGCCGCAAGAGCGCGGGAGACTACGGCGGAGGAAATGGAAAAGCAGCTCCGGAAGACCGGCGGGACGGACTTCACAGTGGAGAATGTGCGCGTGGAGACATCCGGCGCGTTTGTGCCGGTCAGCATGCTGAACGCCCTGCGCCGGGAAGGACTTGAGCAATTCGCCCGGGCGCGGCGCGGGGAGTTTGAATTTGCCGGGAACGGAGAGGCGGCACCGGAGGCGCGTGCGGACAAAGCCGGTGCGGAGAGCACGCTTTTGTCCGGAGAAATCATGGTGACCGTGCGGGACGAAGCGCAGGCCGCGGCCATCCGGCGGGAAAACAGGAATCTGATCCGGTTTCCGGAGGACTTCCGGCCGGAAGCAATGGAGAAGCTGGCGGCGGAAATGAAAGCGGGGGACTGGCTTCGCCTGCCGGAGGTGTGCGAGGAAGCGACATTGGCGCTTTTATATGATTGGGTCGCGCGGAACCGGGAAAAGCTCGGCGGTGTCGTGATCGGGAGCGTCGGTCAGCTCGGGAACGACTGGCCGGTCAGAATCGCGGCGGGACCGGGCGTGCCGGTCATGAATGCCCGTGCGGCGGCCTTCCTGAAGGCGCAGGGGTGCGCGTGGGTGACCGCGAGCCTGGAGCTGACCAAAGAGGAAACGGAAAGCCTGATTGAGCAAGCGCCGCTGCCGGTGGTTGTGACCGTGTACGGGCGGACGCAGCTGATGATTCTGCATCATTGCCCCGCGCGGACGGCGCAAGGCTGGGAAAACGGACACGCGAAATGCCGGATGTGCGACAGTGAAGACCCGAGAGCGCTGAGAGGGCATGCGCTCCGGGACGAAATGGGGCATTCGTTTCCGCTGCTGCGGGAGAGATTGCCGGAGGGATGCCTCGTGCGGGTGATGAACGCCGTGCCGACGGACCTTTGCGGCGCAAGGGGCATTTCATACCGGGCGGCGGAAGTCAGTACGGAGAGCGCGGAGGAAACCGCCGTAATCATGGACTGTTTGGAGAAATATGAAAAAGCCCCGGGCGAACACACCCGGGGACATTGGAACCGTAAAGTGTTATAGCAGATCGCGCAGGGTCAGTTCTCCCTGCGTGATTTTTTTCGCGCAGGATGCCATCGGCTCCCCATGCTGCATGGAATAGCGCTGGAGCGCGCGGTGCGCTTCCGGCTCGGTCAGGCCGGCGGCGGTCATCAGGAGGGATTTGGCTTCCATGATGACGCTCTGCTGGGAGGGCTTGCGCTTCGGCATGCGGTGGTCGTGCAGCTGCAGCAACATTCGCACCGCGGAGAGCAGCTCCGACCGGTTGAAGGGCAGGGGCTGGCGGAAGATGTCCGGATGCTCGCAGAGGTCGAGCTGATCCGGATGCCCGACGACCAGCACGACCGCGCGGTCGCCCAGATCCCAGGCGAGCGCGTCGGCCGTCCGGTCCGGGAAACGAACCGCGCAGATCAGCAGGCCGTCCTGGCATTGGGTAAAAGCGCGCATGACTTCATTCCCGGTCATGCAGGAGCGGAAAACCTCCAGCCCCTCGCTTTCCAGCGCCCCGGCGATCTTCCGGCAGACATCCTTGTCCGGGAAGGCCACAATGATCTTTGCCATAGCAGGTCACCATTAATAAATCGTCAGGTACTTCTTCAGCTCCCAGTCGCTGACATGGGTGCGGTATTCGTCCCACTCGCGGTACTTGCCTTCGGAGTACTGGCTGACCACATGCTCGCCGAGGGTGGCGCAGATCAGTTCATCCTCCAGCATCAGATCGACCGCTTCCTTCAGGGAGCCGGGCAAGCTTTCGATGCCCTTCGCCGCGCGGGTGTCCGCGTCCATGGCGAAGATGTTCTCGGTGATTTCGTCCGGCGGGGTCAGACCGCGTTCAATGCCGTCCAGACCGGCCGCGAGGCAGACCGCCAGTTCCAGATAGGGGTTGCAGGACGGGTCGGGGCAGCGCAGCTCCACACGGGTCGCCTGACCGCGGGCCGCGGGAATGCGGATCAGCGCGGAGCGGTTGGAGGCGGACCAGGCCAGATAGCAGGGGGCTTCATAGCCGGGGACCAGGCGCTTGTAAGAGTTGACCAGCGGGTTCGTGACCGCGGTCATGGCGCGCATGTGGGTCAGAATGCCGGCGATGAACGCGTAGGCTTCCTTGCTCAGTCCGCGCTTGTCGGACGGATCGGCAAAGACATTCTTTCCGTCCTTGAAGAGGCTCATGTTCGTGTGCATGCCGCTGCCGTTGATGCCGAAGACGGGCTTGGGCATGAAGGTTGCGTGCAGGCCGTTCTTCTGCGCCATGGACTTGACCGCGAGCTTGAAGGTCATGATCCGGTCCGCCGCGGTCAGAGCGTCGGCGTACTTGAAGTCGATTTCATGCTGGCCTTCCGCTACCTCGTGATGGCTGGCTTCGATTTCAAAGCCCATGTCTTCCAGCGCGAGGCAGATTTCCCGGCGGGTGCTTTCACCGTGGTCGAGCGGGCCGAGGTCGAAGTAGCCGGCCTGATCGGAGGTCTCCGTGGTGGGCAGACCCTTTTCATCCGTCTGGAAAAGGAAGAATTCGCACTCCGGACCGACGTTGAAGGAATATCCCATGTCGGAGGCCTTTTTCAGGGCGCGCTTCAGGGTGCCGCGGGGGTCGCC
>Ga0065709_1006182_pt1 | contig 20414 bp, 16 predicted proteins | sample Hoacrofraction14_2_FD_59096 | JGI IMG/M metagenome (GOLD analysis project Ga0065709, IMG submission 59096) | Hoatzin crop microbial communities from Cojedes, Venezuela, sample from fiber fraction 14 v1 | ecosystem: Host-associated > Birds > Digestive system > Esophagus > Crop | place: Venezuela...
TATGATATTAATCCCGATTGGCTCCTCACCGGTCGCGGAGAAATGCTCCGCGAAGAGAATCCTTTCTCAAAAGAGGCAATAGATAAAATGGCAGCTGCCCGCCCTAACGCCACGCCCCAGCAAATCATCAGCGCGCTTGCCGCAATCATCAGGCAGCAGGCACAAGAAATAGAGCAGCTCAAAGCATCCCTCCAAGCTGCCAATGCAATCTAATCTAATCCCCAAAAAACACATCACAGTCTATTACCTCAAAAGGCACGTCAGCGTCTATTACCCAAAACACGTCAGCGTCTATTACCCAAAAGCACGTCAGCATCTATTGTCTCAAAAGGCACGGCAGAGTCTATTGTCTCAAAAGCACGGCAGAGTCTATTGTCTCAAAAGGCACGGCAGAGTTTATTACCCAAAAGCACGTCAGCATCTATTTAGCTGCCGCCCCACGGCAAACCCACCTCGCTGATGAGCCGACACCATCCCGCAATCCCACCTCGCTGATGGGCTGCCACCATACCCACCGCACAGATGATCCGGTCATTCTCGCCTTTCCAATGGGCTCCCTCCCGGCAATCTCCCTTTCCCATAAGCCGCATCCATTCCACCTTTCCAATGGGCTCCCTCCCGGCAATCTCCCTTTCCCATAAGCCACATCCATTCCACCTCTCCAATGGGCTCCCTCCTGGCAATCGCCGCCGCGATCACTCCGCAATGCATCCCTCTTCCTTTCCCTTTCCGCCCGGAGCATCCTCCCCGAAGAGGGTGACACCCCCCTCCCTCCATTTCAAACGGCTACAAATTGTAGTCATCTCCTATATATAAATAAGGTGTACCCCCTTTTTTGTCCAAAACCCCCCACTTCTCAGCCTCTTTTCCGTCATTTTTCCGTCTTATCTGCCCATTTTTCATCATTTTTCCGCCCTTTTCTGCCTCTTTTCATCCTCTTTTGCCTCCTTTTCAGCCCTTTTTCAGCCTCATTGGTCGCCTTTTCAGCTCTTTTTCATCCTCTTTGGTCGCCTTTTCAGCTCTTTTTCATCCTCTTTGGCCGTCTTTTCTGCTCTTTTTCCGCCTCATTGGTCGCCTTTTCAGCTCTTTTTCATCCTCTTTGGTCGCCTTTTCTGCTCTTTTTCCGACTCTTTTACCTCCTTTTCCGTCTTTCCATGCGCCAGAATCCCCAAAATATTTCTTGCTCGCCAAACATACGTTTACCCCCTCCCATTCCGCCTGCAACCCACTTTCACCCCCTCCCTCGAAGCATCCTCAAAACACGAATTTGACCCCCCAACTTTTATCCGATGACCCCCCAACTTGACCCCCCAACTGACCCCCCAACTCAAAAATCACCCCTTTTCCGTCCATCCCCGATTCGCCGCGCTCCCCCTTCATCCATCCCCACATCCACCCATCAATTTCGCCCTCATATCCCTCTTTTCCGCCCACATTTTTCCTCTTTCCGGCCTTTGTTTTTCTCTCTCCCTCGCTTCCGTCCAGCCTGTATCATCGTCTTTAAAGAGCCATTCAAAGCCCCTTTAAATCCCGCTTTAATCCACTTCCAACTCATTCTAAATCAGCCTTTCCGCTCTCTTCATCCTCCGTCTTTCAGTTCCATTAGCCTCCGCCTTTTTAACCGCTTCATCCATCTCCTTTCCGCCATTCTCACATCATTTTGAGCACAAAAAAGCCGGAGCGATAAGCCCCGGCAAACAGGAATTAAACTTTTCCCACTCTCAATCCCTTTTCCTTTACGTCTCGATTAAACCAAAATTAAACCAAATTAAACATTTCGTTTTTTTTTCGTCTTTTTCCTCTCTCCCATCCAACTCTCTGCATTCCAACCTCTTAGCCCCGATTTTCGCCTCACCTCCTCCAATCCCTTTCGTTTTCCCCCTTANNCAATATCTGATTTGCTGTTCATAATCCTCATAGCTGATAAGGCTCTCATCGATGAGTGGCGCGGTGATGATAAACCGTTTGTAGCCCTCGCCGAGTTCGGAATAATACATTATGCAGGCCGCCTCGTCCTCGTGTTCCCACGCCTCGGTGTCGTCCTCGAAGAGCCAGGAGCAGCCATAGACGGCTCCGGTGGGGCTTTCCGACACGTTCCACACGGCCATGCAGAAATGCTCGTGGTCGATGGTGCTCACCACAAACTCCGCCTCCGGGTCGGAAAAATAACTGCCTAACTTGTGCTTGAGCAGCCACTCCATAGGCATCGTGTGGCAGCCTATCACCGCCTCCACCAATCGCTCTGCCGCCCACGACAGAAAACCGGCATGCGCACGGCTCAATGGCACGGCGATGCTTACTAATAATGATTGCACGAGGGGACCCCTTACAAACCAGGGGAGCAAACGTCCCACGCACTTTTCTATTTTAAGATCATAATTACGCATGGAGAATTGAGATTTGAGAATTGAGAATTGAGAATTATACGCCGTTCCGGCGTTTCGAATGGAGAATGGAGAATGGAGAATTGCGGCTTCGCCGCTTGCACCGGAACGGTGCTTTAATTGTCAATTGTCAACTTTCCGATAAGCGAGGGCAAAGGAAGCTTGCTTACTTTGCCGAGCGTGAGGAAAGTCGGCGAAGCCCATTGTCAATTGTCAATTGCTCAATCTTACGCCGTTGAGTTCTTCAACAGCGTAAGATTGAGCATGCTCTCTCCTTGCGTGTTGATGAATGTGAGGTATCCGCTTCTTGCAGTGATGCGGTCGGTGAGGGTTTGCGGAGTGCCGTAGTCGGAGGCGGTGTCGTCCCAAGCGGCGATGGTGATGAGCGTCTCGCTTGTGATGCTCACCACGTAGTCGGCATCCTGTATTGCGTCGATGAGGCTCTGGTAATACACGGTGGCGTTGTAGTCGAGCCCCCGTATGTATGTGGTGAGGGAGGCTGCGATATTGTCATACGCCTGCGTCTCGTTGATATAGTCGTCGTTGTAATACACTGTGGCTTTGATGGTGAGCAGGTCGCCTGGCAGACTGATGCACTCGATGGCGCTTCCGATGAATTTCATCTCGTCGATATATGCTTTGAATGCCGTGAGCTGCGCGGTGGAGAGCGGTTCGAAGAGTGCGGTGCCGGGTGTGGTGCTGTCGGCGGCGTCTTTCGCCACTTTCAGCGTCAGGTCGTAGCCGTTGTGGTAATACTGGTATGCCGACCGTGTTATTATGCGGTGGTCCTCGTTCACCTCCTCGTATTCTATCTGCAGTGTGTCGCTGTTGAAGAAGAGTTTGTCGGCTGTTCCGGTGTCGTCGTCAAACTGGAAATACTTGGCGATTTCGGCGTAGTATGGCGCGGTGCCGTTGACCCGTTTCGAGAGCAGCACGGCGATGTCGTATTCAAACACGTCGAGGATTGTCTCGTAGGTATAGATGAGCGCGGCCATGACGAAGGTGAGGATGTTGACGACCGACAGTTTGCTGTCGCTCCATGTAATGCCTCCCAAGGCCTCGGTCTGTGTCCGCCGGGCTTCGATTGCCTCATTGTATATTTCTGTTAAGGTTCTGCTCATGTTCGTTTTCTTGATGTTCTATGGTGATGTAGTGGTTGCCGTTGGCTATCTTGTCGATATTCTCTGCGATATAGTCGCGAATGTCGCTGTTCACGCAGAAACCTTCGTGGTAAAAGAGTTCCGTGCCTTTCTCCGGCGGCTCATCGAAAGAGAGGCCGGGATTGCATATCATAAGGTCGAACAGGCCTTCTATCGACCCATAGAGTGTCAGTGCCACGTCATAAAGATTCTGCCCTTGTCTGACTATAAAACTTTTCATAATGGATAATGGAAAATGGATAATGGACAATTAAAATCGCCGTTCCGGCGATATAATTGTCAATTGTCAATTGTCAATTGTCAATTGGAAATTCACTGCGTTCACGCAAGTGAATTTCCTTTTCTTGCCCCAATGGTATAATGGCGAATGAGAGGGAGATGCCGTCGTCACTGAGCAGTGTTGTGGATGGATCGACGGTCACGGTGATGCTTTCCGCTTGCAGTGTGCCTTTGTCGGCGCATAGCAGTCGTGCGGCGAGACTTTCGCTCACTGCGCCGTTTATTTCCGCCTGCGCCGCCTTCGAGAGTCCGCCGTTGGCGTGCCAGTCGGCATTGATATATGGCAGGAGGGCTTGCAGAACTATGCGTTTCGCCTTGCGCAACACCCTTGCCAAACTGATAGTGTTCACGTCTCCCCGGGTTGCCGTGGGGTCGCCGGAGAGAAACAGTCCGGTTTCTATGCCGTCGTAGCGCAGTGGCATGATATACGCCTTTTCTGCGAGCGAGCGGTAGAGGTTGTCGGTGATGTCGCCCACGGGTGTGTAGTCGTCGGAGGTTTTCCCGAACCCTATCTCCGCGTCGTCGATGTCCTCAGCTTTGTTGAGGTCGCCTTTCATCACGCTCCCTATGCTGTCTTCCGCCGGCAGGAGCGTGAGCAGTGCCATCACCCTTCCTATCATCCCCGGCGGCGTGAGGCGCGAGGTGGCGTGCTGCATGGTGTGCAGGTCGTCGGAGGTTGGCTGTCCCAACACCACAGAGAGGCGCGGCTGGCGAAGCGAGGTGAGGTCGGGCAGCACGGTGAGGTCGGTGCCGGAGCCGCTCTCCTCCCCTCTTCCTCCGCTCACCACCACGGAGATGTCGCTCACCACGGCTTCCGACATCTTTTGCAGGTGGGCTGCCAAGGCGGTGAGGAAAGGCGAGGGGGTGCATGCCGACTCGTCGGTTTGTGTCCACAGTGGCTGCTCCGTCCATATCCCCGCCTGGAATACGGTATATCCGGAGAGCCGTGCGATGTCATCGAGGATGCTGAAGTCGCTGTGGCAGTCAGCTATCGCCACATAAACCCCGGCATCGCTTCCGGCAAGGTCGAAGAAGCATTTTATGTGGTAGTATGGCACCCCATAGAGTATGTCGGTGGTGATGCCTGCCGCCACTGCCTCTTCAAGGCTTGAGAGTTTCATTACCTTGCCCTTTCCGAAGTTGTCGGCCGCGGGCGGATAGTCGTCGAGACTTCCCTCCCAGCCGTAAAGGTCGAAGAGCATTGCGCTCACACTCTCGTCTGCCGACACCCGTATGTCGTCAGACAGTTCTGATAATGTTCCTACGCTGAAATTTTTCATAATGAATAATGGACAATGGAGAGCGCCGGAACGGCGCATAATTCTCAATTCTCAATTCTCAATTCTCAATTTGTACCTGAACGTCAGTGAAGGTGCAACGCCTTTCCAGTATCTCAGCAGTGGCATGACCTGTGAGTTGATTACATTTTCGACGTATGCCCTATAAGTTTTTATTCTTTCCATGAAGATGCCTTCGTGCACTTTTGCGCTTCCCACGTATGCCTGTTGTTCTCCCGCCATCGACTTGCTTCCGAGTATGAGGTTTGACATTTCGGAGTTGGCATAGCTGTCTATGAGTGAGAGGAAGAGGCGGTCGGAGGTGTTGGTGCCGAAGGTTTTTATGTCGATGCTGTCGTCGGTTCCTGTGACGAGCACTTTCTTCTGCGCTGCGTTGGCGATAGCCATGGCGAGGCGTTCGTGCGATGCTTTGTCTTCCGATGCGCATTTGCCGTGGATTACCGGCTCGCTGTAGGTATGGCAGAGGTTCACCCAGTTGGCCGCAGTGTATTTCTTTGCCAACACGAGTGGTGTGGTGGTGGCGAAGATGCCGAGGCCGCCGGTGTCGATAAGCACATAGTTGCGGCTCAGCGGCGCGGAGTGGAGGTTCCATCCGGGTGCCCACTGCCCTTGTCTTTTCACTGCCCTGTGTTGTGAGGGCAGCACATTTCGCCGTTCCACCTCTTCCACGCTTTTCAGGAGGTTGTCGCCGTCGGTGTCGCACACTATGTGGAGGAGGGTGTATCCGTAGAAGCGCGCGTCGAGGATGGCGTGTATGATTTTCTCGAAGAGCATCCCCTGCACCTTCTCCGACAGCTCTTCATCAGCCACCCACTCTCCCGTCTGTTTTGAGGCGAGCATATAGGTGTCGCCGGTGAGATAGGAGTAGAGAGTTTGCATACAGGCGGCGAGGTGCGCATCTTGCATCAGACAGGCGTCGTAGAGGTCGATGAGGCGGGAGCGGTCGTCCAATACCCCACCCTCGGGCATCTGCGTAACCATACTCTTATAGCGGCAGTGGCGTGATATTTCCGCCACATATTCCTGCACCGTCTTCTTGGTAAGATTGAAATAACTAACTAAACGATTCATCTGTAATGGAGAATGGATAATGGATAATGGATAATGGAGAGCGACTACGCGCTTAGCCACTCCGCGCAGCTGCTCCAGAATGCGAAATCCTCTTCTGTCATGTCTTCGAGTTTCATTTGCGGGTAGTAATGGCAAAGTAGTGCGAGGCGCTGCTGAAACAGGTTGAGTCCTCCTGTTTCGCAGCGCTTTATAGCTTTAGCAGTTTGCTGTCTCTGCTTTCTATTATTTGCGGCAGTTGTGCCATTGTTCCGTAGCAGAAGATGTCCTCGTCGTTGATAAGTTCTTTGTCTCCTTCGAGGAAGCACAGTTTGGCGAGATTGCTTGCCGCCTGTATCACGTCTTTCTGCACCATACTCAGGTAAGTGCCCAGCACGTGCATGTTCGGCCGTTTGAAGTAGCCGATGTAGAAGTTTTGCTCGCCTGTTGCCGCGTCGCCCGCAACGACGATGGCAAAAACCTTTTTCAGTTGGTGCTCTTCTTTGAGTTCCTTGATTCTGAGCATTATCTGCTCTTCCACTTTCTGGCTCACCACATTGTCGTCGGCTCCGCCAATGCTGCTCTTTCTAATGTCTGATTCCATAATAAGAAAATTTTAAGTGAATAAATTGTTCGTATTAATATCTTTCAATTACTAATAGACCCTTGCCATTAAATCTTTCTTGTATTTTAACGTTTTATAACATTACAAACGATATTTTAATTCGTCTTTCTATTGACAAAAGCCCTGAAAGGGCGGATAGAAAGAGAATATGCGACGGAAAAATATTGCGATATGCTGCTTTGCCGTCCTCTGCTTGTTGACCCCGGCAGAGGCAGCGGCGCAGTGTTGCCAAACGAAAGGAAAGGCAACAGCACACTGCTGCAAGGCGGAGCCGGCAGAATGCTGCGAGAATAATATTGTTTCCTGCCAAAAACGATACAAGGTAGGGGCTTGCGACTGGATGCTCCTGAAACGGCAGAAGCTCGGAGTGTTTAAGCTCGCCAAAGACATAGGCTTGGACGGTGTGGAGATAGACTGCGGTCCTTTGGGCAACCGAGAGATGTTTGAAAACGAGCTGCGCGAGGGCGAGAAGTTGCAGTCATTCCAGAAAGCCATCGACTCCTTGGGCATCGCCGTGCCAAGCGTGGCCATGAGCGGTTTCTTCGCGCAGAGCTTCCTCACCCGCCCCAACTACGAGGCTCTCATCGACGACTGTCTGCAAACCATGCAGCGGCTCGGCGCGCACGTCGCCTTCCTCCCCCTCGGAGGCAGCGGTAAGGAATGGCAAAACGAAAACAGCAGTCAGCACTCCGAAATGGTGAAAAGACTTCGCCGTGCCGGAGAAATGGCAGCTGCGAAAAACCTCGTCATTGGCATACGGACACAACTCTCCGCTGCCGACGACATCACCCTTCTCGAAGAAGTAGGCTCAAAAGGCATACGGATTTACTACAGCGTACAGGACGCACTCGACAACGGGCGCGACCCGGCAGAGGAATTCAGAGCACTCGGAGCCGACAGAATATGTCAGATACAGTGCACCAACACCGACGGATACCTGCTCAAGGACGACCCGAAAGTGGACCTGCCGGCAATCAAAAAAGCCCTCGACGACATCGGATGGCATGGCTGGCTCATGCTCGAAAGGTCAAGAGACGCAAGCAAAGTAAAAGACGTAAAATACAACTACGGAAGCAATGCGGAGTATTGCAAGCGATGCTTGCAAATTGACAATTGACAATGGGCTACGCCGACTTTCCTCACGCTCGGCAGAGTAAGCAAGCTTCCTTTGCCCTCGCTTATCGGAAAGTTGACAATTGACAATTAAAGCACCGTTCCGGTGCAAGCGGCGAAGCCGCAATTATCCATTATCCATTCTCCATTATCCATTGGAATAAATTAAATTATATAATGTACAACTAAAACCTGTAATTATGAAGAAAGGTAATTTTATTTTTCAGCTGCGGCTACGGGGGCTTATCGCCATTGCCGCCGGGGCAGCCATTATGGCTTCATGCGCAAGGGATGGTTACGATGAGGAGACATTCAGCAGCAGTGTCACCAACTCGCAATTGTCATCCCCCATTGACACCGACATCACCATTACGCCAAGTGCGGACGGCACTAAGCAGACCATCACCTGGTCTGTGGTGGAAGGAGCGGGAGGATACCTCGTATCGCTCGTTGAGCAAGGCACACCTGACGTTACTGTCATTAACGACAGCATCGTGGACGGATGCTCTGTTACATGCGCAAGGAGCGAAGACGCCAACTACACTCTGAAAATCACAACGCTCGGCAACAACAAGTATTCCAACACCGGAGCGGCAGAGGCAACAACAGTGACGTACAACACCTTTACGCCAACCTACCGCTCAATCCCCACTGGCACCGACCTCTACGAGTATTTCCAGGAGAACCCGCTGCCAGAGGACACTACAGGAGCCCTCAACTTCGACCTCGAGGAAAGCGGAACATATACTCTTTCCGGAATACTCGACTTCAACGACCCCGACATCTACGTTACTCTGCGCACGGCAAACAAAAACCTGAAAGCAAATGTAACAGTGCTTCCCGACGCAGGCTTCAGATGCGGCTCACCGTTCACACTCAAATACCTCATCGTTGACATGGACCAGACCTTGGAGCCGGTAATCGGACTTAGCAAGGAGCCCGCCGACACACTCAAGAACTTACTCGGAGGCAACGGAGGCTCATATATCATCACCGGAGATCCCGTGGCAGTGAAAGGATGCGAGTTCTACAACGTACACGGCAACTTCCTCTTCGACAACAACACGAAATGGTGTATCGAGACATTCCTGATGGACAACTGCATCGTGCAGACCGACGTGAACGCCGAACTCAAGGCACAGGCTTACTTCTATTTCAAGCAAGGCTTCGTGAAAGACTTCTACGTGCAAAATTCATCATGGTATAACACCGGAGAAGAGAACTTCAAATACTTCATGCAGTATTCCAACGCCGGACGACTCGACCGTGCCGGCTACCAAACAGCCGAAGGACAGAGCGTGAACTTCCAATACAACTCCTTCTATAAGATAGGAAGCAACACCAGCCAGTGGGCTAACTACTCCGCATTCGTGGGAAGAAACTACACCTGGTTTAATGTTATCGGCAACATCTGGCAAGACTGCATGCCCAATATCGCCAAGCGTATCCTCGGACAGAGACTGCCAAGCACGTATGATGTATGTAATTTCGACCTCAACACATACTGGAAAGACGGAGCAATGGCAACAGACTGGCAGAACGAGAGCGGAAACTTCGACAACGGAACAGTGCTCACCACAGACCCCGCATTCGTAAATCCCGACCTCGGCGACCTTACTCCCACAGGAGCAGAACAAGTAGCATACCAGACAGGAGACCCCAGATGGTTTGAATAATCCTAACCACTAAAATGAATGATTATGAAAAGAAATATTTTAAGATCTGTATTTATCGCCACAGCACTCTCCGTGGCATCGGCGGCCATGGCACAAAACGACAAGACCGTGACAGGAACAGTGCTCGATGAAAACGGCGAACCGGTAATAGGAGCCACCATCAGAGTGGATGGCACCAACATCGCAACAGTTACCGATATGGACGGAAAATACTCCGTCAACGTGCCGGAGGGAAAACGCGACATCACTGTGTCGTACCTCGGATATAAAGACATTAAGACCACAGGAGGCAACGTGGCACTCAACAGTGCCGACACAGAGCTCGAAGAGGTCGTGGTGGTGGGTTACGGCTCACAGAAAAAGGCACACCTCACCGGCTCCGTGGCAACAGTGCCTATGGAAGACATCCAAGACCTCGCCTCCGGCGGACTCGCTGCAACACTCGCCGGTATGGTCAACGGTCTCTCCGTCAGCGGCGGTGAGGCACGTCCGGGAGAGAACGCCACAATGTATATCCGTGGCGTTGACGACATGGGCGAAATCGGTTCCACTGCACAGCAGCCACTCTTCGTCATCGACGGATACATATACCCCAACGACGTGAAAGTGGGCAACTCGACACAAAACCTCGGTGCTGAGGCTTTCAACCACCTCGACGCAAGCGAGGTGGAGAGCATCTCCGTATTGAAAGACGCATCGGCTGCCGTTTATGGAGCAAGGGCTGCCAACGGTGTAATCCTCGTTACCACAAAGAAAGGTAAGATGGGAGCCCCGAGAATAAGCTACAACGGCACCTTCGGTTTCACCACAGAGGTGTCAAGGCCGAAGATGCTCAGCGCATACGAGTATGGTAAGCTCTACAACGCCGTGGCTGCCGCCGACCCCACGAACACATCGCTCAACCATACCACCGGACTCTTCCAGGCCGATGAGCTCGAGGCAATGAAGAGCCTCAACTACGACCTCCTCGACGACAACTGGAAGACAGGCTTCACACAAAAGCACAGCGCAAACATCAGCGGTGCCACAGACAGAGTGAGCTACTTCGGAGGCATAGCATACTTCAAGCAAGACGGAAACCTCGGAAAGCTCGACTACAGCCGTTGGAACTTCCGCGCCGGCATCGACGTGAAAATCAGCAAATGGCTCTCCGCAAACCTCAACGTCAGCGGCGACTATGGTAAGAAAAACACACCGCTCGTGAAAGTGGGCGGCTCAGGAAATGAGAAAGACTACAACATCCTGCTCACCCGACCCTACTACATCCCCGAGCAAGTGAACGGATACGACATCCCGGCATACGGAGTGTCGAACACTGGCTCCAACGACAACCAGCTCTACAACTTCTCCGTGCTGCAGAACAACGGCGACTACTCAAGGTCAATGAGCAACAACCTCAACATCGGAGCAAGCATCAACTATGACTTCGGATGGAGCAAGGTATTGAACGGCTTGAGACTCAAGTTCTCATACTCCAAGAGCATCAACAACAACAAGGGCAACCAATACGGCTCTGCCTATACACTCTATCAGATGGGCACAAGATACGGCTCTGGTAAGCACCTCTACACGCCAACAAGCTATGAGAGCGACTTCGACTACGCGGGAGCAGACAACTACACCGCACTCAACGTGTCGAACGGCGACTACCTCTACCGCACTATGACCCGCACCGACAACTATCAGATAAACTTCACGGCACAGTATCAGCGCCGCTTCGGACTCCATGACATCAGCGCACTCTTCTCTGTGGAGAAATCAGAGACGGAAAGCGAATACCTCTTGGGACAGAGAGAGCAGCCATACGAGTTCACCACAGGACAGTCGAACTCCGCAGAAGGAACAGAGTCAACAACCTTCACACGCACAGAGGCAGGTACACTCTCGTATATCGGAAGACTCAACTACGTGTATAACGACCGCTACCTCTTCGAGTTCCTCCTCAGAAGCGACGCCTCAACAAAATTCGCACCTAAGAACTACTGGGGCACATTCCCCTCTGTATCAGCAGGTTGGATTATGAGCGAGGAGCCCTGGTGGAACGTGAAATGGATGGACTTCCTGAAACTCAGAGCATCTTTCGGACTCACCGGACGCGACAACACCTACGCTTGGCAGTGGATGCAGATTTACGCACAAGACTCCAACAGAGGCGTGGTTTTAGGAACAGGAGCCAGCAACAGCAGCAGCAACCGTATCACCATCAACAAGAACAACTCCGCCGTGAACACCGATGTGCACTGGGACAAGTCATATAAATTCAACGCCGGTTTCGACGCACGATTCCTGAACGCAAGACTCAGCACCACGTTCGACTTCTACTACACTTGGAACCGCGAGATGCTTATCAACATCAACCAGACTATTCCTGCCACCATCGGTACACAGACAGCAGCCCTGAACCTCGGAGAGATGAACAACTGGGGATATGAGCTCACATTGACCTGGAGAGACAAGATAGGCAAGGACTTCAAATACCACGCCACTCTCTCCACCGGATACAGCGACAACAAAGTGTTGAACATGGACTTCGAAGACGAATATATCTACCGTCAGATTCGCCAAGGCGGAAGAACCGACATCGGTGTGTGGGGTATGCAGTGCATCGGCATGTTCCGCTCCTTCCAAGACATCGAGGAATATTTCGAGAAATACGGTATCACATCGTATATGGGACTCACAAAAGATAAAGTTCGCCCGGGTATGCTTATATATAAAGATGTGAGAGGCGCATACAACAGCGAGACAGGCACTTACGACGGACCCGACGGCATCGTGGATAAAGACAACGACCAGGTATGCCTGAGCAACAGAGCAAACATCTACGGATTCACCATCAACGCCGGAGCAGAGTACAAGAATTTCTCACTCACACTGCAGTTCGCTGCCAACTGGGGAGGATACACCACAATACCCACAGCGGCCCTCCGACCCACCACAGGCTCATCAAGCGCATCCCTCGACTACGCCAATATGCCGAAATTCTGGAATGTTGATAATATGTACTCTTACCAGGATGTCTATGACGGAAGCGGCAACCTCGTGGTGGCTCAAAACCTCAACGCACAATACCCCAACCTCGCATACACAAGCGTAAACGCAGTGGCATCGAGCTTCTGGAGAGTAAGTGCGGCAAGGGTGCAGCTCAACAGGCTCACCATAGCATACAACCTCTCGGGCAACTGGATGAAGAAACTCGGAGTGCAGAGCGCACGCTTCAACCTCACCGCAACCAACCTCCTGAGCTTCTACAACCCATATCCCGAGGGACTCACAAGCAGCATGGCCGGTACATACGGCAACTACCCCAACTTGAGGAAATGGACTATCGGAGTGAACCTCTCATTCTAAGGTGTAACAATTAAAGCAAAAACAGATGAAAAAGATAATTATTAAAGGTATCGCCATCACTGCCGCCTTAGCTATGACAGGATGCAGCGACTCGTTTCTCGAAGAGAAAAAGAACTACGACAACGTGAACACCGACATCTACAACTATTACAGTGGATGCAACGGAAGGGTGAACGACATCTACAGCTGGTGCCTGCCCGCATACAGCGACCAGTCATGGCAATATCCCTCAATGGGAAATGCCGACATCTGCAGCAAATCGACAGAGGAGTATGCAGGCTTCAGCAATTTCGTGAACCCCGACATCGAACTCACCAGCACAGGCTCCGGAACAAGTGTACCCGACTACTTTATGAACCAGAGCAACAACATCCAGGCATCGGTATATGGAAGAATACGTAATATCAACGACTGTATCGCCGGCATCGAGGGAGGAAGCCTCTCGCAAGAGGAGAAAAACGAATTCCTCGGACAGGTGTATTTCTTCAGGGCTTGGTGCTACTACAACCTCGTGAAATGGTATGGAGGAGTGCCTCTCGTAAAAGAAGTACTCGAACCCGTGGAGGGCAACTACACCGCGCGCTCATCGGCAAAGGAGTGCATAGAGTTTATGTGCAGCGACCTCGACAAAGCAGCAAAACTGCTTGCAGCAAAGACTATGGACGGCGGATGGGGCGGCTCCGACTGGGGAAAAATCACCACTGGAACATGCCTCGCACTCAAAGGAAGAATACTCCTTATGTGGTGCTCACCCCTCTTCAACCGCAGCAATGACCAGCAAAGGTGGACAGACGCATACAAAACAATGAAGGCAGAGCTCGACTCTATTAACGCCTGCGGATACGGACTGTATTTTACAGGCGATGGTATCAACGGAAGCGACTTCGCAGCTATGTTCTCGCAGTCGGGAATCAACACGGAGGCTGTCTTCGTTACACTGTTCAACAATATCGTGGGTAGCGGTCTCGACACACAGAAGAACAACTACTGGGAGAGCAAAATCAGACCCTCGAATACCGGAGGAAGCGGAAAGACACCCTCAGAGATGATGGTAAACCTCTTCCCGATGTCTGACGGTAAACTCCCGGAAAACGCCGACACATACGGTTCATACACACTGCTCGAAAGGAGCGACTCTGCATACGATGAGAACTATGCCTTCGTAAACAGAGACCCGCGATTCTACCGCACTTTCGCAGTGCCGGGATTCAGATGGGCATATAATGGCGACGCAAGCGAGAAACTGAGCTACTACCCCTCAGACGGTAAGAACTATGAGCTCTGGAACTATGTATGGTACACCAGCACCAACGATGCCGGCAACGTGGAGAGCAGCGCACATTATGGAGCCGACGGACTCTACAACAGCACCTGCGGAGTGTATGTGAGGAAAAAATCCGACGACCTTGACGTGAACTCGTCGCCGCTCTATCAATACGAGCCGACATCCACCTACGGAGCAGCTCCGTTCTTCTCGGCAGCACAGCAGATAGAACTCAGATACGCTGAGGTACTGCTCAACCTCGCAGAGGTGGCTTGCGGGGCAGGAGACCTCGACTATGCCGTGGAATGTCTGCAATACATAAGGTTAAGAGCAGGTTATACCGCTGATAACAATTATGGTCTGCAGAGCAACCTCAACTCTAATCAGGCAGCTTGTATGAGCGCAATTCTCTATGAGCGTATGATAGAGTTCGCATACGAGGGCAAACGCTTCGACGATTGCCGCAGATGGATGCTCTACGACGGTGGCGCAACACTGCCCTCAGGAGCTCCCGACACTTGGAAGCTCACAGGATGGGGAGGAAACACCTGCACATGGCTCGGTGTTAAACCACTCAACGGACAAAGACGTGAGACTATGCTCTGGAGAACTGCCGACGAATTCGGAGTAGGCACAGACACCTACGACGGAGACCCGCTGAAAAACGAGACAAGATGTGCGGCAGTGGACCTCAGAAAAGAGCTCAAACCACAGTTAGACTCTCTCGTGAACTGGTACAGCAAACACCTCACGCTGAAAATCAACAAGGGAGACGCATACGACTCACAAAAGAACGAGGAGTATATGAATTTCAGACCTAAATACTACTTCCTCGGCCTCTCTTACGGAGCAATGCAGTCGAACAAAGACATCCAACAAACTATCGGATGGGAAGACCCCACACGAAGTGGAGCAATGGGAACATTCGACCCGCTCAACTGAATAATAAATTAAAGGCTGCGCCCAAACGGTGCAGCCTTTAATTTTTTTTGTTATTATGCACATACATTGCACACTAAATATATACCTTTGCACCGAAAACATAAATAATATCGATTAAAAGAGCAAAAAAATGACAAAAAGTTTTGGATATTAAAAAATAATCACTAAATTTGCAGCCGAATATCAACGGTCTTTGAAACAAGCGGCACACAAATTTTGATCTCTGGTCCGATGGTATCGTCGGATGTCTTTCTTTCAAAAAAAGAAAGATACAATAAGGTTTTATTTATGCAGTCTTCGACTGACTTGTGGTATATACATATATATGTAGCCATAACACAAAGAAAAGGATGCGCCGCTTGGTTCTTGACTGTTTAATATTATAACATGGAAGATTTTAAAATTAAAGAAAAACTAAAAGAAATAAACACGGTAGATGATTTTGCCGCATTGATGTGCCAAATAAAGATAGAAGAATTTGGCACAGGCAAATATCCGATAACAGCTAAGCAATTATATCATTTCTGCAACAACTCAATAACTAAAAACAGATATAAGACATTTCATATTGGTAAAAAAAGTGGAGGCTACAGGTCTATAAGTGCCCCTTGCTACCAGCTTAGCCTGCTCCAACATATTCTTAATATTATTTTTAAAGCCGTTTATACTCCCAATATCGTGGCAAAAGGATTCACAACAGGCAAATCTGTCGTGGATAATGCCATTGTACATATAGGACACCACTATGTATTAAACATAGATATAAAAGACTTCTTTTCATCTATCCCTCAAGCCCGCGTATGGAAAAGACTACAGTTGCCGCCTTTTTCATTGCCTGAAAAAGTGGCCAGCGTAGTGGCAGGCCTGTGTTGTCATACAAATGAGGAAGGCACTGGAAATGTGCTTCCACAGGGTGCAGCTACTTCACCATTACTTTCAAATGCCATTTGTGATAAACTTGACCGACGTCTAAACGGATTAGCACGCCGGTTTGGATTACACTATTCGCGATATGCTGATGATATGACATTTTCCAGCATGCACAATGTGTATCAAGACGATGGTGAATTTATGAAAGAGTTAAGAAGAATAGTAACAGACCAAGGTTTCAACATAAACGAAGCTAAAACAAGGCTGCAACGTGATGGAGAAAGACAAGAAGTAACAGGACTAACCGTAAACAACAAAGTTAATGTAGCAAAAAAATATACCCGTGATTTAAGATGTATTCTTCATATATGGGAAAAAGAAGGGTATAAAAAGACCTATTCTTATTTTTATCTTCACTATAAGCACGACAAAGGATACATTAAACACGGAGAACCTATGCTTGAAAACGTCATCACAGGTAAGCTCAATTACCTGAAGATGGTAAAAGGAAACAAGGACTCCAAATATCTAAAATTACTTGAAAGATTTGAGAAATTACAAAATAATGAATCTGCAGGCATAAATAGCGAAACACATAAAACAATATGCAAGCAATCATACACGTTGTCTGATTTTGAAGCACTCTTCAAGACAAATATTATCCTTTATTTTGCAAACGACAAATCACTGAGAGGCAAATGCTTTATAGATGATATATGCGTCAATTTATATATAAATAAAAAGACGCAATCTTTCTTATACCCAAACATCAATGACAGAAAGCAGGGGGATGAAATATTCTCTGACAAATTGGCTTCTTGTTACGTCTCACTGTTCCAAAATCATAAAAAAGAGAATTTCTGGCTCATTTCAAATACAGAGCCTAAGCGCAGTAACAATCCAGGTTCTCAAAAAGGGCTACCTTTTGCAGATTTATTATTAGGTGGAAAACAGAAAGGAAATGACATTCACGACATTTGGCATGTGGCTTGCTTCCTTCACCGTTTTACAGAAGAGTCAACTTTAAAATATACGACACACCGTTGGGATTCCAATCCTAACACAGGAGGATTGCAATTCCCTAACTATGATAAATTTATTGTTGCTATGAAAAAAGACCTCCGTGATTTCGGCTTTTTCAGCAACAATACAGATAGAATGAATTTATACGCTTACAACCAACATTTGTATTATCATATTAAAAAATTCCTCTTAGATGAAGATTTAGGCACGCAAGATAAGAACGGAAATACAAAGAATTGGGGTAAAGACCGCATTTTTATCGGATACTGCTCACCAAAGCCTGTCATAAGAGATTGGATGGAAAAACATTATCCAGAAAAACAACTGATGGATATGCCCATAAATGCATTCCCGGAGCAGGTGCGACCTAAAAAAATCGGAGGTAAAATACCTGCATATTTTTCGGATGTTATAAATGCATTTAAAAAAAGTATAGAATTCCGTGATAATAATTTTTATTATACTGTAAAAAGAATTTTTTATAATACTTCTAATTACAAAGTTGACAGTAAAAGAATGGAAACATTAAAAGGAATCACATTCTATACGCACACACAGGCGGTGGAAGAAAGCCTCAATATAATTGCTGATAATATTAATATTAGGACAGAACATCCTAATGTGATTATAGAAGCAGCCATCGACACAATAGAAGAAACAGAAAAGACAAGACAATATGTAATACTAACTATATTTCAAGAAGGGTCTTATTCTGACAAGTCTCTTGACGATGACAAGTTGATGTTACGTAACAATACTGGTCAGTTGAAGAACATCAAGAGTAAATTGAACAGTATTTGTGATTTTGCTATCGAAAGCCGATTTACAAACAACGGTGTACAAGGATTCTATCGAATAGAATACCTCTATAGTACAAAAGAAAAGAACGATGTAACAAATCCTCTTATTACTCAAATAGAAGATTGCCAAGGGTTTAAATACATTTTTAAATTTCCAAAACTATGAAAGTACTTATTATCGACGACAGGCAGGAAAGACAGCAGATGTTTTTAAATGACCTTTATCAAAAACTAAAAAATATAAAAGATATCACTCTAAAGTCCTCTTTTTCAAAAGAAGAAGACACTGATTATGACATTTTTGCCATACATAGGTCATATCTAAAGACCAAAGACGACTTAGACTTTGACAAAGTCCGTGATAATATCTTGGAGCAAAAGAAATATTTCATTAGTTTCTCTGGTAGCATAAACGAGGCTCATATCATCGGCAACGGACACTACCTGCAAATAGGCAGCCGCGAATTCTACTCCAAAAAAACGGTCGATTTCTTTGAAAAGTTACAGATGCAAAACAGTGACATTGAAGAGGAACATCTTTTTGAACAAATGCTTTATGGCAAAAGCTGGAAACTTACATATCTGCTAAAACTTAAGAACTACTTATGGAGAAAAGGTCTGAATAAACTTGAAGTGCCTGAACAAGAAGGCGATGAAGACATTTATGAGGAATTATCAGACTTGTTTGGCACAGAAATGAACATAGAAAGAATAGATGAAGAAATTGAAAAAATAACAAACAACTTTTAAAGATGCAAATACTTATATTACACAACAATAATATTCCAGAAACACTATTATCGGAGGGCGAGGGCTTTGTTCAAGAGATTGTTAAACATGATTCCTCCGATGATAATTTTGACGAATTCATTCATAATAGGCTCAGCCAGATTCTGAGTGGTAAAAGCTATGACATTATCATTCTGCCTTTCTCTTTAGCAGAAGAAAACTATATCGAATATACGGGTCTTATTACAGCTGCTCACATAAGACTGACTCCTGAATGGAATCACGAAAGGACACCTATTTTGTTTATAGGTCCTGAAAATCCAGAATTCGTAGCCAAAATATCGCCAATGGGAAATATACTTCTCACTCCTGGCGTTTATTGTAGCGATACCACTGACAAACAAGCATTAATAGAATATGCTACATCAATCCTTTCCAATCTTTCAAAAGAAATATCAGGAAATCAATATGAGACTTTTTTGTCAAAAGTTCAGATAACCACCCCGACTAACTATGCCACACACCACACCATAGCTAATGAATGGGCAGTAATGAGATGGATAGATATGCTTGTATGGCCAGATAACAAAAAACCTGACATAAGTCAGAAAAGCTTCTCCTCTATGTTATATTTCAAATATCTCATATCATCTATAAAAAGAAAAGAGGGTGATAGAGAAATATTTAATAAAAAATATAAGAAGAAATCTGCAAATATATTATCTCCCAAGATAGAGGGTATCGAGAGAAAAAAAATTATGCTCATTGATGATGAGTTTAATAAGGGCTGGAAAAATCTACTAATCGCAATATTTGAAGATGCTTCAAATGCGAAACTAACCATATATGAAGATTTTGGGAATAAGAATAAAGAAGATTTAATTAACGACATAAATACTTTTGTTAATAATAACGACGCAGATTGCTATATCTTAGACCTGCGATTGCACGATGATGATTACAACTGTAAATACAAGGACATTAGCGGACACAAAATTTCCCAACATATTCTTGAAGTTAACAAAGCGAACCCAATTGTTGTTTTCACAGCTTCTAACAAAGTATGGAATATGAGGGAGGAAATTGATGATATAGGCGTGACTGGATATGTTGTGAAAGAATCTCCAGAATTTAATTTCTCATGCGAAGAGTCTAAAGAAGCTTTCGATGAGTTTATCCGAAATATTAAGTTTGCCTTAAAAACATCATATATCAAACATTATGTGAATAAAATAAGAGAAGCTCAAGAACGCAATATTCAAGGCGTCGATATTTTAGACCAATATATAGATATGCTTATTCTTGGCAACAGAAATTCAAAAGCGAAGGAGATGTTGCTTAAACCATGTATTCTTAATTTAAATGTCTTTTTGGAAACATTTATAAAAAATAATTTCACTATTAATTCTGATTGCCTTTATCATAACAACTACCCCACAGATGTTAAAAACATCTTGCATAAAATCGCTTTTAAGCAGGGTGAGGAATATATTGAGGATTTGAAATTCTTGGATTCTCCCCAAAGACTCGCTAATCCTTGGGATTATGCCAAAATAGATAAAGATTTGTCGAAAATAACAGCAGCTCTCCACTTTTATTATAACATCTCAGAAGAAAACTGCAAGAAAGTCTTACGATTAAGAATGGAACGAAGTAAAAAAGTTGCCCACATTGGAGAAGATACGACTATGACCTACAACGACTTGAAGGACATATTCGAAAAAGTGATATTGAATATCTTAGACAAAGAGTTATCGCATCCTTAGTTGTACTAATTTCCGCCTCTGGCGTAAAAGCTAAAGCTCTTATTCCAAGGCGTTGTTGTTAATAATTTATTTCATTCTTTTCTTTTT
>Ga0065709_1029465_pt1 | contig 20408 bp, 18 predicted proteins | sample Hoacrofraction14_2_FD_59096 | JGI IMG/M metagenome (GOLD analysis project Ga0065709, IMG submission 59096) | Hoatzin crop microbial communities from Cojedes, Venezuela, sample from fiber fraction 14 v1 | ecosystem: Host-associated > Birds > Digestive system > Esophagus > Crop | place: Venezuela...
AGCTCTTCAAAAAGGCCATTTTCATCGGCCAGAAACGCCGTTTTCACAAGTCCAAAACTATGTTTTCATCGATTAAAAACATAGTTTTGGAACTCTTGTCGAAGGCGTCCTCTCTCCGTTCCTTTAGGGGAGGGAGTGGAGAAAGGCGTCAGCCTTTCGGAGAGGGAGAGCCTCGTCCACAGGGCTCGGCGAGACTACTAGCATCAGCCTTCCGAGAGGGGCCATGGTTCCAAGCACAAAGTCCCTCGAAATCTACTTTAATAGTCTTATACGGCAGCCCAAACTTGATGTAGCTTCGACCTGAAGTTAATCACCACTAAAACGCTGGGAATCTAGGATATGTGCAATGTGTAGGACTTTTTTCTTAAAACTTATAGACGCGCGCGCGTAAAGAGATCATTCCGACCTCTCCTCCAGCCATCCCTTTTCTTCCGGGATATTCCGTATCTCGGAAGAGAAGTTCACTCCGAGGAGGATCTTCGTTCTCTCGTCATTTTTCCACTGCTCGGCATAGCCTTTTTCCTTAATTTGCTGCAAAGCAACATCAGGCGATTGGTCGAGTTTGAACTCGATGATATAAATGTAGTTTTTCATCTCTATCAGCATATCCATCCGGCCTCGGTTAGTCCTCTTTTCGCTGTCAGTACGGAGATCCTTGCCGCCGATAAGCACTCCGGCAATGTAGAAGATGAAATGGAAGGCCTGTTCTGTGGTCTGAAAGATATCATACGAGAGGCCTGCGATAAGCGTCCTCATACTGTCAATAAATGCTTCCACATCAGCATCGAACAGAGCCTGACGGAGATCATCGGCAAGAAACGAGGTGGCATCTCCGGATAACTTAGTGTAAATCGGGATCAACTGGTTTACAAATCCGTTCCTCACCTCCTCGTTGGGGAAGTCGATGATCAGCGATCCTATCGGGGAGACGCCCGTAATAGTGAGGTAGCCGCTCTGATAGAGCAAAGCCGTCAGGTCGTCCTGGTAAGAATTCACTGTCGTCAGACGTGACTCGTCGACACGGCTGCCAGGGATTCTGGATATGTCGACATTCTTGTTTTTCAGGGCCTTGATGAGAGCTGTCGGAGTGCCAGTTTGAAACCAATAGCTGCCGAATCGCTGTGTCTTAAGGGCAGTAAGCAGTGAGAACGGATTATACATTCCGACACCATCAACACAGAAATGATAGCCGTCATACATCTTTTTGAGTCTCGCATAACACTCTTCCTTGGCGATGTCATTCTCCTCCGCCATCTCGTTCACGCCCTCGTCAAAATTAGCGTGAAGTTCTTCATCCGTGATGCCACAGATTGCCTGATAACGTTTGCTCAGAGATATATCTTGCAGATTGTTCAAAGCGCTGAAAACGCTCGTATGTCCGAACTTGGTGACTCCCGTGAGGAAGGCGAACTTTATGCAGTTGTCGTTGGACTTGATATTCTTGTAGAAACCGGAAAGAATGTCACGATTTATTTCAATCAGCTCTTCATTGTCGATAAGGTCGACGAGCGGGGCGTCATACTCATCGACGAGAATCACAACCTTTTTGCCCGTATGCTCATATGCACGCTTTATCAGGAGCCCGAAACGAGTACCTATATCCGTTTCCACATCACTCTCCCCATAAATCTTTTCCCATTCATGAAGAATAGAAGAGAGCTTGTTTTTCAGCACTTCGGGAGAGTCGTAAGTAGAGTTCGACAAATCAAGATGCAGTATGGGATATTCAGTCCAGTCTTTCTCCAGATCTGCAATTGCCAGACCCTCGAACAGTTCCTTCCGCCCTTGGAAATAGGCCTCGAGAGTCGACACGAGGAGTGATTTCCCGAAGCGACGGGGACGACTGAGGAAATAATAAGTACTATCATCCACTAGTTTGTAAATGATTTCGGTCTTGTCGACATATAAATAATCTCCCTGTCGGATCTTCTCGAATGTCTGTATTCCTATAGGATATCTCATATTCCAATGCTTTGAAACTTTCTATCTGCAAAGATATAACTTTTTTCGCAAACGACAAAGAAAATCCCGCTTTTTCGGCTCTATCATAGTCCGATAATATCGCATTTTCATTATTTTATCCCTTCCTATCATTGTATTTCGGATTAATTCCTTATATTTGCAGAAAAATTGATATATGGCCGGTTTCAGGAAGATAGACGAACTCATCCGTACATTCGACAAGGAAAAGAAGCTCCTTGCCGATATGTTTCAGAAACGCAAGTCGTTAGCCTTCAGGACTGACGACGCACTTGCTCTTGTAGACCATAAGGAGGCGAGGATCAAATACCTCATCAGCCACGGAGTAATCCGGGAGTCGGGCAACCAGCTGGAGATGGAGGATGTATATCTGAAATTCTTCGAGGATGTGCTGGAAACCAACGAGATCATCAACGTCGCCATCGTCAAGGAGTTTATCGACAAGCTCAACGAAAACATCGAGTACTATCTCGAAGAGAAGAAAGACACGCAGCGGAAGAAATACCTAAACGAGGTGAGACGGTCGCTTCGGACGATAGCACTCACCACGCTACGCAATGTCATCGACCTGAAACGTAATGTCGATAACACATACAAAAACGAACCGAGCCTGAAAATAAAAAAGTCAAAACTGCAGCGGCTGGACAAGAAACGCTCTGACATCGCGGCACTGATAAAAGAATCGGAAAAGCTGATCAACGAGAAACAGCCCGTATTCTTCGCCGCCGCGATGGATGTGGGGATGCAGGAGACCGTAAACGATGTGAAACTGCAGCTCAACGACGCATATCACAACCTGCTGGAAATAGACAGGCAGATCATCAACTACCTGAACATGATACAGTATCAGAGTATGCTGCTGAAAAAACTGCATCAGCTGAAGTATCTCCGCGACCAGCAGATCCTCGAAGAATATACCGACATACGGCAGATGGCGGAAGCGGCGAATCCGGTATGGTTCGAGCCTCAGACAAGGTACTCGACGAAACCATCGCTAAGGTGGCTTGACTCCTCCGACGACGCCAACGGAATACTTCTGAAGATAATGAACGACAGGCAGTTGCCCGAGAAGGTCAGACGCAAGACGGCCGACCCCATCCCCGACAGTTTTTTCACCGACCTGGATGCCGAAAACGAATACATCGACCAGGAGGAGATGTACAACGCTTTCTCCGGGCAAGGCAAGGACCTCTTCAGATTCCTCATGGACTACGAATACAAGAGCGACGTAGGCAGAAACGAACGACTCTCACTGTTCTGCCAGATCGCCACACGATACTACGACCGGCTCGAGATAAAAGACGAAACGGGAGTTTACGACAACATCGAATACGCTTTAATCTACAGAAAATGACAATAAAACATACAGAGGAGATTTTCAATATCCTCAGCAAGGGAGGATTCATCTCGCAGAACAGCACCGACGAGCAGAAGAAACGCTACTACGACCTCATCGAAGACAACGAGCAGGAGTATGCCGAATACTACAGCGGCGTGGGGTTCTGTCTGGAAGGCGGAAACGGATATTACTACTTCAGCCGCAAGGAGCCCAAAGTGCAGATACAGGAGAAGATAGAACGACTCGCGGAATGGATCGACTATGTGGACTTCCTCCGCACGTTCAACCCTTCGTTCGGGGTAGGATTCGAATTCTCCGCTGCCAACATACAGATGCAGATGGGCAACGACATCGAGATGAAAGAGAAGGCGGAAAAGTTGTTCAGCGACAAACATAACTACAAGGAAATCGTGGAGACCCTCATCACGAAGATGAGAAATTTCGGATTCATCGAGGTGGCCAACGAAATGGAACCGACATACAAAGTGACGTCGGCATTCAACTATATCGACAAACTGATTAATATGCTGGTAATATCGGAGGAGGTGAAAGATGAGATACCTGAATAAGATAATCTTCCTGAACAGTGCCCATATCCCCATGGCGGAAATAAAAATCGACGGAAACACCCACTTCGCCGGAACACAGGGCGTGGGGAAAAGTACCATACAGAGAGCGATACTGTTTTTCTACAACGCGGATCAGAACAAACTGGGTATTTCGAAAGAAAAGAAATCGTTTTCGGAATATTACTTCGAGCATCCGAACTCATACATCATCTACGAGGTGATGAGAGACAACAATCCCTATATGGTGGTGACATTCATCAACAGAGCGAAAATATGTTTCCGTTTTGTGGATACGGCATACAAGAAGGAATATTTCATCGATGAGAACAACGAGGTGTACGCCGACTGGGCGAGGATAAGAAGCAAAATTCCTGGATATGTCAATGTGAGCAGCATCGTTGATACCCTGCAGAACTACAGAGACATAATATATGGCAATCAAGCGGAAGTAAAACCGGCATTCCGCAAGTATTCCATCACGGAAAGCAGCAAATACAAGAACATCCCCAGGACGATACAGAACGTGTTTCTGAATTCCAAACTCGACGCGGAGGTGATCAAGAAGACCATCATCGACTCGATGACAGATATGGAACTGAGTGTGAATATCGACTCGATGCGCAGTCTGATATCGGAATTCGGACAGGAATACGACGACATAATGCTCTGGGAGAAGAAGAATGAAAAAGGCGAACTATTCGTAAAGAGAGACGCCAAGAATGTGGTGGAAAAATATCTCGGACTGTTGTACGCCGACAGTCAGATCAGGGATCTGTGCGGAAAGATTTTGTACGCGCGACAGAGAGACGCCCAGCTGATGCCGGAACTCGAGACTACGCAAAACAGTCTCAATGCCGAAGACCTCCGCATCAAAAGACTTATTCAGGAGGAAAAGGACAAATATAACCGGGAAAACAACACAATCCTGAAGGCGATAGGAATTCTGGAAGACAAGATCAAAAGTATCGCCACGAAGAAAGCGTATTATCAGGAGATAAAAATCGAGGATATCATCAAACTGGTGGAGTCGGAACAGCAGGTGAAAGACAGCGCGCGACAGCAGAAAGACATTCTGGACAATCTCACCAAACAAGTTGACAGCATCAGAGATAAGTACCAGATGATTATCGACAAGCTGGAACAGGATTTCACCAATTTCTGCAACGGACAAAATCAGAAGCAGAATATGTACCACGATAGTATGCTCAAGGAAAAAGAGAAACTACAGGAAAGAAAGAACAAACTTGAAAAAGAGATACGCGACAAATACGAAGAGCAGGAGGGCATCATCGCCAACCAGATACTGGAGCTAAACCAGGAACTCGCTGATCTGCAAACAGAAAAGACGAAAATCAGACTCAGCAAGAAGTATGGCGATGAAATCGAGAATACCCGGAACGAGATCAAATCGACCAACGATGCCAGGGAAAAGATGAAGAGCGAAAGCAAGCATCTGAAGGAGAAAGAGGAAGGACTTCGCAAACGTTGGGAAATCGAACAAGGCAACTTCGACGAGAGGATGGAAAACGAACGTAAGGAAGCTGTCAGAAAAATTGACGTCAAGAACAAAGAAATCACCGACGAAGAGGCGATACTGGCAAAGCAGGACGGTTCGCTCTTCGAATGGCTGGAAGACAACAAAAGAGGATGGGAAGAGAATATCGGCAAGGTGGCTGACGAAGATATATTATACAATACCTCGCTGCATCCGCAAAACAAAGGCAGTCGCGACGGTTTGTTCGGTGTGGAAATAGATCTCAGTAATGTAACCCGGCGGATACGTACTCCGGAAGAGATCAGAAAATGCATCAAAGACCGTCAGGAGGAAATCCAGAACATAAAGAAATCGACAGAGAAAAAGATAAAGGATATCGAGGCGGAGAAAAACGAAAGGCGCCATTTCTATGAAAAGGAGGTGCACAATGTCAACACCGAAATAAAGAGGCTCGAGATAGAGATATCACTCATCCCCAGCAAACTGAAAGATCTGCAGTCCAAACTGCTCGACTGGCAGAAGAAAGAAGAGGAATACAAACAGAAACAGCTTGAGGAAAACGAACAGAAGGTACAAAAGGTGAACCATAATATCCAGATCAGAAAAAAAGAGCAGACCGGCAACAAAGACAGCAGAGACCGTAAGTTGAAAGATGTGGATAAGGAGTATAAAGGCAATATCAGAATCGCCGAGGAAAAATATGAAGCGCAGCGTGACACTATCGATAATGAGACGAAAGAAAAACTGGCTGAAAAGGAAAGACAGAAAGCCGGTTATCTGGTCGAGCGGGACAAAGAATTAGCCGGAAAGGGTGTCGACACGGACAAGGTGAAAGAGGTGGAATCCAGGATCGCACAACTTCAGAAAACGCTGGCAGATATCGAAGACAACAAAAAGCACTATTACAACTATAAGAAAGACAAGGAGGAACTCTTCGACAACGAAACCGACTTCCGCAGACAGAAAAAGGCGCAGGAGGAAAAACGGGCGATGCTGGAAAGCAGATACCAAAGTATCAGCGACAAACATATACATCAGAAGAAGGAGAACGATGAAAAGCTGGCTGAGGTCAAGGACAAAATCGCTGTTATCAGAGATGGGGCGTCAGACCTGGATAAGTTCAAAGATGACGACCTCTGTCCGGCAGACCTCAAGGATGCGACAGCAGTACTGCAGAAGAATGGCGACAGATGCAAAGACCTGATCGAGAGTCTGAAAAGCAGTGTGTACAGCAGACGCAACAAACAGTCGGATTTCGAGAAGAACGTCAATATCTTCAAGGGGCATTTCTCACCGAAAAATACGTTCAAGTTTAAGACCGCTCTCAACACAAATGAAGACTATATGGCATTCGCTGAAAACCTTCGTGATTTCATAGACAACAACCTTGTCGAGACATACAAAGACAGGCTGAGCAAGCACTATTCGGATATACTCCAGCGGATATCGAAAGAGATGGGCGACCTGATGCGCAACAGCAGTGATATAGAAAAGACTATCAACGACATAAATCATGACTTCGAAGAGAGCAATTTCGCCGGAGTGATAAAGAAGATATCGCTGAAGATGGTGGAAAGCACCGACAGACTGATGCAGCTGCTCACAAGAATAAAGAAATTCTGCGACGAGAATATGTTTAATATCGGTGAGATAAATATCTTCTCCGACGAGAAAGAACGGACGGAGACAAGCAGAAAGACTGTGGAACTGCTTTTCGAACTGCAGAAGGCTATCGAGAACAATCCGTCGAAGAGCAAGATAACACTCGACGACACCTTCAAACTGCAATTCCGGATTCAGGAAAACGACAACGACACGGGGTGGATAGAAAAGATATCGAATGTGGGCTCCGACGGTACCGACGTTCTGGTGAAGGCAATGGTGAATATCATGCTTATCAATGTGTTCAAGAAGAAGATGTCAAGAAAATTCAACGACTATCAGCTTCATTGTATGATGGACGAGATAGGTAAGTTGCATCCTGCCAACGTGAAGGGGATCCTCGACTTCGCCAACAAACGGAACATCTACCTGATCAACAGTTCTCCGATTTCCTATACCGCGAGCGACTACAGATATAATTACATACTTGAAAAAGACGGACTGTCGAACACAAGAGTGAAATTCCTAATGTCGAAACGATGAAACTGACTGCTGCACAAATAAAGAAACTGATAAGACTGGCTGATGGTGAGAGTATACCCGCAAGCCAGTTGAACGGCGAATGGAGAGATGAAATGCTGAGAGAAGGGATACTGACGGCTATATCGCATAAGAGTCGAGTGTCGTATCGGGTGAAATCGGAGACGGAGCTAAGACAATTCCTTCTAGACAGATACAATATCAAAGACTTGCATCTGACTCTCGGGATACTGCAAGCGGAAGATATGGCACGAAGCGAACAGGTAAAGGTGTCGGGTGATTCGAAGTTGAAAAGACAGAGAACGATGAAGGGCTTTTTGGTGACGACACTCGAACCCCTCAAAGCGACACTACATGGCGAGCCTTTTGTCATTAATCCTCCGGAGGGCAGTTTTGTATATATTTATGATTACGAAGAATTCCGGATTCCGGATGACGTACTCGTCGTGGGTGTAGAAAATTCCGAGAATTTCAGATATCTCTCACGGCAGAAATATCTCTTCCCCGAGAGAAGAATGCTTTTCGCTGCGAGATACCCTGTCTCGGGAGATTTCCCAAAATGGTTGGCGACAATAAACAACGAATATCTACATTTCGGAGATTTCGACCTGGCCGGAATACATATATTCCTTGGCGAGATATACAACATTGCCGGCAAACGCGCTTCATTCCTTATTCCAAAGGATATCGAAGAAAGACTGAAAAACGGTAGCAGCGAGAGGTACGACAGACAACAGCAATATAAAGATATGAAAATCGAGGATGAAAACCTCAACCGGCTGTTCCTCCTGATACATAAATATCGGAAGGGATACGACCAGGAAGGTTACATCCTCTGACTTCATTATCCTGAATCCGAATAACGGCGGTTATTCCTCCTTGCCGTTACGATATTCCAGCGGCGTGGAACCGGTCTTTTTCTTAAAGAACCGGGAAAAGTGCTGCGAGTATTGGAAGCCCAGGTCGTATGCTATTTCGGAGACATTCTTCTCGCTGCCCAACAGCATCTGCTTGCTCAGTTCCACGATATGATCGAGGATAATATCCTGTGCCGACTTGCCGGTGAGTTTCTTTACCAGATCACCGAAATAGTTGGGAGAAAGACAGGCTTTGTCAGCAAAATATTTTACAGTCGGCAGTCCGTTTTTCTTCACTTCCGTCATCATATACTCGTTCAGCCGCGATTCGAAAGAGGCAAGAATATCCCTGTTGGTGACTTCCCGCGAAGTAAACTGCCTGTCGTAGAATCTCATGCAGTATTCGAGCAGCAGTTCGATATTCATCACGATGATGTCGCGGCTGTGATGGTCGGTATCCTGTTCACTCTCGACACGGATTTTCTCCATGCAGTCCATAATCGTCTGTTTCTCCTGTTCGCTCATGTGCAGCGCCTCGTTGGACTGATACGAGAAGAACGAATATCTCGACATCTTCCTGCCTAGCGAAGTGCCGGCCACGAGCCGTTTGTCAAACAACAGAGCCGTGCATTTCGGGCGCTGCCCTGACGGGGTCTCGCATCTCACTATCTGTCCCGGCCCGATGCTCACGATAGTTCCCTCGTCGTAGTCGTAAGTGGTCCTGCCGTACTGCATCACGCCACACTTCTGATGTTTGAGAAACATGGCATAGAAGCCGAAATTGCAAGTACCGCTAACGGCATTTTCCGCCTTGTCGAGTTCCACTACCGAAACCAGCGGATTATAATTGTCCAGGCCATACAGTTCGCAGTATCTGTCCGGGCAGTCGAGGGAGATGATTTTGTTCATTAGTTCGATTTTATTTACCATAAAGGTGTTATTTAAGATAGGTGTTGAAGAACATCTCGATGCTGTCGAAAGGAATCGCATTCTTCCCGCCGCCGTCGTAAAGATCGCAGTGGCTGGCACCGGGGATGATCATCAGTTGTTTGTTGTCGCGATATTTCGTATAACTGCTCATATCACGGTAGGCATCCTCCGAGAAATAACGCGAGTGAGCCTTCTCGCCATGTATCAGGAGCACGGCCGAACGGATCTCTTTGGAATACTGCAGTATCGGCTGGTTCATAAACGACATACAGCCGGTCACTGTCCATCCGTCGGTGGAATTACCCGAGCGGGCGTGATATCCTCTCGCCGTCTTGTAATAATCAAAATAATCCTTCACGAACTGAGGAGCATCATCAGGAAGAGGATCAACCACTCCCCCACCCTGTTCGTAATACCCCTGTGCATACTCTTTCGTACGCTGCTCACAAAGTTTCTTCTTGCTTTCATATCTGGCATTCTCGTTATTATCGGCGTCGAAATAGCCATTGGCATTGATGCGGCTCATATTGTACATGGTCGATGTGACCGTCGCCTTGATGCGGGTATCGAGGGCCGCGGCATTGATCGCCATGCCGCCCCATCCGCAGATACCGATGATACCGATCTTATCGGGATCCACATTATCCTGAGTGCTGAGGAAATCGACAGCAGCAAGAAAATCCTCCGTATTGATGTCGGGCGAAGCTATGCGACGAGGGAAGCCGCCGCTCTCGCCGGTGAACGACGGGTCGAAGGCGATGGTGAGAAAGCCCCGTTCGGCGAGAGTCTGCGCATAGAGACCGCTGCACTGTTCCTTTACGGCTCCGAAGGGACCGCTGACGGCGATGGCCGCAAGTCGTCCGGAGGCATCCTTCGGCTGATACATGTCGGCCGCGAGGGTTATGCCGTAACGGTTGACGAACGTCACCTTCTTATGGTTTACCTTTTCCGATTTGGGGAATGTCTTATCCCACTCCTGTACTAACGACAGTTCCTGTTTTGTAATTGTACTACCTCTCATAATCTTATTGTTTTGAGCATTTGCGGAGAATGAGATCATCAGCGCAAAAATTATTAAACTTAATTTTTTCATTATCTTTTCTTTGTTTATTATTTCACGCTGCAAAGGTAAGACGAATATCCCGAATCATTATAACCTTTCTTTCGGATAAAACAACCAGAATAACTGATATTCGATAAATATCCCCATGGTGTCGAAATATTCATCTCCCGAAAACAAAGCCCGCGATGTGGGATTCATCGTGTCGGGAATACTCATCGGAGTGCTTTGGGGACGTGCCGGAGGAGGACTGTTCGGGGCCCTCGTCGGCTGGCGGTGGCTCTATCTGTCGGCAGCATGCTGATCGTTGTCGGACTGCTCACGATGCTGATGAAGAAGAAAGAAGGGTGAGATTCAGAACGATACGGAATTCTGGAAGAAGTTATCCTTCGCCCAGCTGATCAGATCGTCGATGATAGGAACGAGTGATTGTCCCTTGTCGTTGAGAGAATACTCAACCTTTGGAGGCACTTCCGGATATACCGTACGGTTGATCAGTTGTGACTTCTCCAGATTCTTCAGTGTCTGCGACAGCATCTTTTGCGAGCAGTCGGCCATCTGGCGGTGGATCTCCCCGAAGCGGAGCACCCCGTTGCCTGATTTGTGAAGGTGGTAGAGCACCAATAACGACCACTTATCTCCAAACTTGCTGATGACATTCCTTATCGGGCACATCGCATATTCCTCGTTTATTTTCTTTTCCTGCATATCATTACTTTTATTGTTCACACTGCAAAGATACACAATTCTTACCAAAAGAAACATAGTAACCAAAAGAAATTATGTTAAAGAAGTGTAAACTTTAAATTAAGAAATCCTCATTTCTTCGCAATTCCTACTTTTTGGTAAATACCAGACAAAAAAGTGCCGTCTTGACAAAGGCGTTTTTTTGTTGTATCTTTGCACCCGGAAACAAAAAACATCAGTAACAATTAAAACAGAAAGAACAATGAAACAGAATGTATTATTAATCGGTGCAACCGGTTTTGTAGGTTCAGCAATCCTGAACGAATTAGTATCCCGCGGTATCAACGTAACGGCAATCTCCCGTAATCCCGAAAAGGTGATGAAGAATGATCTCGTGACGGCAGTCAAGGAAGACGTCGCAAATGTCGAGGCCATCGCAAAACTCGCAGAAGGCAAGGATGCCGTCATCAGTGCATACAATCCAGGATGGACCAATCCCGACATCGCCCGCCTCATCAATGAAAATTATCCGAAGATACTCGAGTCAGCCAAGAAGAGTGGTGTTAAAAGACTGCTCATCGTGGGAGGAGCCGGCACTCTGTTCTGCGCCCCCGGTCTGAGAGTCGTCGACTCCGGCGCCATTCCCGAAGAGATTATGGGAGGTGTACGTCCGCTCGGCGATTTCTATCTGAATACGCTGATGAAAGAAGACGATATCGACTGGATCTTCTTCTCTCCCGCAGGAGCTTTCGACGAGAAGGGCGAGAGAACAGGCAACTATCGTCTCGGCAAAGACGATCTTATCGTGGACGAGAACGGACAGAGCCACATCTCTGTACAGGACTATGCCATGGCTATGGTCAACGAACTGGAGACTCCCGCCCATCACAAAGAGAGATTTACAATCGGATACTAAACAGTAAATCAAAAAGAACGATGGAAAAGAGTTTCAAATTCTTGGATGAAAACATCGAAGTGGCTTTGGCAACTGTTGAGAACGACAAACCGAGAATCCGCATTTTCCAGATTATGAAGAGGGTTAACCACACCCTCTTCTTCGCTACTTCGGCAAAAAAGCACGTATACAGCCAGCTGCAGATCAATCCCAACGTAGAGATTATGTCCTCGAAAGGCGATATCTTTGTCCGTGTCGCCGGTAAGGCTGATTTCTCCGTCGACGATGAGATTCAACAGGAAATATATCAGAACAATCCTGTGCTACAACGTCTCTACGACAATTACAAATCACTGTCATATTTCAAGATCGAGGTTGCAGAATTGGAATATTTCGATCTGAAGCCGACACCACCCATAGTGGAATATTATGACTTGCGAAAACAGAAATAAAAGATTAGATTTTCTGATATCCAGTCTGATAAGAGACATACCTCAGGCACGGGGAATCAGCATTCCGGAGAGCATCAGCGACAAGAAACAGATGCTCGGTTGCTTTGGTTGCATCCACCTTTATACAAAAGGGAGCGATGTCTGGTTCCGACTTCAGCGATACAGCTCTTATCAGATAGTCATCGGAAAATTTGTTCATTTCGAGAATAGAATTCTCGCTGATGTTTGTTGTACGACAGGATCTCCCGAGGAGGCATATCAGCATGGCGGTCGCAACAAATACACCGTCGAGGAGTATCTCCGCCCGTATGAGGGACAGTGCAACCACGCCGAGATGATCTGGGAAAAAACCGCGCGCCGTATACGGACAGTTCCCCAACGGTGGACAGGCAGAACGGGACAAAGGATGCAAGGAATATCAGAACCGTCTGAAGACGCTTGTCGAGGCGGCAAAATAAAGCTTAATGCTATTTGCGGCTGGAGAAGGCTGTTTTTCAGCCTTCTTTTTTTGTCACAGAAGGACGTGAGCATTTCTATACCCCTCCTCTTATACCAGTTTCAGTCCTACTATCGAAAGTATCAGTGTCGTGATGAAGAAGATTCTCCAGAAATTCACGGGATCATGGAAGAAGAATATCCCGATGAGCACGGCCCCGACCGCCCCGATGCCGGTAAATACCGTATAAGCAGTACCCACCGGAATAGTATGTGTCGCCTTGATAAGCAACGGCATGCTGGCCATAAAAAGCAACGCGAAACCAAGCAGCCATACGGCATAACTCCCGCCCGAGGCATCCTTCAGTTTGCCGAGACAATAGGTGAATCCCATTTCACAGCACCCTGCCAATAAAAGACAAATCCAGTTAATCATATCTAATGTCATTTCTGTTCTTTCCGTATATCATCGTTTTTATTTCGATGCTGCAAAGATACTACAAAAATCCGAAAAGGGAAGGGTAAAATCCCCAAATTTGGTGCAAAACAGACGTTTTTCTGTTATGAAAAGTTAAAATTTAGTTCTTTGTGTCATTTTTACGCAAAAATATTTGGTTGCGTCAAAAATACGCATTATCTTTGCAGCGTGATTCAACGAGATCACAAAAACTGGATTATTAATTAAAAAACGAGACAAGTATGAAGACAACGATTTTCAACCTCATCATTCTAGACGAGAGCGGCAGCATGAGCGGCGTGACAGCACAGACCATCAGCGGTTGCAACGAGACGATCAACACTATCAAGGCAGCACAGAAGGAAAATGCAGACTCACAGGAGCATTTCATCAGCATCTATGCTTTTCAGGGTAGCGGGAGCTATCCCTCAAGATACCTTATCAAGAACCAGCCGGCCGAAGAGGCACAGCACATCACCAGCAACGATTACCAGCCATTCGGAAGCACCCCTCTTTATGACGCAGTAGGAGCCACACTGAGCGACCTGAAGGCCAAGGCTAAGAAATGTGAGGATGCGGTAGGCAGCATCACTATCATCACCGACGGATATGAGAATGCATCGCGCGAATACTCCGGCTCACAGGTGGTAAAGATGATCGACGAACTGAAGGAACTGGGATGGAACTTCAATTTCATCGGTGCCGACATCGATGTACATGCTACAGCCATGCGCTTCCACATCGACAATGCCATGCAGTTTGACAAAAATGAAGAAAGTATGGACTCTATGTTCGAGCGCGAACGTTGCGGTCGCAGGAGATGGTTTGAAAAGATGAAAAGATCAGAGGGGCTTTCGAAGGAAGAGATTTTAGTGCAACGCTGTGAGGCATCGGCGGATTTTTTCAGCACTGATGTCCCAAAGCCCAAGCGTGTCGCTCCCGGACATATCAGAAGTCTTGATCCCGACGAGGTATTCGTATTCGGCAGCAACCTGAAAGGCATGCACGGTGGCGGAGCAGCACGCAAGGCGTTGGATTTCGGAGCCGTGATGGGACAGGGTGTCGGTATGCAGGGACAGACGTATGCCATCCCCACAATGCAGGGAGGAGTGAACACCATAAAGCCCTACGTGGATGAGTTTATCGAGTTTGCCAAGAATCATCCTGAGAAGAAATTCCTTGTCACCCGTATCGGTTGCGGTATCGCCGGTTTCAAGGACAGCCAGATCGCTCCTCTGTTCAAGGAAGCGCTGGATGTGGAGAACATCTACCTGCCCAAGTCCTTTATCAACGTGCTCGAAAACGACACCGACTTAGAGTTTTAACTAAGAGAAAAAAGATTGGAAATTTGGCAGATACGATAAAAAGTATTATCTTTGCTGCAAATTTGAATATTGACAATGAAGACAGAAAAGAAATACTGTTATGAGTATCCCCATCCGGCGGTCACCACCGACTGTGTGATCTTCGGTTTTGACGGCAAGGAGATGAATATTCTGCTGGTGGAGCGCGGCATAGAGCCTTTCAAGGGCTCGTGGGCGCTCCCCGGCGGTTTCCTCGGCATGAACGAGACGGCAGAGGAATGTGCCAGGCGCGAACTGCGAGAGGAGACAGGTGTCAGCGACGTGTTCATGGAACAGCTGCATGTGTTCAGCAGTGTGCACCGCGACCCTCGCGAAAGGGTTCTGACCGTGGCTTTCTACGCACTCGTGAGAATGTCGGACTACAAGGTTGTCGGCGGTGATGACGCTGCCGATGCCGAGTGGTTCAACTGGAGCGAGCTCCCTCCCCTGGCTTTCGACCATGCCGATATCGTAAGAATGGCCCGGAAAAGACTCAAAGAACGGCTCGGCACGGCTCCCCTCGCCTTCGATCTGCTCGAAGAAAAGTTCAAAATGAGCGAACTGCAACAGCTCTACGAACTGATCAACGAGACCACTTACGACCGCCGCAATTTCCAGCGTAAGATGCTGTCGTCAGGACTGCTCATGGACAAGGGTGCCAATACCGATTCCGAACCCAACAGACCAGCACAACTATATAAATTCAATGAGGAGGAATACATCAGGGAAAAGGAGGAAAAAGACAATAAGGGCCGACGATGGTTCCCGTTCGATATCTGATGATCACTGGCCGCCTTCTTCAAACTTATCTTGTTTCAGTTGTTCCACATACTGGCTTATTTTCCTCATCTCCTGCGGAATCCTTATCCTCTGGGGGCATTCCGGCACGCAGTGGCCGCAACCGATGCAGTGGTCGGCCTGCCTCATTCGGGGAACGCTTCTGTCGTAGCCGATAAGGAACGCCCGCCTCGCTTCGGCATAATCGGGATCCTGGGTGGAACGGGGCACATGACTCTCGTTCAGACATTTGTTATAATGCACGAAAATTCCCGGTATGTCGATACCGTAAGGACACGGCATACAATATTTGCAGTCGTTGCATGGAATAGTCTTGTAATTCACTATCTGAGTCGCGATATCCCCCTCCAGGAACTTCATCTCCTCGTCGGAGAGAGGCTCCAGGGGACAATAAGAGAGCAGATTGTCCCGCAGGTGTTCCATATAAGTCATACCACTCAGCACGCACAGCACGCCCTCCCTGGTTCCGGCATATCTGAAAGCCCACGAGGCGATCGACCGTTCGGGATCTCTCTTCTTCAGTTCGGAAACGATCTTGTTCGGCATCTTCGCAAGCCGGCCTCCCAACAGCGGTTCCATGATCACTGCCGGAATACCGCGCTTATGGAGTTCGGCATACAGATATTCGGCATCGGTATTGCTGCTGTTTATCTCGCTGGCATGCAACCAGTCGAGATAGTTGAGTTCTATCTGCACGAAATCCCAGTGCACCTCTCCGTTATCATGCATCTTAAGAGCATGATCATAAACCGAGATATCACCATGATAAGAAAACCCGAGATTGCGGATTTTCCCCTCTTTCTTCTTCTGTTGAAGCCAAGGCAGCAGACCATTATCGATAAACCGGGCATTGAATAGTTCCATCGCATCCTTGTCGTTGCTGCTTCCACCGATGGCATGCAACAGATAGTAGTCGATGTAATCGGTCTGCAGTTCCGTCAGCGAATGATTGAACATCTCTACGGAATTGTCGAAACTATAGTCCTGGAAATTCGACATCTTCGTGGCGATATAATAACTCTTCCTCGGATGCCTCTTCAGAGCGATACCGGTATGCCGCTCCGACATTCCCATAGTATATACAGGCGATGTATCGAAATAATTAAGTCCGTGCTCCAGAGCGTAGTCAATCTGGCGGTTCACCATTTCCTGATCCACCTCCTCGTCACCCTTCTGTCTGTCGCCCGACTGCCCTACGACGGGCAGCCTCATCATACCGTATCCCAATATCGACACCTTGTCGCCGGTATTCGGATTCGTGCGATAGGTCATTTTTCCCGTCGGAGGCTCCTGCTGCGCCGCCGAAGTATTCTCACCTCGTTTGCATCCGATGGTAGTAGCGGCGACAGTAGCAGCCGTCCCGGCCCCGAAAATCTTCAAAAACGTGCGACGCGATATATCTTTTTCTTTCATAATAAATTCTTTTCGTTTGAAATCATTGTTCATTTTTGTCAGCCGAAGCCTCAGATAGTCTTATGCTGCTCGTGTCCTTCCACATATATCGCGGAGAGAGGCCGTGCCGGACACACATATTCACACTTGCCGCAACCGATGCAGCGCGACTCATTAACCGCCGGCACGTCGACATCGTTGCCATCCACCTGGATCGTGACCATATCTATCGCTCCGGCCGGACATTTGTCGGCACAATTGCCGCAAGAGATACCGTCGGTCACAGGCAGGCAGTTTTTCTTTATCCATACGGCATGGCCGATCTGCGTCGACGACTTAACCGCTCTGTCTATTTTGATGATAGCGCCAGTGGGGCATACCTCCGAACAACGAGTACACTCCGGACGGCAGAAACCGCGGTCGAAGTCCATCACCGGTTGCATGAAATGCTGGAGATCTGTCGACGGGCGAAGCACCCCGTTGGGACATTCGGCGACACACAACTGACAGGCAGTGCAATGATGAGCCATATTTTGTGCGCTGAGCGAACCGGGAGGAGTCAGAGGCGTATGTCGTTTCGGAGCCACCTTATCCTCAATCTCAGCCAATCCGCCATCTACCTTCTTTTCCACATCGGCAATGGCCGCTGCTGATGTCGCTGCGGCAGCTGCCAGGAGGAACGACCGTCGGCCGGCAGACTCGGGTCGGGGACTTGACGATTCCTTCGTTTCTTCTGCAGCCTTCGCCTTTTTCAGCGAATATTTCAGAGCACCGAACTGACACTGTTCGAGACAATCGCCACAGACCACACATCGGGAATAGTCGACGGTATGGGTGCGGAAGTCGATACATGAAGCCTTGCAGTTACGGGAACACTTGCTGCACGAACGACACTTGTCGGCATCGAAGCGGATCTTCATCAGAGAGAACCGGGAGAAGAACGACAGCAGAGTGCCGACAGGGCAGATGGTATTGCACCAAGTGCGGCCGTTGCGCCATGCAAGAACCGCCACGACGACAAATGTCGCTACTGCCACGAGCAGAGTGGAGAGCCCTCGCAACCATACATCCGCACTATAGAAAGCATAGCTGTCGAAATGTTCCGATATGCCGGCAAAGATATTATTTATCGACAGATAGACGGGCTGCAGCAGATTGCTCGCTATGCGGCCGAAAGCAGAATAGGGTTCGAGGAGTGCCACGACGGGCATCAGTCCGCAGAAGAATGCGATAACAGCCAATGCCAGCACCCCGTAACGAAGCCATCGCTTGGCAGGCGAGAAGCTATACGTGCCGAGCCGGTTTTTCTTGTTTCTCCGGTTTCTCCACCATATCCCGAGGCGGGCGACGACATCCTGCATCACTCCCAAAGGACAAATCACACTGCAGTAGATTCGGCCGAAGATAAGGGTGAGAAGCAGGAGCACTATCACGACTACCGCGTTCAGGGCGAGCAGAGCCGGGAGGAACTGCACTTTTGCCATCCATCCGAGCCACAGATGAACGGCTCCGGTGAAGTCGAGGAACAACAATGTGATTCCGATGAAAAACACTGTTGCCAGCGAAATTCTTATTTTCCTTAACATAATAGTTTGTTATAAATTTATTTCCTTACAATCAGGATGCTCAGTTCGTAGAGCAGCCATACCGGAAGCGATACGATCAGGAGAGTGAATACATCGGTGGTGGGAGTAATCACTGCCGCGACTATCAGTATCACTACGATGGCATGACGGCGGTAACAGCTCATCATCCGACGGTTGATTATCCCCATACGGCCCAACAGCCAGCAAATCACCGGCAACTGAAACACGATGCCGATGCATAGCATCAGGGTGATCATCGTGTCGACGTATGAACTCAGCGTCAGCATATTGTCGACAGACTCGCTCACCTGATAAGTCCCAAGGAATCGCAGAGTCAGCGGGAAGATGAGGAAGAAGCAGAGCAGTGTCCCGATGACGAACATCAGATAACCGCTGCCGACGACCCTCAACGCCAGACGACGTTCCTGCTGGTATAATGCCGGAGAGACAAAACCGAAGAGTTCGTAGAGCCAGTAGGGCGACGATGCAAACAAACCGGCATACACCGCCACTTTGATATGCATCATCAGTTGCTCGGTAAGGCCGGTGTTGATCAGATGCAGGCCGAACGGCGGCAGTCCCAGCAAACGATAGCTGGGGAAATCGTCACGACATGGCGCCAGAACCACCGCGAAAAGCTGGTCCTTGAAGCAGAATGCCACGACAGCCATAACGACTATCACAACGACACAGCGCAACAGCACACCGCGAAGTATATCGAGATGATCCCAAAACGACATATTGTCTGCGTCGCCCATCGCTTACTTTTCTTCTCCTGCGTCCGACGAAGCCTTATCCTTCTCCTCTGCGGCAGGCTCGTCAATCTCCCGCATGCCGTCTTTGAAACTTTTCACTCCTTTGCCCAAGCCTTTCATCAGTTCCGGTATTTTCTTGCCTCCGAAGAGCAACAGGATGATGAGCGCTATGACCAAGATCTCTTGAAATCCTATTCCCATATTGTTTTCTTTCTGTGGTTAGTATTTCCGTTTACTAAAATTCCGAGTGCAAATATAATTATTTTTTTCAAAACGGCAATGCTTTCCGCTATTTTTTTAATTCTTTATGGTGCCGGGGTGAAATCGATATCACCTGGAATTGATGTATTTGTTGAAATTTTCCAGATATGATTCCGTTACATGTATTATCGCATCTCCAACATACAAGCAATTATTACGGTCGATCTTCCTTATCTTGTTTAATGACACTATCTAAGATCTGTTGACGCGCATAAATTGCGAAGCCGGCAACATCTCCTCACAAGACTTCATCGTCAGATGACTTATCAGAGGTCGGTTTTCATTATCAATATAAAACTTAACATAATCTTTCAGCCCCTCGACATAAACGATGTCTGACAGAGCTATCTGATGCAGATTTCCGTCTACCCTTATAAAGTGTGTATAAAGTGAAGCAATCGGGGATTTTAGGAAACTGTCAGTTGGGAAAATCACCGTACCTTTGCACCATAAAGCAAAAGATTCCAGGGATATCTGAAAGACGATAAGTCACGGATGCTCCGACTGCTCGATAACGCCATCATGACGATGGATGAAGAGAAATTTACAAAAGAGTTCCGACGAGAACACAGATCTATATAATGATTTACGAGAAAGGATAGTATATGAAGAATGCCGGATACATCCCCAAATGTATATCATGCAATGGCTGCTATCGGTCTAAAGGACTTCGGTGTATATTTTTAGACAGATCTATCAATACAAAGTAAGACGGCTGTTTACGAGTCGCTTGAATAAGATTTTATCTCAATTTAGCATTTTTTCTTTGATTCAATAGTGATTATTCAACTTTTTTATTAACTTTGCACCCGAAAAAGACTGAATAAGTCAGGAAATCAGCATCAAGAACGCAGCAATGCGTGCCAACCGAGTCGGCGAGAGGCCAGAGCATCCCCGACGACCACGGTGGCGAGCTTACAAAAGCAGATGTGGGCGAAAGCCAAAAATCAACAGCTCCATGAATGTGGATTTCCT
>Ga0065709_1006045_pt1 | contig 20277 bp, 18 predicted proteins | sample Hoacrofraction14_2_FD_59096 | JGI IMG/M metagenome (GOLD analysis project Ga0065709, IMG submission 59096) | Hoatzin crop microbial communities from Cojedes, Venezuela, sample from fiber fraction 14 v1 | ecosystem: Host-associated > Birds > Digestive system > Esophagus > Crop | place: Venezuela...
CCCCGTGCAGATCGAGGATTTCCTGAGGCAGCACCCCGCCGTCAACGACGTTGCCGTCATCGGCTTCCCGGATGCCCGCCTCGGCGAGATCGCGGGCGCCATCATCCAGTGCAAGGCCGGCATGACCTGCACCGAGGACGAAATAAACGAGTTCTGCCTCAAGCTCCCGCGCTATAAGCGCCCGAAGAAAATAATCTTCGCCGAGGTGCCGAGGAACGCGACCGGCAAGATCGAAAAGCCCGCCCTCAGGAAGAAGTACGGCGCGGACAGGCTCGTGGCCAAGGAGAACCAGGTCAGGAAGCCTGCCGAATAAGATGGATACGGACGAGGCGGCGGCTCATGGGCCGGCCGCCTCTTCTCTTTTGCGGCGAAGGCGGCAGCGGACAAAAAAAGCGAAGCGTCCGGCCGGCCGCTCCGCGGTGATTTTGAAAGGTGGAATCATGACTGATCTTGAATATGCAAGGAAATATTTCGAGGGCGACAGGTACGCCGTTAGCACGACCGGAGCCGTTATCGACGAGGTCGGCAAGGGAATGAGCCTCATAAGCCTAAAGCTCGACGACAGGCACAAAAACGCCCTCGGGCACGTGATGGGCGGCGTCTACGCGGCGGTGGCCGACTTCGCCTTCGCGGTCGCCTCGCAGTACGACGAATACCCAACCGTCACGCTCTCTAGCTCGATCAATTACCTTGCTCCCGTTAAAGGCGACTGCCTCTTTGCAAGGTGCAGCTGCCTTCGGAACGGCAGGACCGCCTGCTTCTACGAAGCCGTGATAACGGACGGGGACGGTACGCTCTGCGCCAAAGCCTCCTTTGCCGGATACAAGATCAAGGCAAGCGCGAAGGTGCCCGAGGAGGCCGCAGCGGAGCCCGACCCCTACAGGCGGTGGCTGTAAGGCGCGCAGGACCTACCTTTTGAGGTGCTGCGATATCTCCCCGTCCTTGTACACGAAAAGCACGATTATGGCCAGGAAGGCCGCGCCGCAGGTGACATAGATGTCCGCGACGTTGAATATCGGGAAGTCTATCAGGGAAAAGTAAATGAAATCCCTGACGTGCCCGAAAGCGACGCGGTCGATGCAGTTGCCGACGGCTCCCGCCGCTAGCATGGTTATGCAGACGCGTAGCAAAAGGAAGCGGCGCGTCCGCGGCACCGAAAAGTAGACATAGGCGCCGACGGCCACGAAGGCCGCCGCGAGCACGACGAAGAGCCAGCGTGCGTCCTGCAGTATGCCAAAGGCCGCGCCGTGGTTTTCAAGGTACCGAAGCTCCAACACTCCGTTTATCAATACCTTCGGCGAAGCTGCCAGGGCCGCCGCAGCGGCCGCCTTCGTCACAAGGTCGGCGGCAAGCAGCGCGGCAAAAAGAAGCGCGTCCGCCAAAAGTATCCTTACTCCCTTTTCCTTCATCCCATGTACCTCGAAGCGTCCACGAAGGCGATTCCCGTGAGGATCTCTTCGTCGGTCACGTCCTCTGCTATAAACGCCTTCCCCATGCCCTCAAGCAGGATGAAGCGGATGCGCCCGGCTTTCATTTTCTTGTCCGACTTCGTAAGGCGGAGGATTTCCTCGGGGTCGAGGCCGTCGGCCATTATCGGCAGACCGAACATAACTAAGATGTCCCGCAGCTCGTAGAGCTCTTCCGTCGAAATGTATCCGCGGTCATGGCTGATCTTCGCGGCGGCGAGGAGCCCGAGCGCGACGCAGTGGCCGTGCAGCAGCCTGAACTCCATGAACTTCTCTATGGCGTGCCCGACAGTGTGGCCGAGGTTTAAGAGGGCGCGTTCGCCCTTCTCCTTCGGGTCGCGCTCGACGACTCCCGACTTGATTTTCGCCGCCCTTTCGATCATCTCGTGGACGGCGCCGCTTTCGCGCTCCGTGACCGCGTCCATGTTCTCGATTATCCACTCGTAATACGCGTGGTCGGCGAGCAGCGCGGTCTTTATCACCTCTCCCATCCCCGAGGCGAACTGCTCGTCGTCGAGGGTCTTAAGCGTCCCTGAGGCCTCGTAGATGAGCGAGGGCATGTGGAAGGCGCCGACCATGTTCTTGTAGGCATGGAAGTCCACGCCGCATTTGCCGCCGATGCTCGAGTCGACCTGCGAAAGCAGCGTCGTCGGGAGCTGGATGAAGCGGATCCCGCGAAGGTAAGTCGCCGCAGCGAAGCCCGCCATGTCGCCTACCACCCCGCCGCCGAGCGCGGCGACGAAGTCGCTCCTGTCGAAGCCGTTTTCAAGGAGGGCTGCGTATATCGCCTCGATCCGGGCGAGGTTCTTGTTCTCCTCTCCGGCCGGGATTACGTGAAGGTATATTTCGGAAAATGCCCCCGAGAGCGCTTCCCTCGCGCTCTTTGCGTAGAGCGGCTCCGTGTTCGTATCCGCCACTATAAGGACGCGCTTGGCGCTTATGCCATTTGCAGCCAGGGCCGCGCCGAGCCCTTCGAAACCCTGTCCGAAATAAATTTCCATCAGTCCCACCTTTCCGCCGCAGGCGGCTTTTTGATATCAGGATATTAACAAGCGGCCGCGCGTGTGCTTGCGCGGCCGCTTAAGTAGTCGGTATCAATAGCCCGAGCGCATACTCGGAATGTCAAAATTGCCGCTCAGGATGCTCGTGACGTCGCCCGAGATGTCGACGTCCTTCGGCGTGAAGAGGAAGATGTAATTCGAGACCATCTTCGGGCTTCCGCCGAGGGAATAGCAGGTTCCGCAGGTGAAATCGATAATGCGCTGGGCGATGTCGATGTCGAGGCCTTCGAGGTTCAAGAGAACCGTGCGGTCGTCTATGAGGTTGTCGGCGATGGTCTTCGCGTCCTCCATCGAGACCGGGCGGATGACGTTCACCATCGGCAGCGCGGACGAGGCGGGGCGGTTCTTCTTCTGCGAAGAAATGTGCGGCCTCTTCGGCTGAGTTTCCTTGTGCCTGACCGGCACGTCCGAATTGTAGTAGTCGCCTGCGGAATCCCCGTAGAGGTCCGCGAGGTCGTCCTTGTAATAGTCGTCGTCATCGTCGAAGCGTGAACGGCTCGGCCTGCGGGCTGAAGAATCCTTCTTCGCGGGCCTCTCCTTGCTCCTTGCCGGCTTCGCTTCCTCCTCGAACTCCTCCCGCTCGCGCGCCTTGGTCTCTTTTGCCTCTGCGCGCTTCGACTTCATCCTGGAGAAGAAGCCTTCCTGCTTCTCGGCGGGCTCGTCGTAATCGTCGAACTCCTCGTCGAGCACCTCCTCGTCATCGTATTCGTCATCTATGGAAAATTTATTTATCAGCTTGTCGATAAAACTCATTTTACTGCTCCCCTAAAAGGTTCAGGCGTAATTCCTTGCTCCAAAAATATCCGTGCCGACCCTTACCATGGTAGAGCCTTCGGAAATGGCGACCTTATAGTCGTTGGACATTCCCATGCTCAGGATACATCTTGAACAATTATCAATATTTTTAAGGGGGCTGTCAACCGACAATTCGCGCAATTTACGGAAAACGGGCGCGTCGTCGAGCGGGTCTTCAACGTAGGGCGCGCTTGTCATGTAGCCGGAAAAGAGGATGCCTTCTATCCCGCTCATTTTCAAAGCGAGGGCGTTCGCCTCCTCGGGCGCGACGCCGAACTTGCTCTCCTCCCCCGCCACGTTGACCTCGGCGAGCACGGGNACCGTGCGGCCGTGCTTGACGGCCTCGGCGCCGATCTTCAACGCGAGNGCCTCCGAATCGACCGAGTGGATCATGTAAATNAAGGGCGCGATGTACTTGACCTTGTTCTTCTGCAGGTGGCCGATCATGTGCCAGCGGATGTCCTTCGGGAGCGCTTCAGCCTTCCTGACGAGCTCCTGGACGTAGTTCTCGCCGAAGTCGCGCTGCCCTAAGTCGTACAGCTCTTTTATTTCCTCCTCGGTGCGCGTCTTGCTCACCGCGACCAGAACGACCTCAGACGGATCCCTTCCGCAGGCGCGGCAGGCCTCCGCGATCGATTCCTTTACCTTCTCGTACCTTTCGGCAAGCATTTTACTCCTCCGGATGCGTAACCGTGTCAGTCACCGCCGATGCCTTAAGGGCGATGTAGTCGTACTGCGAAATGCTGTAGGTCAGGCCCCCTTTCACCAGGCAGTACTCCTCGTTCTTGTCGAGGATTTCGACGCGCCTGAACACGGGGTAGCCCTTGTTCATGTTGTATACGCCCTCAAGCGTAACCGTTTCGCCTATCGTGTACCGCTCCTTCACCCTGCCGTCGTCGTCCGAGACGACTATCGCTTCACCCGCGGAAAATGAGCTGAGCGCGGCGTAGGCGTTCCCGTCCTCTGTCCCGTAGAGCGTGAGCGCCTTGAAGGTGTAGGTCTCCTTGATGCCGTCCTCCGACTCGGCCGCCATGACCCCGAGAGAATTGGAGTCTCCGCCCCTTATGAGGAAGTCCGACGGGAATACATAAAATTCCGCGCTGTCGACCGCCGTGACGGGTATCTTAAGGCCGATCGTGGAATTCGTGACGAGCTCTACGCTGATGAAGCGGTCGTTTATGTACCGCAGCATGCCGCTAGTGAAGTCGAGCTTTCCGAAGTAGCTGCCGTCGTCGGCGGCTATTATCGAAAATGAAGCGGTCTGCGTCACTCCGTCCTTTAAGAACTTGACGCGGATGCTCGTCCTGGCCGAAAGCTTGACTATCTGCTTCGCGGTCAGGGGGACTATAACCGACCATTTCTCGGAGGAGGCGAGCTTGAACATCGCCTGCCCCGCGTTGATGTATTCGTCGGTCTTCAGTGAGACCTTCTTCGCGCTGCCCGAGTCGATGCAGTTCGCGCTCAGGCTGTCGAGCGAAAAGTCCTCGTAGCCGTCCGTGTAAAAGCTGACGATCCCGTCCTCATCGGTCCTGCAGACTATGCCCGCGTCGTTCGCCGTCACGCCGTCCTCGGGCGATTCGGCAAGGAGCGTGTCCGCCGAAAGCGTGTACTTTAGGTCGTAGGCGCTCCCGAAGGACGTCGGCGAAAAAGAGCCGAGGAAAGTCCTCACCTCCTCCGACGCGGCGGCCTCCGCCTCCTCGCTTAGCTCAGCGATCCCGTAGCCGTCCTGCTTGTTCGCGCTCATGGCGTAGACAGCGCCGCCCGATTTTATTTTCTTGCCGTCGCGGGCGTAGTAGGTCGCGTACCCTCCCGATGAAGCCGTGTACACCGTCTCGTCCCTAAGTATCAGGCCGGTGTAGGTCTGGTTCTTCGCCAGGGGGCCTGCCGTTACCTGATAGGACTTTATGGTGTCAGAGGCCATGTATATCAGGATGGATATGATCAGATAGACGAAAATTATGCTAAAAATAATCGTTCCGATATTCGCCGCCGCTAGACGGCGAATACCGGAAAGACGCGATTTTAATCTATTCAATTGACTGTCTCCGGACTGGAAACTTTCACAGGGCTACGACCACCTTCTCAGCGACCTCGGGCGCGAGGGCGCTCTTGTCCACGGACACGGAGATGACGATGTCGACGCCGAACTGCTCGCTGACCTTGTCGAGCGCCAGGATGGTCGCGGTGACGTCCCCGTCCTCAAGGTGGGCGCACTTCATGAAGCCGTCGAGGTAAAGCGCCTCAAGGTCGTGGTCCTGGGAAATGATCCCGCAGATGAAGCCGACGAACTGGTCGGAGTTCTCTATCGGATAACGGGATACGTCGATAAGGCGTACCTTGTTGTTGAGCTCGTACATATGCTTGCTGCTCTTGTCCAGATACACGATGCTGCCCTTTGCCGAGCGTATCTGGGTATTGACACGATTGAGAAGCTCCGTGGTTTTTCCTCTTCCTTTGTTGCCGGCTATCAACTGAACCATAGCGAGTGCCCTCCTTTTAATTCGAGTAACAGTCCCGGGGTTCGTCCCCGAAAGACGTTAATAAGATTATAATTTAACGCGCCTGAAAATACAAGAATGTCAGCCGTCATTTATCACCGAAAGAAGCGCGTTCATGTCCGAGTAGAGGGCGTCGTTGGACGTCTCCCCCACTATTATCGAGCAGTAAAGCTCTCCGAAGGCGTTCTGCGAAAGCAGGGCCAGGCAGTGCCCCGCCGCGTTGGTCGTGCCCGTCTTGCCGCCTATTACCGCTACGTCCTTCGGCGCCTTGACCGCCTTAGTCAGGTACCTGTCGGTCGCCGTCAGGCTCACGTGCTTCGCTATCGACGCCGCGTCCTGGTAGTAGGCCGTGTACGAAGCGGCGTGCACCGTCGCCTCGAACTCGGGATAGTTCCGGAGTTCGTTGAGTATCAGGTAAATGTCATAGACGGTCGTATAGTGTTCGCTGTCGTGAAGCCCCGTGGGATTCACGAAATGAGTGCCGGTCGCGCCTATCTTCTTCGCCGTGGCGTTCATCTCGGCGACGAAGTCCTCAAGGGTTCCTCCCACGTGGCGGGCGGCCGCCATGGCCGCGTCGTTGCCGGACTGGATGAGGAAGGCTTTAAGCAGTACCTCGAGCGAGACCTTGTCGCCCACGGCGAAGCCGCTGACCTGCGCCCCGTCCTCAAGCGTTATGTCGCTCTCTTCTATCGTCACCGTGTCGCTTAGGTTCCCGTCCCTAAGGACGATCAGGGCCGTCATCAGCTTGGTTATGCTGGCGGGGTATATTTTCTTGAACATGCCGTCCGAGAAGGCGACCTCGCCCTCGCTCATCGAAAAGAGCGCGCCCGAGGCGTTCCCGCTAAGTGAAAGCCCGGAATACGCCTGGTTGTCCTTGCCGACGCACAGCCCGTAGGTCGCGGCGAGCGCGGCGTCCTGCGTGCCGAGGATGTCGTCGACGTTGCCTCCCTCTCGCGTGTACGGCAGCGGGAACTCGACCGTCTCGGCCTTGCGGACGTTCATTATGAGGTAGACGCCGCCCGCCAGCACTGACGCGAGCAGGAGCACCAAGAGCGAGGTTATGAGCATTTTCCGTCCTGTCATGCCGTTCCTCCTTTACGCCGCGTCTTCCCTTCGCCTGCCCGTCGAATAGGGGTTGGCGTAGGGCCTTATCCTGCTCTGCAGGCCGACGTTGAGCACCAGGCCTATCCCTATGAAGAGGCTGACTAAGGACGTCATGCCGTAGCTGACGAAGGGCAGCGGGGTGCCCGTGTTCGGAAGCAGCCTCGTCGCGACGCCGATATTGATGAAGCTCTGGATGGCGATTACGGCGGCGACGCCGCAGCAGAGTATTTTCCCGGCGATGTCCTTGGCCCGCCGTCCCATCCTTATGCACTCTAGTTCTATCAGGAGAAGCAGCAGCACTATGCCCGCGCTCCCCATGAAGCCGAGCTCCTCTCCCGCCACCGCGAAGATGAAGTCGTTCTGGATTTCGGAGATGAAATTGCCCTTGTTCGCCGAGGAGAAGTCGCTGTTGTTCAGCCCCTTGCCGGTCAGCATCCCGCTGCCGATGGCGGTTACCGAGTTGTTCTGCTGGAGGTTGCCGTCGTTGTAATCGGGGTTGTCGGGATCCAGGAAGTTCATTATGCGCTTCCTCTGATAGTCCTCGAGCAGGTTCTGGTCGGGGCTGCTCACGATCCCGATGACCGCGAAGCCCGCAATCAGCACGGCTATGATAGAGGGAACGATTACCTTGTAGCTAAGTCCCGCCGCGAAGTAAAGCGCCACGAAGACCATCGCTATCGTCAGGGTGTTCTTAAGGTCCGGCTGTATGAAGACCAGGAACAGCGGGATGAGGATAAGGAGCATCGTCCGGAGGAAAAAGACGGGCTTGTTGAGCTCGTGCTCGTGCGCCATGAAGTGGGCCGCGAAGAAAATGATGAGCAGGATCTTGCACAGCTCGACCGGCTGGAAGCGTATGCCTGTAGAGCCAGAGCCGATCGAAATCCAGCGCGTCGCGCCCTTGGAGGAATCTCCCGCAAGCCGGACGGCCACCAGAAGCAGGAGGCTTAAGGCGTAAATGGCTTTGCTGAAGCGCAGTATCCAAGAATAGTCGACGAAGGATACGAAAAGCATGCAGGCGGCTCCGAGCAGCACGCCGAAGAGCTGCCTGAGCATGAGGCTGCTCTGCGCGGAGCCGACCAGCAGGATGCCGAGCGCGGAAAGCGCCAGCACCCAGAAGACCAGCCTGAAGTTGTAGTCTTTTCTTCTGTATTTCCTGAACATCAGTCAACCTGCTGTGTGGTAACCGAATCGGTGCGTGCCGTTCCGGTGATGAGTTCGCTCTCGTCGGCGAGGTTGAAGTAATACTGGAGTATATCCTTGCCTGCCAGAAGGGCGTTGGTCGATGCGTATCCGTTACCTATGCGGACGACGAGCGAGATCGTCGGATTTTCGCTCGGCGCGTAGCACATGAAAAGCGCGTGCGAGGCGTGGGTCTTCGAGACCTGCGCCGTACCCGTCTTGCCACTCACTGCGAAGGGGAAGTCGTCGAAGTTGTGGTTCAGGACTATCATGGAGCGCATGCCTTCGTGGATGGTGTCCCAGGTCGTGCCGGAAACCGAAAGCAGGCTCTTCACCTCCGGGGAATAGTCCTCGATCAGGGTGCCGGAAGGCGTGCAGACCTTGTCGACGATGGAAAGCGAGTAGCTCGTGCCGCCGTTCGCCAGGGTCGTGACGTAGCGCGTCAGCTGCGTGGTCGTGTACGCGTGCGTCCCCTGCCCGATGGACGAGGCTATGGCGTACTGGTCGGACACGCTGGGCGCCGCCTCCGGGAGCTCGATCCCCGAATTTTCGTCGAGGTTGTACATCTGCGCGTAGGTCTGAAGGGACTTCAAGGCCCTCGAGTCGGACCACGTGCCGCCCCGCGTGCCGAGCTGGTAGGCGACGTTGCTGAAGAACACGTTGCAGGAGTTCGCTATACCGCCGACTATGTCGAGGCTGCCGTGGCCGGTCGTCAGCCAGCAGTTAAGCGGCGTATCCGTAAGGTCGAACACGCCCGTGCAGTTGAAGGTCGTCGAGCGCGATATCACGCCCTCCTCAAGGCCCGCAGTCGTGGTGACGAGCTTGAAGGTCGAGCCCGGAGCCGTCGTCTGCTGCGTCGCCTTGTTGTAGAAGGGACGCGAGCCGCTCTGGGCGAGCTTGTTGTAGTATTCGACGTCCATCGTGTTGGCGAGGCGGTTGTTGTCGTACCCGGGGTAGGTGACGCAGGCGAGGACCTCGCCGGTGTTCGGGTCGGTAATAACCGCCGACCCCGAGCAGGGCTCAAGCGCAAGGTCCGCCGGCGTGAGGACGAGGTTGTGTATCTGGTTCAGCACGAGGGCGTAGGCGTCCATGCTGCCCGCCGTGAAAGTATCGTAGTATCCGTCCGCCGTGTCGAAGACTCCCTGGTCGTAGAGTATCTGGACGAGCATCGCCCCGCTCAGCTCCTCGGAAATTATCATGTTCTTGTAGAGCATCGCGGAGAAGTCCTTGTCGCTCGGCAGGTTCTCTTCGATATAGGTTATTAGGCTCTCGTATATCTCCGTGGAGTCGAGGTACTCTCCCGAGACGCCCAGAGCCTTGGCGTCTATCCAGTTCTGCTCCGCCGCGTGGATCAGGTACTCGCGCAGGGAGATGCTGCCCTCGTTCGTGTACGCCTTGTAGACCTCGTCGTTCTTGTCGATTTCGGAAGTCTCAAGTATCCCCTTTGACGAGGTGAGGAAGGTGTTGACAAGGTAGTCCTCGTACTCTTTTATTTCCTCGTCGAGCAGCGAATGGGCAGGCGCGCCCTTGCTCTTTAAGTCGGAGGTGATGGCGCCTATGACGGACTCGATCTTCGCGTCGAAAAGCGCCTGGACGGACCGTTCCATGTCGGAGGCGTCCTTTTCCTGAAAATGGCTTATGTCTATGACCTGGTTCTCGATGAGGGCGTTGTACACGTCGCCTATCGGTATCCTGATGTCGTAGGTGTCGGTGATCTTGCTGTAGTCGAACTCCATGGCGTTGATGATCATCGACTCCAGTATTCCCGCGATGCGCTGCTCAAGCATGTTGTAGGCCGCGACCTGCAGGTTCTTGTCGATCGTCAGGTAGACGTCGTTGCCCGACACGGGCTCTACGGTCGCGGACTCGTCGATGTTCAGGACCTTGCCGACGTTGTTGACGTTGACCGTCTCCTCGCCGTCGGTGCCCTGCAGCGTCGTCTCGAATATTTTCTCTATGCCCGACTTGCCGACGATGGAGGTCGTCGTATAGTTGTCGCTCAGTTCGCTGAACTCCGAGAGCTCGTCGGTGGAAATCTTTCCGATGTAGCCGATCATCGAGGCGAAGGCTTCGGGCTGGTCGTACACTCGCACCGAATCCTCGACGACGTCTATGCCGGTCAGCGTCCCCGCGTTCTCGATGAGGTCGGCGACGGACTCGTCCGAGAGGTCGGTCGCGATGGTAACGGGCAGGTACTTGCGGTAGCTCGTCGTAAAGAGCTGGTAGCGCACGTAAATGATATCCAGTATCTCCTGCTTCGTCAGCTCCTTCGGCAGGCCGTACTTTTCAAGCTCCTCGTCAGTGTATGGCTTAGTGGTCCTTATGATGGCGAAGCCGCCGCTCGTGTCGGAGCTCGCGAAATAGTCGATCATTTCCTCGGCCGAGCACTCCGCCTCCATGTCGGTGAGGTCGTCCGTGAGGGCATGGCCGAAGACGTCCGCCCGGAACCTCAAAAGCGTGCGCCCCGACACGTCGTATGCGTAATTGCCGTTCTCGTCGAGGACGACGTGGTAGTCGTTGCTCAAGGAGTCGCCGTGGGACTTTAGGAGCTTCGAGATCCGATAGGCCTCGCCGTTAAGCGAGAGCGCCCTTATCCTCGAGCTCTCGTAGGTGCCCGAGTCCTCAAGGGTCAGCGAGTAGGAAAGGCGGTTCCCCGCTATCAGGTTGCCGTTCCTGTCGTAGATGTTGCCTCGGGTGGCCTTCAAGGTCCTGGCCTTGGTCGTCTGGACTTCGAAGTTGTCGCGGTAGGTCTGGCCGTTGATTATCTGAAGGACGTAGAGCCGCCTTAAGAGCACTGCCGCGAACACGCAGAAAACGACCGCGATTACCGTGGTCCTGCTGATCTTTATTTTCTTAAGTATCCTCTTTAATCTTTTGACCATAGCGCGTGGTGGCTCCTCGTGTTCTCCGCCGGCCACTTCCTATGGATGGCATAGAGAAGTCGGTAGATGGGCAGAGTCATAATGGCCGTATATACAAGCTCCGGAAGGATTATATTTACGAGATAAACGAGCACGGCGGTGCGTCCCCTGAAGAGGAAGAACAGCGCGTAGACGATTATATTTACGGCAAAATCACTGACGCACACGAGGACTATCGGGATGCGTATGTCCCTCTCGAAGAAAATGTCGCGGCTTATGCCCGTGAAATATCCGACGAGGAGGTAAAGGAGGGCGTAGAAGCCTATGAATTCACCGTACATCGCGTCGATTACCAGCCCGCCGATGAAGCCGGCGAGCATGCCTTCCGCCTGCCCGCTCAGGCAGGCGCAGGAAACCACGGTGACGAGCACGAGGTTCGGAGCCACCGAGGTAAAGGAAAGCGATTTGAAGAGCGTGGACTGCAGTATTATGCAGGCCCACAGCACGATGAATGAAAGGAATCGCCTCATGTCAGTCGGAATTCTCCTTTGTCTGCTTTAGCTCCTTGATGACGAAGACTTCCTCGATGTTGCGGAAATCGACCGAAGGCACGATCGTCCCCGACTTCGTAAGGTGGTTCTCGTCCTCCGTCACCGTCGAAATGCTCCCTATGAGGATGCCGGGAAGGTACTTGGAGCTTATGGAGCTCGTCACCACCTTCGTCCCTTCGGTGACCGCGTCGTCCTCGTCGCTCATTTCTGAGAAGTCGATGACGCCGCTGGCCATGTGCGAGAGGCTGCCGCTCACGATGCAGCTCGCCGACGCCGTGTAGGCGATCGCGCTGACGCTGCTTTCGTCGTTTATTATCGACCTGACCTCCGCCCAGCTCTTGCCGACCGAGGTCACTATGCCCACGAGGCCGCCGTCGGTTATGACGTTCATGTCGGCCGCTATGCCGTCGTCGCTCCCCTTGTCGATGGTGAAGGTGCTGTACCAGTTGCCCGGATCCTTGCCGATGACCCTGGCTCCGATCTTGGTGTACTCCGCGTATTCCTTGTCAAGGTCGTAGAGCTTGCGCAGCCTTTCGAGTTCTTCAGCGTCGAGGTTCAAAGCGTTGTTCTCATCGGTCAGCGCCGCGACCTGGGCCTTCAGGTCTTCTATCTCTTCCTGCGCGGCCTTCGCGTCCGCGAAGCCCGAAAGCGAGGACGACAGGAAGCTCCCTATCTTGTTGACTCCGCTTTGGAAAGGCGTCACCGCGTACCCTACCGCCGTGCGCACGGGGTAGGCGACGAAGTCGGAAAGCAGGGTCGCCGCCATGAGGCCGACGCACACTATGACGAGTACGGCCAGCATCCTCCGGCTTCCCGGCTTGAATCTTTCCTTCCACTTGTTCATCGGCTGCTCCTTTAGCCCCTTGCCTTCAGGCGCGCATGCGCTTCGCCAGCCGCTGCAGGGCATCGCTTTCTATAATTTCTTTTATTCCTTGCACCGTACACTGCTCGTAGGCGGATGAAATGTTCACCCCGATGCCCGTCATGCGGCGTATGTACTGCTCAATGAACGGTATCCGCGCCGTGCCTCCGGAAAGGTAGATGCCTTCGCTCGCCGCCGCGGACATGATCTGCGGCGGGGTGCGCTCTATGAAGTCGCGGATTTCGCCCGCGAGGGTCTTTATCGGTTCCGCCGCGGCCTTAGAGGCCAGCTGCGCGGTGATGCTCGTCTCGCGGGGAAGCCCGGATAGAGTGTCCATTCCCACGATGCGCCGCCCCTCGTCCGGGACGTCGCCGAAGGTGACGAGCGCGGCCTTTAAGCGCCTTGCGGTGCGGCCTCCTATCAGGAGGTTCATTTTCTCCTGGACCGCCTGCGTTATGGCTTCCGTCAGGTGGGCGCCGCCGATCGGGAACTGGCGGCTTATGACTATCTGCTCCGCGCTGACGACCGAAAGCTCCGTCGTGTACTCGCCTATGTTGACCACGACCGAGCCCTTCGTCCTCGTGATCGGGATGCCGAAGCCTATGGCGTCGCAGATCGGCCGGTCGAGGAAATATATTTCGCTCTTCCGCCCGAAGGCCAATCGGCAGGTCTCGACGTAGGCGCGGTTGATGACCGCCGTCCGCTGGACGGGCACGGAGACGTAGAGCTTCGCGGGCGGAATCCTGCCTTCGCTTCGCTTTATAAGCGTCTTGAGGACGAACGACGCCTCTTCCCTGTCGGCTATGCGGCCGCTCTTCATGGGCGACTCGACCCTGACCGACGGCGGAGTCTTGCCGAGCATCGAATAGGCGTCCTTCCCGACGGCGATGACCTCGTTCTCCTGCGTCACTGCAAGGAGGCTGCTCTCGCAGAGCACCCTCCCCGCCTGTTGGCTGTATATTTTCACGGAATCGGTACCGAAGTCGATCCCGTAGGAAACAAGCGACATCATCCACCCTTCTGCCTGAGCAGCCCTTCCTCCAGAAAGCTCACGTAACAGCAGTCTCCTATTACGATGTGGTCGAGGAGCGATATCTCAAGCAGCCTTCCTGCCTCGCGCACCTTCATGGTGACTTCTATGTCCTCGCGGCTCGGCGTCGGGTCGCCGCTTGGATGGTTGTGCACGAGCACGATCCCGACCGCCCCGTGCCTTACCGCCTCCGCGAACAGCTCTCGCACCGAAAGGAGCGCGCTGTTGACCGTGCCCTCCGACAGCCTGCACTCGTGGAGAAGGTTGCCCTTCGTGTCGAGCATCATGGCGTGGAGGCACTCGCGCTCGCAGTGGCGCAGAAGCTCCATGTAGTAGTCCGCTATCGTCGACGGCTCGCTGAACGAGAGCGAGCGTAGCGCCCGCTTTGCCGCGATCCGCTGCGAAAGCTCGGCCACGCACTGCAGCTGGATGGCCTTGACCTCCCCGACGCCGGGGATCGCCGTCAGCTGCTCCACCGTCATGTGGCACAGGGCCAAGAGCCCGCTGTGGACGCCGCCCGCCGAAAGTATTTCCTCGGCGAGCGCGACCGCGTCCTTCCCGACCGTCCCGGTCCTAAGGACCACCGCCAGAAGCTGCGCGTCCGTAAGCACCTTCGGACCGTACCTCAGGCACCTTTCATAAGGCCTGTCGGACGCAAGGTCCGATTCCCTAAGAAGCCTTCCCACTCTTCCCTCTTTCTACTTCCCGGATACGTAGAAAGGGGCATTTAGCCCCATTTGCGGAAAAAGCAAAAGATCAAGGCGTATTCTATCACATTCCAAAATCCCTGTACAGACGCGCCGCCCTATGGCCCTGAAGATGGATTAGTCAATCAACAGGCGCGTACTTTGAGATCAAGGCCTCGGCGCAGCGAAGGCCGTCCATCGCCGCCGACATGATGCCGCCCGCGTATCCCGCTCCCTCGCCGCAGGGATAAAGGCCGGCTACGGAGCTCATCAGCGCTTCGCCCCGCTCTATCCTGACCGGCGAGGACGACCTGCTCTCGACGGCGCTTATAATCGAGTCGGGCCGGTCGAAGCCTTTTATTTTCCTTGAGAAAATGCCGATGCCGAAGGCGATGTCCTCAGCGACGTCGGCGGGAAGCACGCCCCTTGCGTCCCCGAAGCGGCCCTGCCCGCGCAGGCAGCTCGCAAAGCCGCCGCTGCCGGTGCTCGGCACTCCCTGGACGAAGTCGGAATAGAGCTGCTGCACTATCCCTCCCTTTCCCGCCGCGAACGCCCTCTCTTCGAGCATCCTCTGGAAGGCCGCGCCCGAAAGCACGTCCGGCTTCTCAAGCCCGGCCGCTTTCGCGCAGTATTCCGGCGTCACGGTCACCAGGACGGCGCTGTTGGCGTTCGCCGATCCCCTGTCGGAATAGCTCATGCCGTTCGTGCAGCTCCCGCCTTCCTCCGAGGAGGCGTTGACGACGTAGCCGCCCGGGCACATGCAGAAGGTATAGACGCCCCTTCCCGAAGGCGCAGCGGCCGTCAGCTTGTACGCGGCCGCGGGGAGGCCGCCGCGTTTTTTGCCGTACTGGGCAAAGTCGATCATCTCCTGCGGGTGCTCGATCCTGACTCCCACCGCGAAGGCCTTCGCGGTCATCGGGACCTGCCTTTCAAGGAGCATTTTGAAGGTGTCGCGGGCCGAATGCCCCGCCGCGAGGATCAGCGCCTCCGCGGCGATCCGCTCATTTCCGTTGACTTCGATTTCCTTCAAGCTGCCGCCTTCGACGGTTATGTCGCTGACGCGGCTTAAAAAGCGGACCTCGCCTCCAAGCTCTATTATGCTCTTCCGCATGGAGACGACTATTTTCTTAAGGACGTCGGTGCCTATGTGCGGCCTCTGGGCGTAGACGACGTCCTCCGCGGCTCCGTGCTCCCTAAAGGTCTCCCGTATGAACGCCCCGCGCAGCATCGGGTCCTTGACCGAAGTGTAGAGCTTCCCGTCGGAAAATGTCCCGGCTCCGCCCTCTCCGAACTGCACGTTCGTCAAAACGTCGAGCTTCCCGCCGCGCCAGAACTCCTCCACGGCGCGGCTCCTCTCCTCCGCGTCCGCTCCGCGCTCTAAGACGAGCGGCCGGTAGCCGCAGCGGGCCAGAAGGTAGGCCGCGAACATCCCAGCGGGGCCAAAGCCCACGACGACGGGCCGGTCTTTGAGCCTCTCGCTGCCGCTCTTTGGGAAAATGTATTCCTCACGCGTTGCCGCCTGCGCCTTACCCTTAGGCTTTGCGCCCTTAGAAAGCGCGGCGTCCACGGTGTAGACCTCGAAAATGTCGGGCTTTTTCCTGGCGTCTAAAGACTTCCTGCGGATTATAAGCTCCGCCACATCCACCCGCCTTACTTTAAGCTTCTTCGCGGCGGCCGCGGCCAGTTCCTCTTCCCCGCTCAGAGCCGGAAGCTTCAAATCGCTTATCCTGTAGTATTTCATACGATTGCCCTTCACTGCTTCGCCGCCGCCCTTCCGGCCAGGATCCCGCCGGCGAAGGCGTACTGCAGGTTGAAGCCCCCGCACCTGCCGACGGCGTCCGTCATCTCGCCGACGAGGTAGATCCCCGGGACGATCCGCGACTCCATCGTCGACGGCTCTATTTCATCGGTGCTTGCGCCGCCCGACGCTGCCTGTGCCTTATCGAGCGGCAGGGTTTTTTCTATTTCAATCGGAAAATGCTTGATCAGACGGGCTGCCCCGCCGCCGCTTGACGAGGCTTTAAAAATAACCTCCGAAAGCTTCTTCGGAAAGAGCCCCGCCAGGGATTCTTCAAGGCCGACCCCGCGCTTTTCATTTGCCCCGATGAACGAAGAAAGATCGCTTTCAGAAAGCTCCGGGCAGAAGTCGATGAAGGCCTCGAAGTCCTTTGCATTTTCAATAAAAGAACCTGCCGCCATGCTGACGTTGAACGCGGGAATGCCCGAGACGCCGTAATCCGTAAGCTGAAGCTCTCCTTCGTCAGAGGCCGAGGCGCCGTCCGCGCAGGAAAGGCAGATCCGCCCGCGCGTCCTCACCCCGCCCCAGGGCTGCCTTGACTTTGCCTTCAGCTGCAGCGGCACGAGCGCGGGGCGCATGGGCACGGCGCCGTGGCCGAGCGACACGGCCGCGTCAAGCAGCGCGCCGCAGCTCCCGCCTCCTTCTACCCTCGCGGGCGAGCCGCCCGCCAAAATGACAGCGTCCGCCTCATAAGAATACCCAGGGACTTCGACCGTGAATCCCGCTTTTGCTTTTTTTATGGAAACGACCGGCGTCGAGGTCCTTATCCTGACTCCCGAGCGCTTCGCCGCCGAAAGGAGGCAGGCGAGGACGGACTGGGCCTGTTGTGGCCTCGGATAGAAATATCCGCCGATGTCGGCCGCGGCAAGGCCCCTCTCACGAAAGAAAGAGAGGACTTCGCTCACAGGGCAGAAAGAAAGCACCCTTTCCGCGAAGGATGGATCGGCTCCGAAGTACGCTCCCTTAGGCGAAGCCGCATTTGCCATATTGCACCTGCCGCTGCCCGTGACGAGAAGTTTCTTCCCCGGTGTTTTTTCGGCTTCGAGGACAGTCACATCCGCGCCCTCCTCCGCCGCCGCGACTGCCGCGATAAGCCCGCTGGCACCGCCTCCTGCGACTATCACTCGCCTTGCGTTTCCATGCGCCATAAAAGCTCCTTGTAAGCCTGTGAATCGTTATCGATATGGTGAGCTGCCTTCTGCTGCCGCTTAAGCTAAAAGCGCGGCCGCGGAGCTAATGATTCAAAGCGCCTTTCTGTGAGACGGCGCATAAACGTCAAAGCACGATAAGCCCCTTGCGCCTGAGCATTTCCATAGAGTTCAGTATTCCGAGCTTTGCCGACGGCCAGGTGAGGCCGCCCTGGAAGAAGGCCGTGTACGGCTCTCTCAGAGGGCCGTCCGCGGAGAGCTCTATCGACGACCCCGACACGAAGGCGCCCGCCGCCATGATGACCGGGGCGCTGTAGCCCGGCATCGGCCAGGGCTCGGGGACTACGTGCGAGTCGACCGGGGAGGCCGCCTGGATTCCCTGGCAGAAGGCGATCAGAGCCTCTGGGGACTTGAGCGTCACCGCCTCGATTATGTCCGTCCGCTCGGCATCGCTCTTCGGGAAGGCCTCAAAGCCGAGCCTTTCGTAGCAGGCGGCCGCGAAAATGGCTCCTTTAAGGGCCGACGCCGTCACCGTGGGCGCTAGGAAGAGCCCCTGGAAGAAGGCGGGGTTCACCCCGAGCGAGGGGCCGACCTCCGCCCCGAGGCCTGGGCAGGTCATCCTGTAGGAGGCGTTTTCGACGAGGCCGGCGCGGCCCGCTACGTAGCCGCCCACGGGCGCGAGGCCGCCGCCCGGGTTCTTTATGAGCGAGCCCGCTATCAGGTCCGCGCCGGCTTCGATCGGCTCCGTCCTCTCGACGAACTCTCCGTAGCAGTTGTCGACGAAGCAGATTACGTCCTCCTTGACGCTCTTTGCCGCCGCTATCGCCTCGCCGATCTGCTCGACGGTCAGCGAGGGCCTTGAAGAATACCCTTTCGACCTCTGGATGTGCACCATCTTGGTCTTGCCGCTCACCGCCGCCTTAATAGCTTCAAGGTCGAAGGAGCCGTCGTCCTTCAAAGGAACTTCCCTGTAAGTGACCCCCATCGACATCAAAGAGCCGTTCGAGGGCCGGATTCCGATCACCTCTTCGAGCGTGTCGTAGGGGCGCCCCGAAACCGCCAGAAGCTCGTCGCCCGGGCGCAGGTTGCCAAAAAGCGCTATCGCTATGGCGTGCGTGCCGCAGGCGATGAGCGGCCTTACGATCGCGGCCTCCGCCTTGAACACGGCGGCGTACACCTTCTCGAGGCAGTCGCGCCCGATGTCGTTGTAGCCGTAGCCGGTGGTCGTTCCGAGACAGGCCTCGCTCACGCGGCTGTCCTGCATCGCCTTTATGACCTTCAGCTGGTTGAACTCGGCGTTGGCGTCGATCCTCTCAAAGCGGCTTTTAAGCCCCGCCTCGACTTCCGCGCCCAAGGCTTCTATTTTCCCGTCAATTCCGAACTGGCCGTAAATGCCCATCATGAATACCTCGAATCTATTATTCCCGCCATAAATGCCGCCCGTTCGGCGGCGTCCCTGTACTTTATGCAGTCGACGGCTATCGTGTCCTTCTCGCGCTTGAACCAGGTCGCCTGGCGCTTGGCGTAGTGCCTGGTGCCGAGCTTGATCCTTTCGACTGCCTCCTCCCGCGTAACCTCTCCGAGTACCGCGGCCGCAGCTTCCTTGTAGCCTATGGCCTGCATCGAAGGCGCATCCGGCTTAATTCCCATTCCAAGGAGCCGCGCGACCTCTTCGAAAAGCCCCTGCTCAACCATCTCGTCGACCCGCCTGTCTATCCTTTCGTAGAGCACTTCCCTCGGCAGCTCCATTACGAAAAATGAACAATCGTAAGCGTTTCCTTTGGCGCCCTGCTCGGCGTTGTGCTCCGAAATCTTTTTGCCGGTGGCCTTATTGAACTCCAGCGCCCTCACCACCCTTTTTATGTTGTTCTCATGGATTGCGGCGGCCGCTTCGGGATCCTTTTCCTCAAGGAGCCTGTGGAGCGCGGCGTTCCCCTGCTCCTTCGCGAAGGCGTAAAGCTCCTTTCGGTAGGCCTCGTCCGGCGCCGCCTCAGTAAAGTCGATGCCCCTTAGGACGGACTGGATGTAGAAGCCGCTGCCCCCGCAGATTATCGGGAGCTTCCCCCGCAAGGAGACCTCCTCTATCGCCTTCGCGGCGAGGGTCTGGTACTCCGTCACGTCGAAGGCCTCGTCAGCGCCGCACACGTCGATAAGGTGGTGCGGGACGCCGCGCATTTCATTTTCAGTGATTTTCGCCGTGCCGATGTCGAGATCCCGGTACACCTGGAAGGCGTCGGCGGAGATGACTTCCCCGCCCTTTAAGAGCGCGAGTTCAACGGCTGCTCCGCTCTTGCCGCTCGCGGTCGGCCCCGCGACTACTGCGATTCTTGCAGGCATCTTGAAGCCTTGCTCCTTTCGTCACACTATCCTCTTGAAGCGTTTCTCCAGCTCTTTTTCCGTAAATGTTATGACTGTCGGCCTGCCGTGCGGGCAGTGGTAAGGGTCGTCGAGGGTGAACATCTCGTCGATCAAGGCTTCGGCCTCGCGGACGGTAAGCCTGTCGCCGCCCTTTACGGCAGCCTTGCAGGCCTCGGTCGCGATCTTGAGTATGTAGAGGTCGAGCTTCTTCGCGTCGCGGGTCACCTCGAGGTGGTCGAGCATCTCGATGAAAAGCCGCTTCGCCCCGAGCGACGACAGCTGGTAGGGAACCGCGCTTATCTTGTATTCCCTGCCGCCGAAGGGCTCTATCGAAAAGCCCGTCTTCTCGAAAGCCTCCGCGTACTCCTCGAGGAGCTCCTGCTGGCGGCTGTCCGCGGTGAATACCACGGGAGGCATCAGAAGCTGCTGCGTGACCGCGCTGTCCTTGTACGCCTTCGTGAAGCGGCTGTAGAGCACCTTCTCGTGCGCCGCGTGCTGGTCGATCATGTAGAGCGACTTGCCGCTCTCGATGATCCAGTACGTCTTGAAGGCGCAGCCGATGATCCGCCTTTCCTTCGAGAGCAGCCCCTCCTTCGAGTCGGGGATGAAGCTTTGCTGCGTGTAGACGGGCGCCTTGTAGGGCGCGGCTCCGTCGGCGATCAAAGGCGCCGTGGCAGTTCCGTCAAGCAAAGAAGCCTCTCCCGCCTCTTTTGAAAATGCAGGCGTTTGCCGGCTGCCGTCCGCCCCGGCTAAGTTTCCCGCGCCGGGTCCGCCCGCCGCTTCCGCCGCTTTTGCCTGCCTTTCAAAGCCGCTGCCGACGGGCGCGCTTTCAGGCGGGCACGGCTGCATTCCCGAAGAAGAAGCGCCGCGTTCCCGCAGG
>Ga0065709_1000025_pt1 | contig 20267 bp, 15 predicted proteins | sample Hoacrofraction14_2_FD_59096 | JGI IMG/M metagenome (GOLD analysis project Ga0065709, IMG submission 59096) | Hoatzin crop microbial communities from Cojedes, Venezuela, sample from fiber fraction 14 v1 | ecosystem: Host-associated > Birds > Digestive system > Esophagus > Crop | place: Venezuela...
CTGAGGATGAGGGATTGTGGGGTTACTGTGGTGGTGTCCTGCTTGAGGTTTCGGGGGATTGTTCGGGGGTTTGGTAGGTGATGCGGAGGAGGTTGACGGAGTTGCCGCCGTGGCCTTTGCGGCCTTGGCTGGTGACGACGAGGAAACGGCCGTCGGTGGAGATGTGGAGGCCGACGGGATAGGAGTCAAGGGGGAGGTGGCCGAGGGTGGTCATCTTGTCGGTGTCGACGATGTAGAGGGCGCTGGCGCTGTTGCAGGCAGCGAAGATGTAACGGCCGCTGGGGGAGGCTTCGATGGTGCGGGCTCCACCGCCAACGCGGCACACTTGCCAGCCGCGCAGGGGGATGGCGGTTCCCTTGCGGTGGGCGATGGCGGCGGTGACGCTGTCGAGGGGGATGCGCTCGACGAGGCCGGCGGCGTTGACGCTGGCATAGAGCCATCCGTTTTTCACGACGAGGTGGCGGGCGTTGTAGATGCCGCCGAGGATGCCCAGGTAGGTGCGCGCGTGTACGTCGATGACGGCGATGCCGGCGCCGCCCATGCAGCCAACGAGCAGGTAGCGGTCGTCGGGGGTAAAGACGGTGCCGCGGAGCATCAGGCCGCTATGGGTGTCGCGGTCGACCGACTCGGTGAGGGAGAAATTCAGCGGGAGCTCTTTCTGGACGACGACGTAAGGCAGGTGGTGCCACTGCATGGGGTCGCTGGAGCTGATGTCGACGAGGCCCACGGTATTATTACCCCAGTGGGTGATGGCGATGAGGCTGCCGTCGTGGGAGCAGGCGACCATCTTGGGCAGCGGGCCGGTTTCCATCATGCGCACGATGGTGTCGGCTTGGGTGTCGATGATGGCGACGGCGCTGGGGTCCTGCGCGTTGATGTCGAACGTGCGGCGGTAGTAGGGCACCCACAGGTAGCGACCGCCGTGCGAGAATGCGCTCTCGACGGGTTTGCCGGCAAACGGCTGGGTGGCGCCGTCGGGGTAATGCGTGAAGCGGTAGTAGCCGCTGGGCGTTCCCCACAGGGGTCCCGTGCCCGAGGCGAAGCGGTGGCGTATTACCTTAATTTTGCGGTTGGTAGCCATGTCGTAGACCACCGTCGCACAGCCCTCGAGCGAGTTGACGTAGTAGCGCGTGCCGTCGGGGTGGAAGTTGACCGACTTGGGCGAGATGATGTGCTTGTCGCGGGTGGCGGTGTCCTGCGGGTCGTAGTTTTGCTTCTTGCCCACGACCGTGATGGTCATCACGCTGGGGATGGTGATGTGGTCGCCCACGAGTGAGTGCACCTCGGGTGGAACGTCGTCGTCGTTGACAGCCCACGCAGCGAGCGCCATCACGATGGAAAGGAAGAAACTACAAAATCGATTCATCACGGTTACACATTATTTATTATACACCTAAAATAGGCCTGCGATGTGAAAAATTAAAAAAAACGCGTAAAAATAGTAAGCATTTTTGATACAACAAGCATTGTTTCTAAAAAAAACACTACATTTGCATGTATTATTGACAAATAACGAGAACTACACGCAATGAAATCAGACAGTGTCGTCATCATCCCCACCTACAACGAGCGCGAGAATATCGCAAACATTATCGCCGCCGTGATGGAACTGCAAGAGCACAATTTCGATGTGCTCGTCATCGACGACAATTCGCCCGATGGCACGGCAGCCATTGTCGAAGGCATCATCAGCAACAACGACCGCGTCCACATCCTCAAGCGCAGCGGCAAGTTGGGCTTGGGCACGGCCTATATCACCGGCTTTAAGTGGGCGCTCGAGCAGGGCTACCAGTACATCATCGAGATGGATGCCGATTTCTCGCATCCGCCACGCAAACTCATCGACTTGCAGCGTGCGTGTGCCAGCGAGGGTGCCGACGTGGCTGTGGGTTCGCGCTACCTGACGGGTGTGAACGTGGTGAACTGGCCCATGGGGCGCGTGCTGATGAGTTACTATGCGTCGGCTTACGTGCGCCTGATTACGGGCATGCAAGTGCGCGACACCACGGCAGGGTTTGTGTGCTACCGTCGCGANGTGCTCGAGGCCATCAACCTCGANGGCGTCGAGTTCAAGGGCTACGCCTTCCAGATTGAGATGAAGTTCACGGCNCACCGCATGGGCTTNGTGATTAAGGAAGTGCCCATCGTGTTTGTCAACCGCGTGCTGGGCACGAGCAAGATGAGCGGCAGCATCTTCAGCGAAGCCGTCTTCGGCGTCATCAAGCTGCGCCTCGAAACCCTCTACAAAAAAGAAAAATTCGTCCGCCAGGCCCGCGTCCTCGAGCAACGCAACCCCACCACACCCCCTCCCTTCAACGGCTAGCCTGGTGAATTAATCCTCGCGCGGACCAGCGCAGGGTAATTTTTGCACGCAGACCAGCGCAGACCAGCGCAGACTTATTATTTTTTTGCTGGCGGGGATAGTGATTTAATCCTCGCGCGGACCAGCGCAGACCAGCGCGGACTTTTTAAATTATTTTCTTGGTAGCAAATCTACTAGTAAATAAAATATTAAGTCCGCGCTGGTCCGCGCTGGTCCGCGCGAGGAAAAAACACTAGGCTATTACTCGACTTTGATGACGAGGTAGTTGCTTTGTTCCCAGAAGCGCTTGGGGTCGAGGATGCGGAGGGTTTTGATGTTTCCGTTGTCGACGAGTTGGTAGCTGCCGTCGGGGTGGTGGGTCATTACCTCGGCTTTTTTGCTGTGGAGGGGGACTTCGGTGAGGGTGCGTTTGTCAGCCTGGGTGAAGTAGGATTTTTCGAAATCGCCTTCGAGGATGCGTGTTTTACGCAGGAAGCCTGTTTCCATGATTTTGTTGGCCTTGAGTTCTTTTTTTGAGCCCACGACGTAGTAGCAGGTGTTGAGTTCGTTGACTTCCTCGTTGAGGCGCTTGGTTTCTTGCTGAGCTTGTTCTTTTTCCTTGACGACGGCGGTGTTGACCATGTTGAGTGAGTCGACGCTCTTGTTGAGGTTGTCGATGACGATGTGAGCTTGCTTGAGTTCGTTGCCCAGGCTATCGATGGTGCGTTGCTGCGAGTTGAGTTGCTGCTTGAGTCCCTCGATGGTCTTTTTCATCGAGGCGGTGTAGTGTGTCGACTGCGCGAGGCGTTTTTCGAGTTCGGCGAGTCGTTGGCGGCGCTCGTTGATGGCGTTTTGGATGACCTGCATGTCGCTGCGCAGCTGTTCGCGACGGTCGGGCGTCTCGTGGTTGAGGTCGGCGACCGAGACGATGTCCTCGAGTTCCTTGATTTTGGTGACGCCGTCGTTGATTTCGTTCATCAGCGCCATGAGGCTATCTTTCTCGGCGAGTGCTGTAGCCAGCGAGTCGTTGAGTTCGTTGGTGATAGAATCTTGCCACGAGTTGGTGGAATCAACGTTGCTTTCGTGTCGGCAGGCGGGCATGGTGGCCAGCACGACGATAACCAGTGCAAAGTATTTAATCTTGTTCATCGTTCCTATCTTTTGTAGCTTGATTAATGTCGTTGTGGTGCTTGAATTGGGCGTATTTGTCGACCTTCAGCGCGGCGGGTGGCTCGTAGCCAGCGACGACGATGACGATTTCGCCGCGCGGCTCGTTGGCATCGAAGTGAGCGACGAGCTCGTCGAGCGTGCCACGGACGGTTTGCTCGTGCACCTTCGAGATTTCGCGGCTCACCGAGGCCTCGCGGTCACCGCCCATGACCTCGGCGAGTTGCTTGAGCGTCTTGAGCAGCCGTTGTGGCGACTCATAGATGACCATGGTGCGCGGCTGCGTCTTGAGTTCCTCGAGGCGTGATGCGCGGCCCTTCTTGACGGGGAGGAAGCCCTCGAAGACGAAGCGGTCGCAGGGGAGGCCCGAGTCGACCAGGGCGGGGATGAGCGCGGTGGCGCCTGGCAGGGTCTCGACGTCGATGCCTGCGCGGCGGCACTCGCGGGCGAGCATGAAGCCCGGGTCGCTGATGCCCGGTGTGCCCGCGTCGCTCACCAGCGCGATGGTGGTGCCAGCGTTGAGTTGGTCGATGATGCCCGGCACAGCCGTGTGCTCGTTGAACTTGTGGTGGCTGCGCATGGGCGTAGTGATGCCAAACCGCTTCATGAGCACAGCGCTGGTGCGCGTGTCCTCGGCGAGGATGAGGTCGACCTGCTTGAGGATAGCGACCGCGCGGGGCGTCATGTCGTCCATGTTGCCCACGGGCGTGGGGATGATGTAGAGTTTGGGCATCGTGTTACTGATGTGATTGATAGATGTTTAGAGGAAGTGGTAGCGAACCATCTCCATGAAGTCGATGACCTCGGGGTTGGTGCGGTCCCAGTTGAGGTCGCCGTAGAAGTAGTCGGTGGCTTCGTCGAACGATTGCATGGTCTCGATGAGGTCGAGCGCGTCGTTGAGTTCGCCCTCGCTGTTGCTGAAGAGCTCGCGGCGGAAGCGGAAGCGGTCGTTAATCGAGAGTGCGCTGCGCAGGTCCTTGGTGCGCTCGCTCTGCAGCTTTTGCTCGACGCTCAAGCCGCTGGGTTGCTGTGCGGGCGCTGCCGCTTCGGGAGCGGGAGCGGCAGGCGCGGCGGGAGCGGCGGGCTCTTGCGCGGTTTTTTGTGCGGGAGCGGTGGCGTGGGTGGGCTCGACGTAGTCGGGGACAGCAAAGATTTCGTTAAATTCCTCGCCGTGGTCGTGCTGCCAGGTGTCGTCGGCGTCGTAGTCGCCGTTGGGCAGGTCGCTGGGCGCGGGAGGCGGTGCCATGGGCGCCTCGGGAGCGGGCTCGGGCTCGGGTTGCGCAGCAGGGGCTGCAGCGGGTTCGGGCGCAGGGGCGGGTGCCATGGCGCCAGCGGCAGGTTGCGATTGCGGGGAAACGGGGATGGCCTGCGCCAGGACGTCGATTTGCGCGGCGTGGGCCTTGATGCGGTCGATAATCACTTGGGGCACGTCGCTGCCTTGCTTGCGGACGAGATTGAGCAGGCCCTCGAGCTCGGCGACGTGGGTGAGCAGCGTGTTAAGTTGTTGTTCCATAACGATTACTGTCTCTAAAAATTGGTGGTTACAAATGATGTACGCGCGGGTGCGCGTTCGTTCAACCTGCAAGTTTAGTAATAATTTTTGGATTCTGCGCTATTTTTCTCCAAAAAGATTGATAAGAAGCGTGTCCATGCGGTTGCGCAGGGCGGTGCGGGAGCAGTTGTAATTGTTTACTAATAAGGAGAATGCGTAGCGTGGCGCGTCGGCGGGATAATAGCCCACAAAACACTGCACGTCGCCCATGCTGCCCGACTTGAGGTGGATGTCGCTGGCGAGTGGCGTGGTGGGCAGCTGGTTGCCCACGCGTTTTCCCGCTTGCGGCATCAGGTCGACCAGGCGGTAGCCGGCATAGCGGCGGTCGGCCACGGCAGCGAGGACGTCGACCATGAATTGCCCCGAGGCACGTCCGCGGCGAGCGAGGCCGCTCCCGTCGCGCATAAACAGACCGCTGTGGTCCACGCCCAGGCGGTCCATCACGCGGCGCACGCACGCCACCGGCATCGAGCCTGCCGACGAGTAGATGGGCAGGACGGTGAACAGCGCCTGGGTGTACATGTTGTCGCTGCGGTCGAGGAGCGAGCGGACGATGGTGGTGAGCGGCGGCGAGACGTGGGTGAGCAGCGTGTAGCGCTCGTTGAGGCGCGGGTCGTTCCAGGGCTTGCTGCGCTGCTTGAACTTAATGCCCGCCTGCTTGAGGGCGCGCACGAGGCTGTCGGTCATCGTGGCGCGTGGGGCGGGGTTGGCGATGTTGAACTCGTTGTGGCCGCGGGGCATCTGGCCCATGAGGACGACGGTGGGCTGGGTGTACTCGGCGGTGGTTTCGATTTCGTCGGTGGCCCCCACGGTGGTGTGGAAGGCGATGTTCAGGCCCGGCGTGCTGGGCGTGATGATGGGAGTCGAGTGGGCGCCGGTGACGCTGTCGACGTCGTAGGCGAGGCGGACGATGTTGTCGTTGTAGTTAAAGTTGTGAACGCCAGTGCCGTAACCCCATCCCAGGTCCTCGACGTTCCACTCGATGCTATAGGCAGGGAATACTGGCTCGTCGGCAAAGCGGATGTTGCCCTCGATTTTCTCGATGCCCGCTTGCTGCAGTGCGTTGACGATTTCGCGCACCAGGTCGGGCGTGCTGTCGATGTAGCGCGTCGAGATGGTGGGGTCGTAGGAGCAGCCGATGACGATGTCGCCCTTGAATTTCTTCTTATCGCGGCGTCCTTGCAGCGTGATGGGCGTCTTGAAGGTGAAGTCGCCACCGAGGAGTTCGAGTGCAGCCACCGAGGTGATGGTTTTCATCGTCGAGGCGGTGACGGTGGCGGTGAGGGGTCGGTAGGCAGCGACGAGGCTGTCGCCCTGGATGTCGCGCACGGCGATGGTCATGGCGGCGTGGCGCAGCATCGAGTCGGCTGCAAAGGCGTCGACCGCCTGTTGCGGCGTGATTGCGGTGGCAAGCAGCGTGGTGCAGGCTGCCACGAGGGTGGTGAGGAGGTAGCGCATGGCGTTATTCATCGTCGATGACGGCGCTCTCGATGAGGTTAGCAGCGATGCCGTCGGCAAGCTGGATGAGCGCACACAAGGGGTACTTGTCGCGCGCGGTGTTGATACTCTTGGTGATTTCGGCGCTCTGGAAGGGGATGTCCCAGGCGGTCATGTGCCATCGGATGGCGAGGAGTTCCTCTTGGGTGATGTCGAGGCCGCCCCACAGTGCCATCATGGCCGATTTCTCGCCGTGTCCCATGGGGAAGTTGCGGTAGTCGATGTCGTAGGTGTCGACCTCGACGAGCAGTCCGTTGGCGTCCTTGCGTTTTTTGCGTGTGGGGACGTAGACGTCGCTCTTGCAGATGTCGTGGAGCAGTGCGGCGATGATGATGCTGTCGCGCTGGAGCTGTGGCTCGAGGGCGGGCTGCAGTTTGATGGCGATTTCACGCAGCTCGAGGGCGGCGTGGCAGGTGTTGAGCGAGTGCTGCAGCAGGCCGCCGGGCTTGTTGAGGTGGTGATTGACGCTGGCGGGGGCGGTGAAGAAGTGGTTTTTGCCCTCGTCGAGGTAGGCGAGGAGGTCGTCGATGCCCTCGCGTCCGGTGGATTGTAGCAGCGAGATGAACTCGCGCTTGTTGGATTCGATATCGTAGTTCATATTGTCAATGTAATGGGTGCTTTTTTCGTGAGAAGCCGAAGCGACGACGGTGGCGGCGCGTGGCGGGGTCGGTGGGCATGCGCATGTAGTGGCGCCAAGCGTAGTGCTTGCGGTGGGCGAGGTAGTCGAGGTCGCGCTGGTTGTCGTAGGCCTCGCGTTCCATCGAGTGGTTGCGATAGGCGTTGCCGCGCATGGGCAGTCGCACGACCCACTCGAGGAGGTAGAAGAGGTAGAAGGGCACGTAGAGCATTTCGCGCATCTGTGCCGAGTGGATGCGCTCGTGGTTAATCATCTCGGCCGAGAGGTAGACACCTGGGTGAACAAAGAGGACGCCGAAGAGGTTGATGGCGTTGAAGTTCTTGAACGGGATGTAACGGCTGCGGACGATTTTCACGGCGTAAGCGGAATTTTAACGATGGGTATACCAGTAACAGCCGCCGAGCAGGAGCGCCAGCACAATCACAAAGCCGATGCACCACCACAGCAACGCCCGCCGGTGCTTGCCGCGCGAGACGGTGGCGATGGTCGAGACAGCCATGGGTATCATCATGGCCTCGAAAATGCCCGCGTAACGGCTCACCGAGCCCGCCGAGAGGTAAGCGAGTATCACCATGGCCAGCAGCGGCCACCACGCCCAGGCACCGATGCCCTCGCGACGGCGCCAGGCGATGAACAGGAAGTAGAACATCGACAGGCCGCCAATGGCGTACCAGCCCCACTGGAAGCGTCGCAGCGACTCGTAGAGGCCGTGTCCGCCCCAGGGGAAGGGGATGAGGAATTGCACGGTGAGGGTGACGGGGAGGTAGAGGGCGCGTTTCCAGTAGGAGAAGTAGAAGTAGGGGCCGATGAGGCGCAGGTAGGGCTGCTGCGCGGCGGTGGTCATGAAGTCGTCTTGCATCATGCGGCCGCCAGTAGCCATGTGCTTGTGCATGTCGACGGTGTGGAGCGAGAATTGGTTGCCAGCCACAAAGAGGGCGACGACCACCAGCGCGAGCACGGCTGCCGTGCGCCACTGCCGCGTGGCCCGCCACTTGTCAATAGCCATCACCGCCAATGCGATGCCCACGAAATAGAGCATCGTGGTGCGGAAGATGGCGAGGATGAGGCAGCCCAGCACAAACGCCACGCTGTCGCGCCAGGTGAAGCGGCATTGCCGCGACAGACCCGCCAGGGCGTAACCCGTGAGCGTGAGTCCGAAGCACGAGGCAGGCTCCTTGAGCACGCGGGCGGTCATCCACAGCATGTAGAGCAGGGTGCACGCCATGCCCATGCCCAGCAGCGCCCAGCGACGCTGCTCGCGGCTGGTGCCGCCCACGAGGCGTGCCGTGAGGCTACCCACGGCAATCATGCCCGTGACGTTCATGAGCATGTTCAGGGCGATAATCCACACCACGCTGGTTCCCAGCACCTTGCACAGCAGCATCGCCACCCACGACAGACCGGGATACTCCACGGGAATCGTGGTGAAGCGNGCGTCGACTGAGGGTTGACTGGGGTCGAGGTAATGCAACATCAATTGNTAATAACGTGCNTCNTCGTTGGCAAGCGAGGGATAGGCGAGCGAGTATTGCGGCCCATCGCNCACATAGAGTTTGAANTGATAGCAGATGCAGCACGACAGGTAGATGCACAGCACCGCCACAATCACGTGGCCNAGGGCGCAGGCNCGCTTCGAGCTGCTGTANAGGCCATGCGACAGGGCGGTCACCACGGCGAGGGCGGCAATCGTGCGCGTCAGGTCGCCCGTGGTGANGTGGGGNCGCATGAGCACCACAAGGAGTACAAACACAAGAATGTGAACCACGGCAAGAAATGCCGTGGTCACAATGGGTTTGGTATTCACGCCCGCNGTCATGGGTGTGTTGCTTGTGGTCACCGTGGTGAATGACAATTAGGATTTTTTCTTCTTTTTCTTGCTGTCGTCCTCGTTGCCATAACCGTAGCCATAGCCATANCCGTAGCCATANCCATAGCCGTAACCATAGGTGCCATAGCCGTAGCCGTAGGANCCATATCCATACTTGTGCTTGTTCATCTTCAAGCCGTTGAGCAGGATGTTGAGGTTGTTGATATTCTGGGTCTTGGAGATGCGTTCGAGGTCCTCGAGGTAGCGCTTGTCGAGCATNCCATCGCGCACGACNTAGATGGTGACCTCGGCGTGGCGGTTGATGATGGCGGCATCGGCGATGAGGCCGAAGGGCACGGTGTCGAGGATGATGTAGTCGTAGCGCTTCTTGAGCATCTCGATGAGCTGACCCAAGCGNTCNGACAGCAGCAGGTTGGTGGCATTGGGCGGGATGGCCCCCACACCGATGAAGTCGAGGTTCTCGTTGAGGACGTTCTTGTGGATGACCTTGTCGANGTCGTCGATGATGCCCGAGAGNTAGGCACTAACGCCCGAACCAGCGTCCTCGATGTTCATGTAGCGACTCAAGCGCCCCTTGCGCAGGTCGAGGTCGACNGCGATGGTGCGTTTGCCCGTGTAAGCACAGGTGAGCGCCATGTTGGCCGTCACGAAGCTCTTACCCTCGCCAGGCATGGTCGAGGTGAACTGGATGACCAAGCCACCCTCGGTGTTATCGCGCAAGGTGACAAAGTCGAGGTTGTTCCTCACTATTCGGAATGCCTCGGTCATCTGGTCGTTACCAGTTTCCTTGACCACAATCTCGTTGGCTTGCTGCGACGACCGCTTNGCCGGTAACTCGCCCAGGATGGGCAGGTTACACATTTCCTCGATGTCGTGGCGCGAGTGGACGGTGTTGTCGAGCGAGTGGTACCACAGGATGCCGTAGAGGATGAGTGCCGGCAGCAACAGACCGATGGCCAAGCCCATCATCATGTTCTTGGAGGGGATGGGCGAAACGGGGCCGACGCTGGTAGCGGGCTCGATGACCTTAGCGTTAGGCTCGGTGATGGCGAGCTGCATGGCGTTCTCCTCGCGCTTGTTGAGGAGGTACATGTAGAGTTGCTCCTTGATTTTCTGCTGGCGGGTAACCTCGGTGATGGCCTTCTCGTGCGAGGGCACAGCGGCGATATTTCCCGTGGTGCTGGATTCTTGCGCTTGTGCGCTGCGTTGACGGATTTGCAGCGAGTTGATGTAGTTGTTCAAGCCGTTCATGATGCTCGAACGCATGGCCGCCAGTTGCGCCGAGAGTTCCTTCATCACGGGGTTCTCGTCGCTCGAGGTGGCTGCAATCTTTTGGTACTTGAGCATGGCCTCGTTGTAGCGGGAGATTTGCGACTCGAGGCCNGCGCTGGCGATACCGGTGTTGCTGGGGAGCAGTTCGTTGCCAGTGGCTTGAGAGAGGTATTGCTTGATATTGTTGGCCAGCGAGAGTTGCACATCGTAGTTGACGCTTTGGTCNTTGTACTTGATGGCGCTNCCGGTGNTGGCNAANGTCGTGGTGTTNGCGGCATCGACCTTGAGTTGAGCCACTTGACTATCGACGCCACTCAGGTCGTTNCTGATGGCCTCAACACGGTCGGCGATAAAGGCCTCGGTGCTGCGNGCCACGATGTTCTTGTCGTTGATGGCGTCTTGGTTATAGGCCCCGACGAGGGTGTTGAGGATGTCGGTACACATGTCGGGATTCTCGCCCCTGAGGCGCANNCGCATCACGTCGCTGGTGCGCTCGGCGCTCTCGCTCGAGAGGCGGCTCACAAACGACTTGGCGATGGCGTTGGTCGCATAGAGGCGCGCAATCACCTTGTAGTCCTTGTAGTCCTTGATGTTGAAGCGCTCGCTCTTGGTGATGGCGATGGGGCCGTAGTTGGTGCTCACCTTGTTGCCGAAGTGTGCCTTTTTCCACTCGCCATTGTTGATTTGGAACTCATACTCGGTATCACTCTTGGGCAGAATGGTAATCGAGAAGGGCGAGGTGACTTGGCGCAACGGGGTGACGAGCACAGGCGTCGAGCGGTAGATGTTGACGTCGCGCAAGAACACGTGAGCNTAGTATTGCACGTTGAGGCCCAATGCATTGACAACGTTCTCCATCAATCGCGATGAGCGGATTTTGAAGCGCTCGTTGGGCAGATAGTTGTAACCCGTGGTNACGCCCAGGTCCGAGAAGACTTGCGACTGCGTACCTTGGTTNCTATCCTTGGTTTTCACCAAAATCAGCGTGTTAGCATTATACTCGAGGGGCTGTGTTTTGGTGTACAAGTAGGCGATGCAAGCACACGTGATGATNGAGAGCACNAACCAGTACCAATTGCGGGCACAGGCCATGAGGAAAGTTTTGAGCGCAACGCCCGAACTGACGTGTTTTTTCTTGCTGTTATCGCGATTCTCGTCGGGATTATTGGTCAATTGCATGTTCTTAATTTTAGTTTAAACTGCAGTTTGTCGGCACAAGCAATTGAGGTTCAAGCGCTTGTGCGTCGTTAGTGTACACTTAATTTTGCGCAAAGGTATTATTTTTTATTGAAACTAGCAAATGGAATGTCAATCGACACGTTTTTTTCGGTCAAAATTGTAGTTTCACNAGCGTGCGGCGTGGCGAAAATTNCCTACCTTTGCAAAAAACAAGAGATGCAATGGAGACGATGAAACCGCTTGAAAGCTTCTTTCACCCGCTGAAGGATGTGCCCGTGTCGCAACGGCCCGAGAAGTTGAACAACCCGTTTGACTACACGCCNCATCCGCTNGTGGAGCGCATCGTGAATGANCTGCGGGCCGANGTNNGNAAGGACCGCAAACTCAAGATGGCGCTGAACAATGGCAAAATGATGGGCGTGATGGTGGTGGACCACCCCACCCTGGGTGTTGGTTACCTCGCAGCGTTCTCGGGGACGTTGCTGGAGCAATGCACGCTGCCGGGATTTGTCCCGCCCGTGTACGACACGTCCACACCCACGGGCGTGCTCAAGCAAGCCGACATCGAGATTAAGGAACTCAACAAACAAATCGCTCCCCTTTCGCTCGACCTCATGGCGATGGAGGGCGACCTCGACAGCTTCATCGATTACGTCAAGGGCCTGGTGGAGCAAAAGAAGGCCGAGAACGCCCGACGCAAGGAAGCTCGCGACCTGCGCCGCCAGCAGCCGCTCACACCCGAGGAAAACGAGGCGCTGCTCAACGAGAGCCGCCACGACAAGGCCGAGCTGAAGCGCATGCGCGACGATTACAAGCACACGGAGGCGCTGAGAAACCAGCCCATCTCGAAAATCAAGGCTAAAATCGAACGGCTCGAGAAACGCCGCCGCGAAATCTCGGAAAAGGCGCAGCTGCAGCTGTTTGACCTCTACCGAGTGCACAATGCGCTGGGCGAGGAGCGCTCGGTAGCCGAGGTGTTCAGCGAGAGCGTGGGTAAATTGCCACCGGGCGGCACGGGCGATTGTTGCGCCCCACGGTTGCTCGAGACGGCCTATCGCTACGGCTTGCGGCCGTGGTATATTGCCGAATTCTGGTGGGGGCAGTCGCCCAACGATAGCCTGCGCGAGGACGGGTTCTTCTACCCCGCGTGCCGCAGCAAGTGCCGTCCGCTGCTGGGGTTCATGTTGCAAGGGCTCGAGGTCGAGGAAAATACCATCGAGCAGGCTGACCCGTCGCTCAAAATCTTTGAACTCTATGACGACAAGTGGCTCACCATCGTGGTGAAGCCCAGTGGGTTACTCAGCGTACCAGGCACGGTGCANCAGGAGTCGGCGCTCGACCAGTTCATCAAGGAGCACCCCGAGGCGAGTGGTCCCATGGTGGTTCATCGGCTCGACCAAGAGACGTCGGGGTTGATGATTTTTGCAAAAAATAAGCGGACGCATGGGGCGCTGCAGTATCAACTGGAGCATCACCTTGTGGTCAAGCGATACATGGCCATTGTCGAGGGTAGTCCCGCTAAAGACGAGGGTTTCATCGACCTGCCGCTGCGACCCGACGTTGACGACCGGCCGCGGCAGATGGTCGACCACCAGCACGGCAAGAAGTCGACAACGCAATTCATGGTGGTGGACCGCATGGGCGACCGCACCCGCGTCCTGTTTGCCCCCATCACGGGACGCACGCACCAAATCCGCGTCCACGCAGCGCACCCCGACGGATTGGGATGCCCCATCGTGGGCGACCGCCTCTATGGTCACGCGGGTGGAAGGATGTGTCTGCAAGCCATCTCGCTCACGTTTGAGCACCCCGTCACGGGCATCACGATGACGTTTAACGCACCGCCCGAGTTCTAAAAAAATGCGGGCATTGCGCGGGAATGTCGCGAAAAAGTGCTACATTTGGGGTGTGGTTAGCGACATGGTGATGCCATGGTGTTCTACCCCACCCTTTTTAAACCAGTAACTCAACCTATAAAAACCCCTGATGATGAAACGAATTGCTCTTATAGCCTTGATGATGGCGATTGTTACCCCCATGATGTGTCGTGCGCAAGCACAAGCCCCCAAGCATGAATTCCGCGGTGCGTGGATGCACATCATCGGGCAGGAGCAGTATGCCGCGATGCAACCCGACGCGATGCGCGACTACCTCGTCGACCAACTCGACAAGTTGCAGCAAGCGGGCTGTAACGCCATTGTGTGGCAAATTAGGCCGCAAGCCGATGCCGGTTACCCCAGCGAGCTCGAGCCCTGGACGCGGTGGCTCACGGGAACGGCTGGCGTTGCGCCATCGCCCGCATGGGACCCACTGGCGTTCATGATTGAGCAAAGCCACAAGCGCGGCATGGAGCTGCACGCCTGGATTAACCCCTATCGGGTGACCTCGAGCAAGACCGACACACCCGCCCAGGGGCACATCTACTACGAGCATCCCGAGTGGTTCTTGCAGTATGCCGACGGCAAAATCTACTTCGACCCCGCGTTGCCCGAGAGCCGCAACTTCATCGACCGCGTGGTGCGCGACATCGTCACGCGCTATGACGTCGATGCTATCCACATGGACGACTATTTCTACCCCTATCCCGTCAAGGGCGAGGAGTTCCCCGACACGGTGTCGTTTGCCCGCTACGGCAAGGGCTGGGGCGACAAGGGTAGCTGGCGGCGTCACAACGTCGACTTGCTCATCGAGCAGCTGCACAACACGCTCGTCGAGCTCAAACCGTGGGTGCGTTTAGGCATCAGCCCCTTTGGCATCTGGCGCAACAGCAAGAGCGATGCTAACGGCAGTGCCACCAACGGCCTGCAATGCTACGACGCACTCTATGCCGACGCGCTGCGCTGGACCTCGATGGGTTGGGTCGACTACATGGTGCCGCAACTTTACTGGGAACTAGAGCACAAGGCTGCCAGCGACTTGACGCTGTCCTACTGGTGGAACGACCATGCCAACGGCCGCCACATGTACTACGGACAAGCCGTCCACAACGTGATGACGCACCGCGACATTGCCGACGATGGCGGCGACACGCTCAACCCCACCCAACTCGACCACAAGATACGCATCATGCGCAAGTTGCCGAATGTGCATGGCGTGTGCTGGTGGCCAGCCTATAACGTAACGCGCAACGACAATGGCATTCTCGACTCGTTGAGTAGCAACCAGCAACGCACGCCGGCGTTGATTCCCGCATACGACTGGATTGACACCATCGCCCCACCGGCTGTGAGCACCCTGCGCCTCGACCGCGAGGGCAAGACCGCGACATTGCGCTGGAGCGCCCCCGTCACCACCGACCCCATGCAGCAAGCCGCGCGATATGTGGTCTACCGCTTTGCACCGGGCGAGGCCGTGAAACTGGACCGCAGTGATGCCATCGTGGCCATTACGGGCGAGACCCAGCTAGCGCTTCCCGCCCGCGAGAAAGGTCACCCCACCTATGCAGTAACAGCTGTAGACCGCTGCAACAACGAGTCACAGCCCACAACCATCAAGCGATAACACCTGTAGCAACGCCTCCACCGAGGACAATGAAAAAACACCCGCTCAATAACTTCATTTATTCCCAATAAATGACTACCTTTGTAGCTGAATATTAACCCCAAAACCACCTGCAACGATGAAATATCCCATAGGCATCCAGACGTTTGCGAAAATCCGCGAGGGCGGATATGTCTACGTTGACAAGACGAAATTGGTTTACGACCTTGTAAATCAAGGAGATTTCTACTTCCTAAGTCGCCCACGGCGATTTGGGAAATCGTTGCTGGTATCAACCCTCGATGCCTATTTCCAGGGCCGCCGCGACCTGTTTGAAGGCCTTGCCATCGACAGCCTTGAAACGAAGTGGGAGCAATACCCTGTTTTCCATTTCGACCTGTCAAATGCAATTTATGATTCCCCTGAAGTACTTCAGAATAAACTGCGCTTATACGTTTCAGAATGGGAACAAATCTATGGCAAAGAGGAGCTAGAAAATGAAGTGGATGCAGCCTCGCGGTTTGGGGTTTGCATTAAGCGGGCCTTCGTGCAGACGGGAAAGAAGGTGGTGATTTTGATAGACGAATATGATGCTCCGTTGGTGGAAACCATCAATCAGCCAGAGCTCATGGAAGCGTATCGAAAGACACTTTCGGGATTCTACAAGAACTTGAAATCGTGTGACAAGTATATCAAATTTGCATTCCTCACGGGAGTTACAAGGTTTGGAAATCTCAGTATTTTCAGTGCACTGAATAATCTGAAAGATATCTCAATGAAAAAGAAGTACCAGGCAATTTGTGGCATCACCGAACAAGAACTTCATGACAACTTTGATGAAGGGGTAGAAGCAATGGCCGAGGAAAATACAATAAGCAAGGAGGAGTGCTACCATCGGTTAGCTGAAAAGTATGATGGCTACCATTTCTGCTACAATGGTGAAGGCATTTACAATCCTTTCTCGGTGCTTAATGCCCTTGATGACGCTGTATTTGGCAGCTACTGGTTCCAAAGTGGCACTCCCACGGCATTATTGTTGGCCCTGCGCGATAGCAAGGCTGAGCTTACTACAATTCCTGGAAAGCGCGTGAGTGAGGAGCAGTTGGTTAACGTGAACTCTTATCACGATGACCTCACAGCGCTTCTTTATCAAAGTGGTTATGTGACGATTAAAGGTGTGACTGCGACGGGGTCTATCGTTGTGGATTTCCCTAATAATGAAGTGCGTACAGGCTTTATTAAACAACTTGTGCCGCTCTACACGTCTGTCAAACCAGATGACACCAGCACCCGTGCTGATGTCCTGCGGCAGGCGTTGTTTGATGGTGACACGCAGACGTTTGTGGAGGAGATGCGGGCGATGATTGCGGGGATAAAGTATGAGTTCTTTGAGGAGACGGAGCAGGCGTTTCAGTTTATTTTCTATGTGTCGTGTGTGCTCATTGGTGGCAAGGACTTGCGCACAGATGCNGAGAAGCGCACAAATCGAGGGCGCATGGATATGGCGATTGAGACGCCCGACTGGGTGTATGTCATTGAGTTTAAGATAAATCAGTCGCCCGANNTNGCNCTGCAGCANATTCACGATAAGCACTANATNGACCCCTGGGCGACCGATGCTCGCGGGAAAATNCTGCTNGGCGTGAACTTCTCGACCGAGGAGCGCAACATTCCCGAGGTCGATGGCTGGAANGAAGAGAGAAGCAATNCTTAACAACAATAACAAGTCTAAAAGAAATGAGAAGAGCGGGATTTTTAGTGGCGGTGGNNCTTGTGGCGGTGNCGGCGCAGGGGGTGGATTTCGGTGCGCTGGTGCAGAAGATGGTGAATCGGGAGGAGCGGGATAAACGCACGGCTGAGCAGATGTTTCAGTGGCTGCGGGCGGACCAGACCGATAGCCTGTATGCCCACTTGGCNCCGCAGGTGCAGCGCATGGTGACGCCAGCTCAACTGGGNGGGCAGATGGCGCAACTCGAGGNGGCTTTGGGGNCTTATCGCAGTCATTCGCCGTGGCAAACTGAACTCGTTCAGGGGCATGCTGCGCTTGTGTCGCACATCGCGATGGAGCAGGGTGCGTTGATGGCTNTCGCTTCGTTTGACAACGATGGTAAAGCGCTGGCATTTAGCCTCGTACCCGATGAGACGGCTGTTGCTGCGACAACTGNAACGCCGCTACCNGCGGGTGTGGTCGAGCGCGACACGGTGGTGGTCACGGGCGACTATCGGCTGGGGGCAACGTTGTGCATGCCTGCCGANGCNGCTGATGCGCCCATTGTGGTGCTGGTGCACGGCTCGGGACCACTCGACCGCGACGAGAACATCGGGCCCAATCACCCATTCCGCGACCTGGCACACCAGCTGGCCGCGCAGGGCATCGGCACGCTGCGCTACGACAAGCGCACGAAGGTTTACAAGGAGATGCCTGCCAACTACGACGAGGAGGTGTGCGACGACGCCGTGAGCGCCATTGCGCTTGCTGCAGGGCTGTCGTCGCGCGTTTANNTGCTGGGACACAGCCAGGGTGGCATGCTGGCNCCGCNCATTGCTCGCCGCGCACCGCAACTTGCTGGCGTGGTGCTCATGGCNGCNCCCGCGCGCACGTTGCGCGAGATCGTCATCGAACAAATTGATTACTTGATGCCGCAGAGCACAGCCGAGCAAAAGGAGCAGCAAGTCAACCAAGTGTTGCAGCGAGCTCCTTACATGCTGGAGGACCAGCATCAAACCGAACTGGCNACGCGNCTCACCTGCCCCATCCTGGTCCTGCAGGGCGAGAAGGATTACCAAGTGCGCATGACCGACTATGAGCTGTGGCGCAAGGCGTTGTCGCAATACCGCGATGCCACGTTCCAGTCGTTCCCCACGTTGACCCACCTGATGACCGAGCGCACCGNCGAGGGCCTCTCGACGCCTGCCGACTACATCAAAGCACAGACCATGTCGCCGCAAGTGGGTGCCACCATCGCCGCGTGGATAGCGACCCACTGATGCGACTCACGCAATAACGCCGAGCGTGCGGGAAACACTGGGTTTCTCGCACGCTCGTGGTTTTTGTCGCTATGGGATAGCGGNTACTCGGTCATGATAGAGACGATTTCGGAGATGTCGCCGGCGTTAACCAAGCCGTCGCCGTTGACGTCGCCCTTGAGACCGGTAGAGGGCTCATCGGTGGTCTCGGGAGTACCGATAAATGCCACGTTGATGTTTTGACCCAGGGTCTCTTGCATGTTGATGACAATCGACACGCTCATGGCCTTGTCGTTGAATTGCGTTGACAACTGCAGGGGCACTTCACCCAGCAGCGGGCCCAGCCAGTCGCTGGTGCTGTAGGTCGAGTCGTTACCCGGCTCGATGACGACCTTGCGGTCGACCGAGACGCACTTGTAACCGTAGGCCTCGGTAGCGGTGAGACTGTCGAGAGCGATGTTACCCACGGGAAGAGCGCTTTCCGCATCCTTGAGGATGAAGTTGTTGAGCGAGAAGAAATAGAGGCCGTTCTCCTCATTGAGAGTGATGGTGGTTTCTTGCTGTGTAGAAGCACCATTGACCGTTACCGTAAGCAAGCCAGTGTAGTCGGTTGCCATGGCGCTGCCTGCGACGAGCAAGCCAGCCATCGTTGCGATAATCTTAGCGAATTTCATTGTGTAAATGTATTTGTTAATTACTTAATTTCCTTGTTTACTGTGGTCTCGCCGTTGCTGTAGCGGGTAACAACGATGTTGAAGCCCTGTTGCGGCTCGGTGAGTGCTTGACCGGCAGCGTTGTAGTAGGTGCGACCCACAATGGTGGCATTGCTGGTCTCGACGTCGGTAATGCCCGTCATGTCGTTGACAACGTAGCTAACCGGCTTGATGAGGTAGTTGTTGAAGTAGCCTTCGTCGTCCGAGGCGATGCGACGCGGAGCGCTATCGCTGGAGCCCCAGGGCTCATAGAGCGTCACAATCGACTGCACGGTTACTTGCGTACCCTTCTCGGGGACAGTGGTGGTGCCGTTCAGGCTGTTGAGCAACGTCAGGTCCATGTCGAGGCTTTGGCCTTGCGGAGCGACGCGATAAGCACGCAACTTGCCGTTGCCATCGACCCAGCCCGTGAAGTTAACGAGCTGCGAGGGCTTGTAAGAGATTGCCGAAGCAAGGTTGCACGACTTGACGTAAGATGCTACATCGAGATCTGCATCGTTAGAAGCAATGTTGCTCAAAAAGATAGTGTCGACAACAAACGTCGGAGCAGTGCTCATGGTCTCGATGGTGCCCTTGAAAGCCATGCGGTTGATATAGTTGAAGTCGCTGGGGAATTTGATATTCAGACTCTTAGGCACCTTAATGAAAATCCAATCTTCAAGATCATAATCTTCTATATCGAATCCAACAAATGCGCTAACAGCCGAAATATAAGTGTAGTCGTTATCAGCGCCATGCCAGCAGGCGTAGAGAGGATCAGCTATTGTGTATTGTTCACCATCTTCAGCATTATTGACAATGACATTCAACGAGGTGCCCATGAACACATTATAAATAAAGCTGCTTGCTTTCTTCAAGTCGGCCGAAACGACGGTGAAGATAACGCGGCAACCAAAGTCGGTTTCCTCCATAGTCTTGGTGAGCATAGCACCCTTGCCAATGGTGGTCACCGTGAACTCATCGGGGTTGAAATCACTGAGTTGAGCGCCTGCTGCGTAGATAGTGTCGACACCTTTAGTGAAATCCAACTTACGAACTCCCCAAGTGATACTATCGAAAGCGGCGTCATAGACGAGCTCGATGTCGTCGACATAGAGGGAGTCACCCTTAGTGCCCTCGCCAGGCGTGGCGTTGGTGCTGAAGGTCACGAGGATAGCATTGCAGTCGGCATTGTTGCTTGCATAGCTGTCGTAGTCGAAGGGGAGGCTTTGCTGAACCCATTTATTATCGGTGTAGATGGCCGTGTTGGTTGCCTTGGCAGCCACGTTGCTATAAGTCGTGCCACTGACTTCGGGGTCTTGATAGTAAGAGCCATCAAAAATCACGGCATTCATCGAGGCCTTATGGCTGGTGTTTTGGAGATAGGACTTCATCCACACCTTGATGGAGTCGGGTTTAGCGGGCAGTTCCATGTAGAACTTGTCGCCATTGTTATCGACGTTGGTCGACGTGATGTCCATTTCGGCATGATTGTCGGTATCGGTGGCTGTCATGCTACCTGCCTTAAACTGTCCACTGGTCATCGAGCCATTGGCAACAACAAAAAGGATTTTCGCCGCGGTCATTACTGCGCTATAGATACCTTTAGACCCAGCGTGCACATTGGTGCTCTTTGTCAGTTTGATGTTACTCTTTGAAGTGCTTGCATATTTGCCGGTAGCCGAAGCGAAGCC
>Ga0065709_1000026_pt1 | contig 20230 bp, 13 predicted proteins | sample Hoacrofraction14_2_FD_59096 | JGI IMG/M metagenome (GOLD analysis project Ga0065709, IMG submission 59096) | Hoatzin crop microbial communities from Cojedes, Venezuela, sample from fiber fraction 14 v1 | ecosystem: Host-associated > Birds > Digestive system > Esophagus > Crop | place: Venezuela...
CGACCTGCTACCCGATGGCCTGCTCGAAGCCCTTGAAAGGATAGAGAATGAAGAAAACAACATGATAAAAGACCTTGAAATGCTAGATAACCTCGCAAACGACTAAAATACAGGACGCTATCCCCCTCGCGATAGCAATCGCCAAACACCATTTTTAGTTGCCTTTTCTGGCGATAAGCGTCAAAATCTCATTTTTTTGAGCACTTTTTGACGCTTGTCGCCATTTTTTTTGGTAATTTAATTGCCGTTAAAAGAAACCACAAAAAAACATTTCGTCGAAGACGAAAACTGGAATTAACCCCAGGCCATTGAAGTGAGCGTAGCGAACGGAAGGACCTGGGGTATAGGCCAGTAAGAGGGAAGCTCCTCGAAGAGGCGCACATGCTCATTCGATGCACTTTTGCTACAGATAGCGAGAATGGTTTGTGACTCTTCTAGTGACACATTGACAAAGTCAGGAACTGTCCAAATGATTAAAATCGTTGAAGTTGTTTCCTTGGTGGCCAAATTTTCGTATCTTTGCAACTATAATAAATCGATACATTGACTGCAATAATAATATTTTGAAGATGAAACACATGAAATTTCATTTTTTGTCACTGGCATTGACGATGCTCGCGCTGGCAGGATGCGGCAGTGCGGCTAAACTGCAACAAACGCAGCAATCACAGCAACCGCAACGGCCGCTATGCATCATCTATACTAACGACACGCATTGCCACATCGACAAGCCGCTGGGCTTCGCGCAAGTGGCAGCACTCAAGCAGCAATACAAGCAACAAGGTTACGACGTGGTGCTCGTCGACGATGGCGACTTCCTGCAAGGTACCGTCTATGGCGCAATGGACCAGGGACGTAGCATCATCAAGCTGATGAATGCCGCGGGATATGACCTCGCCTCGGTGGGCAACCACGAAATCGACTACGGCATGAACGTGTTCATGCAGCGCTACCGCGAGTGCAACTTCCCCCTCACGGGTTGCAACTTCTGGAACGCCGACACGACGGGCGCCAAAACCACGCGCGTCACACCGCCCTACGTCCTCGTGCCCTTCGGTAACTACAAAGTGGCGTTCGTGGGCATCCTCACCCCTGAAACCTACTCCAAGGGAACACCCACCAACTTCAAGGACGCCCAGGGCCACATCATCTACAACTTCGAGAGCGGAAACGCGGGCGCCGACCTCTATGCCAGCGTTCAGCAAGCCGTCGACGAGGCCCGCAAGCAGCCGGGCGTGCGCTATGTCATCGCTCTGGGCCACTTGGGCCTCGAGCCCGGTTCCGGCCCATGGATGTCGCACCACGTCATCGAGCACACCACCGGCATCGATGCCTTCATCGACGGACACAGCCACAATGTGGTCGCCCTGAACACGACCGATGACACCAACCTGCCGCAGTATGCCCGCGTGCCCAACCTCGTTGGCGACAGCATCGTTCTCACGCAGACGGGTTGCTACTTTGGCCACATCGGCGTCCTCACCGTCGATGACGCGGGCCACTTCACCTCGACCTTGCTCGATGATGCCCCCTGCGACTCGGCAGTAGCAACGTTGACCAAAGTCCTTGCCGACAGCATCGATGGCTTGCTGGGACAACCCATTGCCACCACCGCCATCGACTTCACCATCGAGGACAGCAACCACGACCGCCGCGTGCGCTCGCAAAGCACCAACATGGGTAACCTCGTCGCCGATGGCTTCTATTATTACGCCAACAATGTCAACGGCATCGGCTGCGACTTCGCCTTTGTCGCTGGCGGCGGCGTGCGCACCAGCATCCCCGCTGGCATCTGGACCTACAAGGATTGCAAAGCCGTTTCCCCGTTTGGCAACCGCGTCTACGTTGCCGAGTGCAGCGGCCAAACCATCAAAGACCTCCTCGAGTGGGGTGCCATGTTTGCTCCCACGGGCGAAAATGGCAACTTTATCCACCCCGCTGGCCTGCGCTACAGCATCGACTCCACCATCGTGTCCACAGTCCGCTATAACGACAACATGGAGTGGGCGGGACGACCCACGGGCGCCTATCGCGTGCACGACATCGAACTCTACGACCGCAACACGGGCACCTTTGTACCCCTCGACACCGCCGCCACCTATCGCGTTTGCTCGCTTTCCTACTACATGGTTAGTGGCGGTGGCGGCATGACCATGTTTGCTGCCGACCCCACCTTCCACGTCGTGCTGAGCGACCTCGACGAGGACTACATCAGCACAGCCGTCTATCTGCAAGCATTTGCTAATCAGGGCAATCTCCCCGTCATCTCCTCGGCTAGTTCCCCACTTGCCGCCCTCAAAGGCTACCCGCTCAACTACGAAGAGCCTTTCGACAAAAGCCGCATCTCATTTGGCCGTTGAAAAAAAAGTTGAAAAATTCTGCGCTTTTAGTTGCACGAATCAGAAAAACTCCATACCTTTGCACCCGCAAAACCGATATGGCGGGATAGCTCAGGTGGTTAGAGCGTCGGATTCATAACCCGGAGGTCCTGAGTTCAAATCTCAGTCCCGCTACGTGAGCTCAAGTAACCGCTCCCTTCCTCGAAGGGAGCGGTTCTGTGTATTTACCGGCGGGTGAGGCCGGTGGTGAGGAGGTAGATGGTGATGCTGAGGAGGGTGAGCAGTTCACTCAGGGGGACGGCGAGCCACAGGCCGGGGATGCCGATGAGCGTGGGCAGCAACACGAAGCAGGGGATGACAAGTAGCATGCCGCGCATGAGCATAAACACGGTCGCGGCCGTTGAACGCTCGATGCTCTGCAGGTAGCCGATGAGCACCACGTTGATGGTAAACAGCGCAAATCCCAGCGCAAACAGTGGCAAGCCTGCAATCCCAATTTGGCACGGATTCTCCTGGTCACCCAGAAACAGCCGCATCAGCGGTTCACTCAGCGCCACCACCGCGGTGGTTGTGAACAAGCCGCACGCAATCGCCGTTGCAACCGATAGTTTAAACGTCTGCCGCATGCGAGCCACGTTGCCCTGTCCATAATTGTAGCTCACAATGGGTAGCGACGACTGCGCAATGGCGTTGCCAAACATAAACACCAGCGGGAACAAGTAGCACGACACCGAAAATGCTGCCACGCCATCCTCGTGCAACCACTCGATAAACATGTAGTTACCCACAATCATCATGCACGACATCGCTATCTCGCCCAGCAGCGTGGGCAGTCCCAGCCGCATCATGTAGCCAATGTTACGCATCGTCAGCCTAATCGCCTTGTGACTAAATTTGGGCTTGTACAACTTCACGCGCTGTGCCCTGAAAAACAGGTAATAAATCACCATCGCCGAACCCACGAGTTCGCTGATGCTCGTTGCCATCGCCGCGCCACCAATGCCCATCTGCGCAGGGAACACAAAGTACCAGTCGAGCCCAATGTTAAGCAACGCCGGAATCACATTGGTGAGCATCGCATATTGCGGCGACCCATCGAGCCTAATCACAAACAGCCCAATAAACATCACCACGCTACCCAGCACACCCACCGCCACCCAACGCAGGTACTCAACCACGTAAGGCTCAAGAACATCGTTGCCGCCAAAGAGGTGACACACCCGCTCGGGCCATATCACCACAATCGCCACCACAATCACTGCAACGAGCATCGCCACCGTAAACGCCTGCGTGATGTTGATGTTGGCCGCCTTGGTGTTGCCATGCGACAGGTGAATAGCTGCGACAACCGACACGCCAGCGCCAAACATCAGTGCCAGCCCCGCAAATATCATGAACACTGGCGCCGCAATATTAATCGCCGCCAGCGCATCGCTACCCACGCCGCGTCCCACAAAAATCCCATCGGCCACATTCAGCATGCCGCCAAAGAGCAACCCCATCAACGTGGGGATAAACAGCTTGATAAACAGCCGCGGAATCCGCGTTTTCCCGAAGTCAATCGCATCTCGATTCATTACGCAATTTCGTTTAGTTTCACAATCGCTTCACCCTCGCGCCGCACAGCAGAAGTGGGGCTGGATAACCAAGACGGCATAGCCATCCATCTTATCCAGCCCCACTTCCATAGTGTGACCCTCCGATGAGCGCTGCAAAGGTACGACCTTTATCTCATCACAGCCAAATTTTTTTCAATCTTTATGTTCTTCGGCCTTGCCCGTCTTGAGGTACGACATGTAGGTCTCGTAATCGATGGTGCGGCCGCCCATCGAGCGCAGATGCGGGGTTTCATACTGGCAGTCGATGATTGCGATGTCGAGCGTCTTGGCTATTTTGGCCAGCGCAATCAGCGCCAACTTCGACCCGCTGGGCTCGTCCGAAAACATGCTCTCGCCCATGAAGCCATGACCCATGGTAACGCCATAGAGACCTCCCACGAGCTCGTGTTCCTCGTCCCACACCTCGACGCTGTGTGCCACCCCGATTTCGTGCAAATGCGTGTAAGCCTTGATGATATCGGCNCCCAGCCATGCACCNGGGTGGTCGTAACGTCCATCGACGAGGCTGCAGCGCTCAATCACGCGGTCGAACGCCCTGTCGAATGTNGCCGTGAAATTCCGCTTGCGCATCAGCGACCGCATCGAGTGCGAAATGTGNATTTCNTCGGGGAAAATCACAAACCGCTCCAGCGGGCAATACCAGTGTAACCCATATTCGTCCTGCTCGCGAAACGCTGTCCACGGAAAAAATCCGTTGCTATAAGCCACCAGCAGGCGCTCCTCGCTCAAGTCGCCGCCCACGGCAACNAGNCCCGAAGGCTCCCCTGTGTGGGGGTCGGGGAATCCAATGCGCTCGTCGAGTAGCCAAATCATGGGGTGCCTATATTATATAATGTGTAACTTGTCGTCACCCTCATCGCGGTCGAGCGTGACGTGGCCGCCGTCCTTGAGCTTGCCAAACAAGATTTCGCGCATCAGCAGCGTCTTGACGTGCTGGTGCAGNACGCGGTCCATCTCGCGGGCACCATATTCGGCNGAGAAACCCTCGTCGATTAGGAACGAGCGNGCCGCATCGGTCAACTCCACAGTCACCTTGCGCGANGCCAGCAAGCNNCCCAGNTCGCCCATCTTCTTGTCGAGCACAAGCGATGCCATCTCACGCGTCATGTCGTTAAACACCACAATCGACGACAGGCGGTTGATAAACTCGGGCTTAAACACCTTTTTCACCTGCTTGAGCATCGACTGTCCCGACGTCACGGTCGAGCCGAAACCCACGCTCGCCTGGTGAGCATATTGCGCACCTGCGTTGCTCGTCATAATGAGCACAACGTTGGCAAAATTGGTCTTCCGCCCGCGGTTGTCGGTGAGCACGCCGTAGTCCATCACTTGCAGCAAGATGTTGAAAATGGTCTCGTGCGCCTTCTCGATTTCGTCGAGCAGCAGCACACACTCGGGCGTCCGCTTGATGGCATCGGTGAGCAAACCGCCGTCTTCATAGCCCACATAGCCTGCCGGCGCACCGATGAGTTTGGCCACCGTGTGCTTCTCGACATATTCGCTCATGTCGAACCGCACCAGCGGCATCTTCATCTCGCTGGCAAGCACGCGAGCCACCTCGGTCTTACCTACGCCCGTGGGACCCACAAACAGCAGCGACGCCAGCGGCTTCGATGCATCGGTGAGCCCAGCGCGTGCCATCTGCACCGCCTCCACCACATCGGCAATCGCCTTGTCCTGCCCAAATATCTTGCGACCCATGCGCTTGTCCAGGTCCTCGACCAGNGCCTTGTCGCCATCGTCATCGAGCGCGATGGCATCGACGCGGGCTACACGCGCCAGCACACCTGCCATGATTTCCTTGGTGACAATGCGCGTGCCGTTGTCGGCNACNTGCGCAGCCTCGGGATGCGCTTGCAGGTAGGCGCCAGCCTCGTCCACTAGGTCGATGGCCTTGTCGGGCANGTAGCGGTCGGTGATGTAGCGTGCGCTTCCCTTCACCGCCAGGTCGATGGCCTCGTCGGTATAGGTCACATGGTGGAAGTCCTCAAACAGGTGCTTGTTTTGCTTCAAGATGTCGATTGTTTGCTCCACAGTCGTCTCCTCGATGGCGATTTGCTGGAAACGGCGTGCAATCGCGCGGTTGCCAGCCACAAATCGGTTGTAATCCTCGTGGGTGGTGGCGCCAATCACGCGCAACTCGCCGTGGGTGAGGTGGGGNAGTAGCAGGGTGGCAATGTCGATGTTGTCGCCGCTGGTTTTACCGGCGCCCATCATGTTGTGCATCTCGTCGATNTAGAGGATGGGTGCGTTGCCGCCATNCTGCTTCAAGTANGCCATCGCGCTCTCGAAGTGTTGCTCAAACGAGCCGCGCATCTGCGTCCCGCTCATNAGCGANGTGATGCTCAATTCATAGATTTTGCTACCCTTGAGCGCATCGGGCACCTTGCCACTATAGATGCGTGCCGCCAGCCCATAAATGATGGCGGTTTTCCCCACGCCAGGCTCGCCAATGTGCAGCGGGTTGTTCTTCTCGCGNCGGCACAGCACNTGAATCGTGCGGTCNATCTCGGCCTCGCGACCAATCAAGGGCGTNGCCCGAGCCATCTCCTCGGTGATGAGCGTGAGGAATTTCGATTCCTTCTCTCCTTGCAACTCGCTTATATCCAAATCATTGATATACTCCTCGTCCCTGTGAACGTTGCCTTCTAAATCATCCAAAGTGATGCCATCCAGGATGTCCGAGGTGTCAACGTCACTGGGTACGCGAACGGTTGGCAGGTTGTTGTCGNTCTGNAGCAAATCTTGNATATACTGATTGATNGAAACTTCAACAGCCGGCTCNAGNCTCGAGAAAATATCCTCTTTGCCATCGCCCATGTCGAGCTCGGCCGTTTCGGTATCGATGCTACCCGTGATTGCACCCTCGTCNCGATAGGACGATATCGCCGCAATCACGTTCATCATCACGTTATACCCATTGGCATCGAATAGNTCAAACAGGTAGTAAGACGCATAACTCTCCTCGAGCGTCATGAACTGATTGATGAGGTAGGGCAGTTCCACGACGTTGTTGTGATGCTCGTTGCGCTCGCCTGCTTCAGTGAGCGATTGCAGCAACTGGAGCGACAAATGTGGCTCGGTGCCAGCCGCGCCTGCGGGTTGCGTCTCNATGATGAAGTCCTTGATGAACCCAAGTTTCTGCAGCCGTTCATCAAAATACTCCGACACAAATTTGTCAATCAGCGGCAATTGCAAAAATTGCATCACCACGTGCTCGGGGGTCACAAACTCCTGCCGATGCTTGCGAGCAAACTCNATGGCCTCGTGAAGCATCTGGGCGACAGTACTTGAAATGGTAACTTTCACTTGCTATGAAGGGGGTTGCTTGTTGTTATCGTGTAAATGGTGTTATTGTGGTTGNAANGGCTCACTCGGCAGGCTCNGTAATCACGCGCAACGGGTAGCCCTGCTTGCGTGCTGCCGCCATGGCCTGTGCGCACTTGGTCATCGCGATGTCGTAGCTATAGGTGCCCACAATGGCGCGACCTTGCTTGTGCACGCGCAGCATCAGCGTCCACGCCTTGCCAGCCGTGTGATTGAAGATGGTGCGCAACACCTCGACGACAAATTGCATCGTGGTCGTGTCGTCGTTCAAGAAAACGACATGGTAGTTGCGGGGCGTCCTTTCTACCGTTTGGACCTGGACGCCCACGCTANTTTGCTGTTTCTGCNNNGAATTTGCCATGTTGCTGTTGCAATNGGATAGGGTAGNGGCAATTACTTCTCGGCGTCTTGACCATGCTCGTGCTCCCACACAGCAGCGTCGATNACNGCCATCGTGGTCAAGTTCACGATGTCGCGCACGGGGGCATCAATCGACGTGAAGTGGATGGGCTTGTTGAGGCCTATCTGGATGGGGCCAATTACCTCGGCNGCNCCCAGGCTTAGTAGCATCTGGTACACCGTGTTGGCAGCACTCAAGTTCGGGAAGATGAGGGTGTTCACATCCTTGCCNTTGAGGGTGTTGAAGTCAAAGCGGTGGTCGCGCAACTTCTTGTCGAGGGCATACTGAATCTGCATCTCACCATCGATGGTGATGNTGGGNTACTGCTCGTGCAGGATGCGNACNGCCTCGTGAACTTCACGCGGNCCGGGCTCGGGGTTGGAGCCAAAGTTGCTGTACGACACCATCGCCATCACGGGGAAGTGAGCGAAGTTCTTCACNGCCTCGTGGGTCAAGCGAGCGATGTCGACGAGCTCNTCGGTGTCGTTGTCAAAGTTAATCGACGTGTCGGCAAGGAAGAACGCGCCGCGCTTGGTGTTGAGGATGTGCATCGTGGCAAAGTGCTTGTAACCCTCGCGGATGCCAATCACCTCGCGGGCAATGCGCACGGTGTTGCCACCGCCAGCGTAGGTGCCCGTAATCAACGCATCGGCGTCGCCAGTCTCCACCATCATCATGCCGAAGTAGTTGCGGTCGTACATCTTCTCGCCAGCCTCGCGCAGGTTGATGCCATCACGCTCGTGCTTGCGGGCAAGTAGGCGGGCAAACTTGTTGCGACGAGGACTCTCGCGGTCGTGACGGGGATTGACGATGTCGATTCCCTTGATGTTGAGGTCCAACCGCTCGGCACGCTTGGCAATCATCTCCTCGTTGCCCAGCAAGATGGGGTGGCACGTGCCATGCTCGTAAGCATAAACCGCCGCCTGCAGCATGTTGTCGCTGTTGGCTTGTGCAAACACCACGCGCTTGGGATGACGCTTGGCAGCCTCGGTGTAGCGACGCAGCAACTTGTCGTCGTAGCCCAGCATCTTGCGCAACTCTTGTTTGTAAGCATCAAAGTCCTTGATNGGCCGACGTGCCACACCGCTTTCCATCGCTGCACGCGCCACAGCGGGCGACACAACGGTAATCAAGCGCGGGTCGAGTGCCTTGGGAAGAATATACTGGGGACCAAACTTGATTTTGTTCATCTTGTAGGCCGCATTCACAACGGGNGGCACGTTGCGCTTCGCNAGGTCGGCAATCGCGCGAACGGCAGCGAGTTCCATCGCGTCGTTAATCTCGGTCGCGCCACTATCGATGGCNCCACGGAAGATATAGGGGAAGCCTAACACATTATTTATTTGGTTAGGATAGTCGCTGCGCCCCGTGGCATAGATGAGGTCCTCACGCGAGTTCACNGCCTCGTCGTANGAAATCTCGGGGTCGGGATTTGCGAGGGCAAACACGATGGGANGCGGCGCCATNGAGCGCACCATGTCGGCTGTNACCACGTCTTTCACCGACAGACCCAGGAACACGTCGGCTCCCTCCATNGCTTGCGCCAGCGTCTCGATGGGGCGGTCGGTGGCAAACTCTTGCTTCTGCGGGTTCAGGTTCTGGCGACGGGTGGTGATAACGCCACGGCTGTCGCACATCACGATGTTTTCCTTCTTCACNCCCAGCCGCATGTAAAGCCGCGTGCAGCAGATGGCTGCNGCGCCCGCACCATTCACCACGAGCTTGATGTCCTGCACCTTCTTGCCCTGAATTTCCAGCGCGTTGAGCAGGCCAGCACCCGAGATGATGGCTGTGCCGTGCTGGTCGTCGTGCATCACGGGGATGTCGCACTCGGCCTTGAGCCGGCGCTCAATNTCAAAGCACTCGGGCGCCTTGATGTCCTCCAGGTTGATGCCGCCAAAGGTGGGCGCAATNGCCTTCACCGTGTNGATGAACTTTTCGGGGTCTTTCTCGTCGACCTCGATGTCGAAACAGTCGAGCCCCGCAAATATCTTAAACAGCAACGCCTTGCCCTCCATGACGGGCTTACCAGCGAGCGGACCAATGTCGCCCAGTCCCAGCACTGCNGTGCAGTTACTGATTACCGCCACCAGGTTGCCCTTGTTGGTGTANTCGTAGGCATCGTGCTCGTTCTCCTTGATTTCAAGGCACGGATAGGCCACGCCNGGCGAGTAAGCCAGCGATAAATCGGTTTGTGACTGATAGGATTTAGTGGGATTAACCTCAATCTTTCCGGGCTTGCCATCGCGATGATAGTCAAGCGCCATTTTCTTCGTGATTTTAGCCATATTTTATTACCTGTGTTTTACCTTATATACATAGATTCCGCAAAGGTACACAAATCCCACCAATTTCTCAACCCCATTTGACGCAAATTAACACCAACCCCCAAAGAAACACCCCCAAGCGCCACGCTCGTTGTGGTCACTTGGGGGTGCTGTGACGAAGTGTTTTCCCTTATTTTTGATGATTCATCTCGGTNGTNCGGGTGCGCACNTAGCCATGCTCGCGGCGNTACTTGCGCACGTCGCGGAACAGGTCGGTGGCATACACAAAGTTGTTCAAGTCGTCGTTGTCGACGTCGTAGATTTCATCCTTGTTGCCTACCCAGCCCACGTGGCCCTTGTTGATAAACACGATGTTTTCACCNATGCCCATCACCGAGTTCATGTCGTGCGTGTTGATGATGGTGGTGATGCCAAACTCGTGCGTGATGTCAAAGAGCAACTCGTCAATCACAATCGACGTCTTGGGGTCGAGGCCCGAGTTAGGCTCNTCGCAGAACAGATAGCGCGGATTCAGCGCAATGGCNCGCGCAATCGCAGCACGCTTCTGCATACCACCCGATAGCTCGCTGGGGTACTTGTTCTCGCTGCCCGTGAGGTTCACACGGTCGATGCAGAACTGGGCACGCTCGCGCTGCTCCTTCCCGCTCATCGACGANAACATAATCAACGGAAACATCACGTTGCCCAGCACCGTCTCGCTGTCGAACAATGCCGACCCCTGAAACAGCATCCCTATCTCCTTGCGCAACTCCTTAATCTGCTTGCGGTCCATCACCGTGATGTCGCGACCATCGTANAGAATCTCGCCCTCGTCGGGCTTAAACAGACCCACGATGTTCTTCACCAGCACCGTCTTGCCCGAGCCCGATTGNCCGATAATCAAGTTCACCTTGCCCTCATAGAACATCGCACTGATGTCAAACAGCACTTGGCGCGTGCCGCCATTCTCGACAAACGATTTTGAGATGTGTTTTACTTCTATCATGATGATTTGTAAGTTTTTACTGCAAGAATATGTTTGTCAAAATCACATCCACCACCAGAATCATGATGTTGCTCATCACGACCGCATCGGTGCTCGCTTTGCCCACTTCCACCGAGCCGCCCTGCACCGTGTAACCATAGTACGACGAAATCGATGAAATGATGAANCCAAAGAATAGCGACTTAATCAACGCAAACCACACGTTGAACTCCACAAACTGCGTCTGGATACCATATATATAGGTGTCGGTCGACACAATCCCTGTAATCACACATATCAGCCAGCCACCAAACAAACTCGTGGCCATGCAGATAACCACCAAGAACGGCGTAATCGTCACCATGCCAGCAATTTTGGGCATCACAAGGTAGTTGGCACTATTTACACCCATGATGTCGAGTGCATCGATTTGCTCGGTCACACGCATCGTGCCTATCTCACTGGCAATNTTAGANCCCACCTTGCCNGACAAAATCAAGCACAAAATGCTCGATGAAAACTCAAGCAAGATAATCTCACGCGTACTGAAACCCACCGCATAGCGAGGCATCAGCGGATTGGTCACATTCAGCTTAATCAATATCGTGCACAGCGCACCAATGAACAGCGACACAATGATAATCAGCGGAATCGAGTCAATACCAAGCTTATACATCTCATTGACATAACGCTTGAAAAACTCCCGCCACTTATCGGGCACGCCCACCGAGCGCCACAAAAACATGCAATAATCGCCAAATTTGTTAAGGCAATGGGTCAATAACATAAATCCAATATCGTTGCGCCTTTTCGGCTCATTAATTTTCGTTTAACGCCACAAAGGTATATAAAAACCACACACNCCCCGCACTTTTTAACAGTTTTTCCATCTCAGCGGCGACGTTTAGGACAATCTTTCCGCTTTATCAAAAAAAGGTGGGGTGGGGTTGTGGTTTTCCTGCGTTTGTAGTAACTTTGCAGGCGACAAGCGGGGGGACTGCTCTAATGTGAGCGCCTTCGGCTGCAATAACCTTCTTATTCACCACAGTTTTAATACATTACCAAGCTATGGCAAAGAAAATCACCGACCGCGTCACTTGGGTCGGAAAAATCGACTGGGAACTGAAACGCTTCCATGGCGACGAATTGTCGACTCACCGCGGCTCAAGTTATAACGCCTACTTAGTGCGCGACCAGAAAACCGCGCTCATCGACACCGTTTGGGGTCCCTACGACCGCGAGTTCGTGGCTCGTCTTAAGGAGGAAATCGACCTCAAGACGATTGATTATATCATCATGAACCACAACGAGCCTGACCACAGCGGTGCACTCATCGAGCTGCTGCGCGAAATCCCCGGCACACCCGTCTATTGCACGGCCAAGGGGAAGGCCATCCTCGAGGGCGAATACCACCAGGACTGGAACTTTGTCACCGTCAAGACGGGCGACACGCTCCCCCTGGGCGACACCACGCTCACCTTCATCGAGGCTCCCATGCTGCACTGGCCCGACACNATGTTCACCTACCTCAGCGGTGAGGAAATCCTGTTCAGCAACGACGGCTTCGGGCAGCANTNTGCCAGCGAGGAACTGTTTGCCGACGCTTGCTCACTCGATGTNGTNGAGCAAGAGGCNCTCAAGTACTACGCCAANATNCTTGCTCCGTTCAGCCCAATGGTAACGCGCAAAATTGCCCAAATTCAGCAACTNAATTTGCCGCTCAAGATGATATGCCCCAGCCACGGCGTTTGCTGGCGTNAGAACCCCGCGCACATCATCGACCTCTACACNCGTTGGGCAGCCANCTATCAAGAGGACCAAATTACCATCGTCTACGACACCATGTGGCAATCCACGCGCATGATGGCGCAAGCCATCGCCCAGGGCATCGAGCAAGNGCTCCCCTCGACCCGCGTGGTCCTCATGAACGCNGCCCGCGACGACAAAAACGACATCCTCACGCAAGTGTTCATCTCCCGTGCCGTGCTCGTTGGNGCACCCACCATCAACAACGGCTACAGCTACGCCNTCGCNGGCCTCCTCGAGATGATTCGCGGCCTCAAACTCAAGAACAAACGCGGTGCCNCCTTCGGCTCCTACGGCTGGAGCGGCGAAGCACCCCGCATGATAGCCGCCNCCCTCCGCGAAGCCGGCTTTGANGTCGCCGACGACGGCTGCCGCACCCCCTGGGCNCCCGACCAAGCCGCCCTCGACGCCTGCCGCGAGTACGGCAAAACCTTCGCCCAATCCCTCTAATCCCAAATACCTCCATANAAAAAACGAGCGCCCNCACCCCGCGCTCGTTTTTTTATGCNNTNANGTCNANAANAAAGAACAAAGCATACCNCCTNGTNNACAACCCCACNGGGGTTGACTTAACCTACCCCCTGGCTGAGCAGTGAGCGCCAGCGAACTGCGAGTCCTGGGGCAAAGCTCTCCTTTCTATCNTTCCACCGATTCTCACCCGCAAACCATTACAAGGCTAAAAAACGCAAAAAAATGAGCGAAAATTGTGGCTATTCCAAGGAAAATAACTAACTTTGTGGGATAGCTGGGCTGTGTGCTTCACTGGGGCTATGGTTTGCCCGCTGTGCATAGCTTAGGAACCTAAAAATTAATAAGATACAGATGAATAACGATCGAATCCTCGACATTAACATCGAGAACGAGATGAAGTCCAGTTACATCGATTACTCGATGTCGGTCATCGTCTCGCGTGCACTACCCGATGTGCGCGACGGCTTTAAGCCCGTGCACCGCAGGGTCCTCTATGGCATGTCGCGCTTGCGCAACTTCTCAAATGCCCCCTACAAAAAAGCCGCCCGTATCGTCGGTGATGTACTCGGTAAGTACCATCCCCACGGCGACTCGTCGGTCTACCTCGCAATGGTACGTCTCGCACAAGAATGGGCCATGCGTTACCCGCTCGTCGACGGGCAAGGTAACTTCGGCTCCATCGACGGCGACGGCCCCGCAGCCATGCGTTANACCGAGGCCCGCTTAGACAAGATGGGCGAACTCATGATGGAAGACATGGAAAAGGACACCGTTGACTTCGTTCCCAACTTCTCGAACGAATTCACCGAGCCCACCGTTCTCCCCACGCGTTTCCCCAACCTCCTGGTTAATGGCGCCACCGGTATCGCCGTTGGTATGGCCACCAACATGCCCCCGCACAACNTGAGCGAGTGCATCGACGGNTGCATGCAGCTGCTCGAGCACCCCGAAATGGAAGTGAGCGACCTGATGCAATACATCAAGGCCCCCGACTTCCCCACNGGCGGCATCATCTATGGCTACCAAGGCGTGAAAGACGCTTTCGAGACCGGACGTGGACGCATCATCGTCCGCGGTAAAGCCGAAATCGAAACCGAGCACAACCACGACCGCATTATCGTTAACGAAATCCCCTATAACGTCAATAAACGTGAGCTCATCGAGAACATCGCTCGACTCGTNGAGGAGAAGAAAATCGATGGCATCAGCGACATCAACGACGAGAGCGACCGCGAGGGTATGCGCATCGTCATCGATGTCAAGAAAGACTTCAACGCTAACGTCCTGCTCAACAAGCTCTACAAGATGACCGAGCTGCAGTCGTCGTTCAGCGTCAACAACGTCTGCCTCGTCAACGGACGCCCGCAGACCGTTAACCTCAAGCAACTGCTGCAATACTTCCTCGACTTCCGTCACGAGGTGGTAATACGCCGCACCAAGTTCGACCTCAAGAAAGCACAAGAACGCGCTCACATCCTCGAGGGCCTTATCATCGCCAGCGACAACATCGACGAGGTAATCGCCATCATCCGCAGCAGCAAGACTACCGATGAGTCGTGCCAGCGCNTGTGCGAGCGCTTCGGCCTCACCGACGTNCAGGCTCGCGCCATCGTCGANATGCGTCTGCGCCAACTCACCAACATGGAGCAAGACAAGCTCCACGCCGAGATGGACGAAATCCGCAAGACCATCGCTCACCTGCAGGCCGTCCTCGACGACCCCGCCGAGTGCCGCAAGGTTATCGAGGAAGAATTGCTCGAGGTCAAGGAGAAATATGGCGACGAGCGNCGCACCGTCATCGAGTANTCCAGCGACGAAATGAGCGCCGAGGACTTCTACAGCGACGACCCCATGATTATCACCATCTCGCACTTCGGCTACATCAAGCGCACACCGCTCAGCGAGTACCGCACNCAAGCACGTGGCGGCGTGGGCGCCAAGGGNAGCATGACGCGCGACGAGGACTTCATCGAGTTTGTCTACGAAGCCACCAACCACAACTATATGCTCTTCTTCACNGCCCTGGGACGCTGCTACTGGCTGCGCGTGTTTGAAATCCCCGAGGGTGGCAAGAACAGCAAGGGCCGAGCCATCCAGAACTTGCTCAACCTGGGTCCCGAGAATCGCATCTTTGCCTTCGTCAGGGCCACCAAGTTGCTCGACCCCGAGTACAATCAGTCGCACTACATCGTGTTTGCCACCCGCAATGGCGTGGTTAAGCGCACGCGACTCAGCGAGTACTCGCGTCCCCGTGCCACCGGCGTCCGCGCCATCAACATCAACGAGGGTGACCAACTCGTGGGCGCTGTCCTCACCGAGGGCAACAGCGAAATCATCATGGCCAACCGCAACGGACGCGCCATCCGCTTTGCCGAGGACAAAGTTCGTGCCATGGGCCGCACCGCTACCGGCGTTCGNGGCATGACGCTCGACGGTCCCGACGACGAAGTCGTGGGCATGGTCTGCATGAAGGCCAACACCACCGACGATGTCCTTGTCGTTTCGGAGCAAGGCATGGGCAAACGCAGCGCACTGGCCGACTACCGTGTNACCAACCGCGGCGGTAANGGTGTTAAAACAATTAACATTACGCCCAAGACTGGCAAGCTTATTGCAGTACGTAATGTAAACGACGATAACGACCTCGTTATCATCAACAAGAGTGGTATCGTCATCCGTCTCAAGGTGAGCACGCTCAGGGTAATGGGACGCGCAACGCAAGGCGTTCGCCTCATCAACCTCGAGAAGAAAAACGACCAAATCGCGTCGGTTTGCAAGGTTGACACCGAGCCCGAATCGACTGACGAAGAGAGCGTTAAGCAAGCCTTTGAACTCGATGCCGAAACCGCTCCCGAGCTGGAAACNCCTGCACAACCCAGTGACGAGGAACAACCCAGCGACGACGACACCGCGGCAACCGACAACGAAGAGAACNGTAACACTGACAACGAATAAAAAAAACGAACACATTAATTAACTAAAACTACATAAAAAATGAAAAAAATGATTTTCTGTCTTGCCTGCGCATCTCTGTGCGCCGCAAGCGCGACCGCTCAACTGAGCCTGGTTAAAGACCTGGCTAAAGCCGCTGGCTCGAGCAAAATCGAAGAACTCACCAGCGTGCTGACTCAAATCACGCCNGCTCTCACCAACGGCGAGAGCGCAAGCGACGTCCTCACCTGGTACACCGCTGGTAAGGCTTCCTTCGGCCTGTTCGACCAGCTCCAAGCCAAGAAACTCATGGGTCAAGCTGTCGACTCCAAGCAAATGGCCGACGCCNTNCTCAACGGCTACACCTATTTTAATAAGGCGTTGCCCCTCGACACTGTCGTTGAAGTCAACAAGGACGGTACCCCCAAAATCGACAAAAAAACCGGTCTCGCTAAGGTGAAAACCAANTACAGCAAAGACATCCTCGCCACCCTCACCAGCCACATCGGTGACGTNGCAGGNGTCGGCGATGCTTGCCGTGAGGCCGAAAACTGGACAGATGCTGCTAAGGCTTACGGCTACTTCTGCGACCTCTCGTCGAGCGACGTAGCACGCAACGCTGGTGTCAACATGGCCGACACCCTCATTGGTCAAGTGCGCTTCCTCCAGGGCTACTCGCTNTACAACAACAAGGACTNCGCTGGCGCAGCTCCCTTGTTCAAGAAAGCTCTCGACCTGGGTTACACCGACAACAATACCCAAGGCTTCCTGAACGACTCCTTCATCAAGGTCGTTCAAAACAAGCTCGAAGCTAACGACCGCACGGGTGCTATGGAATTCGTTGACCAAGCCATCGCCGAGCAGCCCAACAACTCGATTTTCTACGACATCAAGGCTCAACTCTACCTCCAGGACGAGAAAGCCGACGAGGCTCTGCCCCTGCTCAAGAAAGCCATCGAGATTGATCCCACCAACCCCGACTGCCAGTTCAACTACGGCCGCGCNCTCTGCGAGAAGGCTCAAAAGTTCATCAACGACAACCAGAAACTGAGTAACTCTCAACTGGCCAAGACCGTTGTGCCCCTCTACGAGGAAGCCAAGCCCTATCTCGACAAGGCCGAGCAACTCGCTCAACCCGACAACGAGACCCTCAAGAGCAACGTAAACCGCTACCGCGAAGACATCGACTANAAACTCGGTATCCTCAAAGGCGGNAAATAATCACCACCCATAACCACTCGCGCGGGAGCCCACAAGCCCCCGCGCTTTTTTTTCNCCCCATCAAATTTCGTCGAAGACGAAAACCAGAATTAACCCCAGGGTACCGNAGCGAACGAAGTGAGCGGAGGACCCTGGGGTACAGCAACCCCCACAGCGGCTCCTCGAAGAGGCGCACCACCATTCTCATTGATACTCGATGCGATAGACCNTCCCCGNCATTTGATTCNGACGTAATCCCATCCGCATCATGACNTCGAAGACGAAAACCGGANTTAACCCNAGGGTACCNCAGCGAACGNAGTGAGCGAAGGACCCTGGGGTACAGCTGCACCCACCGCGGCTCCTCGAAGAGGCGCACCACCACTCTCCTCACAGTCCGCCCTAGAAATTCCACATTTTTTTAATATCAACCTAAAAATTCTTGCAAAAATTTTAAGTTCACATTAAAATTTTTGTATCTTTTGAATTNTGTAAACAGCAGATAATGAGATAATAGAGAATNTTTCGAGATAATTCTTATGTCATAAATCTTTTTTTTGTCTATTCATGATACCCTTTCTCCTTTAAGGACTGAAATTGGGTTAGNGTAATCNAGATTTTTCTTATCTTTGCAAAAAAACTGAGTCTATGGGAGAGAAAGCTGATTATGGAAATTGGGTGCCACGACGTTGGTTGATGGCATTGGTGTTGNGTTGGATGGCGCTGTTTGTGGCGGCATACGTGGCGTTGTGCCATGCCGGCAGCAATCGGGTCATCAATGTGTTGACCATCGTCCTGTGGGTCATGGTGGCCATNNTNANGGTCGCCATCGTTGGCCTCGCGTGGTTGCACCATTATTTTCAGCGAGGCTTCATGCAGCGCGTCTATAAACTTGTGGGTGACCAACTTAGCGTATGGAACGGCGAGGGGCGCGTGCTCGATGTGGGTTGCGGAAACGGCGGCCTCACCATCGCCCTGGCTAAGCGTTTCATTCAAGCCCATGTCACTGGTGTCGACATCTGGGGACCCAAATGGGACTATGGCAAAGCCGCTTGCGAGAAAAATGCGCAAGCCGATGGCGTCGATACTCGCACAGAATTTCTTTATGGCAGTGCCGTGAAATTGCCATTTAATGACAATACATTTGATGTAATCGTTAGCAACTACGTTTTCCACGAAGTAGGGGAGCAGAAGGACAAGAACGCCCTCATCGCCGAGGCATTGCGCGTCCTCAAGCCTGGTGGCTATTTCGCCATCCACGACCTGTTTTACGACGAAAGCATCTACCTCCCAGCCGCACAACTCGAGCAATACCTCGCGACCCTCGCCACCGAGGCGCACGTTCGCAGCACCGCGCCCGACCTCAACCTCCACGGTCTCGTCAGCCGCATGCTCGCTCGCAGTGGCATGATTTACGGCAAAAAGTAATTGATTTATAGCGCGTTGCTGGAGTAAATCTTCACAATCCCATCGAGGAACGCGTTGAACTCGTAGCTACAGAAATCGCCCGTGCGGTCGATGTGGCCACCCGTTTCGTAGTACGCCCGCGCGCGGCAAGCCCCACCACAGATGTAGCGAATCGCACAATCGCGGCAGCCATCGATGTTGTCGACATCGAGCGCAGCGCAGCGTTTCAGCGCCTCGGCATGGTGATAAATCTCGGCAATCGGCTGGTCCTGCACATTGCCCGCAAGCAGCGATGGCACATGCAGCAGTTGGCACGGGTAAACATCGCCCGTGGCCGAGATGCTAATCTCGTTGTCCCCAATAGCGCACTTGTGAACGCGCTGCACCTGGCTGTAATCGAGCGCCGCCTCGCAATAGCCCAGCGGATTAACGCCAAAAGCGCTCTCGAGCACACGATAATACTCGTCGCCTGTAATCGACAAGTCATCGTGAGCCACATCGCTCACTGGGAAAAGTGGTGCAAAATTCAAGCGACTGCCATAACGCCGCGCAAGTGGCTCCACCTGGTCGAGGTTGACGCGCGTCACCGTCATCGACAGCATGGGCGACAGGCCCACCTCGTCGAGCAAATCGATGGCACGAACGACCTGCTCGTAATTGTCCCCGCGCGTGCGTGCATGCGATGCCGGTGTGCTGCCGTCGATGCTCAGCGTCACGCGGTCGACCCACCGCGCCATTTCCTGAGCAATCGCTGGCGTGATGAGCGTGCCGTTGGTGAGCATCGCCAGTTGACATCCGTGTTGCTTGATGCGCTCGGCCAGCACTAGCCAGTCGCGATTCAGCAGCGGTTCGCCGCCCGTCAGGGTAAATGTCATGGCGGGATTCATCGCCACCAACTCGTCGATTACCTTGCACCATTGCGCTGCATCGAGTGGGGCGCGACCTTGCTCGGTGCGCTCGGCTGCGTAGCAATAGCGACAGCGCAGGTTGCAGCCGCTCGCAATCGACAAGTGCACCATGTTGAGTTGCGTGTCGCGTGGATGCTGCTCTTGCGGCGCCTCCTCGTCAAGCAGATGCGAGTCGATGACGTTAAGCAGTAGCCGCTCGACCTTGCTGCGATAATCCTCGCCCAGCACATCCACAGCCTCGTGGACAACCTCGGCCACCGTGTGCTCGCCATCGAGCAGGCGCACAATCAACTCGCCCGCTTCGTTGGTCACAATCCAAGCTGGAATAATGGGATTGATGAGAATGACACGTCCCTGACGCTCAAAGCGTTGCACCGCCTGTGGAACGTGATAAAGACCTGCCTTCATGGTTATCGGCCACCGCAATCGTACGACAAGCCGCATTTACCGCCACCGCCACTGCAGTCGTAAGCCGACCCGCACTTGCCGCCGCCACCACCGCAGTCGTAGGCCATGCCGCACTTGCCGCCACCACCGCTGCAGTCGTAAGCCGAGCCGCACTTGCCGCTA
>Ga0065709_1006077_pt1 | contig 20228 bp, 12 predicted proteins | sample Hoacrofraction14_2_FD_59096 | JGI IMG/M metagenome (GOLD analysis project Ga0065709, IMG submission 59096) | Hoatzin crop microbial communities from Cojedes, Venezuela, sample from fiber fraction 14 v1 | ecosystem: Host-associated > Birds > Digestive system > Esophagus > Crop | place: Venezuela...
AGGGCGCAGCTGACCGGCTGGTTTTCCGTATACCTGTGATGCACGCTGAACCGAGCCGCTTGCGGCGAAGGCGAAGCCTTGCATCCAGTGTTTACTGCAGCGTCACCGAAAATGTCACGGTCTCATCGCTGTATTCTCCCGTGCTGTCCGGCCGGTATACCGTGACACCGACCTTATCGCCGGCCTCGTAGCAGGAGAGGATCTCCTGCAGGTCCTCGAGGCTCTCGACGCTCTGACCTTCCAACATCGTGATGACATCATAAGGCTGCATGCCGGCCGCCTCGGCGCCGGAGCCCTCCATCACCACGGCGACCATCACGCCGGCCGGCCACCGGTTGATGACCTGGCTCTCTTCCGTGACGGTGCCGCAGCTCACGCCCAGCTTGCCGGGCTCGGCCACTTTCTGAAGCGTTTCGCTGACCGTGGTACCGTCCGTGCCGGCCTGATCCTGCTGCCCGGCCTCGGTCTGTGCCGCTGCCTGCGTCTCGTCTTCCGTCTCCGCGCGCGGGGCCAGGCTCAGGGTGGCCCGGTTTCCGGACGCCGTCTCCGTTTCCGTCTCACCGGCCGCGGCGCCGTTCGCCGCGGCATTCTCCGTCTCACTGTCCGCCGTGCCTCCGGCCGCAGCAGCCTCGGTCTCACTGTCCGCCGCGCCGACAGCCGCAGTGTTCTCTGCTTCACCGTCTGCAGCACGCTCCGATTCACCGTCTGCCGTGCCGGCCACCGCAGTGTTCTCCGCCGCACCGTCCGCAGCGCTCTCTGCTTCCTCATCCGCCGCGCCCGCAGCCGCAATCCCTGCTGCGCCGGCGACCGCCGCCGCATCACTCTCGGTGGACGCCTCGCCCGGCAGCTCCGCGAACATGTGCTCCAGCACGAGCAGCGCGTCGTTGATCGGGATCGCGTAACCCATGCCCTCGGCGGACTCCGCCGTCACCTTGGCCGAGTTGATGCCGATGACCTCGCCGTCCTCATTGAGCAGCGCGCCGCCGTAGTTGCCGTAATTGATCGACGCGTCCGTCTGGATGCAGGTCACCGTACCCGCCTCGTTCGTGAACTCGCGGTTCAGGGCGCTGATGATGCCCTGCGTCACAGACTGGCCGTAGCCGAGCGCATTGCCGATCGCGTAGACCCGTTCGCCGACCCGGAGCGCATCCGAATCGCCCATGGCCGCAACGCGGACCGCCTTGCGCACCTCCTCCGGCACATCGTCCTTATCCACCAGGACCGCCGCGAGGCCGGTGGCCTCATCCGTATCCAGGAGCGTCGCCTTCGCGCTGGCTTCCACGCCCGTGGCGCCCTCTGAAAATGTCACGGTCAGGTCCTGCACATTTTCCATGATGCCGGCGCTCGAGACGATGAAGTAATTCAGTTCATCTTCCCCGACAATGATACCGGAACCCGCGTCGGTCTGCTCGATCGCCTGGCGGCCGTAGTAATACGACTGCACGATCTGCAGCGATTCGGTGGTCACGGCGACGATGCCCGGCATCGCCTCCTCGACCATATCCGCCACATTGACAGTACCGGCCGCTGCCGCACCGCTCTCTTCAGCACCGGCCGCTGCCGCACCGCTCTCTTCAGCACCGGCCGCTGCCGCCGCTTCCGCCGGCTCCGCTTCGGTCTGCAGAGCAGCTTCCGTCTGCTGCGCCGCTTCCGTCTGCGTTTCTTCGCCCGCCGCTGTCGTCTCGACCCCGGTCTCCGCTTCCGTGGCGGATTCCGCCGCGCCGCTGCCGGACGATGAACCGGAGCGGCTGCGCCCGGCCGTGAAGGAACCGATGAAGCAGCCGACGGTGAGCGCCGTCACCAGCGCCGTCAGGACCACGCCGCCGACCTTGCTCTTCCTCCGTCCGCCCTGCAGCGGCTCCCCGGTCTGCGTATCAAAATTCGGCACATCATCATCCGGCTCCTCGTCCGCATCGTCGTCCCAGTCATCATCCCACCCGTCATCATCGTCCGCGTCCGCCTCCACGGCTTCGTCCGCGACGTCCGCCGCATCCGCAGCCTCATCCGCAAGGTCCGCCGCACCGCCGGCCATATCGGCCGCAGCATCTGCCATGTCCTCTGCTCCGTCAGCCGGATCGGCCGCCGCATCTTCCGCCGCGTCAGTCAGATCCTCCGCGGTGTCCTCCGCAGCGTCAGTCAAATCCTCCGCGGTGTCCTCCGCCGCGTCAGCCATATCGTCCGTAAAATCTGCCATGTCCTCTGCCCCGTCAGCCGGATCGGCCGCCGCATCTTCCGCAGCGTCAGTCAAATCCTCCGCGGTGTCCTCCGCCGCGTCAGTCAAATCCTCTGCGGTGTTCTCCGCCGCGTCGGTCAGATCGTCCGCAAAGTCTGTCACGTCCTCGGTCTTGTCCGTCAGGTCAGCCGCGACATCTTCTGCGTTCTCCCAGCGATTGTCATCCATAAGGCATCCTTCCTTTCTCCGGCTCTGCGGCCGTCCCTGCCGGCGCACGCGGCGCCTCCTCTGTCTGTTCCGTTATCCTCCGCTGCAGCGCACAGCTGCACCGCGGTTTTTCGTCTGCTTTCCGTCTGTATTTCCCGGCTGCAGCGCACCGGAGCGATGTATCTGCCGCTTTCCGTCTGTATTTCCCGGCTGCAGCGCACCGGAGCGATGTATCTGCCGCTTTCCGTCCGTATGGTTTCTGTACGTAACTGTTCAGAACGCTTCGCGCAGCAGTCACTTCTGTACTCAGAAGACATCCGCCCAGTACCGCGGGCTGTCTGTCAGCAGGAGGACCAGGCGGGGCGGGAGAAAGCGCCATTTCTTCCCGAGGCGGTAGCCGAGAAACTTCCAGCCGCTCTGCCAGATCAGTTTCACGATCAGCCACGGCCTGCCCCGCCGGAGCAGGTACCGGCAGCCCTCGCGCACGAAGCGCAGGCCCTCCCTGCCGGACGAGGCCATCTCAAACACCTCGGGGTGGTCTGCCTGCGACACACCCAGATCAAAGTTGCGTCTCAAAAGGCTCCGCCAGCCGTAGTCATGCGAGTGGATCACCCGCGCATCGGCCGCGTACGCGACCGCATAGCCCATTTGGATCAGTTTGCCGGCGAGGATCATGTCCTCGTTGAAGATCACCTTCTCGAAGCCGCCGGCCTCAAAACAGGTCTCCCGCCGCCACATCGCGCACACATCCGAGCAGAAGAAGGTCTTGATCCCGAGCGTTCCGAGGTCCGCCTTCGTCTTGCGCGCGCTCACCGCCGGATAGTTGAAATGTCTGGCGAACACCTCCGTCGCATCGGCGTCCGGCCGCGGCAGCTGCCGCGCATAGGCCGCCGCCGTCTGCGGGTCCTCGAAGGCCCTGCGCAGCCGCTCCACGAGGCACCGCCCCGCGGGCACCGCGTCCTGCGTCATGAAGAGAACGAGGTCCGTGTCCATGAGCTTCATGCCCAGGTCCCGGGTCAGCCCGTGGTTGAACTCCTCCGGTGCGATGTGCAGCACCGAGAGATTCTTCAGGCGCGGCAGATATTCATCGATCAGCCCGTCCGGGAACGCTTCCTGCTCCGTGTTGATGATCAGCACGCGCTCCGGCACCTCACTCTGCCGGGCGAGGCCGTCGAGCAGACGGGCGAGTTCGTTTCCCGGGTGGTAGGTCGGGATCACAACACCGACTGTCATGCCATTTCCTCCTGAATTCAGCCGATCCCGGTGTCCGCGATGATCTGCGCGCTGATCTCCTGCACGGTCTGCGACGGGGTGTAGTTCTCCGTCCCGAACAGGAAGGCGTGCAGCTCCGACACGTTCTGGGCCAGGTTGACCGGGATCACGCAGTCGCCGGCGGAGATGTTCGCCGCCTGCAGCTCAAACGGGAAGCCCGTGTTCTCGCCCAACGTATAGTTGCTGATGCCGGAGGCCAGGCTGATCAGCTCCGTGTTGCTGAAGGAGGTCGAGATCTCCGGCAGCAGCTGGTCGACCAGCTGGAGCAGGGTCGTCACGCCCATGGCCTTGGCCTTCTCAAAGATCTGCGTCAGGACCGCCCGCTGGCGCTCCGTCCGCTTGTAGTCATACCCGGCCGTGTAGCGGATCCGGCAGTAGGCCAGCGCCTGAATGCCGTTCAGATGCTGGTAGCCGGCCGATTCCACCGGCGTGATCTCCGCGCCGGTCACCGCCGAGTTCTCTTCCTGATAGCCGTTGATGTACGGCAGTTCCTCCTCGGTCACCTCGATATCCACGCCGCCGATCAGGTCGACCGCGTCGATGACCGCGTTGAAGTCCACCGACACATAGTCCTCGATGTCGAGGTCGAGGTTCTTGTTCAGCATGTTGATCGAGCGCTCCGGGCCGCCGAAGAAATAGCACTCGGTCGCCTTGCGGTACTCGCCGTTCGTGTTGTCCAGGTAGGTGTCGCGGTAGACCGACACCATCTTGATCTCGTTGGTCGACTGGTTCAGGCTGCAGATGATGATCGTATCGCTGTGGGCGTCCTTCGTCAGGTTGCCCTCGCGCGAATCCACGCCGTACACCACGAAGTTCATGTACCCGCTCGCAGTGGTGACGCCGTCATTCTTCAGGATATCCGTCAGCTTCACCCGGTCCATGCGCGACAGCCGCCAGAACCCGAACAGGCCGACCGCCAGCACGAGAAGAAGCACCAGCTCGATGATCACTCTCCCGGTATGTCTCTTCTTCTGTTTCTGCATCTCTTCCTCCAGCCTCCTTCTTCTCTCTTCCGGAGTTTCCTCCCTCTCACGCACGCCGCTGCCGGCGCTGCGCTGCTGCTCTTTTTCACTGCGGCGTCGCGGTGCTTTTCCTCCGGCTGTCTCCGTTTCGCGGTCCGCCTCTCCTGAGGCCTCCGATGTCTCCGGATTTCCGGAAATGACACCTGCACTCGTGCTGCGGCTGCGGCCGTCGGCGTGGGGATTTCCCGCCGTGTCTGCCGCCGCATCACCGCCTGTTCCGGTCCCGTACGTCGCGGTCCCGTACCCGGCCGAGTGACCTGAGCCGTTCGCGGTCCCGGCACCTCCCGCGCCGACGGAATCGGCTGATCCGGCCTGTGTGCTCTCCTCCGGATACCAGCTCTGCGCGCCGCCGTAGGACGACTGCCGGCTGTAGCTGTCCGCCACACCGTAGCCGGAGGTGAGCGCCGGGCGCCGCACGCGCCGATTGCCGCTCTCCGGCTGAGCCGTGCTGTCGCTGTCCCACTCGTCGGCTTCTGTTTTCTTCTTCTTTCCGAAAGCCATACATTTCCTCCGCGCACCATTCAATACGCATTTTTATTGATGAACCCGTGCAGCGCCGTCAGCACCAGGATCTTCAGGTCGAAGCCGATCGTCCAGTTCTCGATATAGTAAATGTCATACTCGATACGTTTCCGGATCGAGGTGTTCCCGCGGTAGCCGTTCACCTGCGCCCAGCCGGTCATGCCGGGCCGCACCTGGTGCTTGACCATGTAGCGCGGGATCTCCTCGCGGAATTTCTCGACATACTGCGGCCGCTCCGGGCGGGGACCCACCAGGCTCATGTCGCCCTTCAGCACATTGAACAGCTGCGGCAGCTCGTCGATGCTCGTCTTACGGATCACCCGGCCCACCCGCGTCACGCGCGGGTCATTGCGCACGGTCCAGCCCTTCTTCTCATCCTCCGCGCTCTGCACGGCCATGGAACGGAACTTGTACATGCGGAACGGCTTGTTGTGCAGTCCCACGCGCTCCTGCGTGAAGATCAGCGGCCCCGGGCTCGTCGCCCGGATCAGGATCGCCGTGATCAGCATGACCGGCGAGAACAGGATGATGCAGACGATCGAGCCGATCACATCCAGCACCCGCTTCACCATGGAGTTAAAGGTATCCGAGAGCGGCACGTAGCGGATGTTGATGATCGGCAGGCCCAGCAGATCCTCCGTGTAGGGCTTGCTCGGGATGATGTCCAGATAGTCCGGGATGAACTGCGTGTGCACGCCGGACTTCTCGCAGGTAGCCACGATCCGCTTGAGCTTATAATACTCATTCAGGCCGAGCGTGATGGCGATCTCGTCGAGATCATTCTCTTCCAGGATCCGGCTCAGGTCCTCCGTCGTCCCGATCACCGGCACCTCATGGTAGTAGCGCCCGGTCCGCACCGAGTCGTCCAGGATCCCGTTCACCTGATAGCCCCACTGCGGGTTCTGGCCGATGCGGTCGATGTACTCCTTCGCCGCGCTCGAATAGCCGACCAGCAGGATGTGCTTCAGGTTCATCCCCCGCCGCCGGATGCTGCGCAGCACCTGACGGATCACATTGCGCTCGATCACGGTCAGGATGAAGTTGAACAGCGCAAACAGGAAGATCATCCGGCGCGAGAAGTTCTGCTGGCGGCCGAGGTAGAGCGCCGTGTTGATGATCAGCACGCCCAGCGCGTTGGCCATGAAGACATTGCCCGCCTCGAGACGCCGGCCCTGGATGCGCTTGGGCGTATAGAGCCGGAATGCGTAATAAAGCAGCAGATAGACCGGGATCACCCAGAGCAGCGAGAACATGTAAAAGCGCGGCGGAAGAGCGCCCGCTCCCGGCGGCGCCAGAATCTTGAACTGGACCAGCCAGGCCAGCACATAGGACACCGCCATCACGCAGATATCCAGCACCACATGGAGCCGGTTAAAATGCCGCTGATTGTCCTTAATCAATGCTATACTCCCCTGTCAGGAAACAAGCCGCCGGACGCAGGACGCCAGCAGCTGCCCCTCGATCCGAAGGAACGACGCCGCGCTCCCCCGACCGGTAAAGCGGTCCTCCGGCCGGCACATACGAAGACCGGTCAGCAGGCCGCGCAGATACGTCTTTCCGAAGCCGCGCCGCGCGAAGAACACCGCCTTCACCGTGAATCCGGCAAGCAGGAGCGGTGCGTTCAGCGCGATCTGCCAGAGCGGCATGTTCTTCGCGATCAGATACACACTGTTGCGGGAGGCATGGCGCACCTTGAATTCATTGTACGCACTCCCCGTGGTCGCGCTCCCCGCATGGCGCACGAGGGCCTCCGGCAGAAACCAGTTCTCATACCCGAGGATCTGCGCCCGGTACCCCAGGTCGATGTCCTCGAGATAGGCAAAATGCCGCTCGTCCAGCAGCCCCGTCTCCTCCAGCAGCTCCCGCCGGAAGATCGCGGCCGCGCCGCAGGAGGCGAAGATCTTCTGCTCCCGCGAGTACATATCCGCCATTTTCCCGTGTCCGCGCGCGAAGGCCCAGCCGAGCGCGCAGTAGAAATCGCCCGCGTCATCCATGAGCTCCGGATGATCCATCTGCACGATCTTCGCCGCGCAGGAGAAGCGCCGCGCATCCTTCTCCATTCCCCGGTGCATCTGCCGGATGAAGTCCGGGTCGCACACCGTGTCGTTATTCAGGAAGATCACGTAGCGGCTCTTCGTCGCGCGGATCGCCGTGTTCACCGCATGGCAGAAGCCCGTATTGCGCCGCAGCGCCCCCACCTTCACTTCGGGGAAATGGGTTCGGATATATTCCGCGCTCCCGTCCGTCGACCCGTTGTCCGCCACGACCACGGTAAAATCCGTGTCCGTCTGCGCGCGCAGGGACGAAAGGCACCCGGGCAGGTACTGCATCCCGTTGTAATTCGGAATCACCACGACACTCTTGCGCATGTTCTCCTCCGCCGGCCGACCCGAGACAAACCTGTCGGTCACTCCTTCAAAGTGTAGTTCCACTTCGTGAGGGACAGATTCGGATTATAGTACGGATCGCCCTCGCTGTAATACGCCGGCCAGGTCTGATGCATGTACGCCGCCGCGTCCTTAAAGAGCGCTGCTTTGGCCGCCGTGTACTCATCCCCGCGGGTGAGCGATTCATGATGCACCGCCTCCGCGAACGGATCGTAGACGACGAGCGCGCCCCGGGAGCGCAGCTTCAGGCACAGATCCACATCGTTGAACGCCAGCGGCAGCTCTTCCGTGAAGCCGCCCACCGCCTCGAACTGATCGCGGCGGACCATCACCAGCGCCGCCGTCACGGCGCTCAGGTCCTGCAGGAGCGAGGCCTTGTGAAAATACCCGCTGAAGGCGCCGTCCATGCCGGTGAACAAACTTCCCGCGACGCCCCCGATCCCGACCGCGATCCCCGCGGACTGGATCTTCCCGTCCGGATAGAAGAGCTTCGGCCCGCAGGCCCCGACCTCCGGCCGGGCGCAGACGCCGAGCAGCTCCGACAGCCACTCTCCTGAGCGGATCTCGATGTCATTGTTCATGAAGACGAGGTAGTCCCCGCGCGCATGACGCGCCCCGTAATTACAGACCGCCGAGAAGTTGAAGGCTCCGCGCCGCCGGATCACCGTCGCCTGCCCCGACTTGCGCAGGTGCCGGTAGTAGTTCAGGATCTCCCCCGACGAGCTGTTGTTCTCGACCACGATGATCTCGTAATTTTTGTACGCGGTCTTCTCGCGGAGCGAGGTAATGCACCGCTCCAACACGTCCTTCTGCTCCCGGTTCGGGATCACGACGGAGACGAGCGGCTGCTCTTCCGGCACCGGGTAGCGCACGCGGTAGAAGCCGAAGTCCGGCAGGCACTGCGCCGTCCCCGCACAGCCCCGGCGTGCCAGGTGCTCCTCGAGCGCCCGCCGCCCCGCCTCGTAGGCATACTGCTTGCTCGCGGGATTGTCCGCCGTGGAGGCGCTGTGCACCCGCCAGTGATACAGGATCTTCGGGATGTGGACGATCGAACGCGCCGACGCGCCGACGCCGTCCGCGTCGCAGGGCATACCGCTCTTTTTCGCCGCCGCATCTTCCGCCGCGCTGTCATCTGCCTCCGTGCTTTCCGCAGCCGTATTTTCCGTACCGCTGCTATCTGCCATGCTGTCTTTCGCACCGGCCGCGATCACATCGACGCACCGCAGGATAAAGTCATAGTCCTGCGCGCCCTCGAAGTCCCTGCGCAGAAGCCCGGCCTCGAAACACAGGCGCCTGTCCGCGATCAGGAAATGGCAGATATAATTGTTGGACCTGAGCAGATCCAGGTTAAAGTCCGGTTTCAGATGCGGCTGGAAATACTCAAGGCCTCCCTTGCCGTCGTCCCGGACCTTGTCCTCGTCCGTATACAGCAGCCGCGCCTGCGGATGTTCTTCGATGGCCCGCGCCGCCTCAAACAGCGCGTCGGGCTCGAGAAAATCGTCGTGGTCCAGGAAACAGAGAAAGTCGCCGGAGGCCGCGCGGGCCGCAGCGTTGGTGTTGCCGGTGATGCCTTCATTGTCGGGGAGATCGACCACTTTTACGCGCGCGTCTCTCCGGCGGTATTCCGCAAGAAGCGCCTGCAGCGCGGCATCGTCCGGGCTGCCATTGGCCAGGACCAGTTCCAGATGCGGGCAGGTCTGTGCGAGCACCGAATCGGCCATCGCGCGGAAGGCGTATTCCGGTGTCCGGTACAGCGGGACCAGCACGGAGAAGACGACCGGGTTTGCCCGGTTTGCCCGGTTCTCCCTGTTCTCCCAGACCGTCTCTTTCTGGCGCCGGAGTTCCTCCTCTCCGGGCAGATGCTTCTCCCGCCACGGCCCGTACGGCACTTCCTCGCGGGAGAGGCGCTCCCGCACGCGCACGGCGAAATCATGCACGCCGTAATGCCGGAGATACCGCAGCGCTTTCGCGATGTAGTACGGCTTCAGGCGCTGCCTCAGGCTGCTCATGACTTACCCCTTTCTCCCGCAAAACCGCCCCGATCGGAACACGGCTTCAGGCGCTGTCTCAGGCCGCTCATGACTCCGCTCCCGTCCGCGTCTTCCGGTGAAAGAGCGGGAAGGCGCGGATACAGTCGATGATGTACGCAAGGTCTTCCTCGCTCAGGTTGTAAAAGAGCGGCAGGCGGCAGAGCCGCTCGCTCTCGGATGTCGTATAGCGGTCTTCCCCGGCAAAGCGCCCGAAGCGGCGTCCCGCCTGCGCGCTGTGCAGCGGAATGTAGTGGAAGACACACCGCACGCCCTTCTCTTCCATGTACTTGATGAACTGCGTGCGCGTCTCCAGATCCCGGAGCTTGATGTAGTACATATGCGCGTTGTGCTGCGCATAGTCCGGGACGAAGGGCTGCTCGATGAAGCCGTCCTCCTTAAGGTCCCGCAGCTGCTCATCGTACGCGTTCCAGATGGCATGGCGCCTGGCGTCGATCTCGTCGGCCTTCACCAGCTGCGCCCAGAGATAGGCGGCGTTCAGCTCGCTCGGCAGGTACGACGAGCCGTACCCGACCCAGGTGTACTTGTCGATCTGGCCCCGGAAGAACTTGCTCCGGTTCGTGCCCTTCTCGCGCAGGATCTCCGCGCGCTCGAGCTGATCGTCGTCCTGGAAGCACAGGGCGCCGCCCTCTCCCATCGAATAGTTCTTGGTCTCGTGGAAGCTGTAGCAGCCGAAGTCGCCGATCGTGCCGAGGGCGCGGCCGCGGTAGAAGGCATTTACCCCCTGGGCGGCGTCCTCCACGACTTTGAGGTTATGGTCTGCGGCGATCTTAAGGAGCGGATCCATGTCGCACGCCACGCCGGCGTAGTGGACCGGACAGATGACGCGCGTGCGGTCCGTCACGGCTTCCGCAACACACGCGGGATCGAGGTTCATGGTCTTCGGGTCGATGTCCGCGAAGACGATCTTCGCGCCGCGCAGCACGAAAGCGTCCGCGGTGGACACGAAGGTGTAGGAGGGCATGATCACTTCATCCCCCTCCTCGAGATCGCACAGCCAGGAGGCCATCTCCAGGGCGTGCGTGCAGGAGGTCGTCAGCAGGACGTGGCGCACGTCGAAATGCGTTTCCATCCATTCGCTGGCGCGCTTCGTGAACGCGCCGTCTCCGCACAGCTTGCCGCTCTCGAGCGCCTCGCCGAGATAATCCAGTTCTCCGCCGACCAGGGCCGGCCTGTTAAATGGAATCATGCGTTCCATCCCTCCTGTGCGCCGCTGCCTTCGCCGCGCGCGTCCCGGGTTCGTTCACCCGCCCGCGCTGCCGAGGCTGTCTCACAAACTGAAAATTACGATGCCGACGAGCATGACCGCCATGCCCAGCAGCCGGCGGCGGCTCACCTTCTCCTTCAGGAGCACGACGCCCAGCACCGGCACGAAGATGTAGCTCAGCGGTTCGATCACCGGCGACCAGGTCAGCGGCACCACCCGCAGCGCGTACATCGTCAGGAACGTGGATACCAGGAAGATGCCGTAGGCGAGGATCACCAGCGGGTTCAGGTACTCCCGGAGCCGGTCTTCGTACTTGCGGTTGGCCGCGATCTTCAGCATCACCTGGGCGACCGAGGAGATGAACACCGAGAACATCCACACGGCCAGATATTTTCCGTACTCAGCCATGGTGTTCCTCCTGCACCTCCTGAATCTGCCTGTCTGCCGGTACCGGTTTTCTCCCGTCCGTCTCCGGCGCACCGCGGCCGGTCTTTCCCTCTTCGGTTCCCTGCCCTTCGCTCACGCCGATCAGGATCCCGACCAGGATGACCGCGGAGCCGAGCAGCATCTTCGGGGTCACGGTCTCGCGGAAGATCAGGACGCCCCACACCAGCCCCCAGATAATGGTCACCGGCTTGTTCGTGAACGCGAAGGTGAGGCTCATGTGCCGCAGCACCTGCTGCCACGCCAGCGCGTAGGCGAAGGTGATCAGGAGCAGGCAGCCGTACCAGAAGCACCACCGCACCGAGAGCATCTGCTCGCGGGCGGCCATCTTGCTCATGATGCCCGCCGTCGAATTCAGGAGCAGGCTCAGGTGCAGCGCGATAAACCACGGCAGAGAGACTTCCCCGATCCGCTGCGGTGCCGTCTTCTTCTCATTCATCAACTGTCTGTTCCCCTCTTCTTCTGTCATCCGCCTGCCTGCGGCCTGTGAGTGCAGCTGATTGTGTCACCGGCTGACTGTGTCACCGGCTGTCATCACGTCCGGCGCAGGTGCGCAGTGTGACATAGTATTATACCACTCCGCCGCCTGTTTGTGAAGGTCGCTCCTGCTGCCTGTCACGCCGCCTGTCCTGCAGGCCCCGATGCACCGCTTGTGCTTGTCCATCTACAATGGCCTGGCCTGTCCCGCCGCCTGCCCTGCAGGCCCCGGTGCACCGCGAAGCAGCGTACGCCGCCCGCTGAGCCGGGCACGGCTTTGTCTGTTCAGAACGCTTCGCGCAGCAGACAGTTACCGGCTTTGTAACTGTTCAGAACGCTTCGCGCAGCAGTTACCCGGCTTTGTAACCGGTTACCCGGCTTTTTATTTACAGCCCGCGGCCCCGCTTCTGCGAATAGTCGCAGCGGCGCAGGGACAGGTTCGGGTTGTAGGCCGGGTCGCCGGCCTTCAGGAACGCGGCCCAGCGCCGGCAGAAATATTTCTTCTCGCGGGCGAAGCGCCGCTTCTTGGCCGGCGTGTCCTCGGCCCCGCGGCTGCGGCTCTCGTAGTGGATCGCGATCACCGACGGATCAAACAGGATCCGTTCCCGGCCGCCATCCTGCTGCCGCAGCCGCAGGCAGAAGTCCACATCGTTGAGGGCGACCGCCAGCTCCGGATCGAGCCCGCCGGCCTTCTCGAAGCTCTCCCGCCGCACCATCATCAGGGCCGCGGTCACGGCGCTCATGTCCTGCTGCGCCGCGGCGCGCATCATGTAGCCCGGGTCGTCCCCGTCCTCGGCCACCATCATGCTCCCGGCGAAACCGCCCATGCCGACGGTGATCCCGGCGGACTGCACCGTCCCGTCCGGGTAGCAGAGCTTCGGGCCCGCCGCCGCGATCCCCGGGCGGCTCACCTGACCGAGCAGGCGCCGCATCCAGCCCTGCGTGTGGGCGATGACATCATTGTTCATGAGGAGAAGATATTTCCCCCGGGCCTGTTTCGCCGCGAAGTTGTTGATCGCGGAGAAGTTGAACGGGCCCTCAAAGCGGAGCACGCGGATGCCGTCGGTGCCGTCCGCCTTCTCGTAAAACCGGGCGGTGCTCGGGTTCACGGAATTGTTCTCGACGATCAGGATCTCGTAATTGCCCCAGCCGGCGCGCTGCCGGATCGAGCGCAGGCACTTGCGGAGCATCGGGATGTTGTCGCGGTTCGGGATGATCACGGAGACCATCGCGCCCTCCTCCGGCTCGCAGTCCGTGTAAAAGACGCCGCCCACGCCGGCCTCGCGCACGCTCCCGTGCAGGCCGCGCAGCGCCAGGTCCTCCTGGAGAATGCGCCGCATCTCATCGCCGCGCGCCTCCGGCAGCGCCCAGGCCTCCCGCCCGCTCTCCCCGCGCACCAGCGCATGGCAGAGCACCTTGGAAATGTGACGGACTTTCCCCGTCCGCCGTGTCACCGCCAGCAGCATGTCCCAGTAGTTCACCGGGTCCGCCAGCGCGCGCAGGTCAGCGGCACCGCTTCCCGTCCGGCGCACGGCGGCGCGCAGTACGCCGACCTGCACCAGGGCCAGCGCGCCGATGTACTGGTACGAGCGCAGATAGTCCTCGCTGTAGTCGCACTTGAAGCGCGGGTCGCGCAGCGCGCCGGTCTCGTCCATGCAGTCCGAATCCGTGTAGATCAGGCCCGCCCCGTCCTGCGCGGCCGCCGCGGCCTCGTAGAACGCGTTGCGCGTGACGGTATCGCCCGCGAAGAGGAAGGCGGCATAATCCGTATCCGCCGCCTGCGCCGGCAGCCAGCCCGCCGTGAGGTGCACCTGCCGGTACGTGGACGAGAGCACCGACTGCCGCGTGCGATCCGCGCCGCTCTCCCGGTCTGCGCCGAGGACCACGGCGTGGATCACCGGCATGAACGGCAGCCGGACCGCGCGCTCGTAGCCGGCCCGTACCGACGAGATCTCCTGCGCTTTGATCCATTTCCCGTAATCAAACAGCTGATCTGCCGCCTTCTCCCGCAGATGCGTGCCGAACTCGCCGGCCCCGTGCTGCCGCAGATACGCGGTTCCTTTCGCAAACTGATTCTGTGCCACGTTTTCCTCCTGCTTTTTTTACCACTTCCCGGCCAGATCGATATATTTCCGGCACGGCGGTTCTTTTTCCCGGCGCGTGTCCCGGCAGGTGTAGGCCGGACCGCTCAAGGTCAGGTTCGGGTCGTACCACGGGTCCCCGTCGAGAAGCGCGTCCTTCCACCGGCGCACAAACGTGCCGATCTCCCGGTGGAAACGGGCGACCTTCCCCGGCGTATCCTCCGTCCCGCGCGAGCGCGATTCGTAGTGGATGAGGACCGCCGCCGGCTCCAGGCAGTTCCGGAGCCCCTGCTCCTTAAGGCGCAGGCACAGGTCCACATCGTTGAAGGTCACCTCATAGGCCTCGTCAAAACCGCCCACCCCCGCAAATGCCTCTTTCCGTATCATCAGGCAGGCGGCCGTCACCGCGCACACGCTGTGCCGGTGCCCCAGTGTGATCGCCCGGACATACTGCGGCAGATCCTCTGCCATTTGCCCCTGGAGGGCATGGCCCGCGATCCCGCCGCAGCCGAGGATCACGCCGGCGTGCTGGATCGCGCCGTCCGGATAGAGCAGCTGCGCCCCGACCGCGCCGATGTCCGGGCGCTCCGCGAGGGCCGCCATCGCTTCAAGCGACGTGCGGTCCGTCAGCTCCGTGTCGTTGTTGAGGAGCAGGAGCAGCCGCCCGCGCGCGCGGCGCGCCGCGAAATTGTTGATCGCCGCGTAGTTGAAGCCGTGCTCCCAGTTCAGGACCCGCGCGCCCTCCCGCTCGAGCTTCCGGTACAGTGCGAAGGTCGCCTCCTCCGTGCTCCCGTTCTCGACGATGATGAGCTCCGCGTCCGCCGGCCCGAACCGCCGCAGCGAATCCGTGCAGCGGCGCAGATCCTCCGCATGATCCCGGTTCGGGATGATGACGGACATGCGCGGCACGGCCGGAGCTTTGATCCATACCGGCATCCGGCTTTCTTCGGCTTCCGCCGCCTGACTTACCGCTGTTTTCGGGTTGTCCGAAGCCGCCGAATCAGCATGCGGCGCAGATTCTTCCGTTTTGGCCGACAGTTTCTCTTCATCCGGCGAAGAGACTTCCGCCGCAGCAGTTTCCTCCGCCGGCGCCATTCCCGGCAGGTCCATGTTCACGGGGATCGCGAACGGCTCCCGGTTTTCTTCCTCCGGCCGGCTCGCGTCGACGTGCGCCAGGATCCGCGGGATCCGATAGACGCGGCTGTGCGGCGTGAGCTCCTTCAGGCCGCGGCGCACCAGGCAGGTCCGGCCGATGTAATTGTACTCCGCCAGCAGCAGCGGATCGTACTCCGGCTTAAACTGCGGCGCCTGCCGCTTCCCGTCCGCGCCGATAAAGTCGATGTCAAAGTAAATGAGATCCGGCATCGCGCCGGTCTGTCCGGCGATCCCGGCCGCCTCACCGACCGCTGCGCTGCCTCCGGCCGCCTTACCGACTGCTGCGCTGCCTCCGGCCGCCTCAGCGGCCGCTGCGGCTGCCTCGGCTCCGGGCCGCTGTGCACTCTCCGCCGCAGCGGCGCGCAGCACTCTTGCCAGCGCGCAGAGGGCGTCGTCCGACAGCGCGGTTCCCTGCCCCACGCGGAGGCAGTAGTCCGCATCCGGGGCGGCTTTGGCCGGCGCGTAGCAGGGCCAGGTCTGCCGCCGGAGCGACGCGCGCAGCGCCTCCGCGTCCGATGCATTCGCCCCGCCCTGCACACTCACCGCGATCAGCGGAATTTCCTTCCCGTCGGCGCGCAGCCGGTCGAACTCCGCCCGCTGCGCCAGGCGCTCAGGTCCGGTCAGACGCTCCGATTTCAGCCACGTCTCAAAGCTGACCGGCTTGGGTTCTCCGCCTCTCAGGCGCTCCCGCACCTTCCGCGCCGCGCCGCGCAAACGCACGGCCGCTCCGCTCAGCGCCGCCTGACTCTTCTTCTCTCTGTCCATGTATCCGTCTCCGCCGCGTGTCGGCTGCCACCCGGTCGGCCGACCTGCCATCTGTTTTCATCCGCCGGGGGATGACCGTTTTCCGCCGCGTGTCGGCTGCCACCCGGTCGGCCGACCTGCCATCTGTTTTCATCCGCCGGGGAATGACCGTTTTCCGACCTCCGGCCGCGCCGCTCAGCGCAGCTTCTTCAGCAGCTTCTTCAGCGGCTCCTTCATCGGTACCCGCGCCTCGGCGATCTTCCGCGCGAGTTTGTATGACGCGGTCTGCTCAAGCATGTCGGCGTGTTCCTTCAGAATCCGGTTCTCTTCGCGCAGCCGGTTCAGCTCGCCGACGCTGCCGCGCCCGACCACGGTCGGATCGGCGGCCGCGAGGCCCTGCAGGATGAAATCCCGGTCCGCCGCTTCGCCATTCGCCGCATTCCCGTTCGCCGCGTTCCCGTTCGCCGCTTCGCCATTCGCCGCGTTCCCGTTCGCCGCGTTCCCGTTCGCCGCTTCTCCGTCCGCCGGAGCGGCTGCGGAGAGTGAGGCGTAGAGGGCGCGGTAGTCCTGTGCCATTTGCGGGAGGGTGCGGAGCGTGAGGGCTTTCACGCGGGCGCGCTTTTCGCGGTACTCCTCCGGGTGCTGCCGGATGTGATTCAGGAGCGCGGTCAGTTCGTCCGCGCCGGCGTCGACCGGCAGCAGCCAGCCGGCGCCGGTTTCGCGGATGCGCTCGCCGACCGCGCCGATGTCCGTGCCGATGACCGGGATGCCGTACTGCCACGCCTCCGAGAGAGTGTAGCAGAAGGTCTCGGCCCAGACCGGCAGGATGCAGGCGAGGTGGATCCGGCTCATCCGGAACAGCCCCCCGATGTCCTCGCGCTCGTAGTTGCCGCTGAAGAACACGCTCTCGTGCGGCTGCGCCTCCATCGCAAGGACCTCCGGGTCGCCGATCTGCCCCATGACGAAGAGATTCGCCCGGGCCCGGCCCGCTTTCGGGCCGCCCTCTTCCGGGTTGTCTGCGCGCCGGATCATCTCCCTCAGCACGCGGCTGCCCTTCGCCGGCGTCACGCCGCCCAGGAAGGCCACGTTCATCTGCCTGCCCTTCGGCAGCGACGTGCAGACGCCGCGCTGCACGCGCCCGTCGGTGTAGCCCTGCCCGTCGTGCGCGATCACGAGCCGGATCTTACAGTCTCCGTCCGCCATCCCGGCGATGTGAAAGAGGCTCTGCACGCCGCACCAGAAAATGTCCGGCCGCGCCGCCGCGCTCACCAGATCGGGCCGCGCCGCCTTCTTCAGCCGCATCGTGTGCACGGTGCCCCGCGCGTCGGTCACTTCCGCGAAGGTCTGCGTGTCCTCGCTGCTCACGCCGTCGAGATAGGCCCAGCCGGTGATGTAGTGGAAGCCGCCCTTGCCGTCCGGCCAGCGGTCGAGATGGCTGTGCATGCGTGAGGTCCGCTGCACCGCCGCCGGGAAACCGGCCGCGTCGGCTGTCTCAGACTGTCTCTCCGGATCTGAAGCGGCCGGCACGTCGGTCCCGTGCGGGATCACCAGCGTCTTCTCCCGGATCTCCGGATAGAAGGTGCAGACGATCTCCCGCGCGCTCTCGGACGGGAAGATGATCTTCTCGCAGAGCTGCAAAATGCGCGCGTGCTCGCGGCGCCAGTGTTCCATGACGTTGGCATTTTCAGAGTAGCCGCAGGTCCGGCGGAGGCAGGTACGGCACTCGTCCATGGTCGGCACCCGCAGCGCCTTAACGGCCTCGCCGCCCTCCACCGTGGTCTTCTCAGCCACGTCGTTCTCCGCTGCAGCCTTCGCCGCCGCAGTGCTGCCGCCGCCGCTCTCCGCTGCCATTTCCCCGGACGCACCGGCCGCGCTGAGCGGGCAGAACACGCCCTCCGCGTTCAGCAGCTTCACGGTCGGGCACACATAGTAATAGTCGTGCAGCGTCGCCACCACCGGGATCCCCAGGGCGGCGGCCTCTTCGATGATGTCCGGCGACAGGCCCTGCGTGTGATGCACGTGCACCGCGTCGATCGAGAAGGCCGTCAGGATCTTCCGGAACGCCGCGGCCAGTTCCCGGTCATGGAACACCGGGTACGGCTCCTCCTCCCCGATCGGGAAGCGCAGCACCTTCTCGCTGCGGTCCGTGTACACCGTCAGGCACAGGCAGTCCACGTCCCGTGCCGCCACGAAAATGTTATACTCTCCCCTCAGCTCCCGCACGAGATCCGCCACGTGCAGCTGCGTCCCGCCGACGCGGTTGAAGGCCGTCTCGCGGAAGTCCAGATGCAGGAAATAAAGCAGATTCTTCCGGCCATTGGCCAGGGGCCGGTAGAGCTCCGCATTGGCCCGGATCTCGCGGTCCGGATTCTGCGCGACGTACCGGTCGTTCGCCGCCATCAGCTCCGGATAGCGCTCCCGCAGGATGCGCTCGTGCTCCTCGCACAGGCGCTTCTTCTCCTCCGTGTCGAAGGAGGCGGTTCCCTTATGGTAAATGAAGGTATCGTCGCAGAGAACGTGACGGTACCCGAGCTGGCTTAAGCGGAAACAGAAATCATTTTCCTCGCCGTACCCGCGCTGAAAGGTCGCCGCGTCGAAATCGCCGACCGCCAGGTAGGCCTCCTGCCTGACGTACATGCAGAAGCCGACGGCCACGGTCACGCGCGGATAGCGGTGCAGGCTGACGCGCTCGATGAGCTCGCCGTAGCTGTCCGCCGTAAAGCCCTCCGGCAGCGGATTGTCCTGACAGAAGACCGGCATCGACGCGAGGGTCGCACTGTTGGACAGCGGCGTGACCGTCGCGATGGCCCGGTCGGCATACGCGCAGTGCTGGAGCTTGTCGACCCAGCCTTTCGTGACGATCGTGTCGGAATTGAGCAGGATCACATCCCGCTCCGACCAGGCCAGCCCCCGGTTCACATTCGCCGAGAAGCCGCGGTTGACATCATTGTAAAATGCCGTAAACCCCGCCTGCTTCTCCGACTTCCCGCGCGCCGGTGCGGCCCCGCGGCCGGTGCTGTCTGCGGCCGGATCGCAGGCTGTGTCGGCGGCCCCGTTTCCGGCCGCATCACCGGCATCAGGTACGGCACCGTCTCCGGCCGCACCGCCGGCTGTCTCCTCCGGCGCCGGCCGGCTGCCCGGCTTCCACTCCCCGGTCAGCTGCCCGAGGTACTCCGCCACGCGCTCGTCCGGGCTGCAGTCGTCGATCAGCACCACCCGGTGCAGCGACAGGTCCGTGTGCCTGCGCAGACTCTCCACGCACAGCAAAAGGTCTTCATATCCGTTATAGATCGGTACGATGATATCGATCGCTCTGGTTTCCATGCTCTGTCCTCTGTCTGCCTCGCGGCTGTTGATGCTGCCGCCTTCGTGTTTTTACGATCCGAAGAGCCGGCGCAGGCCGTGGTTCTTGCGGCGCGCGGCGCGTTCTCCGTTGATCCGGCGTGCTTACGATCCGAAGAGCCGACGCAGTCCGTGGTTCTTGCGGCGCGCGGCGAGCTCTCCGTTGATTCGGAGCGCCTCGTCGGCCTCGAGCAGCTCGACGTCGCCGGTGATCCTGATCGTGCCGCCGGCCCACGGCGCTTTGGCGCCTTTCGCGCTGTGCTCCGCTTCGTAGGACGGATCCGTGGTCAGGAACAGCGCCCAGCCTTCCGACTCCTCCGAGGCGTTGAGCGGGCGCAGCTGCACCTGCCCGCTCGCGAGGCGGCACCGGCAGGCTTTCCCCTCCAGCGGGTCGAAGCGCAGCTTCCGGATCCTCTCGATTCGGTCTTTGTCGATATGAAATTCCGCCTCGTATCGATTTCCTTCGAAATGTACCGGTGTGCGGATCGCCGTCTCCTCGGCGTACCCCGCGCCCTCGTCCGCGTACAGCGTCGCCGTCCGCTCCCGTGTCCGGAGCTTCTCCGCTGTCCGCTGCAGCTCCAGCGACGCCGGGATCACCGGCACGCAGAAGCGCTCCGTCTCCCCGACGCCGGCCCACTGCCGCGCCAGGTGATCGGCGAAGGCATGCAGCTCCGCTTCCGCCTCCGGGGCGATGCCCGTCTCCCGAAGAAAACTCTCCCGCGGCAGCAGTGCCTGAAGCTGCGGCAGGCGCGTATAGAGCTCATTGAGCGCGCGCCACAGGAGCAGAGACGCCGGCACCGGAAAGTCAAAGATCCACTCGCCGTCGATGATCCGCACCCCGTCCGCTGACGGGAAGATGTTGTCGAAAATCAGGTCCGCGTTCGCCGGGCAGACCCAGACATCGCCCATATCCGCCGTCGGCAGCGCCCCGAAGACAGCCCGGAACTCTTCCTCGTGTCCCTGCAAAGCTGCAGGAATCGAAGTGGCGCCGGTGCCAACCCGTGCGGCGGTGTCGAAGTCTGTCGTCTCCATTCCGGCCGCACCGGCCGCTTTCGTGCTGTCCGATACTGCGAAGCTTTCGATATATTCCTTCAGCCCCTGCGCGATCTTCCGCACCGTCTCTGCGTCGCCCGCCTGCACGGCATGC
>Ga0065709_1029466_pt1 | contig 20121 bp, 29 predicted proteins | sample Hoacrofraction14_2_FD_59096 | JGI IMG/M metagenome (GOLD analysis project Ga0065709, IMG submission 59096) | Hoatzin crop microbial communities from Cojedes, Venezuela, sample from fiber fraction 14 v1 | ecosystem: Host-associated > Birds > Digestive system > Esophagus > Crop | place: Venezuela...
GCTTGCCTTGCTCGACATCGCGCGGAGACGCGCGAAATGGAACAAGCAGGAAGGAACATTCTCCTGGGAATCCGGTTTTTTTCCGGTGCAAAATGCCGAGTTGAATTTGTCCTGCGGTTTCGATAAACGCGGCATTGACGCCGCGCGGAACAAGCTGAAACAGCGAGGGATTATTGACTATCAGAACGGGGAGCGGAACAAAAGAGCTCCGGCGTACAGAATTTTTTACCTGACCGGAGAAGTTGGGTACAAAAATGTACCCAACATAGCCCCCAACATAGTACCTAACAATGTACCCAACACAGCCCCCAACATAGTACCTAACAATGTACCCAACGTTGTACCCAACATAGCCCCCATTAGTAATGATATATTATATTATAATACTGACTTAGAAGAAAAAAAGAGGGATATACGGTATACAGCTTCCGCGGGCACGGGCGCGCGCGGAGAGCTGGCGACAAACGGGGCATGGCGGAACAGCGAGCGGGCCAGGGCGGCCGTCGCTCAGCGGATTATTGACCGGTTTTCGGAGATTGCCGGCGGGGATATTTCGCGGGCAAATTTGCACGGGGAAATCTGCAGGCTGATGAGCGAGGGCATGCCGCCGGAGGAAATCGCGGAGGAGCTGGAAAAGCGGAGAAGCCCGGCGGCGGCTATGCAGGCGCTGAACGCGCGGATCCGGCGGGGCGAGTATGACGGGCAGAACCGGGAATTGTATGATAAATGCCTGGCGGTGGCGCAGGGGAATCAAAAATTCGCGGACGCGCTGTATCGCATGGAACAGCTGCCGGGCGTGGACGATGAGGAGGACTGACACCATGAACGGGAAAATACAAGCCGGAGAGGATCCGCGGCGGTACAAACTGCCGGACGGAGAGCGGGAACGGCTGCGGCGGGACGAAATGACCGCGCTGGTTTATTTTCTTTCCACGCTCGCGGAAACCGGGTACATGTGGGAAAATTTGCAAAAACGCCTTGAATACATTCCGAGCGGCAAAGCAAGGTTCAAGATGGTGATGGGCGGGCACAATGCCATTGTCGGGGATATTCTGGGAACGGTTCCGAGGGAACAGCAAAAGCGGCTTGAAAACATCGGGAAAGACTTCAAGATCGCTTTGATTCCGAAGGCGCAGAACGAGCCGCAGAAGCTGGTGATGGACCGGGACGACGCGCGGGTGTTTATCGGCGCGGCGCTGAAAAAGTGTGAATTCTGCGTGATGAGCGGGGAGGAAGCGCGGACCGGGTGCGAGCTGTACGCGCTGATGGAAAAATATTTTCCGCTGAGCGATTACGGGGACGGCATGATGTGCCAGTACGGAAAGAGTGATTTTGAATGAGCGTATGCGCGGAGTGCGTGTATTACCACCCGAAGAGGGAACGGAAATGCACGCTTTTACCCAGAGCACGGACGGAGGAAATGGACGCGTGCGCGGGGATGGAAAAGTGGCCGGACGGGGCGCCGGACCTGCGGAAAATTACGCGGGAGGACTTGAAAATCAGGGCCGGGGAAATGGCGGCGCGGGGCGTCAAGAGTGAAACCATCGCGCGGATCTGCGGGAAGGAATACGCGCCGGAGGACGGCGGGAAAGAAGGGGAGGAATGAAGAAGCTGATTTGGATTGCGGCGGTGATCGGCGCCGCGGTGCTGATGGCGATGGCCGGGGTGATGTTCGCGGAGGCGGAGGAAACCCGGGGCGTCGTGATGTACGCGGTATGCAATCCCGGGAGCACGGTGAACGTGCGGGAAAGGGCGAGCAGCCGCGCCGCGGCAACGGGGTATCTGGAGCTGGGCGACGAGGTGGAGGCGCTGGAAGAGAAAAAGGACAACCGGGGGCGGACGTGGACAAGGATTGACAGCGGACAATTTGAGGCGGAGGAAGCATGGGTTTTGTCGGCGTATCTGACCGCGGACAAGGTGGAGGAGATTATGGACGAATGGGAAGTGTGCGCGAAGGGGCGCGTGGCGCTGCGGAGCGCGCCGGACGGAAAACGGATTAAGTGGCTGAAGCCGGGGGAGAAAGTCTGGGTATTCGCCAGGGCGGGAGAGTGGATCATCGTGAAGGGCGGATATGTGAAGGCGGAGTATTTGAAGGAGCCGGAGGAGGCGGAGGAATAATGCTGGTTGAATACGATCTGGAAGGGAAACGGCGGGACAAGGTGGAGGACGCGATCCGGAGGCTGAGGACATTTGAACCGGATGATGGATATTTTCAGACATATTCCGGCGGAAAGGACAGTATCGTTTTAAATAAACTGTGCGAAATGGCCGGGGTAAAGCGGGACATTCATTATTCCGTGACGACGGTGGACCCGCCGGAACTGGTGAGATTTATTATCAGTCAATTTGAATACGTGGTTTATAACCGGGCCGACGGAACCCGCCAGAGATGGCAGGTTAGACGGGGGGGCGAAGCAATAGAGAACATGCTGCAAAGTATACGCTTTGCCCGGTGGAGGAAGCCCCGGAGGAAGGCGGGCGTGTTATCTTTTTTGAGATTCCGAAGTATTCCATGAAAAAACTGATTTCGCTTCGGAGAATGCCGCCGGCACGTTTTGCCAGGTACTGCTGCAGCGAATTAAAGGAGTGCTACGGAGCCGGGCGCGTGACATTAACCGGTGTAAGATGGGCGGAAAGTATTCGACGGAAAAACATTCACGGCGTTGTGGACGTACAAAGCAACAAGGCAATTAAAGTTGCCGCGGAAAACGGGGCGAGCGCAAAGAAAAACGGCAAGCGCGGCGTGATTATGAATATGGACAATGAGGAGGAACGGCGGACGGTTGAAATGTGCTTCCGGACACACAAAACCATTGTCAACCCGATTATTGACTGGACGGATGAAGACGTATGGGAATTTATTCATCGGGAGAATATTCCGTATTGCGAACTATACGACGAGGGAAAGAAACGGCTGGGGTGCATTGCGTGCCCGCTGGCAAACAAGGGACAACGGCTTGACGATTTAGAACGGTGGCCGGTTTACCGGAAATTATATAAAGCGGCCTTTGAAGACATGCTGATGAACAGGCAAAAAGAGGGCATTATCACGGACGCGTGGAAAACGAGCGATGATGTTTTCAGGTGGTGGATGATCGGAAATGAGCATGTACAGAGCCGCGGACAGATAGAAATGAACCTAAACGACACAGAATAAACGCGCAAGCGCTTGCGCGGTGGAGGCGGACATGGACGAGGAACGGGAAGAGAGGCGGGAGGAACTGCCGGACGAGGGCCGGGGGCGGAAGGTGAGGAACCGGGAAATCGCGGACGTGTACGGCTTGAAGAGCGTGGAGAGCATGATTTGCGAGATTGAGGAAAAGCGCGAATGGATCCGCGGGAGAATGTACACGATTCAGAGCGTGAACGCCGGACGGGTTCCGGGAGGAACGCGGCGCGCCGGGCTGGATGATGTTTTCGCGAAACTGAGCGAGGAAGAAGAAAAATATGAACGCGCTTTAAAAATGTACTTGAAACAGCAGCGCAAAGCGGAACGGGCAATCCGGCGGATTCAGAGCGAGGACGCGAGAATGTTTGTGCGGCTATATTACATGGCGCGAAAGACAAAGCGCGAAACCATGGAGGAAATGGGAATCACGGAATGGACGTTCCGGAATTTGCGCGAGCGCGTGGAGAACGCGGAGGACATGGCCGGGATCCGCTGGGCGGACCGGTATACGAGGAGGAAAGACAATGACGCAGAATGACGCGGTGAATTTAATAAAAGATATTATTGTCTTTACGATGGAAAGAGCGGATTATGAGAATAAAGCAGTTGAGGCGGCCAGCTACGAAACGACGCTTGAAATTTTAGATATTATTACGGGGCATATCGAACAGGACGAAAAGGAAAGAAGGTAAATAAAATGCAAAAAGTTAAATGGGCGTCATTGATGAAAGAAATTACTGAACTTGTGTTAGAAACGCCGAATAACGATGAAGAACGGCGCGGCAAGGAATGTTTTTCAACGACGGTTGAAATTTTGAATATCATTCTGGAATACGCGGAATATGCGGAGGAAACCAACGACGGAGGCCGGAATGATTGAGTGCAGCGTTTGCGGGGAGAAATTCGACGGGGCGCCGGGGTGGAAAAGCGATTATTCCTGCGGCGGGGCGCGGTGGACGTGCCCATGGTGCGACGGGGTAAAGGTGCATGAGGCCGAAGGAAAAGCATTTTTTCATAACGTCGCGCTGATGAAACGACTGAGGAAAGAACAGGACGAGCGCGAGGAGCGGCAGCGGGAGAAATTCCGGGAGGAGCTTCAGCGGGAATACGAAGAACGGCAGGAGGCGGAACATGGAGGCGCGGAGAGTGGACGAATACAGCCGGAACATGGAAACGGCGCGGAAGCTTCGCGGCGTCGCGGGCGGCCGAAAAAACAATCTGAACAGCCAGGAGCGGGAGCTGCTGCGGGGCGCCGCGCAAATCATCGCAAAGCTGACGGCGGAAAAGTATCCGGACGATGGGCCGGGAGAAGAAGCAAAAAAGTAAAGGAGGCATAACATGGGGGGGTATCAGCTAAAAAGCGAGGAGCGCGAAACGGTGATATTGTTTAACGCTGCCGATAAGGGAGTTGAAATCGACACGGCGGATCCGGTCGTTATCCGGAAACTGGATAAACTTTGCGAACAATTTCCGGAGGTTTATTCATGCGTGCGTGAGGACGAAAAGTATCAGGCGAAAAGCTATACCATTGTTTCAAAGAAATTGATTCGATTCGGAAAACCCGCTACCGAAAAGCAGAAGGAAACAGGTCGAAAACTGGCGGAAAGGCTTTTAAAATCAAAAAACGCGGAAAGTGATTCTTAAAGGCGGGAAAATGACGGAAACGGGCGTTATAGAATCACGGATGAGCGAAGGGAAAAGAAAATGGATAATGAAAAATGGGACGAGGAGCGAAAAGAACAGGTCCGGGCAATTTTTAACGCGGGGGCGCAAAGCGGAATCCGGGCGATTCTGGCGCTGATTCGGGCGGAAGAGGACGTATACGGGAAGGACACCGAGAAGGGAAAAGCGCTCGCGAAGCTCGCGGAGGGCGTGGAGGAAATCGCCGGAATCTGGAGCATGAAAAAACGGGAAGAAGGTGCGGAAAATGCGGATTGACACGGGAAACGCGGATTATATCGCGGCGACGTATTATCAAATGCTGAGCCAGCAGAAGAGCGGGAACGTCGTGCATATCAAGTATGAGAAGATGGACGACAGGATCAACCGCAAGGCGGAGGAAGAATAACATAGTAAAACGGTATGAATTTAAAACGTGGGAAACCTATCAAAACGCAAGGAATTAAAGGCGGAGAAGGATAAACCTATAAAGACAATGGGAATTTAGCAGCATGGAGGCGGGTAATGGCGCGGAGAAAAGCGGCCGCGGAAGTGAGAAGAAAAAGCGCGGCGAGGAGGACGAGGAAGAGCGCCGCGGCGGAGCGGGCGCGAACCATGCGGGAAATCTGGCGGGAGACAATGGAAATGTTCCGGCCGCCGAAAATGATGAGCGTGAGCGAGTGGGCGGACGAAAACCGGGTATTAACCAGCGACACGAGCGCGGAGCCGGGCAGATGGCGGACGAGCCGGACGCCGTATCAGAAAGACATTATGGATTCTTTTGTGGATCCGCGCGTGAGGAAAATTGTCGTGATGGCAGGATCCCAGGTCGGAAAGACGGAAATGGAGCTGAACATGATGGGCCGGGCAATTGACCTGGAGCCGGGCCCGATGTTATTTGTACAGCCGACGGACAGAATGGCGGAGGATTTTTCCAAGCGTCGCGTCGCGACGATGATTAACGCCTGCCGGAGCCTTAAAAGAAAAGTGCACGAGGCGAAAAGCCGGGACGCGGGAAACACAATCCAGATGAAAACATTTCCGGGCGGATCCGTGGCGTTTGAGGGCGCGAACAGCCCGGCGGGGCTTGCCAGCCGCCCGATTCGATATGCGTTCTGCGACGAGGTGGACCGTTTTCCGCGGAGCGCGGGGACGGAGGGCGACCCGCTGGACCTTGTGGAACAGCGGCTAAAAACTTTTTCGGACAACAGCAAATTTGTTATCACGAGCACGCCGACGGTCAAGGGCTTGAGCCGGATTGAAAAAGCCTACGGCAGCGGAACCAAGGAGGAATGGAACACGCAATGCCCGAAGTGCGGGGAATACAGCTTCATCACGTTCGGGGATATTGTGTTTGACAAGGAAGAGTATACGGACGAGCAGGGACAGATAGATTACATCGTGCATAGCGCGCGATGGAAATGCCCGCATTGCGGCGAGGAAATTCCGGAGCTGGCGGCGAAGAGGTGCCCCGGAAAGTGGGTGGCCGGGAACCCGGACGCGGCGGGGCGCGGGGTCCGGTCGTACCGGATCAATGCTTTTTCCTCGCCGTGGAGCGACTGGAAAGCAATCTGTTATTCCTTCCTGCGGAAAAAGAGCGACCCGGAACAGCTTCAAGTGTTTATGAATACGGAGCTGGGGGAATTATGGGAAAACAGATCACTCGACACGGAGGAGGCGGACGAGCTTTTCAAGCGACGGGAACACTATAACGCCGAGGTGCCGGACGGGGTATTAGTGTTGACAATGGGCGTGGACACGCAGGACAACCGCCTGGAATATGAGGTGGTCGGATGGAGCCGGGAAGAGGAGAGCTGGGGCATTGAGCGCGGCATTATCGCCGGGCGTCCGGACGCGCCGGGGGTATGGGCGGAAATTGACGATTTGCTGGACAAGGAATGGAAAATGAAGAACGGCATGGCGCTGAAAATCTCCGGGACATTCATCGACAGCGGCGGACATTTTACGCAGGAGGTATATCACGAGTGCGCGAAGCGCGCGCCGCGGCGAGTATGGGCGATTAAAGGCGAGCCGGGGGACGGGCGGTATTTATGCCGGCTGATGAAAAAGGAAAATGGCCGGGATAAAGCCGTGAGATACATCGTCGGCGTGGACAGCGGGAAGGCCGCGATTATGTATAACGTGCAGATTGACACGCCGGGCCCGCGGTATATGCACTTTCCGATTGACCCGGACAAGGGATATGATATTGAATACTTCAAGGGGCTTTTATCCGAAAAGCTGGTGACACACCGGAGCCGCGGCCAGATGGTGCAGAAGTGGGAACAGGTGTACAAGCGGAACGAACCGCTGGACATCCGGAATTACGCGCGGGCGGTGTTTAAATTTACAAAGTGGAATTTCGCGCGGATTGAGGAGATTCTGAGCGGAACGGACGAGCCGGAGATCCGGACGCGGACGGAGGAGAACGCGAGGAAGAACCGGCATAAAGTGAGCGGAGGAATTCGGGTGTAAAAAAATTTGAAATTCCCTCTTGATTCTCACACAGAAAAATGCTAATATGATAACGCAGAGATTGTCTGAGGGACAAGGAGAGGCCGCGCCGAGAGGCGGGGCCTTTTCTCATACAGATTTTTCCCGGAGTCGCGGCTTCCGGGATTTTTTGATACGCGGGAGGCGAGAGTGTGAGGGCGAACGAAGTTGTGGTTCTGCAAGTCAATATCGACGGGCTGGACGACGTGCTGAACACTTACAGCGCCTTTTTGGGACGGCCGAAAATTGAAAAAATCATCAAGCAAACAAACCTTGACACGGCGAGAAGGATGAAAACCATGCTGAAAAGGCTCGCCGCGAATGATTATGTTGTGACGCAGAAATGGGCCGCGGAACAGATCGGCGGCTGGGAATCGAGCGGGCGGCTGGGATTCAAAGTTCCTTTGAAGGGCGCGCGCGGCGTGATCGGAGAGACGTTCAAGGCGAACCGGATTAACAAGAAAAGGAAATCGAAAAAACATCCGGAGGCGGACGGACGCGCGACGACCGCGAGCGTACAAATCAGGCGGGGCGCCGGAAGAAGCCATATATCCACGGCCAACAAAGTGCAGGGCGGCGGGCCGGTATTCTTTGCGGGCGGAACATTGTATACCAGACACAGAGGGCAGACGGTCCGCGTCGTTGCCCGGAGCTTGCCCCAGATTATCGTGGACAGCCCGACGAGCGAGAAGGTGGGCGAGGAAATGGCCGAGTACATGGAAAAAAGGCTGGACCATCACATTCAAAGAGCGCTTGGAGGGAACATTTGATGGCCGAGAAAAAAACGGGCCGAACGGCTCCGAAAAAACCGGAGCCGAAGGCGCGGACGCAAACGGCGAAGAAAAAGCCGGCAGCGAAAAAGGCGCCGGAAAGTTTCGGGCGCGCGACGAAGGCACAGATCGCGGAGCTGGCGGGATACAGTTACCAGCAGTTGTATAACATTAACAAAGGGCTTCCGGAAGATGAAAAAATCTTTTCCGAGGGCGCGGACGGGAAATGCGATTTAGCCGCGTTCGTGCAGCGGTGGACCGCGTACAATGTGAAGACCGAGCTGGAAAAGATGGACGATTTGAACCAGATCAAAGCGCGGCACGAAACGGTGAAAACGCGGAAGACGGAGCTGGAAGTGTACCGGATGGAAGGTATGCTGGTGGACGCGAGCGATGTAAAGCGAATGTGGGCGGATGTGGCCGGGACGGTGACGCAGAACATGCTTCACATTCCGAACAGCCTTTGCCATGTATTGCAGGGGATTGAGGACGCGGAAGTGATTAAAAGCATTCTGGACGCGGAAATCCGGAAAACGCTGGAGAACATCGCGGACGCGCCGATTCCGTGGGACGAGTGGAAAGAGACGGAAGGGGAAGAAGAAGATGGCGACGACGGTAACGGTTGAACGGGCGTATACCATCACGGAGGCGCGGGAATTGCTCGCGTTATGGAAAGAGTGTGAAAGAGCGCTTGTGACCGGGCAGGTAAAGAGCTATAAAATCGGGAGCCGCGAGCTGACGATGCTGGATATCGCGGAGATCCGGGAACAGATTCGTTATTTCGCGAGCGAGATTAACGCGCTGACGGGCGCGAGCCGGAGCCGGAAGGTGGCGACGGTGGTTCCGCGCGATTTGTAATTGAGCGAAAGGGGAGGCAGGAATGGCAAAAAAACCAACCTTCCGGGAACGGGCGTTATTCCTCGTCAACCCGGAGAAGGGAAACGCGCAATACGCGAAGCGCCTGCGTGAGGAAATGGGCGGCGCGGCCGCGGCAAAAATGAGTTACGGCAAACACGGCGCGAGCAGCACACTTAACAGCATGATCGGCTGGCTGGTCGGCGGCGGGAACGCGGAGGACGATATCGACCTGTATTCGTCCACGCTCCGGAAGCGGAGCCGGGATCTTTACGCCGGCGGCGGGCTGGCGCGGAGCGGCCCGAACACACTTATGACTTCCGTAGTGGGCTGGGGGATTCAACCGAAACCGAAAATTGACGGGGACTTCCTGGGCATGACGGAAGAGCAGGTGGAGGAAGCCGAACGCGCGATTCTGCGCGAGTGGAAACTGTGGGCAGAGAATCCGATGTGCGACGCGGCGCGGCAGGAAACATTTTACGGGCTTCAAAATCTTGCGTTTTTAAGTGAACTGATGAGCGGGGACGTGCTGGCGCTGCTGGGCATGGAGGAAAACGCGCGGACGCCGTATCAGACGACGGTCCGGCTGATTGAGGCGGACCGGCTGAGCACGCCAGGATCGAACGGGGACAGCGAGAGCACGACGACGGACGACGGCGGCCGGATTATTGACGGCGTGGAAATCGACAAAAACGGCGCGGTGCGGCGGTATCACATCGCGAGCCGGAACCCGGAGGCGGAAAACGATTACAGCACGCTTGAATGGACGGCGATTGACGCCTTCGGGAAAAACACGGGGCTTCCTGTGGTGCTGCACATGATGACCGCGGAGCGGCCTGAACAGCGGCGGGGCGTGCCGTTTGTCGCCAGCGAGATTGAACAGCTGAAACAGCTGGACCGGTATTTAAAAAGCGAGCTGGCCGCAAACGTCGTATCCTCCATGCTGACGGCATTTATCACAACGGAGGAGGACGACGGGCGAAGCGGCATTGAGGACAGTATCGACCCGGAAGAGAAGGTCACGGACGACGATTTCAAGATCGAAATGGCGCCGGGCGCGATTTACACGCTGGACCCCGGAAAGCACATTGAGAGCATTAACCCGATCCGGAATAACAGCGCGTTTCAAAATTTCGTGGACGCTTACGAAATTTTGATGGGCGCGGGTATGGGCGTGCCGAAGGAAGTACTTGTCAAAAAGTACGACAGCAATTATACCGCGAGCCGCGCGGCGCTGCTGGACTTCTGGCGGACGGTGAGAGTATACCGGACGCGGTTCAACCGGCAATTTAACCAGCCTGTATACGAAGCATGGCTTGCCGAAGCGGTGAGTATCGGACGGATTGAGGCGCCGGGATTCTTCGAGGACCCGGCAATCCGTCAAGCGTGGTGCGGGTGTTTGTGGATGGGTACGAGCATGGGACACGTGGACCCGCTGAAGGAAGTCAAGGCGGCCGCGGCGCGGATTGAAAATAACATCTCCACGCAGGAACAGGAGGCCGCGGAATATAACGGGAACGACTGGAACAGCAACGTAAGACAGAGACGGCGCGAGATTGAAGGCGCGGCGGAGCTTCAGAAAATGATAAACGAGCTGATGGAACAGAGCGGACAGAGCAAGGAGGCAGGAGACGAATGAGGGACTTTTTTCACCTTGCGACCGCGCGCGCCGAGGCGCGGGGCGAGGACGGGGAAATCATGCTGTACGGCGAGATCGTCCAGAACGGGGCATGGTTTAAGAACGAGGACGACCGGAGCGCAAAAGATTTTGACAAGGCCGTGAAAGAGTTAAAAAACGGAGGCGTGAAAAATATCACCGTGCGCGTGAACAGCCCCGGCGGCGTGGTGACGGAGGCCGTGGCAATGCGCGCGATCCTCGCGGGCGCGGGTTTTGAAAAAATCAAATTCAAGATTGAGGGCCTTTGCGCGAGCGCGGCCACGCTGATTACCACTCTGCCGGGCGCGGAGGCGGAAATCGCGCCGGGGAGCATGTACATGATTCACAACCCGTGGACCGTCGCCATCGGAACGGCGGACGATTTTGAACACGAGGCGGAGAACCTGCACGCGATTGAACGGGACACCCGCGCGTTTTACGCGAAAAAAAGCGGGCAGGACGAGGAACAGATCCGCGAGTGGATGGAGAAGGAAACATGGTTTACCGCGGAAGAGGCCGTGGAGAACGGATTCTGCGACCGGGTGAGCGAGGAGGAAACGAACGCGGAGCCTGCGGCGGCTTGCGTCACGCGGGCGCAAATGCGCGTGATGAAAACCATGTATACACATATTCCGGAGACCGTAAAAGAAGAGACGGAGGAAGAACCGGAAAACAACGGCAGCAACGCGGGCCCAGTTGCCGGGATCGCGACTGTAAATAAAAACAACGAGGAGGGCACACAGATGGACACGAACATCGCGGAAATGACTGTGGAGCAGCTTCGCGAGGCGAACCCGGCACTGTATGAACAGATTCGCCAGGACGCGCGCGAGGAGGCCCTGCGGGAAGACCAGGAGAGGCGGAACGACATCGCCGCGCTGACCATGACCGGGTACGAGGAAATGGCGAAGGAAGCCTGCGACACGGGCATGAGCGCCATGGACTTTATGAAGGCCGTGGCGAGCGCGCAGAAGGCGAAGGCCGCGAGCTTCCGCGAGGAGCGCAAGGCGGAGACCGAGCAGGTCAAGGAAATCGCCGGAGACGCGCCGGACGGCGCGGCGGGCGAGGACATTGACGCTTTCGCGCGGGAAATGGCCGAGATGGGCAAGAGCTACATCGGGAACATGAAGAACGGCATGTATTAAGGACAAGGAGGGAAAAAAGATGAGCCTTTACAAGGACTACGGAGAAAACAAGGTCGGCGAACTGCTGTATGACGTGCGCGGCACGGAAAAAATCGGCGTGCCGCTGACGCCCGGCCAGGGCACGATTGCCCGCGGCACGGTGATTTACCGCGCGAGCACCGGCATGTGGAACGCCGCGGCGGCAGGCGACGTGGTGAACACGAACATGCTGGCCGTGCTGAACACGGAGACCGACACGGACGCGGATAAGACCATTTCCGAGGACGCGGACGCCTACCGCCAGGGCCGCTTCATCGACGGCAAAGTGACGCTGAAGGACGCGGCGGAGCTGAGCGATGATAACAAGGTGGTACTTGCCTACCAGGGCATTACCTTCGGCCGGGAGATTGAGAACGACACTTTTAACAACACGACCGGCGAATAAGAACGAGGAGGGAAGAAAAAATGGCTACTCTTGACATTTACAGCACCCGGGCGCAGCTGGCGGCGATTGAAACCCTGCCGCGCCAGTATCGCTTCCTGACGGACGTATTCGCCGAGGACGCGGGCGCGGTGGAGGACGACCGCGCGATTTACGACTATCGCAAGGGCGAGAACCTGATGGCACCTGTCGTGACCGACGACGCCGGCGGCGTGATTATGCCGCGGCCGGGATTCTCCACCCGCGAGATCGGTTTTTGCACCGTGGCGCCGGAGCGCCTGATTGATTTTAACGAGCTGAAAACCCGGACTTTCGGGGAAAACATTATCGGCGGACTGACCCCCGAACAGCGAGCGAAGAAGCTGCTGGCGCGGGACCAGATGGAATTGATTAACGCGATTGAACAGCGGATCGCGTGGATGGTCCGGCAGGTGCTTCTGGAAGGCAAGCTGAGCGTTTTCCGGTACACGAACGAAGGGCGCGATCTGAAGACTACGCTCGTTGCCGATTACGGCTTTACCAACACTTACGCCCCGGAGACCACCTGGGACCAGACCGGCGCGAAGGTGGACGAGGACATGAGGACCATTTACGATTTGGTGTACGACGGCGGCGGCGCCGTGGAAATGATCGTGATGGCGCCCGACGTATGGAGCGCGCTGCAGCAGAACGAAACCTTCATGAAGGGCTTCGATTACCGCCGCGCGGATATGGGCAATATCGACACCAAGTACATGGGCCAGGGCGTCCGGTTCCTGGGCTATAACAGCGACGGCGTGGAGCTGTACACCTTCTCCGGATCCTTCATCAATGACGAGGGCGAGAAGGAAAATTACCTGCCGGCGGGTAAGCTGATTGCCGCGAGCAAGGGCGTTCTGAACACGTTCTACGGCCCGGTCACTCAGATTGACCGCGAGGGCGGCGACCCGACCACGTACATCAAGAAGATCGTCCCGCTGAAGATTTCCGAAGTGGGCGGCACTTCCATTAAGCTGCGCATGACGAGCCGGCCGACCGTCGTTCCGAAGAACGTTGACGGATGGGCCGTGGCGACGGTGCTGTAATTACCATTACGCGGGCGGACGCGCGCGGGAAAGGAAAGAAAATGTATTTTGCGAAAGGCTATACAAAGCTGGGCGGCGTGATGTACACGCCGGGCGAAATCATTCCGGCGATGGACCCCGAAAAGGCGGCGCGCCTCATCCGCGCCGGCGTTGTCGGGGAAAGCGGGGAGGAAGCCGAGGAGCGCCCCCCCGCCCCCGCGTCCGAACAAAAACGGGCCCGGACGGTGAAGAAAACCGAGCCGAAGGCGGAAGACGAGGCGGAGGAAGCGCCGGCGGAGCCGCCGGAAATGGACGCGGCGGAAATGATCGTCACTCCGAAAAAAGCGCCCGCGCGGAAGGCAACCCGCAAAGGGACAAAAGGAGGGAGCCGGAAATGAAAATCCAGCTGAAAGACGGGAAAATCATGGACGCCGGGGACGGATGGGCCCGGAGAATGATTGAACAGGGGAAGGCCGTACCCGTACATGAGGCGCGCGGCGCAAAGGAACCGGCTGAGCCGGTCCGGGAAGCTGAGCCAGTTTCGGAGGCTGAGCCGGTCCGGGAGGCCGATCCGGAGACGGAAGCGGCGGCGGAGACGGAAGAAGAACCGGAAAAGCCGAAGCGGGCGCGGAAAAAGAAAACGGCGGAGGAGTAAGACACATGGCGCTGAAGGACCGAATCGACACGGACCGGGCGAGGGTATTTATCAATCCGGACCATTTCGCGACGGAGCACACGTGGAACGGGATTACATTTACGTGCGTCGTGGACGAGGACGTTGTGATGAAGAGGAAAAACAACAACGTCAACGATATTAACTGGGACAACAACACGATTGATACCCTGATTTACTGCCGGAAGGAAGACTTTCCGGGGCGGCCGGTGCCGAACGAATTCGGATACTGGGATAAAGCGTTTATGCGGGTTATTCAAGTCCAGGAGGACATGGGGATGTACACAATCGCGCTGAGCCGGAAGAGCCCGAAGCAGATCGCGGACGACGAGTAAAGGAGGGCGAACATGCGGAACAGCGAGCGGCTGCGGAAATTGAAAAATTATATTTATGAAAATCTGTGCGAGGGGCGGAAAATGAAAACGCCCGCGCCGGGCGGGGATATTACGCAGTTTGTGTACGACGAACCGAAGGTTTATCTGGGGTATTTTCCGAGCCGGAGCGACCGGACGGAATACGCGCCGGAGGAGGCCGTGAACACGGCGCCGTCTATCCTGATTATGCCGAACGGCGGATACGAGAAGAACCAGGAAGAGGAGCGATTCGACCGATACAGCAATATTCACCGGCCGAAGGAGATGGGGCAGAGCCTGAACGTTACCATGCTTTTCACGGTGTTTCAAGACGGACTGCGGCTTCCCGGATTCGTGGACAAGGCGGTGGAAACCGGGGAATTCGATTTGAGCCTCATCATGGAGGGCAGCGAGGACGGATTGCTGACGCTGATGAACTGGATGGACGACGCGGGGGATTTGCTTTTGTCCGGGAAATTTATCCCGGAGACGGACTTGAGCGTGATTGAGAAGAGCATGGAATGGGGACTGTACAGCGATCAGAAATATATCGCGGACCGGCGGCCGCTTTTCCATGGCGCGTATAACATTACTTTCAAATGTCACGCGGACGAATACAACGAGGAAATAAACAATTTAATCCGATAAGGAGGAGGAAAGACAATGGCGGAGTATCTTCATGGCGCTTACGGCCAGGTGAACATCGTCGGAAATCGCGTCTCTGACGAGACGGACAGCGCGATGGTGATTGTCGGCACGGCACCCGTGAACCAGGTGGCCGGCGGCGCGGAAAACGTGAACAAGCCGATCGCGGTGTATAACATCGCGGAGGCGCGGGCGAAATTCGGATACAGCAGCGACTGGGAGAAGTATACGCTGTGCGAGGCGTTCCACGTGTTCTTTGACCTGAACACCGTGGGCCCGCTGGTGGTTATCAATGTGCTGGATCCGGAAAATCACAAGGGCGAGAGCGGCAGCACGACCGCGACGCCGAGCAACGGCAAGATTACCATTTCCGACGCGGCGGATATTATCCTGGACAGCCTTGTTGTCGGGGAATACAAGCTGGGGACCGATTACACCGTGGCGTACAATTACGCGAAAGAGCAGATTATCATTACCGAGGTTACGAGCGGCGGCCTGGGCGACGGCGAAATCTCCATCACGTATGACACGGTGGACGCGACGAAGGTTGAAGACACCGACGTGATCGGCGCGACGGACGAGGCGGGATTGAATACCGGCCTGTACGCGATTAAGAACGTGTACAGCGAAGTCGGAATGATTCCCAGCTTCCTGATTGCCCCCGGATTTTCCGGAAATCCGGACGTCAACAAGGCGATGGTGAAGGTGGCTAACAAAGTTTCCGACCACTGGGACGCCTTTGTGTACGCGGATATGCCCCTGACGGACGGGGAAACCGCGCTGACCGTGGAAACCGCTTACGCCTGGAAGGTGAAGAACGGGTATACCGCGGAGAATGAAAAGGTGTTCTTCCCGATGGCCGAGGGCACGGACGGCAAGTATTACCATCTGTCCACGATTGCCGCGGCCGTGATGATGGGGCTGCTGATTGAGAACGACGGGATCCCGTATCACTCTTCGAGCAATGTTCCCGTGGAATGGGTGAAGAACCTGTATATCGGCGAGGAAAACGAAGGCCGGGTATACGACGATTCGATTATCAATAACAAGCTGAACAAGAACGGCATTTGCTCCGCGGTGTACGCGCAGGGCGGATGGCGGACGTGGGGAACGCATTGCGCGGACTACGACCAGGAGAACGCGGACACGCTGAACGTGCACGAGACGAACCGCCTCATGCTGTACTACGTGGAGAACGACTTCCAGAATCGTCACTGGGACGACGTGGACCAGCCGCTGAGCGCGAACGACCTGCAGAGCATTGTGAGCGAGGAACAGGCGCGGCTTGACGCGCTGATTCAGATCGGCGCGCTGACCTACGGCACGGCGGAAATCGAGGCGAGCAGCAACCTGCGCGCGGACGTGCTGACGGGCGATTATAAGTTTACCTTCAATATCACCGTGCAGCCGCTGGCGAAGAGCCTGACCGCCGTGGTGAACTGGGTGGACGACGGTTTTGAAGTTTTCTACGCCGCGTTTACCGCGGCCGAATAAGGCGGAAGGAGGGATAGGACATGCCGAACATGATTTATAACAACGTCGAGGACAACCGGATTTTGTTTGACGGAAAGATTGTCGAGGACGTGACGAGCATTTCACTTCCGACGGAGGAGCACCCGACGACGAATTTTGATAATGTTTCCGGGACGACCGGAAACATCGAAATGCCGAACCAGTACCGGGTGAACGCGATGGAGCTGGGCATTTCCCACAACAACGGGAAGAACTGCGATTTGCTGAGCACGCCCGGCAAGCACACGATTGAAGTGCGCCTGGCGCGGCAGGTTTTCAACGTGGCGAAAACCAACATGGGGCACGAGGGCGTGAAATTCCGGTTTAACGTGTTCCACAAGAGCACCGAGAACGGCACGATTGAAAACGGGAACCCGCTGGGGAGCACGGATAAATTTTCCGTGATTCGCGACGAAGTGATTATCAACGGCAAGCAGAAGAAGCTGATTGATATTGCCAGCGGCGTGATGAAGATCAACGGGACGAGCTACAGCGACGACGTGCAGAACCTTCTGAAATAACAAAGGGCCTTCCCGCCGGGCGAAAATGCCCGGCGGGAGAAATGCCCGGAAAGGGACACCATGGAAGAGAAAAACATCACAATCGAGGACATTCAGAACGCGAAGGACGACAAGGAGCGCGCGGAGCTGGGCCGGAAATACATGGAGCAGGCGGCCGCGACGCTGGAACGCGGGAAAATCCGGCTGAAAAAACCGATTGAGGACGGGGAAAGACGGATTGAAGAAATCGAATTCGACTTTTCCGAGATTACGACGGACGAACTGACAAAGGCCCTGGCAACGGGCGAGAAGCGGCCGGACCTGAACGACATTACCGAGAAGCAGGCGATCAATCTTTTCTGCGCGGCGGCGGCGAAAAAGACGCCGGGCATTTTCCCGAACGACATCAAAGAGCAACTGGGGCTGATGGACGCGATGAACGCAATCAAAATCGCGAAGAGTTTTTTTCTTGCTACTTCCCGCGCGGGCAGCTTTCTGCTTACGAACACTTAATCACGCTCGCGCGCGTGACGTATACCAGCGTAAGGGATTACATGATTATGCCGCTTTACCAGATCCGGGATATCCGGGAGGCGACGATTGAGGTTTTGAGGGCTGAACGCGAAGCGGCCGCGCGGAGGAAATAGACGTGGAGATTTACTGGGAGAAAACAGATATTACGCAATATTGCCAGGTGGCGGAGTGCGTATACCACGAGCGCGCGGACGGGGAGAGCGATACCCTGGAAATCAAATTCGGGAAGGCCGCGAGCTGGCACAGATGGGCGCCGGAGATGGACGACCGGGTGAGGGTAAAAAGCGACGGGGTGGACACCGGATCGCTTTTTCTCAATACGATTATCGCCGAGGGGAATTATTACCGGATTATCGCGACGAGCCTGCGGGCGAAGGCGTGCCGGAAGACGTGGACGAGCTATAAGGCGCTGACGTTTCAAAAGCTGCTGGAGGTTTCCGCGGCGGAGGCGGGCATGGAGGCACGGATCCACGGGAGGAGCGATATTATCACATACCCGTACATTGAGCGCGAGGGCGAGAGCGCGGCGGGATTCATGGCGCGGGTCTGCCGGATGGAGGGCATGCGGCTGAAGTGCTCCGCGGGGAAAATGCAGGCGATTGATATTTCCTACGCGCAAAGCAGGGACCCGATGACACGAATCACGATGAACGCGGAGGATCTTTCCCGGACGTGGGAGAGGCGCTTGAACGCGAAATGGAGCGCGGTAAACATCCGGACGCCGGAGGCGCGCGGACGCGCGAGCGACACGGACGCGGCGGGGGCGCCGGAGGAGTATATCGGCGGCCTTGCGTGCGCGGACAACGGCGCGGCGAAGAGATGGGCCGCGGGGATCCTGCTGGACCACAACCGAAAAGCCGAGAAAATCCGCATTGAGGGAGACTTGAACGCGAGAATGACCGTGATGGAGCGCGTGGATATTGAGGGCGGCACCGAGGCGGACGGGGAATGGATTGTGGACGAGGCGGAGCACGACTTGAAGAACAAAAAGAGCCGTATCACGCTGGCGCGCGTGATTAAGACCATACAATGACGGAGAGCAATATGGGCGGACGAGAAAGGGGCCTGCCGGGCGCAATGATTGAGCGCGGAAAAATCACGGCGGCCGAGGATGGGGCTTATACCGTCGAAAGTTACGACCGGCCGGGGAAGGAAATTATTCTGAACGCCGCGGAGGAATACAGCGCGGGCGAGAAGGTTTATTTTTTCAGCTTCCCGGACGGGGAGGGGAAAATCATCGGGAAAATCTGACGCGGAGGAGGTGAGAACGAATGGCACAAAGTCAAGTCAAAAGAACAGTCGTCATGGATGGCAAGGTCGGGACCGGATTTGACGGAATGATCGCTAAACTGCTGGCGGCGGCGGACGGCGTGCGGCAGGTCGGGGACGCGGCGAAAGACCTTCTGGAAACAGCCGGGAGCACTTATAAGAGTTACGAGGACAATATGCTGGACGCGCGGGGCGCGCTGACCGGCCTATACACCGACGAGAACCAGCTGAACAAGGTTATGGAGACCTTGCAGACGAGCGCGCAGCAGTGGGCGTCCACCACGATTTTCCACACGGACGACGTGAGCGCGGCCATTGCGAACGCGGCGCACGCGGGCCTTGACCTGGAACAGATGATGAACGTGATTCCGCAGGCTATGCTGATTGCGCAGGCCGGCGGGATGGACCTGGCGGACGGGCTGGACGTTCTCATCAAAACCATTAACGCGACGGGCTCCTCTTTCGATGACGCGGAAACGATTGTCAATCAATGGGGCATTGCCGCAAACAGCAGCGCGACGACCATTGACGAAATGGGCGAAGCGATGATCGCGCTGGGCGCGAGCGCGGGATTCGCGGACAGCACGGCGGAAATTTATACCATGCTGGGCGTGCTCGCAAACGTCGGTGTAGTCGGAAGTCAAGCCGGGACCATGCTGCGCGCGGCGATGATCCGCGTGGCGGCACCGACGGCGAAGGCGAGCGACGCCATGGAAAGTCTGGGACTGACGGCGGAAGAGCTGGACGAGGTTCTGGACGATGAGGCGCTTGCGGCGGCGAGTGAACAGCTGACAAAGTTGGGATTCTCTGCGTATGACGCGGACGGAAATCTAAAGCCTATGCTTCAGATTTTCTCCGAGCTGAACGACGCGACGCAGGGCCTGACCGAGACAGAGAGAAACAATATTCTTTCCGCGATTTTCCCGACAAGGACCATCACGACCGCGCTGGCGCTGCTGAGCGCGGCGGGGGACGAATACGACGGGTTATTTGAAAAAGTCAATTCGAGCGAAGGATACGCGCAGGGCATTAGCGACATTATGATGTCCGGCGTGACGGGCGCGACGGAAACGCTGGCGAGCCATTGGGAAGAGGTTCTGCGGACCATCGGCGAAATGCAGGCGCCGGAGCTTATCAATATTTCCAACGCTTTAAGCGGCCTTCTGGACGTGGTGCTTTCGTGGCCGGACGAGGTTTGGAACGGAATCACGAGCGGGCTTGAATGGCTGGCGGTATCCGGAGCTGTGGCGGGCGCGGTGACGGCGCTAACAAGTCTATACGGGGCGCTGGGTCCGGTTGGAACGGCCGCGGTGCTTGCTTCGTTCGGAATCGGCGCGATTGTCGGGTATTTTAATAAGCTGAACGAGCTGGAATGGGAAGGCAAGTTCGGCGAGATGGACCTTGACGCGAGCAGCATTAACGG
>Ga0065709_1006048_pt1 | contig 20099 bp, 16 predicted proteins | sample Hoacrofraction14_2_FD_59096 | JGI IMG/M metagenome (GOLD analysis project Ga0065709, IMG submission 59096) | Hoatzin crop microbial communities from Cojedes, Venezuela, sample from fiber fraction 14 v1 | ecosystem: Host-associated > Birds > Digestive system > Esophagus > Crop | place: Venezuela...
TTCTGCGGGTCCGCGACCGGCGCCTGGTGGGCGCTGGGCATGCTTGCGGCCGTTCTGGTCATGTTCCTGACCATTCATTTAACTCTCCGTCAGGACATCCGCCTCTCCGCGTATCTCTGCACCCGCGCCTTTATCTGGGCGGAAATGGCCGCCAGTCTGGAATGGCAGGTCTTCTACTTTTACACCTTCCAGCAAAATAAATTCGTCTGGCCTATGCCCGCGCTGTTTTTCGCCATTGCGTTCTATATTGCCGTCTTCGCGCTCTTTTACCTCGCGGAGCGCCACGGCCTGCCGGAGGATCTGTCCTCCCTGCGCGTCCACTGGCTCGATGCCCTGATCTCCGCGCTCATTGTCCTGTGTATCTTTATTCTCAGTAATTTAAGCTACTTTCTCCCAAACTCATCTCCCTTTACCGGCGCGACCGATTTGGATATCTTTTATATCCGCACCCTCTCGGACGTCGTTGGCGTCATTGCCCTCCAGCTTTTCCACGTGCAAAAGCTGGAGCAGCTCAAAAGCCGGGAAGCCGCGGCCATGCGCTATATCCTGAAAAATCAGTATAACCAGTACAAAGCCTCCCGGGATAATATCGAGATGGTCAACCGCAAGTATCATGACCTGAAGCATCAGCTGCAGCTTCTCAAAGCCCAACCGTCCGACCAGATCCGAAACAGCTATATCGAGGAAATGGAAAACGAGCTTTCCCATTACGACTCCGCCTTTAACACCGGCAACCCGACCCTCGACACCCTCCTGACCTCCAAGCAGCTGCGCTGTCTCAAAGAGCATATCACCATGACCGTCGTCGCCGACGGCACCCTCCTCAGCCACATGAAGGCCATGGACCTCTGCGCCGTCTTCGGCAACGCCCTGGACAACAGCATCGAGCATGTCATTCAGATTCAGGAGCCGGAGAAGCGCCTCATCCACCTCACCATCTCCGAGAAAAACAGTTTCATTTGCATTCTGGTGGAAAATTATTATATCGGCAAAACGATTTCCGACGGCACCCTCCCGGCCACGACAAAAAAGAACGCTGATTACCACGGCTACGGCCTCAAAAGCATCAAATACACCGTCGAACAGTACGGCGGCTTCCTCAATACCGGCGTCGCCGACCACTGGTTCCGTCTGGAAATACTCCTGCCAAAAGCCGCGTAAAGCGCTTTGACACTATTCTTCCCAAATGCTATACTGCAAACGAATGATACCGCCTGCATGATCCTGCAAACGCGCGGCATCGCAAACGCATGATATCTCCATGCATTAACTCTCTGAAACAAAACATAAAGGAGGCAATCCCTATGGCACGCAAAGATTTCGGACCCAAACCCTATTCCTTCCCCCAGCCGGTGCTGATCATCTCCACTTACGATGAATCCGGCGTCCCGAACGCCATGAACGCCGCCTGGGGCGGCATCTCGGACGATCACGAGATCTCGATCTGCCTCAGCGCCGGTCACAAAACCTGCAAAAACTTTGAGAAAACCGGCGCCTTCACCGTCAGCATGGGCGACGCCGCCCATGTCGTCGCCTGCGACTATGTCGGCATGGCAAGCGCCAACAAAACCGAAAACAAATTTGAAAAATCCGGCTTCACCTGCACCCCGAGCACCCGCGTCAACGCTCCCATCATCAACGAGCTGGCCGTCTGCATGGAATGCCGCGTCAAGCTCTGGGACCCGGAAGCCTGCCGCCTCGTCGGTGAAATCGTGAACGTCAGCGTGGACGAATCCGCCCTCACGGACGGCAAGGTGGACGTTTCCAAGGTCGCGCCGATTTCCTTCGACCCCTTCAACGGCGCCTACCACGTCCTCGGGGAAAAAGTCGGCAACGCCTTCTCGGACGGAAAGCAGCTCATGAAGTAAGGAACCGGCAACTCATAAAACAAACTCCCGCCATCAATGATCAAGAGTGACCATCTCCGGTCACTCTTCGTCATATCGCCGTATAAACCTCCCTGTTCCGAATTGCACCAAAAATAAAGGAGTACAGCATGAAAATCCTTATTACCGCCTTTGAGCCCTTCGGCGGCGAGCCCGTCAACCCGGCGCTGGAAACCCTCCGCGCCCTTCCGGACACGATTGACGGCGCCGCCATCGTCAAGCTCACCGTCCCGGTCTCCTTTGCCCGGTCCGTCCCGGTCGTGCTGGCCGCCATCCGGAAAGAATCCCCGGACGCCGTCCTTTGCCTCGGCCAGGCCGGCGGCAGAGCCGCCCTGACCCCGGAACGCATCGCGATCAACCTGGATGACGCGAGCATCCCGGACTGCGACGGCGCAAAGCCCATAGATCAGCCCATCTCAAAAACCGGCGCCCCGGCGTATTTCGCCACCCTCCCCGTCAAAGCCATGGTCACAGCCATCCAAGCCGCCGGCGTCCCGGCTTCCCTCTCCAACACCGCCGGCACCTATGTCTGCAATCACCTGATGTACGGCGTGCTGGAAGATCTGGCAGAGCATGCGCCGGACACAATCGGAGGATTCATGCATCTCCCGTATCTGCATGAGCAGGTGGCGGATAAGCCCGGTAAGCCGAGTTTGTCACGGGAGGAAATGGTACGAGGGGTTGAAGCGGCGGTGATGGCGATTGTGGAATGTTTGAAGCAGAAATAGAGACAATGGTGAAACAAAAATCCCTTCTGTCATCCAATTCCATAGACCATAAACCCTTCCGAAGAAAAACCCTCAGCATTTCCGTCAAGGGTTATTGCTTCCCTTCCGAGGGTTATTTCTTTTTTTTAGCCCGGGTCTTTGCAATGTCCTTCTTTTCTGTGGAATCCGTCATTCTCTTATGTGCAGTACTCGGATAGAGTTTCGTTACGCAACCATTTTTATCTATTATGATTCGTGGTTTTCCCATTGCTCCATCAGGTAGAATGTCAAATCGTACAGGGCATTCAAAACCGCTATGCTCCGGCCTGTTCAGATCACTCACCGTTCCACGACCATCCTTATCTTTTATGATCTCTGCTCCTTCAGGTAAGTCTTCTGATCGTACAGGACATTCAAACCCGCTATGTTCCGGTCTGTTCATTTAAACACCTCTATTGCATTCAAATTATATCTGCTTAAATTTCAAAGCATCTCGCGCTCCCGAATCCTCCTTCGCACCTCCATCAGCGCAAACCCCAGAATATTCTGCCCCACCCACTGTTCAACATCAAAACGATTTTTATCATACAGACTAATCCCGCATGCCCAAATTATATCAGATTCTGAGCATTCTACCAGAATAGCATCGCCGGTTGAAAGTAACTTCTCTTTCAAATCCTCATTCTGCGCAAACTTCGCCTCCAGCCCGTGCAGCGCAGCCACCTGCCGTACCCCGGACCACACATTCCCAATATAAGGACGAGCGTTCCGCCCAATCTGCTGTTGTTCGTGCGGATCGTTTGTCGCAAGCACAGTCTCAGCTGAAGCCTCATCCCCGAAAAGTTTACACTTTTGATACATAATATACTGTTCCGTCGATGTAAAATGAATCCCATCCAGATCAAAGTCGGACATATACCAATTACTCAGATACCCGTTCGGTTCCTCCGGCTTATGGAAAAATACCGCATCAACCATCTGCCCGCCAATGCGAAGCTTGTCCCCGGAAGTTTTTCCGGAAACCTTCTCAGAAACAAATGCCGGAGCATTCTCTTTCATAGCCCGATTCCCCGCTTCCAGAATATCATCTGACAAAACCGCAAAGATAATATCAATTGAATTTTCCGGATGATCTTCAATAAAATCCCGGCAAGCTTGAATCGCCTTTCGCCATGCGCCGTCCAGAGGATATCCGAATATCCCGGCAGAAATCAGCGGAAACGCAATCGACCCACACCCCTTTTCAACCGCCAGCTCTAATGACTTTTGATAAGCTCCATACAATTTTTTCGCCTCATGGTGTTTCCCGTCAATCCATTGCGGACCAACCGCATGAATAATGTATTTTGCCGCCAAATTGAACGCAGGAGTGATCACCGCGGAGCCGACATCACAATGCCCGATCCGATTGCATGCCGCCTGCAGTTCGTCATGCCCGGCCGCCGCAAAAATTGCACCACAGACGCCACCACCTGCCCACAAACCAGAGTTGGCCGCATTCACAATCGCATCTGCCTTCACGCTGGTAATACTAATTTTCTGAATTCTGATGGAGCTCATTCTTTCACCCCGTTCTTGCAACTTTCGAATTGAAATCACGCGCATAAGGAATTATATCTTTATGGAACAAAAATAACATCATTGTGGTATTCCAAAAACTCTCTGTTCGGTAAAAATCGCTCCGGCAAATTGATTTTCCTGTTTTCAAACTGAAGCATCCAATTCATGCTTTCATCATTATAAAATTTTTTCAATTTTGAGGAAAAGCAAATCGTGTAATCAGGCTTGACCGTCATCAGCCCCTGATCAAATGCTTTGTCATGTAACGCGTTCAAGCAAAGTCCATTGCAAGGATTTGTTCTTTCCAATTTTGAGTCACTGACATGCCAAGGTTTTATATGGCTCGCTATCAGCAATGCGTTATAAGGGATGCCCGTAACACAACATTTTCCGCCATAGGATGTTAAAACAGCTCTTCTAAAGAAGTCCTGATTCACCCTGGTTTTGATGAAGCGTTCTATATCATTCCCTTCCCGCATTTCAAAACCTGCCATTAAATGGTCGCCAGAGTCATTTTCTTCTGTCAGTCTCTTCTCAATTTCTTCCGCCCGCAACGCCAGAGCTTCCCAGTCAGAAAAAAATTCTTCCACAACTCTGGCATCCATCTTACTCGCATTCTTAAGTCCCGAAACATTTCTCTTTCTTAACTCCGGATCAAAATGACCTAGATTGCCCATTTTGAATGATACTGACCCGGGCGTTCTACCCAGCACGTTAGCTATCCTGATAATTTCAGGATTATTATGATGAATCTTGCCAAAAGGAATCAGACAGTAATAGTAATAAGCCAAGACGGTTTCATCTTCGGACCATTTCGAGCCATACTTCTCGTCGCTCATTTTTACCCCCGATTTCAAGCAGTTTGACAATCTGCTTTAAGATCAAGCATATAATCTTTCTCAAAAACTGCCCATATCACACTCATCATTCATTCCACTCTGCTCGCACCAACGGCACAATCACGTCATAAAATTTCTTACTCCATTCAGCATGGAACATCGTCATTTTCAGCCAATCACTCTCATCCTCTACTCTCACATTATCAAGCTGTAAATAAACATTCGACACATTCTTATCGTCGTTGCGATTCCACTGCAGCGGCACTCCCAGTTTTTCTTCTATCTCAGCCTTATGCTCATACAAGCGATCAAAGGCAGCCTTATTTTCCTCCTTATTTCTCTTGCCAAAAGAAACCATAACCCCCGCCGAATCTTGATAAGCTTTGCAGGAAAGTGAAAAACCGCTCACCCCAAAATAGCCGGAGATCCAACTATTAATAGTCGGGTTAACGTTGCTGAACAAACCATTCTCGCCGTGGGCCTGATGAATATAATCCAGCGCAAATGTCCAATACCGCTTTCTGGATTCCTCGAGTGCCCCAGTAATATCATCATCGTCGTCTGTTTCATCCTCATCCCTCACATAAAATACAAGATCTGCGGGATCGGCATTATACAGCTTAAAGAAACGCTTCAGCAAAGAAAGCTTCAGCCACGTACTGGTGTTGCGCTCAGCATAAATTCCTTCATCAATTTCAACAGCACCCCTGAGATTATTCGGAGTATTACTGATATAAATCGCAAGATCACTACTCTCACTGGGTGCGTATGCCAGTTTCGTAAGAACAGATTTATCCTCAGCATGCAAAAGTTTCAAAACCCTTTCATACATATCAATCCAGCTTGTCACCGGTTGTTCCATATTCTTATAACTAAACTTTGCAATCTTCCGACCGCTGAGACTCACCTCGTCATCTAATGAATAGAATTCCATTTCTTTTTCTGCCGGTTGATACTCCGTAATCGGCGTCGCCCAAATTGTCCGCGCCAGTTTCATCAGATGTCTCGTCCTCTTTTGAAGCTCTTCCAGCGTCCATTTATCTTGCCGCGCAATATACTGATTTAACTTAAGTCCGCTATCGATGAAACCATTCCGCATATTCTTCTTCTGCTCAAATGTATTGTTACTATACTTAGAATTGTAACCGGTCAATGTCAAATTCCCGATCCGATCCAACCAGATTTCATGAATCTGCTCATAATCTTCCCCAAGTTCTTCAGACCATGCCGGCGTCAACTTTTGCGGCATAACGTGCTCAATACTGTAGTCACCATTATCAATATGCGCATAAACATCTTTCGTTTCAATCGTTCCAAAGTTCTCAAACCGTTCCAGAATATAAACCTTATTCTTCATATTCATCTGATAGATCGGTCTTTCAGAGAACATCGCGACGAACTCATCATCTCTCGGGAAACGTGCGCGGTCTTTTTTGGCTAAAACCGCATACTTAAATTTCCCCACGTATTGATTGTCCGTTCCATCATACCGGACAATTTCCTTATGCAACAGCAGGAAAACCTTGTTCATCCCAGCGGTCGGCAAATCGCAAATCGTCCTGCGGAACAAATATGTTTCCGTTAGCTGAAAAACATTCATCACCTCGTCCATGCTCAATTTGCCCTCAGCATTCAGCCGCAACACCTCAAGAAAGAACGGCCGCGTGATGGTGGTTTCCAATCGATTCAATCTGTAAATACAGGCATTCAAATTCTTGCTGATCGTCTTTCCGGTCAACAGAACTTCATACCACTTGGAATAAGCTAACAAATCTTTCAACAGTAGTTCAATCTCAATCTGCTCTTCTTCCACATATGCTTTAAAAGTAAAATAAACTTTGCTCTGTGCCGGAATCGCCTGTGTCTTCACGCTCAAATAATCACGGATAAAAGCGCTCACCTCATACCCGGTATTAATCTCAATCTTATTCCAATATTTCTCGTAATAAGTCTCCTGTTCCCTCGGGCGAAGCCCCATCAAAACATAATTACGAATCTTGTCGCCTTCAGACAAATCCAATCCCGTGGAATTCAAGCTTTCAAAAATCAGCTGAGGATTGTCATCATGGTCCAGCTTGATATTAATAATTTCCAATCCCCGAAGAGCCTGAAAAAGTTGATCTACTGTAATCTCCTGTTTCTGAATCCGTTCATAAAAATATTGATAATTCGTCGTTAAATTAGACGCAACATCAAAATCAGCTGTGCTTTCATCAAAAAGTTTTTGAAAAGCACTTTGATCATTCTTGATTGGCTTCAATTTGATTCGGGTTTCCGTTCGTTGATATTTATCCACCAGATAATCTTCCATGACGCGATTTTTCAAGTTCGGGTCATCCGGGATAATTTTCTCTTGTTTAATCAAATTATGCATCGCCAACAGAATTAAAGACACTGTCGTCAGCCGCTGCTGCCCGTCTATAATCAAATATTCTTCGTCATCCCCATCCGGATTATAAACAGATACAATACTCCCGAAAAAATGAGTCCTGCAATGATTCCGAATCATTTTGATCAAATCATCATAAAGCTGCTTGCAATTCTCAATTCTCCAGTCGTAATTCCTTTGATATACAGGAATAACAAAACGCTTGTCCGACCCTTCCATAAACTTAAGCAGCTTAGACTCAGCACCCTTCATCTTTACTTCCTCCCTCAAATTTTGCATCCCTACTATGCTTATACCTCGCTATGCTCATCCCCATAATCCGGCAATTTCTCCGCCGCCTTTGAGGATTCCCTCCGCTCATGAAATTCAGGAGGTCTCTCCTTCAATGTCGGTCCCTCACCTGTTCCCTCAAATCTCTTATAATTCTCCACCTGTTTCATAATCTCATCGTAAGCATCATCAATCGTCTTCGGCGGATACCCGTTCTTTTTCAAAAGCACAGCCACATCCGTATATAATTCATCCTTCACGTCCTGACGGTTGGTCCAATCGGTATACTTGGACTTATTGCTCACAAGCTTCTTAATTTCCTTTGCCAAATCAATAAACTTCTCTTCCGTAAATGAATCCCGGAAATGATATTTATCCGCAATAGCCACCAGAATATCATAGAATGCTTTTTCGTCATATGTAATCCCAAGCGCTTCAAACGATTCCTTCTCTTTTTTCAATTCCCTATGAATCCTTTCCAGTTCACCACTCAGGTCATCGACGAATTCATCAATAATCACGTCTGATTCTTTAATCTCGTTTCGGGAATTATATTTGTCAATCACCATCTTCAACTTCTTGGAATATTCCACAGCCTTGAGTACATTGGTTTTGCTGAATTCCTTAATTGCTCTTTTTAACAGTTTCACAAGTGCAAAATACTTTGTCGCAGGATACGGAATCTTCTTCAGCTTTTCCAAAAACTCATCGCTGAACAACATTTGCACATCATCCTGTGGCTGCTCATCAAAGTTGAAATCTTTGCCACTGTATGTAGAGCTAATCGCCCGGTTCACGAGCTCTGATATTTTCTGGTTCATCAGCGTTGCATCCGGTGTATCGCCAATTGTCATCTTATAAATCACGGACCGAATACACAGGAAATAATGAAGCTGTTCCACTTCGTCATCCGTAATCTGGTCAGACCCTATACAAACATCAAAAGCCTTTTTCGCGCGCTGAGTATATCCCATAAAATTATCTTTACGAGACGAATTCTCCAGCACAAATTCAACGCCTTTTTGAATCACATTCAAGCGTTCCAGTGGTGTAATCGACGCATCGAAAAACCGACTGTAATCCAAGCCATGCAAAAGCTGCACAATCCGGCTCATAAAGTCCTTGAACACGCCCAACGAAGCTTCCACACCATTGACCGGTCGCGTATCATCCTGATATTGTTTCATCGCCGCGGCAATCGCGCCTTCCAGCCCGATATAATCAACAATCAGCCCTTCCTGTTTTCCCTTAAACACACGATTCACCCGGGAAATTGTCTGAATCAGATTGTGCTTTTCGATAGGTTTGTCTAAATACATAGTATCGAGGGACGGCACGTCAAATCCCGTGATCCACATGTCCACAACAATGGCAATTTTAAAATTGCTCTTTTCATCTTTAAACGCCCGTGCATATCTTTTCCGGTCATCAGAATCCCCAAGAATCTTCTCCAGTTCCTTGGAGTCATTCGCGCCGTTCGTGCAAATCAGCTTGACCTTTTCAATCTCGAAAGCATCCCGGTCCAGCCGCTCCCCTTCATGCTCCGGCGCGCAATCTCGCTTCACAAACCATTCCGGACGTGCATTTCGAATCCTTTTGTATACTTCAAATGCAATTTCCCGGTCATAGCAAACAAACATCGCTTTCCCGTTGACCGTGGCATGCTCCTCGCAGCGTTTTTCATAATGCCATATAAAATGTTTCACCACCACGTCCAACCGGTCGCTGTTTCCCAGAATCACCTTGATCCGGGTCATTTCCTTCTTGGATTGTTCAATCTGATATTCGTTGGCTCCGGCCTCCTGTTGCAGCCGGTAATATTCGTCACAAGCCCGGGCCAGTCGCTCATCCAGTTGCACTTCCCGCGGTCCCGGCAGTCGGGCAATCGGCACCGTGGAACCATCCGCCAGCGATTGCCACATCGTATACTTCACAACCGCAGGTCCGAAAACACGATCAGATGCGTCAATCGGCGTTCCGGTAAACCCGACGTATGTCGCATTTGGAAAAGAATCTCTCAAATACTTTGCAAAGCCATAAACCTTCTTGACGCCATCCTTGTCATGCTTATAGGAAACATCAATATTCGTCTGTGTGCGGTGCGCTTCGTCTGAAATGCAAATAATGTTGTGCCGAGGGCTCAGCAGACTGATATTCTCCGTAAACTTCTGAATGGTCATCAGATAAATTCCGCCGCTGGCCACGCCTTTCAAATGTTCTTTCAGCTTCTTGCGGTTTGGGATACTCATTGCGTTGGCGTCCACCAAATATTCTTTTGCGTTTTCAAAAGCAGAAGATAATTGATCATCCAAATCATTACGGTCCGTCAAAAGAACAACCGTTGGCTTGTTCAATTCCGCTGAAACCGTCAACCGTTTAGACAAAAACAACATGGTAAAAGATTTGCCGCATCCGGTTGCGCCCCAGTATGTACCACCGCGGGTACTGCCCGTATGATATTCCTTCATAATATTTTGATACAGCATTTCAGAACCATAATACTGGTAATACTTGGGAAGGATCACCAGATCATGCTCGCTATGGTCCGGAATATACACATATCCACGTATGACATTCAAAAAGGTCGAAGGCTGAAACAGCCCTTGAATCAGCGTCCGGATTCCCTTAATCCCGTCCGCTTGAATATAATTTTTGCCGTCAGTCGAATTCCACTTAAAATAAAATTCATACCCCGAAAACAGTGAACCATACCGGGTATTGGCGCCATCGCTGATCACATTAAATATGTCATGCTTCATCAGCGCCGGAATATCCTTTGCGTATCGAACATGCGTCTGCTCATACGCGTCCGCAATCGTAACATCCAGATCCGCCGGATTCTTCAGTTCAAACACTGACACGGGGATTCCGTTCACAAACAGCACAATGTCCGGCCGACGATTTTTATATTCCTGAATCTCAAACTGGTTGACCGCCTTAAAAATATTGTTTTTGCTGTCCGCGTCCAGGAAATCAATAAACAGGTCCGTCCCGTCCTCGCGGTGCAACGTCATTCCGCCGATCAATCGCCGATAGGTTTCTTTAAAAGACCGATATAGCGACTGATTGGAATACCCGGTAAGATAATTGATAATTTCCTTGATCTCTTCTTCCGAGAAAATACCGTACTTGCGGCCCAGATAATTCCGCAGGTCCTCCCGTAAAATCACCTCGGTATTTTCCCTATGGATATCCGAACCACCCTGATATTGCCAGCCAACCTCCGCTAGCATTTGAAGAACAGATTCTTCATAATCGCTTTCATAGTATTTAAATTGAGCCATTACATCGAACCCCCTTCCTCGACTGCGCCTTTGATGAGAACGGGGCAAATACATTTCATCATAGCTTTTAATTTATTCACACTCTTTACTTTTGAGAGATAAGACTCATAAATGCTTACCACACTTTTTTGAATTTCAATTGAAGGAATAGGAATAGATATGCTTGACAAATTCTCAAACTTTAGAAATTCATATGAAGTACCTTCAGAAAGCCAATACATATACCTGCCAAATTCAGGACGAATCAACCAAAGAAACAAATAATTATCCAACAGAATATCTTGCCGAATGTTCACAAAAACATCATAAACAGGGGAGACCACACAATCTTCCCCGGTCCTATAAGCAATAGCAACATTCTCGTTGTTAAGTTGTGTACAATATGCAAATTGCCCCTTTCGAACTATAACTCTGGAAGACAAGTCGGAATTACTTCTTTGTGGAGTGATAAATTTCTTATCTATGTTAATTCCCTGCTCAAGAGTAATTCTATTATCCGTGTTTTTTTCTTTTACCTGCTGTATATAGTCTCGAATTGGAATGGGCGAATATTTGCTTTTCAGGTTTTCGATACATAAAGTGTATGTTTCTTGTAGCCGTTTATTTGCCAGCTCCTGACTAACAATGTTTTTCTGAATTCCTTGATAAACCGCAACATACTTTCGCTGAACTTCAATAGAAGGAACGGATATAAGAACATCGCAAAAGGCTGACCAGTCCAATCCATCACGAACCGAAGAATCAGTATGAAACCAAAAAAGCCGATCTTTTTCATCTGAATTTAAAATCATGAAGAGATATTCTTTTAAAATAACTGATTCGTCGGTAACCTTAAAGACAGTATATGCCGGGCTGACATATTTAGACATATTTGTGCGATTCAAAGCCACAGGCAAAACAATGTCACGCCCTACGTGCATGAAATTGCAAGCAAAATAACTTGGTGGAACTATTTTATAGTTACTTGTATCCGCTCCGACTTGCTTAGAAGGTTCAAAGAATTCTTTATCACGGTTAATACCCGAAACCTTATCAAGAGTTAAATGCGGAATATTGCATCGTTCGTTGTAAATTTCAACGAATGAGCCGATCTTGATTTCAAGTAATTTCATATCCAATCCCCTCAAACGCTTCCTGTAGCGTTTTCTGTGTTATTTTTTCTTCGGCAAGAATCTTCTTCAGTTCCTTCTGAATGCGGCTCATTTCGGTATTGTAGTCGATCTGCAAGTCGCGATCTACAAACTCGATGTACTTAGACGGCACAAGAGCGTAATCCTTCTGCCTGACTTCTCCCATCGAAGCGGAATAACAAAATTCGGGAATATCCCTATATGTTTTTTCCCACTCCGGGGACTGCCACGCAAACAGCGTCGACGAAATTCTTTCCTTGTCTGCTTCGGTCAAATGCACAAACCCGTCATCATTGGCGCCTCCGTCTCCCAGCGTTCGAGCGTCAATAAACAAAATTTCATTGGACCGGTCGCGTAGCTGCACTTCTTGGTCATTCCTGCGCACCACCTTCGGTTTCTTGTGGCATCCGCACAACCATAATGTCACGGAAATATCGGTGGAATAAAACATTTCTCTCGGAAGCACTATGATTGCTTCCACCTTGTTATTTTCAATCAATTGCTTTCGAATCTTATATTCCTCATCATCCGCATTCAACGCGCCATTGGCCAGCAAAAACGCGGCCGTCCCGTTATATGAAAGTCTAGCCAACATATGTAAAATCCACGCATAGTTGGCATTACTGACCGGAGGCACTTCGTACCCGTCCCACCGGGGATCATTCACCAGTTCATTCTCGGTCCGCCATGCTTTCAGATTAAAGGGCGGATTTGCCAGAATGAAATCCGCACGAAGGTCCGGATGCTTGTCGTTGGTAAAAGTCGATGCGTCCGTATCGCCCAGATCGCAGTTCAATCCACGAATCGCCAGATTCATCCGGGCCAATTTATATGTTTTGTCGTTCGCTTCCTGCCCGTAGATCGTGATATTCTTCTTGTTCCCCTTATGCCGCTTGATGAATTCCGCGCTTTGAACAAACATACCGCCTGACCCGCAACAGGGGTCATACACTGACCCGGAATAAGGCTGAATCAGCAGTGTCATCAATTCAACAATATTTCCAGGCGTATAAAATTCCCCTTTTTCTGACTTTGCAGCAATACAAAACTTCCTAAGAAAATATTCATACACCCGTCCAATCACATCGTCAGATTCGTCGCGGGAATAATTAATTTTCTCAATTTCATCCACCAGAGAAGAAAGCTTAGAAGGTTCAATGTGCAAAGAAATATAAAAACCGATCGGCAAAGCACCTTTCAACGAGGCATTATTCTTCTCGATGTTTTTAAACGCGTCATCAATAATCGACAAGATGTTGTTTTTCTTGGAATTGTTGCGGATATACTGCCACCGGTCCGTTTCTTCCAGATAAAATACATTGTCCTTTGAATAAAACCGGGGATTGTCCACAAAATCTTTGGTGTCTTCATTGTCCAGCAGTTTTTGCCGCTGTGTCTCATATTTGTCGCTGGCAAACCGAAGGAAAAGCAGTCCCAGCACAACATTTACATAATCCGTAGCGCTGACGCTACCGCGCAGTTTATTACAAGCCGCCCACAGACCGGCCTCCAGAGACGCATTTTTCTTGTCCGCCTTTGCCATAAAAGGATCTCCTCCTTTGTTTTCGTTCAACTTTTCGAAGCTTAATCTCCAATCGTGAAATTTGTGCAATCCGCGACTTGGATCAACTTTTTACGCTGGATTTCATTTCTGATGTATCAATCTCAATCGCATGTCTTAACATCTAATTATACCATATACAACTTGACTCTGCACGATTTTTTTAATTTATCGAAAAGCTCCGGCATACTTTCGCGTAAAAACGCTTCACTTACTTATTTGCTTTCTTCAAGCCCTCCATCAGCTCCCTCATTTTAAAAAGGGACTGACTTTAATCAGTCCCAAATTGACTCCGCTAATCCAGCTTTAAGTCGAATTTTATTTGAATCATAACCCATGGTTTATGAAAAGCCCCATTTATCCCTTACCTCACAAAATTCGTCACATAACTCCGCTCAATCTCCGGACGCGGAATGCCCTTCTCGTCGGCAGCTTGGATGCAATTCAGGATCCAGGCGAGATATCTTGCGGCGTTGCGCATGGTCTGCATGCCTTCTTCGTCCCGGGTGACTTCTCCGGGTTTGAGGCCGTGGGCGATGGGCCAATAGGTGGTGCCGACGTTGACCATGCCGGCGATGGAGAAATACTTGGACAAAACGTCCACGGAGGCGGTGGTGCCGCCGCGGCGGGCGACAGCGACGACGAAGCCGGGCTTGCCGGCGAAGAATCTGCCGCTGCTGTAAAAGACACGGTCGAGGAAGGAGAGGATGCGTCCGCTCGGGTGGGCGTAATAAACCGGAGAGCCGAAGACGAAGCCGTCACACTCTTTGGCCTTGGCGATAAATTCATTCACCTTGTCGTCGTCAAAGACGCAGCCGTTTTCGGTGCACCGGCCGCAGCCGATGCAGTCGCGGACCGGGCCGCCGCCGATCTGGAAAATTTCATATTCGATGCCGGCTTCCTGCAGGATCTTTCCGGCTTCTTCCAGAGCCAGACCGGTGTTCCCTTTCGCTTTGGGGCTTCCGTTGAGCATTAATACTTTCATGGTTTTCTTCCCTTCTCTTTATTTTTTCTTTTATTTTCTTTTTATTTACCTGCTGTTTTCTCTCAGAATTCGTTATTGGCAAGCTTCTGCATGTATTCCGGAATGCGGATGGACTGGGGGCAAACGACCATGCAGCTGCCGCAGGCGATGCAGGCGTCGGGTTTCTTGTCGTCCGGAAGGGTCATCAGAGTCATGGGGACGATGAAGTCTCCGGCGCCGGCGGCCTTGCCCTCATTGTAGAGTTTCAGGAGTTTGGGAATGTCCAAACCCTGCGGACAGTGGCTGACGCAATAATGACAGGCGGTGCAGGGGACGGCGGTTTTGGAGATCATGTCGTCCGCGATCTGAAGGATTAATTCTTTTTCCTGCCCGTTCAGGGGCCTGGCTTCCTCATAGGTGGCAATGTTTTCCTTCATCTGGTCTTCGTTGGACATGCCGGACAGGGTCATGGTGACCTCCGGGATGGACTGCAGAAAGCGGAAGGCCCATGCCGGGATGCCTTCTTCCGGGCGGGCTGCCCGGAGGCGCTGTTCCGCGTCCGGGGAAAGGGAGGCCAACTGGCCGCCGCGCACGGGTTCCATCACCCAAACGGGGATGTTCCATGCCTTCAGAAGATCGACCTTGCCCTTCGCGTTCTGGAACTTCCAGTCGAAATAATTCAGTTCAATCTGGCAGAATTCCATGTCCTTGCCGTATGCGTCGAGGAAGCGCTTCATCACCGGGATTTCTCCATGGGCGGAGAAGCCCAGGTGGCGGATGCGTCCGTTTTGCTTCTGGGCCATAAGGTATTCATAGATGCCGTATTTCGACTCCAGATAGGCGTCAATGTTCATCTCGCAGACATTGTGGAACAGGTAGAAATCAAAATAATCCACGCCGCAGCGCTTGAGCTGGCTTTCAAAGATTTCTTCCACCTTGTCCCAGTTGTCCGGGTCGTATCCGGGGAATTTGGTGGCAAGAAAAAAGCTTTCTCTCGGATACTTTTTCAGGGCCCGCCCGATGACCGGCTCGGAATTCCCGTCATGATAGCCCCACGCGGTGTCATAATAATTGATGCCGTGAGTATAAGCGTAATCCACCATGCGCTGCGTGGCTTGCGCATCCACGTCCGCGTCGTTCTTCCCCGTCGGAAGACGCATGCAACCCATGCCGAGGGCGGAAAGTTTCATACCCTGAAAATCGTTATAAATCATGTCACACATCCCCTTCTGCGGCTGATCCATTCATCTGTCAGAAAACATTTCGGATTTGTTTTATTTTACCATCTCAAATCCCGGCACGCAAGAAAAACAGCCTCCACCCGGCACCGCTTCCACTTCTACTCGTGAAAATTGCAACGTGTTGCATTTTTCTCTTGTTCGCGCTTGACTGTGCCACATCTTTTTGATATTCTACTATTGAAAAGTGCAACATGTTGTAAAAATCCCTTTTAGGAAGTGGCTGTTATGGAAATTCAACGTGATTACTACCTTCAGAAGCTCATCCGCCGAAAAGCAAACGGATTAATCAAAATCATCACCGGCGTCCGCCGATGCGGAAAGTCCTACCTGCTGAATACGCTTTTTTACCGGCATCTGTTGGAAGCCGGTGTCGCTCCCGATCACATCATTCGATTCGCTTTCGATTCTGCCGATGATTTACGCCTGATCGGAGAAAGCCTGATTGAAGTCCGGAAACGGGGCGACCTGGTTGATCCGGAAAAGTTCATGACCTATATCCGTACGCAAACCACCGGAGAAGGAACTTATTATCTCCTGCTCGATGAAGTCCAGATGATGGCGGCCTTTGAAACCGTCCTGAACGGATATCTCCGAAACAGCAATCTGGATGTATTCGTCACCGGCAGCAACGCGCATTTTCTCTCCAGTGACATCATCACCGAATTTGCCGGACGCGGAGATGAAATCCGTATGTACCCTCTCAGCTTCTCAGAATTCATGACGGTCTGGAAGGGAGACAAATACGAAGGTCTTTCTGATTATATGCTTTACGGCGGAATTCCTCTCGTCGTTCTGCGTGAACAGCCGGAAGAAAAAGCAGCCATGCTTCAGCAATTATTCAGTGAAATCTATCTGCGCGACATTACCACCCGGCATCGGATTCGACATTCAGATGATATGGCTGACTTGTTAAATATTGTTTCATCCGCCGTAGGCTCTCTAACCAATCCGGAAAAACTGAAAAACACATTCCACAGCGTCAAAAAATCAAAAATTACAGCCGACACCATCCGGAAGTATTTAAATTATTTGGAAGATTCTTTTCTGCTGGAAACCGCGCATCGATATGACGTCAAATGGAAAACCTATATCAGCGCCGCTCAGAAGTATTATTTTACCGACCTCGGACTGCGCAACGCCCGGCTGAATTTCCGGCAATTTGAACCGACGCACGCAATGGAAAATGTTCTCTACAATGAACTCCGCATGCGCGGCTATCATGTGGATGTCGGCGTCGTACCATGGGCCGGAAGAGATGAAAATGGCAAGGTCGTCCGCAAACAATTTGAAGTGGACTTTATCTGCAACCTCGGCTCCAATCGAATTTATATTCAATCCGCCTACGCCATTCCGGATGAAGCAAAACGCATTCAGGAAACGAACGCGCTGAACCGAATCAATGACTCTTTTCGAAAAATCATTGTCACGCGGGATATCGTACCTGCGCGTTATGACGAAAACGGCATTTTTACCATGAATATTTTTGACTTTCTGCTGAATCCGTCATCGCTGGAAAATTAATCCCGTCCATTGATGATATTCCGGCATTTGATCAAAGCAGCCTGAACTGCTCCATGAAGAGCTCGGCCGGTTTGGAGAACACCTGATACTTTTTCCAGATGATGTTGGTCGGAATTCGGGGGTTGTTTTTCAGCGGCCGGAAGGTCAGGTCGCGGTCGATGCCCTCCTCGATGATGCGGCCGAGGCAGAGGGCATATCCCATGCCTTCGGAAACCATGAGGGAGGCGTTGTAGAGCAGATTATAGGTCGCGGCGATGCGCAAGTTGTCGGGGTTGCGGTTCATGAGGTTGGACAAGTATCCGTTTTCGACCTGCTGGCGGGAAACCACGAGAGGCAGGTCGTAGAGGTTTTCAATCGGGATTTCATTCAGGGCAGCCAATGGGCTGTCCTTTTTCATCAGGAGACCCATGGTGTCCGTGTGAGGAATGGCGTGATACTGATATTTTTTCTCGTCCGCGCCTCCGCAGATGATGCAGAAATCATACAGCCCGCGGTCCAGCTTTTCCAGCACATCCTCCGTGTCCCCGCTGATGAAATGGAAGCGGATGCGCGGATACGCCTCCCGAAGCTCCATGGCGATGCGGGCAATGGCGCGGATGGCCTCCGTTTCGGCAGTTCCGATATAAATGTCGCCGGAAACCTCCCCGCCGCTCCGGGAAACTTCTTCCTCCGTCTTGCGCACCATTTCCAGAATTTCCTCCGCCCGCCGGCGAAGCATCATCCCGTCCTCCGTCAGCGTGATGTGCCGCTTTCCGCGAATCAGCAGCGTCTTGCCGAGTTCCTTTTCCAAATCGCTCAGCTGTCGCGACAGCGTGGGCTGCGTGATGTGCAGCGCCTCCGCCGCGCCGGTGATCGTCCCTTCCCGCGCCACAGTCAGAAAATATTCCAGCACCCGGATTTCCATACTTCCTTCTCTCCTGTTTCTATATTCATTTCCCGGCTTCTATGTTCATTCGCCGGTTTCTTTGTCCTTTCACCGGTCGTTTGTTCTGCTTCTGCTTTTTCCGGTCTTCTGTCCGTTCTGCGGCGTGGATTCAACGGCTTCTTTCTTTTTCTCCATTTCGCCGGGCGATTCGTGTTTTGATCAAAAGCAGATCAACCTGTAAAATGCTCAAAGCAAATCATGAATGGCATAAAGCGGAATGTTGGTCATCCAATCCTGCGCTTCATAATCCGCCATGGAAATACGGTATGACATGACCGGCTGAAATTTGTCGTAATACGCCCGCAGGCTTTTAGACTTTACATTGACCTCCGACTTGACCTCAATCGGTACGACATCGGCGCCTTTCTGAATCAGGAAATCCATTTCATAGGTACTCTTCTCCCCCGAATAGTAATACGGCCGATAATCCGTATCCGAAATCAACTGTGTCAGGACATATTCTTCCGTCAACGCGCCCTTGAATTCCGTAAATACGCGATTGCCTTCCAGCAAGGCGGACGCGTCCAGTTCGCTCATTGCCGCCGCGATCCCGCAGTCAAAAATAAACAGCTTGTACGCATTCATCTCCGCGTATGATTTCAAAGGGACAGCGGGTTTGCTGACCTTGTTCACCTTGTAAACAAGGCCGTAATCGGTCAGCCATTGAATCGCGTCCTCGAGATCTTTCTGTCTGGCACCCGGCTTCACCTGGCCAAAGAAAAATTTTCGATTTTCCTTCGCCAGTTGAACGGGAATCGCGTTCCACACAAGCCGGGTCTTCGCCAGCTGCGCCGCCGGAATATGTTTGCTGAAGTCTTCCTCATATTGTCGAATGAGCGCCATCTGCCGACTGCGCACCTGTGTAAAGTCTCTGCTTTGAACAAATTCCTGCACAACCTCCGGCATGCCGCCGACATAATAATAAGTCCGCAAATCGGCGATCAGGCGATCCCTGAAATCGCTGATATACTTCTTCTGTTCCAACACTTCGAGCAGCGCTTCCTCGCCGATTGCGCACAGAAATTCCCGATAACTCATCGGATACAGGTTCATCTCATCCACTTTGCCGACCGGAAAGGATGTACCCGCGTGCATCGCGACACCCAACAGGGATCCCGCGGCAATCACATGATATTCAGACGCATCCTCCGCGAAATACTTGAGAGATTCAAGCGCGGCCGGGCAGGACTGAATCTCATCAAGAATAATCAGCGTATCTCCCGGCGTGATCCGCACACCGCTCTCAATGCTCAGGCTGGTCAGAATCCGCTCCATGTTAAAATCCCCGTCAAACACGGCGCTGATCCGGCGGTTTTGAAAGAAACTGATATAAGCCGTNTGCCGGTAGCAGGCTCTGCCGAATTCCTTCATCAGCCAGGTCTTTCCGACCTGACGCGCGCCCCAGAGAATCAGCGGCTTTCTGCCTTTGCGTTCCTTCCAGGCAAGCAAATCCCGCATCGCAAATCGTTTCATGATCCGGCCTCCNTTCCTGATATCTGTCGTCATTATATCAAAGCCNGCAGGGCGAATCAACATTTTTCCGACGAAAAATGCAAATAATTACTGCATTTTTCCGACGAAAAACGCGATCTTCGGACTGTCGAGGGTCAATTTTTGCGTGGTTGTTCTGATCAAACCGCGCCCGGATCATTCTGCGGACGAACCGCCTCCCTGCTTCCTTGCTTGTTCTTCGGACGCTTGTTCGTTCTCCGGCTTTTTTGTATCCCGGTCTGGTTATAAGAAAACTTTATTGCAACAATCAATGATGCATTAACAACTTCAAGGCTTCGGAACCGGGATGGTGCATTTAGGACTTCCCGGT
>Ga0065709_1029467_pt1 | contig 20090 bp, 18 predicted proteins | sample Hoacrofraction14_2_FD_59096 | JGI IMG/M metagenome (GOLD analysis project Ga0065709, IMG submission 59096) | Hoatzin crop microbial communities from Cojedes, Venezuela, sample from fiber fraction 14 v1 | ecosystem: Host-associated > Birds > Digestive system > Esophagus > Crop | place: Venezuela...
AACATGAAGATGAGTCCGATTACGATACCGCCGATGAGGGCGATCATCATTTTCTTAACTACGGACATCTTTTTCTTTTCTGTAGTTGCCATTTGTTTTTCCTTTCTTAATACCTTGTGTCAGCCCCGATAACGTCTCTTTATTCAAAAGCGCAGATTTCCACGCCCTCTTCAACAAATGCCTTGCGGATCTTCTCAACGAATGCGAGAGCCTTGGCTCCGTCTCCGTGTACACAGAGTGTGTCGCCCTTGATGTCGAGCTCCTTGCCGTTGATGGAAGTAACCTTGCCTTCCTTGACCATGCGGATACAGCGCTTGATTGCAACATCCTCATCTGTGATCATGGATCCTTCCATCTTTCTAGGTACGAGAGAGAGGTCATCCATGTAAGCTCTGTCTGCGAAAATTTCGCATGCTGTTCTCAGTCCGTGAGCCTCGGCGATGTCTCCGAGTACAGCGCCTGCGCAGTAGTATACGATCAGGTCCTTGTTGTACTCCTCGATAGCCTCAACTACTGCCAGAGCCAGATCTTCCTCATCCTGGCACTGATTGCCCATTGCTCCGTGAGGTGCAACGTGATGAAGTGTGAGTCCGTAGCTCTTTACGAATGCATCGAGTGCTCCGAGCTGATACTTAACGTAGTTCTTGGCCTCGTCGTGTGAAAGCTTCATGCGGCGTCTTCCGAATCCCATGAGGTCCGGATATCCCGGATGTGCTCCGACCGCAACGCCGTATTCTTTGGCGAGTCTGCACACCTTGTCCATTACCATCGGATCGCCTGCGTGATATCCGCATGCAACGTTTGTCGCTGTGATATACTTGATGATTTCCTCGTCATTTCCGATCTTGAAATTGCCGAAGCTTTCTCCCATATCACTGTTCAGATCAATCTTGTACATAACTACCTCCTCCTGCTTTTAGTTATTCAGGAACTCATCGAGCTTTCCGAGTTCCTCCAGCTCTCTTTTATAAAGAAGCTGGGCTGTACCGATACTGATGTTTACAAACTGCACCTTTGTGCCCGGCGTTGCCTGTGCGAGAAGCGGCAGGTCGCCTGAGTAAACTGTTCCGATCTTCGGATATCCTCCGACCGACTGGCTGTCCGCCAGCATGATGATCGGCTGACCGTCCGGCGGTACCTGGATGGAACCGTTCATGATTCCGTCGGATATGATGTTGCCGTCACCTATATGCTTTACCGGGATTTCTCTTTCGAGTCTGCATCCCATTCTGTCGTATTTATCGGTGATTGTTGCTCCGTACCAGAAGAATTTTCTGAATTCCTCGTCGGTGAAGCCGTCGTCCTGAGGTCCCGGGATTACGCGGAGAGTGATTTGTTCGCCTCTCCAGTCAGGCTGCTGCAAAGCGCGGGCTGCCATGTTCGGAAGTTCCGCGGCAGGTGCCCTGAATCCGATGCTGTCGCCGGTCTCGAGCTTTCTGCCCTCGTATCCGCCGATGCTGTTTTTCATGAGTGTCGATCTCGAACCCATAACCACCGGCACGTCCAGTCCTCCGTGGAATGCGATGTATGCTCTGCATCCGTTTCCTGTTACAAATCCGAAGCTGAGTATGTCTCCCGCATGTACCGCGACTGCCTTGTATGTCGGGATTGCCGTACCGTTCACCGCCGGCTGGAGGTCTCCTCCTGTTACGGCAATTACGTTATCTTCATCAAATCTGAGCTGCGGTCCCATATATGTAACTTCGAGAGCCGCCTCGCCCATATCGTTTCCGGCCAGCAGGTTCGCCAGATGGAAGGATCTCCTGTCCATCGGTCCGGCCACTGACACGCCGTACTGCATATATCCGAATCTTCCTTCATCCTGTACAGATGTGAGGATTCCCGGCTGTTCTACATAAATTCCCATCCTGCGTGCCTTCCTTCCTTATTTCTTAGGGTACTTCTTAACCTTGTAAGTCCCCGCCTCTACCTGACTGCGGATCTTGTCGTATTCCTTTCTGCTGACAGGGACGTATCTCGTCCACTCGCCTGCATGTACGAGGAAAGGATCTTCTTTACTGAAGTCGCAGATGTCAAGCGGTGTTGTTCCGATGATGTTCCAGCCGCATGGCTGATCGAACGGGATTAAATCCGAAAGGTTGAGCTGCACAACGACCGATCTGCCCGGGATGCGGACACGCGGTGTCGAGCGGCGCTTAAAGCTGAACGGCTCTTCAAATCTGGCCGTATAAGGATGCCCCGGAGCGAATCCGAGCATGTAGACGTAATAATCGTGGGATGAATGACGGCGGATAACTTCGTCCGTCGAAATGTTTTCGAGAGACGCGCACTCCTCGAGGTCGAGACCGAGCTCTCCTTCGTAGCAGATCGGTACTTCGACGACCAGAGAATCACCGTCCTCGATTTCAGGCATATTCTGCGCATGCGACATAATCTCTTCGCAGAGCGCGTCATAGCCGATGACTTCCGGTCTGTAGCAGATCATCAGAGATGCATAAGTAGGAACCATCTCAGTGATACCCTCAACCGGGTTTTGTTCAAAAGATTTGCGGAGTCTGCGCACAAGCGTATTGACTTCCAGACTGATCTCATCGCCCATCTGGACGGAAACGGCATTAACGCCGTTAAGCAGAATTCTTGGATATGTACTCATATAAAATATCCTCCTTCTATGCTGAAATCATACTTCAGCAGAAAGAGGATATAAAATGAATTATTTCAATTTAAATTATTTTGTTTTTGTATATTTTGGCATTCGCGTGCGAAGTGTGAAAATTCGTTACGGATGCATGACGGTCCAGTCCTGAGCCGCAAGATAAGTCTCAAGCCTTGCCTCAAATTCTGCGATGGCTTCCTCGACCTGAGCCGGTACATCGCGCCTCTTGATCTTGTAGGTTATTCTCTCAGGAGGTGCAACCGCATTGCCGATTCTGCTGACCGCAAGCGGCATATCCTGCTGCAGCCTCCGCACAACCGAAGCCGGCACGATTCCCCACGCATTCTCCGATTGGATAATGTTTGCAAACAGCGCATACGAGTCGACTTCGACCCTCGGCTGGCGGCCTCTCGACACCCACTGATCGTGCCAGTTCTGATAATTTATTTCGGAACTCATAAAGACTTCCTTCTCGGTGTCAAGATCGTCGGTGCGGATGACTTCCGGCACCTCTCTGCCTTCCTTATTCAGACTGACGATATAGTGCTGCTCTCTCAGTATAGGTTCAGCAACAATATTTTTGTAATTCAGGTAGTGAAATACAAATCCGATATCTATTTCCTTTTTGTCGACATGTGAATAAAGACTGCGCGAATAATGCGTCTGTACGTGGAGACTGTTGCTTCTCCACTCGTCCTCGAGAACCTCCCTGTAAAGCGGCATCATGACCGCGTTGTTGAACGTGTCGGTGCAGCCTATCTTGAGATAGTACTTCTGCTTCTCGGTAATCATCGCGTGCATTTCTTTGTTGATGTCCGAGTATCTCTGGGCGATAGGTATGAACCTGTTGCCCGCTGAAGTCAGCTCAATCTGTCTCACGCCCTTGGTTCTGACAATGAGCTGCGCTCCGACCTCCTCCTCAAGCTCACGCAGCCTGCGGCTTACCGTAGGCTGGGAGATGAAAAGGCTCTCCGCCGTCTTGGTGATGTTTCGCGTTTCCACTATAGTGAGAAACGTATCGATGTTGTTCTGATTCATTTAACTGCTCCCTTAAGGACAAAATTACGCTTGTTTCATTGTATCAAAATCCTCCCTCCTTTTGGCTGACATCTGCCCAATTTCAAAATTTTTTATGTCTTGATTCGTAAATCATCCGATAAAGCCCGAACGATACCGCCGCATTCACCTTTCACCTTCGGATTTTTTCGGTTACCCATGCAGCGCACACAGAGGTTGCATCCGCTGCGTGGTGCATCTGCCGTGTGTTGCATCCGCCGCGTGGTCTAAACTCCTTTGAAACAATAGATTTTAGTGCACATCTGAAGCTCCGAAAGGCTCCGTTTGCGCTAAACCGGATTCGTACAAAGTAAAATAGTGCCATATTTCACGGTTTGAATCGAAAATTGGCACTATTCAGATTGAAAATCTTTACATTTAGCGCAATTGCCGCTTCTGGCAGCTTGATTTGGCACTATTTTGCCGGTGGGGAGAAGTGTTTAGATCAAACGCCGTAACTGCTCCCCCGGGCAACGGTCTTGGTTGCTGTTCCGCGGCTATCTTACACGTCTCCTGAGGACGCAGACAAATCCGAGCAGTGCGGCGAGCATTCCGGCCATCCATACGAGGATGTTCTGCCCGTCTCCGGTCTTAACACCTGCCGAGCTGCTGCCGCTTCTACCGTTATCTATATCCGCTTCACTTGTGCTGATTCCGGAGTCGTCCTTCTCCCAGATTGCCGTGAACTTGTAGTCCTCGGTTACCGTGTAGACATCGCCCAGCTGATATGAGGAGCCTCTCCACTCTACTCTTGTTTTTTATTCTTCGGATTTTTCTTCCGTCTTTTCAGTGTCCTGTCCGCCTGCGCCTCTGGTGTTCGGCTTCATTGTCGGGAAGAGCTGAACGTCACGGATTGTCGGGCTGTCGGTGAGGAGCATTACGAGTCTGTCGACTCCGATGCCGATTCCTCCCGTAGGTGGCATTCCTACCTCGAGTGCGTTTACGAAGTCCGTATCCATCGGATGAGCTTCATCGTCGATTCCGAGGTCGAGCTGTCTCTGCTGCTCGGCGAATCTCTCGTACTGATCGATAGGATCGTTGAGCTCGGAGAACGCGTTTGAAAGCTCCCATCCGTTGATGTATGCCTCGAATCTTCTTGTAATTCTCGGATCGTTAGGGTCCTTTTTGGCAAGAGGCGATACCTCGATCGGATGTCCGCATACAAAGCACGGTCCGTCCAGGAATCCCGGAACCTCCTCGCAGTAGTCCTCGAACATCTCAGCGATAATCTTACCTCTCGACCACTCGGACTCATCCTCGAACGTCATGCCGTACTTCTTGGCAGCTTCGATGGCCTCTTCATCGGTATCGATCTTATCAAACGGAATGCCCGTGATCTTAATAACCGCTTCGGTCATGTCGATCTTCTTCCACGGCGGAGTAACATCAAACTCCTTGTCGCCGTACTTGATGATCGGCGTGCCGTTTACAGCCATCGCGCACTTGTATGTAACCTGCTCCATGAGATCCATCATCGTCTCGAGGTTTACATACGCCTTGTATGCCTCCATCGAAGTGAACTCCGGGCTGTGGTTCTTGTCCATTCCCTCGTTTCTGAATACCTTGCCGATCTCGTATACTCCGTCGAGTCCTCCGACGATGAGTCTCTTGAGGTGAAGCTCAAGCGAGATGCGGAGCGTCATGTCGATGTCGAGAGTGTTGTGGTGCGTTACAAAAGGTCTTGCAGCCGCGCCGCCCGCGATATTTCCGAGAACCGGTGTCTCAACTTCGATGAGATCATAGTCCTCCTCGAGAACCTTGCGCATCGTCGAAATAATCTTGGCCCTCTTGAGGAATACTTCGCGGACATCCTCGTTCATGATGAGGTCGACGTATCTCTGACGGTAACGGAGATCCGTGTCCTTGAGACCCTGCCACTTATTTGGCAGAACCTGCAGCGACTTGCACAGGAGGATTACCTCCATCGCCCTTACGCTGATCTCGCCGGTCTTGGTTTTGAAGACTTCGCCGCTTACGCCGATGATGTCGCCGACATCGTAAGTCTTGAAAATATTGTACTCGTCGGCCGTGATGTTATCGCGCGCAACGAAAATCTGGATTCTGCCCTGCTTGTCCTGGAGGTCGATGAATGCGACCTTGCCCATGCGGCGGAATGCCATGATACGTCCGGCGACTCTTACGGTCTGGTCCTCCATGGCATCAAAGTTATCCTTGATGTCTTTGGAGTGAGCCGTAACATCGTAAGTCTCAACCTTGTAAGGATCCCTGCCCATTGCGCGCAGTTCCTCAAGCTTGTTCCTCTTGACCTGTCTCTGTTCGCCTATTTCCTTTTCGGTAAGCTCGCGCTCTTCCTGCTGGTTGTTCTTAGCTCTGTTAGCCTCGTCAGCCATTACTTGTCCTCCTGCTTTTTCTTGAGTTCAACATTCAGGATCTCAAATCTTGCAAGTCCGTCCGGTACGGTAACCTCGATGGTTTCTCCGATCTTTCTGCCCATGAGGTGTTCTCCTACGAGCGAAGCGTTTGAAAGCTTGCCGTTCAGAGGATCTGCTCCGGATGATCCTACGATTTCATATGTAGCCTCATATCCGGAATCGAGGTCCTTGATTGTTACAAGACGACCTGTCATAACAGTGTCGATGTTCTCACCGGAGTCCTCAACGATGTGCGCGGTGCGCAGGATGTCCTCGATCTCGGAGATTCTCTCCTCGGTCTCAGCCTGTGCTTCCTTGGCTGCATCGTACTCTGCGTTCTCACTGATATCTCCGAGTGAGATAGCTTCCTTAAGTCTTTCCGCGTTCTCCTTACGAACGACGGTTACAAGATGTTCCAGTTCGGCGTTAAGATTATCATAACCTTCCCTGGTCATTTCTCTCATATTCTCTGCCATTTTAAGTCCTCTCATCTATTAGATTTCCGGCTCCCGCCGGGTGTTAACTTATATATCGTATTTCTTTACATTCTCGCTGCCGGAAAGTCTCAGTATTGCGGAATATTTGAGTTTGAATTTCACCGTATCTCCCACTCTGATGTTTTCTGTGCAGTCCTCGATGTCGAGTATCGTGTGGTCTCCCGAAGCTCCGATTACCTCGGCTCCGTCAAGCTGCGGAATGATATCTCCGATATCACCGTAATCCGCCGCGCCCACCGCGAGCAGTGCGCGCTTTCTGTTTCCTCTGTCGACATAGGTCGGTCTCTGCCCGAAGGCGTTTATGCCGAGCTCTCCGATAGGATGCGTCGGTTTTGTCTTGACCTCGATAACCTCTGCCTCCAGGGTGATTGCCTCGTCACTCAGCGTCGCCGGTTCTTTTCTCCCGAAGCATGTTACGGTTCCGTCGAGTGCTCCGACATGCACCATCTCTCCTATGCGCAGGTTGTTTATCCTTCCCGGCATTACCTTGTCGAACACCGGCAGCATGCTCGAAGTTGCGCCGCCCGAGATTATATCGAGCTTTCGCCCGATGACACTCTCTATGCGCTCCGCAAGTTCCGCGAGCTGCGTCATGTTCTGCTCAGTCGGAACGACCGAGCCGTAGCATCCGAGGTTGGTGCCGATTCCCGCAAGATATACAGCAGGAAGTTCTTTCTCGACATGCTCCGCGACAGCGACGAGCTCGTCGCAGTCTATAAAGCCTTCCCTCAGGTCTCCGAGGTCCGCCATCAGAATCACCTTGTGCGTGATTCCCTTTGCGGCCGCGCGCTCATTAATCTCGTTAAGAGTTCTGAGCTCGCTCTCAAGGCTGTACTCGCAGATATCCAGCATCTCACCGAGTTCGGAGAGCATCGGGACTCTTATCATCAGAAGCGGCACTTTGACGCCGGCTTCCCTTGCTCTTGCGAGCTGTTCGAGTCTCGACGAAGCGATCATCACGGCGCCCGCTTCCTCGTAACCGAGCATCTCCTCAGGCCTGCCGTTCAGAACCTTGATTACTCCCGTGACTCCGATTCCCGCATCAGCGCACCATCCGATGACCGTCCGCATGTTTTCCTTCAGCAGCTTGTGATTGATTACAAGTGCAGGATGCTGTCTCATCCTTCTGCCTCCTTAGTCACCGAGTTTGTTTTCCTCAACGAAGCGGCGGATCTTCATGCCGGTCGTCTTGTTGAACTCGCTCTTTCTGATAACAATATGATTGATGTTCTTCCATACAGGAAGTCCCGCGTTGATTTTATCGATTTCCTTATCGATGAGGTTATATACTGCCTCATCATCGGAAGCCTTGTCGCCGAGTGCGTCTGCGACGTTTTCATTGTCAACCTTAAGCGTTACGTAGATACCGCGCTTGAGATGATCCTCATTATTCTCGTCGGCCCATACCATGCACTCGCTGACGTACGGGCTTCTGCCTATCTTTTCCTCGAGCTCCTCAGGGAATACGTTCTTTCCGTTTGAGGCGATAATTACGTTCTTCTTACGTCCGGTGATGTAGATGTAGTTGTCATCATCGAGGTATCCGAGGTCTCCCGTGTGGAACCAGCCGTTCTCCATGCAGGCTTCTGTTGCCTCAGGGTTCTTGTAGTAACCCATCATGACCTGAGGTCCTCTGAAGCAGATTTCGCCGGTGCCGTCCTCGTCCTTGTCAACGATCTTGCACTCGGTGAACTGCAGGAGCTTTCCTGCGGAATCGTTTCTCATGAACTTCCACTGGTCAGGGTTGAGCGCAACCATAGGTGAGGTCTCGGTCAGTCCGTAGCCCTGCAGTGTCTTGATGTCCATGTCTCTGAAGAACTGCAGAACGACAGGGTCCACCCTCGCGCCGCCTGCGATGAACATGCGGATTCTGCCTCCGAAGTTGCCCATGATCTTGTCGACTACAGGCTTGGATGCGTTGATTCCGATCTTGCTCGTAACCTTGTTTACTGCAAACAGTGTCTTGACGAGTCCCTGCTTGCCCTGCTTCTTGAGAGTCTTCTGAATTGTGTGATAGAACTTCTCGTAAATCAGAGGAACTGCGAGCAGGAATGTCGGCTTAACATTCTGCATGTCCTTGGTGATGTACTTGAGTCCGCGGCAGAATGCCATCGAAGCTCCCATGTACATTCCTTCTATCATCGTGCATGTGCACTCATATGTGTGGTGGATAGGCAGTACGCTGAAGAAGATATCCGAAGGCTTAACCTCGAGATATGTCTGAGCGGTATGTACGTCCGCGCAGAGATTTCTGTGGTTCAGCATTACTCCCTTTGCAACTCCCGTTGTTCCCGATGTAAAGAGAATTGCCGCAAGATCCGTGTTCTTGATTCTTGCATCGATGAAGCTTCTGTCGCCTTCTGCGACAAGTGTTCTTCCTTCCTTTCGCAGGAGATTCCATGAGTAAAGTCCGTTCTCCTCATCCTCGTGAGCCGTCTTGTTTACTCCGATTACAACCTCAAGGCCGGTACTTCCCCCGTCCTTGATTGCCTTGAATGTATCGTAATATTTGTCGGCACAGCAGATTACGGCCTCCAGCTCACCTTCGTTGCAGAGTGTTGTCAGCTCTTCCTTGCTGAGCTCTTTATCGAGCGGAACTACAATTCCGGTTCCGCAGATTACTGCAAAATATGATTCTGCCCATTCATAGCAGTTCTGTCCGATAACTCCGATATGTGCTCCCTTGAGTCCGATGTTGATGAGCGCTGTTCCGAGCGCATTGATATCCTCTTTTACCTGGTTGTAACTGAACTCTGTGTACTCGGTGTCACCCGGCATAATCTGATGATACAGAACCTTGTCGCCGAACTGATCAGCGCTTGTTTCCATCAGGTGCTTGAGGTCGGTGCAGGCTCTGCCGATTTTGTACATTACGGTAGGATCCGTGCTTGCCGTGATAGCGTCAACTCTTGCCTGAGCATCAGCCAGCTCCTCAGCCTTCATTGCTTTATACTCCTCGTCGGTCATCTTGCTGAGATCTGTGACCAACAGTTCTTCGTTTGTTTTCGTGCTTTCTGCCATTTTATAAAATTCCCTCTTTCTGTCCTTGAAAAGCCCGGTCCGGAGCCGTTCTCCGGAAACCTCCCCTGTCCGGGCTCATACGTTGTTAATTTTAACATTTATATACTGCAACCGCAAGCGGCAGACAAGGAGCAGCAATCGAAAAGTCCGGGCTCGTTTGAGTCCGGACTTTCCCGCTTTTCAAAATTCCTTCCTTATTTTCCCGCAGGCTGCGAGCGCGGCGCGGCCGGCGGTTACCTGCAGGGAACGCTGCACCCAAGTTGCTTAAGGCATAGTTCCCGAAGGAGGCCGGCGGCATCAGCGCCGCAACTTTACGCTCTGAGCATTGAGCCGAGGAATTCTCTGAGTCTTTCGCTCTTCGGGCTTCCGAAGATTTCGTCCGGTGCGCCCTGCTCGGCTATTACACCCTCGTCTATGAATATTACTTTGTCGGCTACTTCTCTCGCGAATCCCATCTCGTGCGTTACGATTATCATGGTGGTGTTCTCGTCCGCGAGCTGCTTTATTACCCTGAGTACCTCCCCCGTAATCTCAGGGTCAAGTGACGAAGTCGGTTCGTCAAAGCAAAGTATGTCCGGGCTCATCGCGAGCGCCCTGGCTATTGCGACACGCTGCTGCTGTCCGCCGGAAAGCTCGCACGGATAATTGCCCGCTTTGTCGGAAAGGCCGACGCGGCCGAGCAAAGCTTCTGCGCGGTATTGATTTTCTTCTTTCGTTCCTTTGCCAAGCAGGTTCGGCGCGAGAGTTACGTTCTCGAGAGCCGTGTACTGCGGAAAGAGGTTGAACTGCTGGAACACGAGTCCGAAGTGGAGCCTGTTCTGCCTGAGCTCTTCGTCGGTCATTTTGGTGTTGCTGCCGTCGTAGATGATCTTGCCGTTGACGCTCATCGTGCCTTCGTCCGCCTTCTCGAGGAAGTTCACGCAGCGGAGCAGCGTCGTTTTGCCGCCGCCCGACGGACCGATGATTGCGAGGACTTCGCCCTTTTCGAGGGTGAAGTCGACTCCCTTGAGAACCTCAGTATCGCCAAAGGCTTTTTTGAAATTTTTAACTTCCAGAACCGCCATTTCGCACCCCCTACTTGAAATAATCGAATCTTGCCTCAAGCCTGCGGAGCAGGACAGTGAGGATTCCGGTGAAGACGAGATAGTAAACGCCCGTCATGAAAAGCGGCCAGATGATTCCGTCCGATTTGATGAAGGCCTGACCCATCCAGATGACTTCGTAGACAGCGATTACCCTGGCGAGGGATGTGTCCTTGACCAGAGTGATGATCTCGTTGGACATCGGCGGGATGATGCGCTTTACTACCTGGAGAAGTACGATCTTTCTGAAGATCTGACCCTTGGTGAGGCCGAGGACCTGACCGGCTTCGTACTGTCCGTCCGGGATACTCTCGATGCCGCCTCTGTAGATTTCGGAAAAATACGCCGCGTAGTTTATTATGAACGCGGCAAGAACCGCGATGAATCTGCCCGCGGTACCCATTCCCCAGATGTTACGGCCGAACACGAGGCCCGGTCCGTAGTACACGATTATGAGCTGCAGCATAAGAGGCGTTCCTCTCATGACCCAGACAAAGAATCTCGAGATTCCCCTGATGATTCCGGTTTTGCTCATCGACCCGAAGGCGATGACGAGGCCGAGAGGAATTGCACCGACGAGCGTAAGTATAAAAAGCTCGAGGGTTTTCCCGAATCCTATTGTCAGCTCAAGCATTACTTCCTGAAACATTGATACTCCTTAAAAAATGCGGCGCACCTCAGCGGATGCGCCGCGGTTTTATATGGTTTTCCCGCCGGCTTTACTGCTCTACCAGCGACTCCTGTGTTCCGTACTTTTCTGCGATTTCCTGCATCGAGCCGTCAGCATATGATGTGCTGAAGAACTCGTTCAGTGTTTCTGCAAGGTCGGATCCCTTTCTGAATCCTACGCCGTATTCCTCGGAAGTCAGTGAGCATGTGTAAGTAAGGTCAGTGTAGGATGTTCCCTCGCCGATCATTGCTCCTGCCATCAGAAGGTCGATGATGCAGGCATCAGCTGTGCCGGATTCAACTTCCATGAGGGCCGCAGCCTGGGTCTCAACCTCGACAACGTTCGACCAGCCTTCTGCTGCGGCAGCATCCGCACCCGCGGAGCCTGCTTCGACGGCGAAGTTAAGGTCAGCGCATGCGTCCTTTTCCTGGTACTTGTCGGCAACGTCGGACTTAACAACTACGACCTGCGCGTTGTTGCAGTATGCGTTTGTTGTCTCCATTGCTTCCTTGACCGCGTCGGTCAGGGTCATGCCGTTCCATACAGCGTCGATTGATTTGTTCTCGAGCTCCATCTCCTTGGAGTCCCAGTTGATCTCGATAAACTCAACCTCGCATCCGATCGACTCGGCAAAAGCCTTTGCCATGTCGGCGTCGAATCCGACCCACTCGCCGGAGTCATCCTTGTAATCCATCGGAGCGAAGTCCGTGATTCCGACGATGAGTGTTCCTTTATCCTGTACGTATGCGAGATCGCTTTCAGCAGAAGCGCTGTCGTCGGCAGCTTCGTTTCCGCCGCATCCTGTCAGTGCTGTCATGCTGAATACCATTGCAAGTGCCAGTGCTATAGTAAGTAATTTCTTTTTCATAGTTCCTTCTCCTTGATAGTCCCTTTTCTTTCTGTGCGCTTCGCTACGCTGTGTTTTTACTTCACTGCGCTAAAGCGTTAAAGCGCTAAAACGACAATGAAATAATACACCACGCAGCGCATTCCGTCAACTGCCCTTTTGTACTTTTGAAGGTACGAGCTGAGCGAAATGCGTGCAATTAAAAGCCCCGCTGCTGCGGGGCGGTGTGTTGTGATATTTTGGCGATATTGTGCCGGATGGTTACTCCTCGGGAAGCTTCGTTACGTCGATCCATGCGACAGAACCGGAGAACTCGTAGATTTCGTCCATCGTAAGTTCGATCGCCGAATTGCTCGAGCCGCACGCCGGGAAAATCGTTTCGAAGCGTCTCATCGACTCGTCGCAGTAGACTTTCACGTCGTCTCTCGTGAGGCCGAAAGCGCAGACTCCGCCGATTTCGTGGTTCGTGTACTGCGGAACCTCTTCCGCCGAGAGCATGTGCGCCTTCTCTCCGAAGTACGCTTTGTATTTCTTGTTATCGATTCTCGCATCACCCGCGGCCTGAATCAGCACGCCGGAGCCGTCCTTCAGCTTGAAGCTTAGCGTCTTGCAGATGCGCGCGCCCGGAACGCCGACCGCTTTGGCGGCGAGCTCGACCGTTGCGCTCGATACGTCGAATTCCATTATTCTGTCTGCCGCACCGTATTTTGCGAGGTGCGCCCTTGCGATTTCAATAGACATTATGCTGCCTCCGTGCCTTTAACTTTGGTCATAATGAGTCCTATAACGAGTCCGATGAGAGCCGGTACAAGCCAGCCGAATCCCATGTTGAAGAGCGGGAAGACTTTGCCCGCGAATTCCGTCAGAGCCGGAACATTGAGTGCGGTCTGGATTCCCTCAGGCAGAGTCCTGAGGAAGTCGAATATCGCGACGATACCTGCGCCCGCCATAACCCATCCGTAAACGTACTTGCTCTTTCCGAACATCCTCTCGCAAAGCGCCAGGATAATCAGCGTGATTGCGAGCGGATAGAGCAGCATGAGGACAGGAACCGAGTATGTGATGATTGCGGTCAGTCCAAAATTACCGACAGCGAACGAGAACAGCGTGAACGCAATTGCCCATCCGTTGTAGCTCAGTGATTTCGGGAACATCTTGACGAACATCTCGCTGCAGCTTATTACAAGGCCGATGGCCGTCTTGAGACATGCGAACGTAATAGTGAAGGCCAGTACGAAGCGGCCGACGCCTCCGAGATAATGTCCCGAGATCTGAGTGAGCGCGATGCCGCCGTTGTCCGACACTTCGAAAAGTCCTCTCGATTGCGCTCCCATGATGATTGTCAGCACGTAGATGAGTCCCATCATAACCGCCGTGATGAGTCCGGACTTGATTGTTTCTCTTGCGACATCATCATCGTGAGTGACGCCGAGGTCACGTACAACCGTGATGATTACGATACCGAACGCAAGACCGGCGATGGCGTCCATCGTGTTGTATCCTTCGAGGAAGCCGTTAAAGAACGCACCCGACTGATACGCTTCGACGGGCTCGACATCCGAGATGCTCGCCGAAGGGTTGATCATCGCCGCGATGACCAGAATCGCGAGAAATACGAGGAAAAGCGGATTGATGATTCTGCCGATCCACGTTGTGATGCCGCTCGGCCGGAGCGAAAAGAAAAGAACCGCCGCAAAGAAGACTGCCGTGAAGATGAAGAGAGCGAGCTTTACGTGCTCCTCACCGACCAGCGGTTCTATTCCCGTGGTGAACGACGTCGTCGCGCATCTCGGGATTGCGAAAAACGGTCCGATTGTAAGATACAGTAATGTCGTGAATGCATAGCCGAACCATTTTGACACCTTGCTGCTGAGGTGCAGCAGATCGTCGCTGTGGGTGTTGCCGATTGCCGCTACGGCGAGAATCGGAATGGTTACGGCCGTGATAATAAAGCCGATGATTGCGGGCCATGAGTTGGATCCCGCCATCTGGCCGAGGTGTACCGGGAAAATCAGATTGCCGGCGCCAAAGAACATGCCGAACAGCGTGCTCCCTACGACAATCGTTTCCCTGAGCGTCAGGTTCTTTTTCATCTCTTCTCCTTAGTTCGTTCCCGTTAAATAACTTCTACAACTCGCGCCGCCCCTCCATTGCCTTGAGCAGCGTGACCTCATCGGCATACTCGAGGTCGCCTCCGACAGGAATTCCGTGCGCGATTCTCGTCACCTTGATTCCGGTCGGCTTTATAAGCCTCGATATGTACATTGCGGTCGCTTCGCCCTCGATGTTGGGATTGGTTGCGATGATAATCTCCTTGACGTCGTCATTACCCTGAAGTCTTGTTATGAGGGATCTGAGGTTGATTTCGTTCGGTCCGATTCCCTCGGCCGGCGAAATTGCTCCGTGGAGCACGTGGTAAAGTCCGTTGTATTCGCGGATGCGTTCCATCGCGAGGACGTCCTGCGGATGTTCGACCACGCAGATTACGGACTGGTCCCTCGAAGCGTCCGAGCAGATGCTGCATACCTCGCGGTCAGTGAGGTTGCCGCACGTCGGACAATAATGCATTGTTTCCTTGGCCTTGATGATCGCGTCGGCAAGCGCCTGCGCCTCTTTTTCGGACAGCCCAAGGATGTGGAAGGCAAGCCGCTGGGCTGTCTTCCCTCCTACGCCCGGCAGCTTGCCGAGCTCGTTTATCAGTCTGTTGAGGGCTCCCGGATATTGTCTCATCTATGGCCTTACCCTTAGAGTCCCGGTATGCCGAGGCCGCCCAGGCCTCCGGTGATTTTGTTCATTTCGCTTTCGGCGAGGTCGTCCATCTGTCTCATCGCCTCGTTTACTGCGGCGATGATAAGATCCTGCAGCATTTCAACATCATCAGGATCAACTACGTCCTTGTCGATTGTGAGCTTTGTGATTTCCTTGTTGCCGTTTACGGTTACCTCGATGGCTCCGCCGCCTGCTGTTGTTGTGATTTCTTTTTCAGCGAGCTTTGCCTGGGTTTCTTCCATTTCGGCCTGCATTGCCTGCAGCTGCTTGAGCTGCTTCTGCATATCGTTTCCGGCAGGTTTGTTTGTCTTTTTCTTGCCGGCTTTCATACCTTTGCCCATGTTGGTTTCCTCCTTTTATATACCGCTTTATATATCGCTCCGCGGGTTGCTTATCCTGTGGATTGCAAACACTGCGGGCAGGCTGCGGGTTAGTTGTCTGTTATATTGACGTCCACGTTGAAAAGTTCCTGAACACGGCCTGCTATGTCCTCAGCGGTTGCGGGTTCAGGTTGGGCGGGCGCGGCCGCTTTACTGCCTGCCGCGGCGGCGCCTTTTGCGTCGTCAGGGCCTCCCGCTTTCAGTGTTACGTAGACATCAGGGCCGTACATTGCTTTGGCGAGCCTGTCGATTTCGTCTGTTTTCTCGATAGCGAGCCAGAGCTTGTTCGGCCTTACTATTACCGTGAGTTCGGAGCCTTCGTAGTTTGCTCCCGCCGAATGTCTGCCGACCATGCTTGCAAAGCTTCTGTCTCCTTTTGCAAGCTCATCGGCGATGCGGTTCCACATCTCGGCCGCATTGCCGGCCTTGAGCGGTGCAGGTGCAGGCGCCGGTTCAGGCACCGCTGTCTCAGCAGGTGCCTCCGGTTCAGCAGCCGCTGCTGCGGGTTCCGATGTCTCTGCCGGTTCGGCAGTCTGTACTGCCTCCGGCATTTCGTAAGGAAATTCCCCGTCAGCCTCCGCTGCCATCGCCTCGTACATCAGAGCCTCATTATCGGCTGCCGACGGTTCTGCGGCGGCCGGCTGAGCCTTTACTTCCGCACGCGCATTCTGACCGGATGCCGGGAAACTGCGCGCTTCCGGATGCGCCCTCGCGGGCGCCTTCGCCGGCTGAGCCTGCTGCGAAGCTGCCTTCGGAACGAATGAGTCCGTCCCTGCGAGCCTTACCGCCGCGGTCTCGAGCAATATTCTCGGTCTGTCTGAATACCTTCCTATATTTATATATTCGGAAATGAGCCTGATGGCTTTGTCGATTTCCGCTGCGTCCGTTCTGTCCGCCTGGGCCTTGAGCCTCGCGAGATTTTCCTCCGAAGCGCTGATGATTCTGCCCGGCTTGGCGAGATACTTGATTATCAGGAGATTGCGGTAGTGTTCGAGCCAGTCCTTGAGCAGCTGACGTGCATCCTTGCCGCGCTTTGACATCTCATCTATATAAAGAAGCGCCTTGCCGAGATCGCCCGATGTTACGGCATCCGTGAGTGCGATGTAAAAATCTTCGCCCGCGGCACCGGTGTATTCGAGCACGAGCTTTTTGTCGAGCACGGTATCGCCCGCGGCCATGCACTGTTCAAGGATGCTGAGCGCATCTCTTACGGAACCGTCGGCTCTTGCGGCAATTGTGCCGAGCGCATCAGGTGTAACCTGCACGTCTTTCTTATCACAGATTCTCTGCATGCCGTCCATCAGTTCCTCCTCGGATACCCTGCGGAATCCGAGCTCCATGCATCTCGATCTGATAGTCGCCCTCACCTTTTGCGGATCGGTTGTTGCGAGTATGAAAATGCAATGTTCAGGCGGCTCCTCGAGTGTCTTGAGGAATGCATTCTCAGCGGCCTGGCTCAGCATGTGAACCTCGTCGATTATGTACACCTTGTACTTTCCGACTGTCGGAGGGTACTTGGCCATGTCCGTAATCGCCCTGAGGTCATCGACTCCGTTATTTGAAGCCGCGTCAAGTTCGACAACGTCGACGAATCTGCCTTCCCTTATTGCCTCGCAGTTCGCGCAGTGCCCGCACGGCACGCTGCCGCCCGCGTCAGCTTCAAGGCAGTTAACTGCCTTGGCAAGAATCCTCGCTGTGCTCGTCTTGCCCGTGCCGTGCGTACCCGAAAACAGATACGCCTGGCTGACAGTCCCCGTCTTAATCTGGTTCTGCAGAATCCTGACGATATGCTTCTGTCCGATTATTTCATCAAATACTTCCGGCCTTTCAGCCCTGTACAATGCAAGCTGCATGAACATCTCCTTTGTGTAAAACAAAAGCCGGCGAACTTGCCGGCAGTACGCAGAGGCTTTACTGCGGCACACAAGGCTAACCGCTTATTGCTGCTACCTCTCGGTCCTGACAAGGTTCACGGCGCCCTGTTGCGCAGGACCCCTACGCACTGCGGACAAGTCCGCCGGCTCACCGGTAATTCCACCGGCACTGACTCATTTTAACACAAGACCTCCGTTCATTCAATCATCGCGGCACGCTGAAGCGTGATGTTTCTGAAAATTTTTGTAGCGCTTGCGTGATTCAGATGATATAATATCCGCGTTATATATAAGGAACAATTCAATAATATAAGTTACAGGAGTCAACAATATGAACACAGGTAAGAGATGGCTTTATCTCGCGACTGCTACGGTGACTCTTCTTTTTTTGGGTCTTATCTATGCATGGTCCATTTTCAGAACACCGTTCGGCGAGATCTTTCCTGACTGGACAGTCAGTCAGATGTCAATGACATTCACAATTTCGATGATATTCTTCTGCCTCGGCGGATTCGTGGGCGGCCTGCTCAGCAAGCGTCTTCCCGTCAAAGTCAGAATGTTTATCTCGGCAGTTATGCTGTTTGTCGGATTTTTCGTAGTATCGATGGTTAATCCGGACAATCCTTCCGGCAGTCTTACGATGCTCTACATATTCTACGGAGTATTCGGAGGCGGCGGCGTCGGTCTTGCTTACAATGTAATCATCGGAACACTCAACAAGTGGTTCCCTGACAAGATCGGACTCGCCTCGGGCATCATGCTCATGGGATTCGGTCTCGGCGGACTTGCCCTCGGCTCGGTTGTCAGTATTATGATCGGCAGCATCGGACTGCTCAGCACATTCAAGATTCTGGGAATCGCAATTGGAGTTGTATGCGTTATCTCGGCCGCGATCATCCGCGACCCTGACGCATCGGAATCATCCGAACTCGCATCCCTCAAGGCCGCGGCACTCGCTTCGGCGGGAAGCGATACAGCCGCTGAGGCACCTGCGGACACATCCGCTCAGCCTGATTACTCAGCGGGTGAGATGCTCAAGACTTCGAGATTCTGGTTCTTCACACTCTGGGCAATCCTGCTGAACTCGGCCGGACTGCTCGTTATCAACAGCGCGGCTAATATCGCTGTTGCATTCGGAGGAACCGCGGTACTCGGCATGATCGTATCCCTCTTCAACGGAGCGGGCAGAATCGTTGCCGGAAACAACTTTGACAAGATGGGCAGAAAGAAGTCGACATTTATCAATCTGCTCTTCATGGTTGCGGCAGGCGTTCTCCTGACGCTCGGCGGAATCTCGGGCAAGTTCATCTTCATCATGCTCGGACTTATTTTCGTCGGCCTGTCATACGGCGGATGCCCGACCATCACTTCGGCCTACATCAACAAGGCATTCGGAGCGAGGAACTTCCCGACCAACTTCAGCATCGCGAACTTCAGTCTGATATTCGCGGCGACAATCGGACCTACAGTTTCCTCCAAACTCCTCGAGGCAGCAGGCGGCAGCTACAACACGAACTTCTATGCAATCCTCGCCTTCTCGGCAGCAGCGTTTGTAATGTGGCTCCTCCTCAACGGCGCAAGCAAAGGCACCAACGACTGATAATTTCCGGACCTGATCCGGTTCATAATAAGAAGGACCTCCCGGCGGGGTCCTTCTTAGTTTGCTCATATTCTGTTCTATTTTACTATATTTCCCCCGGGCTCTCCGTCGCGTCTGTAATTCTCTTCAGTACCTCGCCGCACTCTTTCACGAGGTAGTCCGCGAACACCTTGTACTTTCCTGTCAGCTTCCTGCCTCCCGGGTAGACCAGATAATTCACGAAAGCCTGGTACGGCTCAACTCTCACTGTCGCCACGTTTTCATTGCGCGAGGTCAGCGCCGAAGTCGCGGTCATATAAGTCACTCCGAGCCCCGCCGCCACCATGTCCAGCGATGTGTCTATCTCATTGGTCGACGCGAAAGCCACATTGAAAGGCGCGTTCTCCGAATCGTACCATTCCTTCATCTCATTGTAGTAGTGAGAGTCGTCCCGTCCTGTGATGACAGGCAGTTCCGCAATCTCGGGAACCGTCGCCGAGGCCTTGTCCGCAAGAGGCAGTTTCCTCGAAACCATCGCATACAGGCACTCCTCGTGAATCGGAACGTACGTGAATCCGCTTCTTCTCTTCTCCGGTCTCAGCTTGAGTACGGCAAAGTCGATCTCTCCGGTTTGCAGTTTCTCGTGTGCCGCGTAATTATCCATCGCCGTGATGCTTCCGACGAGATTCACGTTCGAAGCGTAAAAATTCGCGATGACTCTCGCCAGCCCGAGCGCGCGGTACATCGGGAAAACGCCGACATTTATGACCGTCTTGTCGTCTTTGGTTCTCTGCCCCGTCGCGACCATCAGATCATCTATCGCAGCAACCACCTTCTCCGCGTACTCACAGAATATCCGGCCGTCCTTCGTCAGCGACACCTTATGCGTATCCCTCACGAAGAACTTCATCCCGAGCTCCTCCTCGAGCGCATGAATCTGATGCGATATAGTCGGCTGCGTCACGTAGAGATTGTGCGCTGCCTTGGAAAAACTCTCCTGCTTCGCCACCTCGAGCACGTAATAAATCTGCCTTATCTCCATAACCGTTCCCCTGTTTTTCAGTGCAAAGCGGACGCCGCCCGCGTCCTCATTTATTATACTGAAAATTCCGCCGGGCGTGGAGGAATCTTTCCGCATACGGTGATAGATGCCGTCTATAACCACATGAATTCGTTCAATTTCCAATGTGTCTGACGCAAATATACAATTCAGTCATCAGATAAAGGTCCCCTATACCTTACATCAGGAGGCAGTCATGAACAGATTCTATGAAGAAGCCGAAAGGCTGTCAGACGAAATAATCGCAAACCGCAGGTATCTGCATC